>Ga0105106_10000289_pt1 | contig 35629 bp, 36 predicted proteins | sample PPLLaktember2015_5_FD_79109 | JGI IMG/M metagenome (GOLD analysis project Ga0105106, IMG submission 79109) | Freshwater sediment microbial communities from Prairie Pothole Lake near Jamestown, North Dakota, USA - PPLs Lake P8 Core (1) Depth... | ecosystem: Environmental > Aquatic > Freshwater >... | reverse complement strand
TGAGACAGATGCCGTGGCGCTGGTGGGTGCCGATGAGCTGCAGTTCGCGGTTGTCTCCGGTGAGCAGGTTCTGCTGGCGCGCGCACAGGAACTACCGGTGGTGTACGTGATGGCCTGGTATCAAGATTATCCGGTGGGAGTCGTTGCGCTGAGTGAACAGGGCATCCAGACCCCTCAGGACCTGGCTGGCAAGCAGATCGGACTGCCCGGTTTGTATGGCGCCAGCTACATTGGCTTACGGGCACTGCTCAATGCTGGCGGCCTGCAGGAAAGTGACGTAACTCTCGACAGCATTGGTTTTAACCAGGTAGAGGCGCTGGTTAGCGGGCAGGAGCAGGTCGTTGTGGTGTACGCCACGAACGAGCCGGTGCAGTTGCGTGCCAACGGATATCAGATCGACGAACTGCGCCTCTCCGACTACGTTCAATTGGCCTCCAATGGGCTGATCACCAACGAAACCACGCTAGCGCAAAACCCTGACTTGGTACGGCATATGGTGCAGGCTACTCTGCAGGGTATCGCGGACACAATTGCCAATCCTGCAGAGGCCTACCAGATCAGCCTGGAATACGTGGATGGGCTGGCTGCAGCGGATGCAGACGTTCAGCAGCAGGTGCTGGCTACCTCCATCATCTTCTGGCAGGCGCAGGTGTTGGGTTACTCTGACCCACTCGCCTGGGAGAACATGCAGCAGGTTCTCTTGGATATGGGGCTGTTGACCCAGCCGCTGGATCTTAGCTTGGCATACACCAATCAATTCATAGAACCATAGAAATATCTCACTACAATTGCCGTAGAGAAAACAGAAGGAATTCTTTGCTCGTTGCACTCAATGACCTTATGGAAAATCTCATCGCCCCAGCTACTTTGGTGTTACAGCACGTCAGCACGGTCTTCATCGACCAGAACGGCGGTTTGCAGGCATTGGAAGATGTCTCCTTCAGTGTCGCACCGCAGGAGTTTGTCTGTGTGCTGGGGCCTTCAGGCTGCGGGAAGACCACCTTGTTGCGCGCCCTGGCTGGATTGCTGCGGCCTACCAACGGCGAGATCACCTACCAGGGTCATCGGCTGGAGGGACCGCAGGCGGATGTCGGGCTGGTGTTCCAAAAAGCCAACCTGATGCCATGGCGCAGCGTCCTGGACAATATCTTGCTGCCTTTGGAGGTGCAAGGCCTGCCCCGTGCGGCCGCGCTGGAGAAAGCCCACCAATCGGTAGAACTAGTTGGGCTGCAAGGCTTTGAATCCAGCTTGCCGCGCCTGCTTTCTGGCGGGATGGCACAGCGCGTGGCATTAGCCCGGGCGCTGGTGCAAGACCCCCACCTGCTGCTGCTGGATGAGCCCTTCGGTTCACTAGATGCCCTGACGCGTGAGCGCATGGGAGATGAGCTGCTAGATATCTGGCAGCACCGGCGTAAGACCGTCGTCATGGTGACCCACTCTATTTCGGAGGCACTGCTGCTCGCAGACCGGTTGTTGGTGTTCACTCCGCGTCCTGGGCGCTTGTGCCTGGACCTGCCGGTTGACCTGCCGCGCCCACGCAGCCAGGAAACCCGTTATCTGGCACAATTCTCAGTCCTGGCACGTCGTGTGCGGGATGCCATTGCCTGACTCCAGTGCTGCTACATCTTTCATGGTAACATATATCAAAATCAACTCGAAGGCATAAAAATGTATAAATGGATACTCTCAATACTGTTGATTCTGATCCTGCTGTTACCGGCAGCAGCCCAGGCTCAATCTACACAGAGCCTTTCTGAGCTGGAGATTGACCTGTGGCCTGAGTATGACAGCCCGGGTGTGCTGGTGATCTATCGCATGACCCTCTCGGCAGAGACTGCACTTCCGGTAGATATGTCCGTGCGCATACCCACCACAGCTGGTGAACCCTTTGCTGTGGCTGCCCGTCAAACTGAAGGCACCCTTTTCAATTTAGTATTTACCCGTGCAGTGAGCGGGGAATGGGCGTCGATCGACTTTACAGCTACCTCATCTGAGATCCAGATTGAGTATTATGATGATACTTTGCAGCGCACCGGAGAAAAGCGCAATTTTGCATTCACCATGTCTGGAGATTACAACATCGGGAACCTGCTCATTCAGGTTCAGCAGCCGCTGGACGCCTCCGACATGCGTATCAGCCCCAGCTTCGGAGCTGGTACCACTGGTGGCGATGGGCTGGTGTATTACAACCGCGAGGTCGGCCGGGTGAATGCCGGACAGCAGGTTGAAGTTTCCTTTGAGTACACCAAATCTACGGAAACTTTCAGCGCCCAAAGCCTGACCGTGCAGCCCAGTGGGGAGATCCCTGAAGACGGCGGGGGTAACTTTCCGGTTAACAATGTTGTGTGGCTGCTCTTTGGCTTGCTGGGCGTTGGGCTGATTGTGGGCGGTGTGCTTTGGTATCGACAGAGCGGTCGCCAGCCCGCCCGGGCGGCCAATCCACGCCGGCGCAGCCGGGGGGCTGCCCGTAAAGACCAGCCAGTGATGAGTGAAGATGATGGCATTTATTGTCATCAGTGCGGTAAACGCGCCCAGCCCGGCGACCGCTTCTGCCGCTCATGCGGCACAACCCTGCGCATTGTTTAAGACTTCTCACGCTTCCTAATCTGGATGGTGTTGGCAATTTGACCACTTCATCCAGCTTTAGAATTGTTCACCTCTCTCACCCACTTATTTGCATGCTCTCAGGTTACCTTAATCTATTCATGTGAGAATTTAAGATTGCGTAGTCCCTTTTGTCTTCATTACCAAAGGAGTTGATACTATGGAACAAGCAGTTGAGGTTCGGCCGGGTATTGGTGGCCGCGCGAAATTTATTTTTGGTGGCGTACTGATCATTGCGGCTGTGATTTACCTGGTCGTCTCATCTACATCCGCCAGTGCGCAGTACTTTTTTACCGTTGATGAGCTTAAGGCGCGTGGCAATGAGATTGTTGGACAGAATGTGCGCATCTCCGGTGCAGTCATTGGAGATTCGATCGTTTATAACCGCGAAACAACCACCCTGCATTTCACTGTTGCCAATGTGCCAGGAGATAATGATGAAATAGAAGCTCAGGGCGGACTGGCAGCTGTTCTGCATTCCGCAGTCACCGACCCGGACCGTACTCGCCTGGACGTGGTCTTTTATGGCGTTCCACCTGACCTGCTGCGCGACGAAGCTCAGGCGATTATGACTGGTCAGATCGGCGAAGATGGCGTGTTCTATGTAGAAGAGAACGGTCTCTTGCTCAAATGCCCTACCAAGTATGAGGAAGCCGTTCCCGGACAGGTTGAAGAAGGTAGCTAGCTTGTTTATCGGTTAACCCCAAAACCACGTCCCTCACGGAGACTTTTTATGGTTGCTAACATTGGTTATGGTGCACTGCTTATCACATTCTTGATTTCGATCTATGGAGCTGTGGCAGCTGTATATGGAGCACGCCGCAATTCGTCAACCTGGGTGGACAGCGCCCGCAATGCCACGCTGCTCACCTTCCCGCTGTTGACCATTTCATCCCTCAGCATAATCTACCTGCTGGTCAGCGGTAGTTACTCGGTGGAATATGTTTCATCGGTGACCAGCAACAGTATGCCGTTATATCTGCGTGTGACCGCCCTGTGGGGTGGTCAGGCAGGTTCACTGGTCTTCTGGTCCTGGCTGATGTCAGCTTTCGCCTCAGCCGTCACCCTGCGTAAATGGAACCGTGATCGCGAATTTTTACCCTGGGTGATCCTGGTCTCTTTGGTCACCCTGGCTTTTTTCCTGATCCTGATCATCTTCGTTGAGAACCCCTTTGTCCGCATCTGGATAACACCGATGGGCTCGGTTTCTACCGCTATGTTCCAGCCAGCCGGGACGAGCTTGTTCACTCCAACCGATGGTCAAGGACTGAACCCGCTGTTGCGCCACCCTGGCATGATCATTCATCCGCCTATGCTGTACCTGGGTTTTGTCTCTTTTGTTATCCCCTTTGCCTTCGCCTTTGCCGCACTGGTCACCGGCCGTACTGACGACCGCTGGATCCGAGTCACCCGGCGTTGGACGCTGGTAGCCTGGCTGTTCCTCTCGTTGGGGCTGCTGCTGGGCGGTCGCTGGGCATATGACGTGCTGGGCTGGGGCGGTTACTGGGGCTGGGACCCCGTCGAGATTGCTGCCTTCATGCCCTGGCTGACCGGCACCGCTTTCCTGCACTCGGTTATGATCCAGGAGAAGCGTGGTCTGCTCAAGCATTGGAATATGGTGCTGGTGATCCTGACCTATGACCTGGTCATCTTCGGGACCTTTCTTACCCGCTCAGGGGTGCTCTCCTCGGTGCATGCTTTTGCCCAGAGCGCCATCGGTCCGCTCTTTTTTGGCTTCATTGCCCTCACCTTTGCCGTCTCTCTTGGGCTGCTGGTGCGCCGCTGGAAAGAATTGAAATCTACTGGCTATATGACTTCTGTCTTCTCGCGTGAGGCATTCTTCCTGGCCAATAACTGGCTGTTCATGATCATTCTGGTCGTGTGTTTCTTAGGGGTCACCTTCCCGGTATTGACCGAAGCGCTTGGTTTTGTCGGTCAGCGCATTCCCGCGCTTGCGGATGTCTTCACCGGGCAGAAGGTGACCTTTGGTCCGGAATGGTATGAACGGATCACCGCTCCCTTCTTTGCCGGGCTTTTGTTTCTGATGGGCATCGCCCCGTTGTCAGCCTGGAAGCATTCCACCCTCAAGACCCTCGGTCGCGGCGCATGGAAGCCGTTCATCGCTTCGTTGTTGGTGCTTGTGATTGTATTTTTCATTGGTGTTCGCCATTGGGCAGCCCTGCTCGGCTTCTGGCTGGCGGCTTTAACCGCTTCCATCACGCTGTTTGAATTCTGGCGGGCAACCCGGGCGCGCAGCCACGCACACGGAGAGAACCTGCTGCTGGCATTGTGGAACCTGGCAGGACGTAATCGTCGCCGTTATGGTGGGTATGTGATCCACCTGGGTGTGGTGTTGATGGCTATAGGTATTATCGGCATCGAGGTGTTCCAGAAACAAACCCAGGGCACCATTGCCCAGGGTGAGCAACTTGCTTTGGGAGATTATTCTATCAGATACGATTCGCTGGCAGTCTTTGACACCGATGACGGGCGTAACGTGGCCCGCGCCGTGATCAGCGTATACCGGGATGGCAAGTACCTGGGCGAGTTGTACCCGCGGCGAGACTATTATTATGAGTCGCAGCAGCCCATGACCATCGCAGGCGTGCGCAGCACGATGGAAGATGATTTCTATGTCTTGCTGGTGGATTGGGAGCCGGTTTCGACAGCTGGTGCTACCTTCAGGGTCTATCATAACCCGCTGGTCAACTGGCTTTGGTTGGGTGGTTTCGTCTTTATTCTCGGAACCATGGTGGCCGCCTGGCCGGACAAAGACCCTGAGCTGGTCGTGGAACGCGGCCGCCAGGTGATCGCCGCCGCTCAAGTGAATTAAAAAGGTGGGAGTAAACATGCGCAATATTTCTGCTAAAGTGTTATTAGCGCTTGCGCTGAGCGTAGCGGCGGTGCTGCTGCCATCCGAGACTGTCTTTGCTCAACAGCCGACCCCATCGGATGATCAGGTCAATGCCATCGCCAAACAGCTTTACTGCCCGGTATGCGAGAACATCCCACTGGATGTCTGCCCCACCCAGGCTTGCGCCCAATGGCGTGACCTGATCCGCGAAAAATTGGCAGCTGGTTGGAACGAGCAGCAGATCAAAGATTATTTTGTGGACCAATACGGCGACCGGGTGTTGGGCACACCCCCTGTCCGAGGATTGAACTGGCTGGCATACCTCATCCCACCGGTAGCGATCCTCGCTGGAGCTTATGTGCTCTTTATGGCGCTGCGCAGTCGCCAGAACCCGACCGAACAGCCTGATTCCACCATGCTGGTTCCACCTCCGGCTGATGAATATGTTTCCCGTCTGGAAGAAGAGGTAAAGAAACGTTGAGTCAACCATGAGCGCATCACCTCCACAAAAGTGCCCTGAGTCAACCCGTCCCCGTTGGGGTGTCATTGCAGCCTGGATCGGGCTGATTGGACTGCTGGGTGTCGTCGCCATTGGGATGTTCCAAAAGGCGCAAGGCACGGTCAGCATTGGTCAGCCGGTGCCGAATTTCACTTTGACCACATTTGACGGGGAGACTTATACTTTGGATGAGCTGCGCGGCAAGGTGGTAGTGCTCAATTTCTGGGCTTCATGGTGCAAGCCATGCGAGCAGGAAGCCGCTGACCTGGAAACAGCCTGGCGCTTTTACCAACCCGGCAGCGAGGTGGTTTTCCTGGGTATAGCCTGGACGGACACCGAATCCGCCTCGTTGGAATACCTTTCTCGGTTCGATATCACCTATCCCAACGGTCCCGATCTGGGCACCCGCATTTCGCAGGCTTTTCGCACAACAGGTGTGCCCGAGACTTATATAATTGACAGGAATGGTGTATTGGCTTACCTCAAGCTCAGCCCATTCCTTTCGGTGGGAGAGATTCAGGCTGAAATAGATCCCCTGCTGGCACCTTAATGGGTGGGTGGGCAATCCGGGCACTGCGCCTGAAAAATCGTAAACAGGATTGATTATGGATATTGGCTCTATCTTATTGATATTTGCCCTTCTGCTCCTGGTGGCCTGGTATGTCAGCCGTCCGCTGTTTGAGCGCAAAGCTACCTCGGTCAGTTGGGAGGAACATGACCTTTCGACCTTGCTGGCGGAGCGTGACCGTGTCATCCAGAACCTGCAGGAGGTCGATTTCGATTACAATCTGGGTAAGATCCCCGAAGAAGATTATCCCACCCAGCGCAATCTGCTCTTGCAGCACGGCGCAGAGATCCTGCGTCAGCTTGATAGCTTGCAGCCCAGTCAGCCTGCCATCGCCGCCACCGACCGCCTGGAAAAGGCCATCGCTGCCCGTCGCACCCAGCAGCTCGAAGCTGCGGCTGCTTCTGCTTCCCCACGCAAGAACGGCAATGGGCTGGCTGTACCAGACGATGACCTGGAGCGTCAGATTGCCGATCGACGGCGTTCCCGCAAGGAAAAGACCAGTGGATTTTGCCCGAAATGCGGTAAACCAATCCAAATGTCGGATAAGTTTTGCCCCAAGTGTGGAGCCATCGTCTCTGTTCTGCAACGTTGACCCCCGATATCTGATCACTGACAACTTATTTCACCCTCATCATGCCCAAACTCCTGCTCCCCCTTCTCCTGATTGCTTCTGCTTTTCTTATCACCGCTTGTAGCTTCTCTCTGGCCGCAGATATCACCCCTCCCCCCGGTGCAGAACAGCCCGTCATCCGGGCTACCAGCCCGGTCGCGTTAACTGGTCCGCTTTATCCGCTTGTCCCACCTGATCCCACCGCCGGCGCTTCGATTTTTGCCGAAAAATGTGCCCCGTGTCACGGCCAGACCGGTCTCGGCGACGGTCCAGACGCTTCTCAGCTTCCGGTTCCGGTGGCTGCTATCGGCACCTCGAATCTGGCACGCAGCTCCACCCCGGCGGAATGGTACGCCTTGGTCACCCAGGGTAACCTGGAAAGATACATGCCGCCGTTCCTGAGCCTGACCGACCGTCAGCGTTGGGATGTGGTGGCATATGCATTCTCATTGAGTGCCCCGGCGGATTCGCTGGCATTCGGAGAGGAACTGTATCAGGAAAACTGTCTCCAATGCCACGGGGTTAGTGGAAAAGGCGACGGACCTGAGGTTGTAAATCTGCCTTCACCTCCGCGCGACCTAACCGACCAGGCTTTCATGGCGGATTATCCCGCTGCGGCGATATTTGATGTGATCAGCCAGGGGATTGAACCGGATATGCCGGCCTATGCGGAACAGTTTGATGAGACCCAGATCTGGGCTCTGACAGATTATTTACGCTCGTTCACCTTTGCCACATCCGCCTCGCTGTGGAGCAGATCCAGGCGACTGCCTACCCATCTCCAGATGCGTATCCATATCCTTATCCGGCCGCGCAAGTCGATGTGTCCAATGTCACGCTACCTCCCTCCATCCTGGGCACGGTGATTGTAACGTTGGTGAACGGCTCTGGTGGCGAAATTCCGGAGGACGCACAGGTCACGCTGTATGGCTTTGATGCAATGCAGATGGCTTTCTCCCAGACGCTCACCAGCGGTCCGCAAGGGATCTACACCTTCGGGGATATTGAAATGCTGCCCGAACGTGCCTTCCTGGCTGGAGTGGACTATCAAAGCGGCACCTACGGCTCGGATGTAGCGACGGTGGACCCGGCCTCGCCATTGATCGACCTGCAGATCGTTACCTATGATTCGAGCACCGATACATCCAGGCTTATAACCGATCGTCTGCACCTCTTTTTTGATTTCAGTGACTCGGCCATCATCCAGGTAGTAGAGGTTTATATTGTTTCCAATCCAACCAACCTCTCGATCGTGCCGGCTGAATCCGGTGAGGGGGTGGTTTTCTTCCCGTTGCCGCAGGGATACACTGACTTGCAGTTCGAGGAAGGCGTCCTGGGCGAGCGCTTCCTGGAAGTGCCGGGGGGTTTCATGGATACCCTCACCGTCCAACCAGGAATGAGCGAATATCAGGTTGTATTTGCCTTCAATCTGCCCTATGACCGGCGCATGGAGTTCACCCAGGCTGTAAGCATGGATACCAGCGCAGTGGTTGTGATGCTGCCGGATGGCGGGGTCAACCTGACCAGCGCCCAGTTATTGGACGGCGGAGTGCGTGATTTCCAGGGTACGGCTTTCCGCATGTACAATGGCAGCAACCTGAACGCCGGTGACGAGCTGCTGTTCAGCCTTTCTGGGAACCCGGGTCAGAGCAGCATCTCCATATTTGGCGATACATCCTGGCAGAATATTGCCATTGGGGTAGGCAGTCTGGGATTGGTGCTGGTACTGCTGGGTCTGTGGTTGTTCCGTCGCAATCAGACCATCTCAGATGATGCTGGTGAGGATGATATGGATTCGGAAGATGATCTGCCTTTCGAAACTGAAGACCCCGAATCGCTGATGGATGCGATCATAGCCCTGGATGACCAATATCAGGCGGGTGACCTGCCCGAGGATGCCTATGCACGCCGCCGGGCGGAATTGAAAGAACGCCTGCAAAGAGCTGCCAATGAAGAGACTGACCGGTAAAATACCACAATGATAAGGCGTGCCGGATGATCATTGTTCGCAAGCTCATCAAGCGGTTTGGATTGAAGGCTGTGTTGCGCGGCCTGGATTTCCAGGTCGAGCAGGGTGAGTTTGTCGCCTTGTTGGGTCCGAATGGTGCCGGGAAAACCACCTTCCTGCGCATCTTGTCTTCGCTGTCGCGGCCCACGCTGGGTGAGGTGCAGATCGCCGGCTACCGGCTGCCTGCTCAGTCAGCCGCAGTGCGTCGTAAACTGGGAGTCGTCTCGCACCTGCCGCTACTTTATGGCGACCTGACGGCAGAAGAGAATCTGCGTTTTTATGCCCGTATGTATGGCCTGGAGTCCGAATCCCGGCGGGTATCTGAGGTGTTGGAGCTGGTCGGTTTGACCCCTCGCCGCCGCGACCTGGTGCGAACTTTTTCGCGCGGCATGCAGCAGCGCCTGGCCATCGGGCGGGCGGTGCTGCACGACCCCGAGGTGATGCTGTTCGACGAGCCGCATACCGGACTGGACCAGGATGCCTGTGTGATGCTGGACCAGGTGCTGAGTGAGGTGGCTGCCCGCGGCCGCACGGTCGTCATGACATCGCATGACCTGGCCCGTGCCGCTGACCTGGCCTCGCGCTTCGATGTGCTCTCGCGTGGTGTGATTGCCGCCTCGGTGCAACGTAGCCAGATAAACCCCAATGATCTGCTGGCATTTTACCGCCAGGCTGTTGGGGATGGGAAAGCACCCGCCTCAGCAGCCCCCGTGACAATGGAGCAGCCGGCATGACCGAACATACAGCCCATCTGGCTAGGGTGCCCGGTCCGCTGCGCCTCTTCTGGCGCGCCCTGAAAGCTATAATCTGGAAGGACCTGGCAGCCGAGTTGCGCTCACGCGAGCTGCTCTCAGCAATGCTGGTCTTCTCCCTGCTGGTATTGCTGATCTTTAACTTTGCGTTGGAGCTGGACGCCAAAACCCGTTCCACGGTCACCGCCGGTGTACTGTGGGTGACCTTTGCCTTTGCCGGCACCCTGGGTCTGAACCGTTCCATGGCGACCGAGAAAGACCGCGGCTGCCTGGATGGGCTGCTCCTTGCCCCCGTCGACCGCAGCGCCATTTACTTCGGCAAGGCTTCCGGTAACCTGGTCTTTATGTTCATTGTTGAGGCCATTGTTCTGCCGGTTTACAGCCTGCTGTATAATACCAACCTGTTATATCCGGGGCTGCTGCTGGTGATCCTGCTTGGATCGATCGGCTACGTGGCGGTCGGCACGCTGCTTGCGAGTATGGCGGTGCAGACCCGCACCCGCGATGTTCTCCTGCCCATCCTGCTTTTCCCGCTGGTTATCCCGGTGATGATCGCCGCCGTCAAAGCCAGCACAGGTTTCCTGGAAGGCATAGCCATGGTAGACATCCGCCCCTGGCTCAACCTGCTGGTTGTGTATGACATCATTTTCGTTGCGGTAGCGTTTATGGTTTTTGATTTCGTAGTAGAGGAATAAGAAGTTATCCATTCATTGGAAATTTGCAACCGCCTCAATCTTAGGCATGAAACTGGATCTCAAGGAGGAAACATAAGCTATGGAACCTAAACCCCGTTTGCTTCAAATCCTGGATGTGCTGACAGCCATTATGTTTGTGGTGGCTGTCGGGATGGTTTTTTTCTATGCTCCATTGGAGCGTACCATGGGTCAGGTGCAGCGTGTGTTCTATTTTCATGTTGCCACAGCCTGGGTAGGCATGTTGGGCTTTTTGGTGGCGGCCATTGTCGGTGTGATCTACCTGATCCGTAAGGAACGCCGCTGGGACATCGCCGGACTGGCAGCGATTGAGATCAGCCTGGTCTTCTTTTTCATTACCATTGTCTCCGGTTCGATCTGGGCTCGCCCCTCCTGGGGCACCTGGTGGACCTGGGACCCGCGCCTGACTACTGCAACCATCGTCGAGTTGGTCTATGCCGCGTATATGATGTTGCGCGCCGGAATTGAAGACCCTGACCGGCGGGCACGCTTTGGTGCAGTCTATGCCATCCTGGGTTTCCTCAGTGTCCCGCTCACCTTTCTGTCGATCCGCTTACTGCGTACCATCCACCCGGTGGTGATCGGCGGTGAGAACGCCGAGGGGGAAGGCAGTTTTAACATGGAACCTGCCATGCTGCAAACCTTCTTGTTCAGCTTGCTGGTCTTTTCGTTCATCTTTGTGGACCTGTTCTGGCACCGCGTCCGGTTAGGTCGGTTGGCAGATAAAGTTGAGCAGCTGCGTCTGAAGATGATACATTAACTATCTGTTAATTAGAATGTTGGCGATTTTGGATGTGCCACGGCGAAGCCGCGGCACATCCAAAATCGCTCTCTTCCTCAATATTTAGGATAGAACTTATAGGAGAAATCAATGGACTTTTTACAGCAAGGCCCGATTGAAACCACCAATTATATGATCGCCGGCTATGTGGTCATCTTTGGCGTGATGCTGCTATACCTGGTCAGCTTGATCGTGCGTCACCGAAACCTGAAACAGGACATCCAGGTGCTGCAGGACCTGGAGGGTAAAGAGTGATTATGCCAACAGACGAAAAGCTCACCCCCGAACCATCTGCCCAGGGTGAGACAGCCTGCGGTGGGAGGATTGAGCTCACCCCCCAGACGCCGTATGTGCTGTGGCGGGAAAAGATAATGTATTTCTGCAATGCCGACTGCAAGGAGTTGTACGAGAAAGACCCGCTCAACTCGTGTATGGCTGCCCGCCTGCTGGTGGGGCGCTGAGATAACTTCCCGGGTGGCACTCCTGATGCTAAAGGAGTGCCACCCGGGAAGTTTTTTCTACCCACATAAAATTCCCTTGTTGTAAAATGAAATATTGGTCTATAATCATAACGGTAGGTTTTCGCCGACCTGGCGTCAAGATGGTAAGGTGCCATCCGAGACTAAGCCAACGCCACATTCCAATCATCACCAGGAACTAAATAAGGAGGAGTTACCGCTATGAAAAAGATCTACTTCGTTATCAGCCTGCTGACCATCCTAGGGATGCTGTTGGCTGGCTGCGGGGGCACCGCTGCTGCAGACAACAAGCTCGAGGAGATTCTGGCCAGGGGTACGTTGATTATTTCGACCGACCCGGCCTATCCGCCCCAGTCCGAACTGGTTGAGGGTGGGGTGCGCGCCGCCGAGACTAAGTGCACCTCTGACCAGCACACCTCCTCGGAGTTGACCGGCTTCGATGTGGACACGTCTATCGCCATCGCCGAAGCTCTGGGCGTGGAGCCATGCTTCGTCACCCCCGACTGGACGTTGATCACCGGTGGCAACTGGGCTAACCGTTGGGATATCAGTGTCGGCTCGATGACCGTCACCCCCGAGCGTATGACCAAGCTGTATTTCACCCAGCCCTATTACACCACCCCAGCAGCTTTCTTTATCTTTGCCGAAAACACCACCTTCACCCAGCCCAGCGATATGTCGGGCTTCAAGATTGGCGCCTGTACCGGCTGCACCTATGATGCTTATCTGGCTGGAACGCTGTCTATCCCCGGTGAGACGATCAACTTTGTGGTCCAGGACCCTCAGTTCGTAGGCTATGAGACTGACCTGAATGCTCTGCAAGACCTTTCCCTGGGCGATGGTATCCGCCTGGATGCTGTCCTGACGGCTCAACCCACCGGGGCGGGCGTGATTGCGGATGGTTTTCCATTGCGCCAGCTTGGAGAGCCAGTTTTTTTTGAATACCTGTCAGCTGCTATAGACATCGCCGGCACACCCGATCCTGAACCATTTGTCCAACGGGTGACCGAGATCATCCAGGGACTGCACGCCGATGGAACCCTGCTCCAGCTTTCCCAGCAGTATTACGGCCTGGACTTGACTTCCGCCGCCGCCGCTTTCGATGTAGCCCTGCTGGACCAATTCAAATAGGTCCGGCCTGGACCATTGTGAGGCTCAGAGAACAATAAACTTAGACCTGGCAGGTTCCCCGGAGCTTTTAGGGAGCCTGTCAGGTCTCCGTTTTATTTGGGAGGCCTTATGGCTGTTGAGACATTAAAATTCCCTGGAACCCCCCCGGAAGATCCTGATCATGACATGGGTCTCGCCTTGGTGGCGCAGCATCGCAAAGAAAGGCTCATCCAATCCATCAAAATTGGGGTGGTCTGGGTTGGGATGCTCATCTTTTTGGTCATTATGCTGCTGCAGTTCAACTTCGATCCCAGCTATGTCTTTGCACATTACGGCTTTGTACTACAGGGGTTGTTGATCACCATTGGCATCTCAATGGCCTCCATCGCTGCGGCCACAGTCCTGGCACTGCTGGGTGCCATCGGGCGCCTCTCTTCCAACCCGATCGCCCAGGGAGTCTCGGGCTTCTATGTTTCACTGGTGCGCGGCACGCCGCTATTGATCCAGATCTACATCATCTATCTGGGTTTGCCGCAGATCGGGTCGACTTTGAATTCTATGGGCTACACAGATATTGGGCGCATGTTCACCCTGTCGGCGGTGCAGTCAGGCATTCTGGCGCTCAGCCTGAACTACGGCGCTTACATGACCGAAATCTTCCGCGCCGGGATCCAATCCATCAGCCATGGGCAGCGTGAAGCAGCCGAATCGCTCGGAATGTCCCGCCGGCAGATCATGCTGCGCATCACCTTGCCCCAGGCGGTGCGCGTGATCATTCCCGATATCGGCAACCAGTTCATCGCCATGCAGAAGGACTCGGCCCAGGTCTCGGTGATGGGCATCTGGGAAATGACCTACCGGGCGAACCGCTTTGCCCGCCAGGACAGTAAATTTATGGAAATGTTCGTCGTAGCCGCAGCATTTTACTGGCTCTTGACCATCGTCTCCTCCTGGTTGGAAGGTCTTCTGGAAAAACGGATGGCACATGCTTATGAGCGATAATCCGATCATCTCCGTTGTAGATCTGCATAAATGGTTCGGCATGCTGCACGTTCTTAAGGGCATCTCATTCACGGTGCAGCCCAAGGAAGTGGTGGTCATCATCGGGCGCAGCGGCTCAGGCAAGAGCACCTTGCTGCGCTGCTTGAATTTCCTGGAAGAACCTTCCTCGGGTACGATCAATGTGGCAGGGCAAGAGGTGAATTGCTGCCTTGGCGGTCACCCTGCATATCAGAAGATCATGGCCTTACGCCTGAACACCGGTATGGTATTCCAGGAATTTAATCTGTTTCCGCATATGACCGTTCTGGGAAATGTGATCGAGGGACTGACCACGGTCAAGAAGATGTCCAAAGAGCGCGCTGTTCCAATTGGGATGAAATATCTGGAGAAGGTCGGTCTGTTGGAAAAACGCGACGTGCACCCTATCCGCCTTTCGGCTGGTCAGAAGCAGCGTGTGGCCATCGCCCGCGCCTTGGCCATGGAGCCGAAGGTCATGTTGTTCGACGAACCCACCTCAGCCCTGGATCCAGAGCTGATCGGCGAGGTGCTGGATGTGATGAAGCAGCTGGCATTTGAGGGCACGACCATGATCATGGTTACCCACGAGATGGGATTTGCTTCCGATGTGGCTGATCGCATCCTTTTTGTCGATAAAGGACTCATCGTAGAATCTGGCCCGCCGGACCAGATCTTCACCCATCCGCAAGATGAGCGCACTCACTCCTTCCTGGAGCCGATTCGTAAAACGCACAATTTCTAAAATATTATGAAAGCCCGCAGTTGGAGCATCGCCATCCTGGTAGTCTATGGCGCGCTGGTTACTTATACCACCACGACCATCCTCCTGGGGCTATCATTCCAGCCTTTTTTCACGCCCCTGCTCAGCCTGCTGGCATTTACCTTTGCGTTGTTGCATGCTGCGGTGCAATGGGGCTGGCGCAAAGCCCTGCTGTTGCTCGGCCTGACCTTCGCCGTCAGCCTGCTCTTCGAGAGTGTAGGAGTGGTTACCGGCTGGATCTATGGGCCATATCATTACACGGATAAACTTGGCCCCAAGTTCCTGGGGTTGGTGCCGCTGCTCATCCCGGTTGCCTGGTTCATGATGACCTATCCCTGTGTGGTGATCGCTGAACACCTGGCACCGCCTGTCAGATCCATCTGGGGCTGGCGGCTGCTGACCGCGGCCTTCGGGGCGTTGGCGATGACTGCCTGGGACCTGGCCATGGACCCGATGATGGTCGCCGGGGAGTATTGGGTCTGGGAGGTGCCGGGCGTCTATTTTGGCGTACCCCTGCAGAACTACTGGGGCTGGTGGCTGACCACCTTTGTCACCTTCCTGCTCTACCTGATCATCGGCCGCGTAACCCCTCGAATGATATCGGATCGTAGTAACGACTTCAGTCGTTCCCCTTCCGCCGCGATCCCACCCAATCGTAGTAACGACTTCAGTCGTTCCCCTTCCGCCGTGATCCCACATAATCGTAGTAACGACTTCAGTCGTTCCGCTCTTCGTTATGAACGGCTTGCCATCCTCAGCTATTCCATCACTGGCTTGAGCAGCGTGATCGTTGACTTCCGCTTTGGTCTGGGTGGGCCGGGGCTGGTCGGGCTGTTCGCCATGCTGCCGTGGGCGCTGTTCGCCTGGCAGGAACGTGGAGAATGAGATCCCGCCGGTTGATCTTGGTTGTTGTCGGGTTGTGCCTCCTGCTGGTGGGAACGTCCCTGCTTGTGACCCCGGTGCGCTCGTTTGATGGCTGGGGGGCTTACCTGCCCTTCCTTACCAAGGAGTACCCAGCCAATCCGCTGCTGGTGACCGGCGCCTGGACGACCGACGCAGTCGGAAACCCGGACACCTCCTTCGTTGCTGGGGATGTGGTCGTCTATTATGGTACCGGCACCAGCAGCGCTGAAGTGCCTGTTGAGGCTGAGCTGTCCTGGTTCGTGGAAGGCACCTGTGGGCGTACTCTGCTCTTCAGCGAAACTGTAATGCTGGATCCCGGTACCTGGACGGCCGTCCTGACCCAAACCGCCCCCGGTTGCTCGGGCGTATTGGATTACATCTTCCAGTCCAGCTTTCGGGACCGCCCGCTAATGGCCTCCGCCCCAATGACCGTCATCAACCCGGTGACGGTGGTGGTGAGTGACAGACAGGCCTTCGACAAATGTGATAACCCCAGCATCAGCCAGATGCAGACCTGGTGGACGTATAGTCCTTATTGGATCGCTAATATATATATCGGCGGGGTGCATCGCGCCTGCGCCAACCTGGATCTAACCCCCGCATGGGTTAGGGCGGTGCTCGCCCAGGGTTGGACGTTGATTCCCACCTGGGTAGGACCGCAGGCCCCTTGCTCAGCATTTACCCATAAGATTAGCTATGATCCGGTTGTGTCCTACCAGCAGGGACAGGCTGAAGCAGATGCTGCCGCCGCGGTTGCTTCAGGGTTAGGCTTGACATCCTACGGACCGGGCCAGACCATCATTTACTATGACCTGGAAGGCTATCCGGGCGGCAGCAATCCGGCTTGCCGGACGGCGGTCAATGCCTTTGTGGATGGTTGGGTGTCGCGCATGCACGCGCTGGGCAATCCGGCCGGAATGTACGGCGGAGCGTGTTCCTCCTATATCAGCACATGGGCTACTATCCCCCATGTGCCCGACGATATTTGGGCGGCTGCCTGGTATACGGATGATTACGACCCCGACGCCACCGTTTGGGGACTGCCATGTGTTTCAAACAACCTATGGGAAAATAACCAGCGTATCCGCCAATATGCTGGCGACCACCACGAGGTATGGGGCGGTTTGAATATGACCATCGATTCAAACATCGCCCTGGGACAGGTGCTGGGACTGCTCCCCACCGGTGATGGAGTAGGACTTCCCCATTCAAACATCCTTCCCCTGACCGAGGTGCCGGTTGTGCACAGCCTTGGGATGGTCTCTCCTGAGCAGGTCTGGGCGCTGCTGGATGGGCATCTCTTCTGGACGGGTGACAGCGGCCTGACCTGGGCTGAGATTGACCTGCCTGAGGTTTCCGTCCAGGCGGTCTATTTCCTGGATGCTGCACAAGGCTGGTTGGTGAGCGGGCCATTCTTAACCAGCCTTACCTTCCAACTCTGGCATACCCGCGACGGTGGGATGAGCTGGCAGGGGACCGGCTCCCTCCCGGTCAGCGAGATGCTGCTGGACGCCCACGTTGTTGGCCTGGATTTCATCAGCTCGCAGGAAGGCTGGCTATCGTTGCGCCTGGCCAGCAGCTCCAATTTCAACTTGGGCAGCTTGTTCCATACAATTGATGGCGGGCTGACCTGGGAAGAGTTGAGCCTGCCCGGCGGCGGGGCGATCGACTTCCTCGACTCCCACCTCGGCTGGACCTGGGCTGGTCCGCAAGGTGATCTGCCCTACCAGACTCTGGATGGCGGCCTGACCTGGCACCCGGTAGAAGTTATACCGCCGGGCGTCTTGTCCCTCCCCGCTGTGCCCTTGGATAATCTCCTCTACGTTCGATAAAACCGAGAGCCCTTTTTCTCGGTTCAGCGATCAGCCGGCCGCTATGTAATTTATCGCCGGGCGCACAACCGCCTCCACCGGAAGCACATCCACCAGCTCATATTCTCGGCTGCCCAGGCCAAGCTGCTCTCCATACTCCGTGACCTTGTATGGGTCTTTCAGCGGTCCGTGCAGCCACCGGAAGGGATGGCCCTCCCGTGTGTGCACTTCCAGGCAGGTGGGCACATTCTCTTCGATCAATGGGGTTCTGGCGGTCATATCCAGCACCACCTGGTCGATTGCGACAATATCATCCGAACCGAAGATGCCGGCATCCGGCAGTATGGGCATGCTGGTGAAGCCAAAGCAGTCGCATACCGGCGTCATGTGGGTTGCTAGCGAGAGATGCATCACCTTACCCGCCTCAAAGGTAGACAGCGTGATGGCAGTGCTGATGGCGCAGGCTTCCTGGAACGCGTGGAAGTTTATTGCCTCGATCTTAAGGCTGCCGGGCGGCGCCACCTGCAGGCAGCGTCCGCAGGCGTTGCACTCCTCAGGGTGCAGGTGGATACCGCGTGGGTCATCTTTATCTGCCCCGATACCGTTGAAAGGACAGGCAGCCAGGATGCGTTGGCGGGTTTCGTCGTCCGGGCACAGATCGGGGAACCAGTAAGCGTCGAACTGCATCGTATCATGCATGGCACCCCGCGTGCGACCTGCCATGCATCCCAATGCCAGATTCTTGAAGGCTGCTCCAAATCCGCAGGAGGGATGCCCCTTGACATGCGCAAAATTGATCAGGAAGGTCGCATCCTGGATCATCCCGGCTACCTGCCAGTCCTGGATGTTCTTGTAGGGACGCTGGTGCAGGTAGAAATATTTCTCATCCGGACCAGCCGCCGGATAGACCGGACAGCCGAGCACTTCCTGGGTGTAACCGCGGTCCTCAGCGCCGGTCACATCCCAGTTGACATCCGCCACGAATGGCTTGCCGCCCCCATCTTTGATCGCCTGCACCACCTTGCGCACAAAGACCGGGTGGATCGTGGAATATACGATGTGATTACCGGTATGCATCTTGAGCGCCACCGTCTCGCCTTTCACCCGCTCGCGCAGGTGCAGCGCTTCCAGGATCAGGTCAAGCTTGGCGGGCAGGGTTTCCTTGGCTTCCAGGCGAGCCTGGCGCGGTGAACCGTAATATACTGTACTGGGCATGGGAACTTCCTTTCGACGCTGCGGGATGAGATAATTATAGCGCATAGGCGGGCAACCTGCCTTTCCTGTATATTTTCTCTTATTTCACTCTTGATTATTAGACCATTTTCCTATACACTAGTAATTGCTGGAACACATGCAGCGGGACGCCAGATACCCTGACGAATCCTGTTTACGCATTATCAAAATCAATTGTTCATCTTTCCAAGGAGGCCGACGATGAAGAACAAAAGCCTGAGAAGCTATTTTCTCTACGGGTTGTTAACTATGATCTTCCTGGGTATGTTTGGCTTGATCGCAGCCCGGGCTGCCTACAACCCGGATGCCACCTTCTGGGCATTCCTGCCCAATGTACTGCGCAACCACCCGAACGGTAACTACATCTCCGGGCAGGTCTTCAACCAGGATAATATCCCCATCGCCGGGGTGACCATCCGTACCGACGATGGGCAAACTGCGGTGACCGACCAGACCGGGTCTTATTCCTTACTTGGCTTGCAGGACACGACCTATACCATCCAGCCCTCTCTGGATGGCACGACCTTCTCGCCCGCCCAGGTCAGTGTGGTGGTGCCGCCCAGCTTGATCCAGCTGGATTTCACCGCTTTTATGGCCTGTCAGGATGTCATTGTCAACGGTGGTTTCGAGGGCAGCAGCGGCTGGGAGATTCCCATTACCGAGTACTCGGCTGCCTACAGCAGCGCTGAGGCCCACACTGGGGTCCGCTCGATGCGCACCGGCATTACGGACCCAGGGGATAACACCTTCAGCTACTCATCTGCCAACCAGACGGTGACCCTCCCCAGCAACACCACCAGTGCCTTGTTGAGTTTCTGGATCCTGCCGCAGAGCGGCGAGGTGCTCAGCGGTGGACCGCCCGCCCGTCCGCAGGCAGGCTGGCTGCTGGAGGCATCCCCACTCTCAGGCGATGTCCAGTATGTACTGCTCCTCGACCAGTACGGCAACTGGATCGACACCTTGATCTGGGAGTTGAGCGACAGCGGCTGGCAGCAATATACCTTTGACCTGAGCGAATATGCTGGTGAGACTATTAAGCTGCATTTTGGCACCTATAACGATGGCTATGGCGGCGTCTCCGCCTTGTTTGTAGATGATGTCTCGTTCCAGATTTGCTCTGGCGGCACTCCGCCGCCCACCCCCACCCCGCCTCCGGGTGGTTGCAGCAATCTGATCGGCAATCCCAGCTTCGAGACTACCGGGGCCTGGGATATCCCGATCACCGCTTATCCTGCTGCCTATTCCACCGCCCAGGCTCACACTGGCACACGCTCCATGCGCACCGGCATCCTCGTTCCCGCCGATAATGTCTACAGCTACTCCGACTTCCGTCAAATGGTAACCGTCCCCACCGGGCTGTCAAGCGTGCCGGTCAAATTCTGGCTGCACACCCTCAGTGGGGAGGTGCTCTCGGGTGCCCCATTGCCTGATTCGACGCCTACCGGGCGGTCTTTTGGTGAGACGACCCTCAGCGGCGATTTGCAATATGTGCTGATCCTGGACTATTACCAGAACTGGATCGATACCCTGGTCTGGCAGCGCACCGACACCGGTTCCTGGGTATTTTACAACTTTGACCTGGTGCGTTATGCCGGGCGGACCATCTATCTCCAGTTCGGTACCTATAACGACGGCTGGAATGGCCTCTCGGCGATGTTTGTCGACGATGTGAGCCTGGATAACTGCCTGGCGACGCCCACGGTGACCCCCACCTCCGGCCCTCCCACCGCTACCTCCAGCCCAACCAATACGCCCACCGCCACTACTACGCCTGGTCCCTGCACCGAGCTGCTGGACAACACCGATTTCGAGGCTGATGATGGCTGGTTGATCCCGCTCACGGAATACCCGGCGGCATACTCGATGGCTCAGTATCACAGTGCCTGGCACTCAATGCGCACCGGCATCGTTCTTCCGGGCGATAACCGCTACAGCTACTCTGACTTCCGCCAGACGGTCAGCCTGCCGTTGGGTTCTAATACCTTTACCCTGGGTATGTGGTTGTACCCGTTGAGCGGTGAGACACTGCTCCAACCTCCACCGCAGCCCGAGACGCCTTTCTTTGGGCTGGAAAGCCTGCAGAACGATGTTCAGTATTTGCTAGTCCTGGACAGCAGCGGCTATTGGATCGACACGCTGGTCTGGATGCTCAGTGATGCTGGTGCGTGGTCGTACCATCAATTTAACCTGAATGAGTACGAGGGTTGGACCATCAGCCTGCAGTTTGGCACCTACAATGACGGACTGGACGGCATCACCGCCATGTATGTGGATGATGTGACCTTACGATCCTGTCCCTAAGATTTATATTCGTTAATATAGATGAAGCGGGGTGTTTACCCGCTTCATCTATTTAACAGGATTAACTGTGCTAAAATAATCCCCATGCCATCCCACCGACGGCTGTACTGGCTACCCATCGGCGTGCTCTTGATCCTGGCTGTTGTTGGGTTTGATCCATCTGCCTCCTATGCCCAGGCAGCAGCTACTGTTTTTCTTACTTCCCCTGAGATCAGCGAATTTCCGCGCCTGTCTGCTTACCTGGATGTGTTGGATGCCCAGGGGGGCTTTGTCAGTGGCCTCACTCCCGCGGACGTCATCATCCTCGAGGACGGATTGGAGTTACCTGTAACCGAGCTGCAAGAACAGCGCCCCGGTGTCCAGTTTGTGCTGGCGATCACCCCGGGATCGGCGTTGGATATCCGCGACTCCCAGGGCATCACCCGCTACCAGCACCTGCTGTCGGGTATCTTGGAGGGATCCTGGGATAAAGGGCCTACCGGGCAGGACGACTTTAGCCTGCTGACCTCGGACGGCGTTGCCCTCATCCACACCGCTGACCCCGGCGAGCTGGCCCTCGCCCTGGGGACTTACCTGCCGCCTGTTCAGGGAGTGCCCAATCTGGAAGTGTTGGCTCAGGCGCTGGAGGTAGCCACCGACCCACTGCCTCGCCCGGGCATGGCACGCGCCGTCCTCTTCATCTCTCCTCCCCAGATGTCCGATATCACTGCCGGGCTGCAGACCCTAATTGCGCGTGCCAACCAGGGGAGCATCCACATATTCGTCTGGCTGGTTGCCTCTGCCGATTACTTTGACCTGCCTGGGGCGGCTCAGCTGGCGTCTCCGGCTGAGCAGACTGGCGGGGGCTTTTTTGCCTACTCAGGGTTCGAGCCAATTCCTGATCTTGAATCATATCTCGCCCCCTTACGTCTGGCCTATCGCCTGGTCTATGAATCGCGTGTATCTGCAGCCGGTCCACACCAGCTGGCAGCTCAGGTGAACCTGCCTGACGGCGCCTTGCTTTCTGCCTCCCAGGCTTTTGAGATCAGCTTGCAGCCCCCAACCCCACAATTCGTGTCGCCGCCGGTGCTGATTGCCCGTGGTTTTGCCTCCACCCCCACCGCCGGTCAGCCTGCCGCTGCCGACCTGATCCCCATAGAGCGATCTCTTAGCGTCAGTGTCCTCTTTCCAGATGGCTATGACCGCCCGCTGACCCGCACCACGCTATATGTTGATGGTGTAGTTGTCAGCGAGAACAGCGCTGCACCGTTCGAGAACTTCACCTGGGACCTGCGCAGCTACACCGCCGATGGACTGCACACCTTGCGTGTGGAGGCCATGGACAACCTGGGCTTGACCGGTCAAAGCCCCGATCTGACCGTGCAGGTGACCGTGCCCCGCCCCGAGCAGGGCGTGATCGTTGCCTTTGAGCGCCAGCGCTTGCTAGTGGTGGGATTGGTGGTGTTGATCGCTGGTTCGGTGTTGGCTCTGGTGTTGATCGTGGGTGGGCGTATCCGTCCCCAGGTCGCTGGGTTGGGGCGTGCCTCCCACCATCAGGCGGCCAAACGCCTGCGGGACAAGGATCCCGTCACCCAGCCAGTCTCCATCCAGGCCTCTGAGTTGACCTCGGCTGGTCGTCCCTCCCCGCTGAAGGTCTGGATAGAAAAACTGCAAAGGACAACGCGCCCCGCACCTCCCCAGCCGTTTGCCTTCCTCATCCCTCTGGCGGAGGCCGGTTCTCCCACCCTGCCCGCGCCCTTCCTGTTGGACGAAGAACCGGTCAGCCTTGGCCGCGACCCGCTCCAGGCCAGGCTGGTGATTAATGATCCCTCGGTGGACGGGCTGCACGCCCGCCTGCAGCGTGAGCAAGGTGCCTTCCGCCTGCTGGATGCCGGTTCGGTTGCCGGCACCTGGGTCAACTACACCCCCGTTCCGCCGGATGGTGTCATATTGGCGCATGCGGATCTGGTTCACCTGGGTCGCTGTGGTTTCCGCTTCACACTGCGCGAGCCAGGACCTTTGCCTAAGCCCACCGTGCAACTGCTGGAACCTCCGTTATGATACCATCCAGGCGCGCTCACCTGCACGTGGCTGCCGTTACCCATCCCGGAGCAAAGAACAAGCCGAACGAGGACCGCTTTGCTGTTTCAGCCTACCATCTCAGCTCGGCGGACCCGACCCCTGTGTTGCTGGCGGTCATCGCCGATGGCGTCGGTGGGCACCGCGCCGGTGAGGTGGCTGCTGAGATGGCGGTTGAGACCATCAGCCGTCTGGTGGCTGAGAGCGACGGCTCCCAACCGGCCCTCCTCCTGTCCCAGGCAATGGCCCAGGCCAGCCTGCACATCTTTGAACAATCCCACCGCGACCCTGCCCAGGTGGGCATGGGCACTACCTGTATTTGCGTGTGGATTATCGGGGATCGCCTGTACGCCGCCTCGGCCGGCGATTCGCGTCTCTACCTGCTGCGCCGGGGTGCTATCCAGCGTCTGACCACCGACCACACCTGGGTACAGGAAGCCCTGGATAACGGCGTTCTGTCGCCGGTCGAGGCGCGCAGCCACCCCAATGTGCATGTCATCCATCGTTATCTTGGCTCCAAACAGCCCTTACGCCCGGACCTGCGCCTGAGGCTGAGCGCTGGCGAGAGTGATGCCCAGGCTGAAGCCAACCAGGGTCTGCGCCTGCTCCCCGGAGACCGGCTGCTGCTGTCCAGCGATGGCCTGACCGACCTGGTGGAAGATGGGGAGATCCTCGCCCACCTGAATCCAACGGATGAGCACGCAACCGCCCTGCAAAAACTGGTCGACTTGGCCAACCAGCGCGGTGGGCATGATAACATCACCATTCTGAGCCTTGAGATGCCGCTGGAGGCTGCTGCTGTGCACCTCGCCAGCACCATGGTTTTTCGTCCTTCCCGCCGGTTGGGTCTTCCCTACCTGGTCGCTGGCGGGCTGATAGGGATTGGGCTTTTGCTCGCCGTGGGTTTGAGCTGGCTGCTCTACCGCCCCGGTGGCTGGCTTCGACCAGGCCTCACCCCACACACCTCCCCGGCGCTCACCCAGCCTGTTGCGACCACATTACTTGCGGAAACCCTGCCTGCTGGTTCAACACCCCCACCCACCTTGACTGCCATCCCACCGGCGACCCTTACCCCACAGCCTACCGCTCTTTCCGTCACCTACACTCCTTGGCCAACCAACACACATCCGCCTTAAAATAAAACCGAAAATTTGCTCCCATGTCACCGACCCGCCTTTGCTTGCCCATTTTCTTACCTGCCATCCTGCTCCTGTTGCTCTCCGGCTGCCTCCCACCCCTCCCCGCCACCGTTTCCCCTGCCCCTTTCATCCCTGACCCTTCTCCCTACTCCCCTGACCCTTCTCCCTTCTCCCCTGTCCTTACCCCTTCCCCCCTCTCTCCTGACCCAACCTCCTCGCCCCTCTCTCATGTTCCTACCCCCTCTCCCGTATCCCCTGACCTTCCGCCTCCCCAGTCCGCCACCCACTACGCTTTTAAGGTGACCTTCGATTACTTTGCCCACCATCTCTCGGTCGAACAGACCATCTGCTACACCAACGCCTCCGGTCTCCCCCTGCCGCACCTGCTGCTGGTTGTGCGTCCCTTGCGCTGGGCTGGCAGCTTTCAGCTGACCTCGCTGACCTTCTCGGATGGCACGCCGGTAGTGGAACCTCAAACCGACGATTACCTGATCAACATTCCCCTGGCAGAGCCACTCCCCGCTGGTGCCTCCATCGGGCTGCAGCTGAGTTACACGCTCGAATTGCCCGTCATCCTCCCCCCTGAGCAGACCTCCCGCCCGCTGCCCTTTGGCTACACCTCCCGCCAGACCAACCTGGTAGATTGGTACCCCTACATTCCGCCCTACCGCCCCGGCGCGGGCTGGCTGGCGCATGATCCGGGCTACTTTGGCGAGTATCTCGTTTACGATGTGGCCGACTACCAGGTCGAGATCACCCTGATCGAGCCGGTCCCCGACCTGCTGATAGCCGCCAGCGCTGCGGCCAGCCAGGAGGGGGAGACCTATTCGTTTGACCTGCCCGCCGCCCGTGCCTTCGCCTGGTCCGCCAGCCAGCAGTACCAGCTGCTCACCACCCAGGTAGATGGGACGACCGTCTCCAGCTACTTCTTCCCTTATTACACCGAAAGCGGTCAGGCCGCCCTGGACGCCACCGCCCAAGCCTTGGCGCTGTACTCCGAGCTGTTTGGACCATACACCCGGCCCAACCTGAGCGTGGTCGAAGCCGACTTCTTCGATGGCATGGAGTATTCTGGGCTGTATTTCCTCAGCCGCGGCTTTTACGACCTGTACGATGGCACCTCGCGCGGCTACCTGACCGCCATCGCCGCCCACGAGACCGCCCATCAGTGGTGGTTTGACCGGGTGGGAAATGACCAGGCGTTAGAGCCCTGGCTGGACGAGGCTCTGTGTACCTACATGGAGCGTCTCTTCTACGAACGCATGGACGCAGATACCTCTGACGCAGAAGGGCAGACATTTGTGGATTGGTGGTGGTACTTCCGTGTGAATTTTTATGAGCCGGTCGGCCCGGTGGATGGCACCATCTATGACTTCTCCAGTTTCCGTACCTACCGTGACGCCGTCTATCTCAGCGGAGCCCAGTTCCTGGAAGACCTGCGCCTTCAGCTGGGCGATGAAGCCTTCTTCTCCTTCCTGCGCGCCTACGCCGCCCAGCAGACCAACCGTCAGTCAACCGCTGATGACTTCTTCAATCTCCTGGCTGAATATACCCAGGATGATCTGGATGGTTTACTCTCCACATATTTCGAAAACCGTTGACTTTTTCTCAGCACACCCCCTGGGGGGTGGGTTCTGATCCGGACATTGCCTCAATGCGAAATATCTAAGTTCTGAAGGTTGGTTTGGCAATTTATCCGATCGGGTTTTCACTTGCCAAACCATCTGCTCGCGGCTAGAATGAAGACCAATGAGCCCCGCCCTCCATTTTGACGTCTTCACCCTCTTCCCCGAGGTTTTTGCTCCCTATTTAGATGCCAGCATCCTGCAGCGCGCTCGCCAGAACGGCCTGCTGCAGGTGCAGCTGCATAACATCCGCGACTGGACCAGCGATAAGCACCATGTCTGCGATGATCTGCCCTACGGCGGGGGCGGGGGGATGGTGATGAAGCCTGAGCCGATCTTCGCCGCCGTCGAAGGTGTGCTGGGCGTGCCGCCAGATTGCCCGCTTGTGCTGCTGACCCCCCAGGGTCGCCTCTTCACCCAGCAGGTGGCAGAGGAACTGGTCCAGCATGAGCACCTGGCGCTGCTGTGCGGGCGCTATGAGGGCGTGGATGAGCGCGTCCGCCAGCACCTGGCCACCGACCAGATCTCGGTCGGTGATTTCGTGCTCAGCGGCGGTGAGCTGCCCGCCCTGCTGCTTATTGATGCCGTAACGCGCCTGATCCCCGGTGTGCTGGGTGACCCGGACGGCGCTTGGGACGACTCGCATGCCACCGGCTTGCTTGAATATCCACATTACACCCGCCCGCCTGAGTTCCGCGGCTGGAGCGTCCCTGCGATCCTGCTCTCAGGCGATCACGCCCGCATCGCCCACTGGCGCCGTGAGCAGGCTCTGTTACGCACCTGGCTGCACCGCCCCGATCTGCTGGCAAAAGCTGACCTCAACCCCAAGGACCGCCAGTTCCTGGCCGGTTTGGAGCAGACCGAGGAGACCTGACCGGTTTCCTCACCCACATTGGCAAATGACAGTTCGAACTTGGAGTCCAATTTTGGACCAGCATCACCGTTTCATAAATCCCGATTAACTTGTCAGGTCCTACTAAGGAGACCACCATGCATCGCTTCAATTACGGCAAGATATTTCTGCTCGGATTCGGTTTCTTCGGTGTCAGTGTCATCTGGGCGACCTACAACGCTTACGTGCCGATCTTTCTGGCGAACAAATTCGGCCTGGAACCGGTGGTGATCGGCTTTTTTATGACCCTGGATAACATCGCTGCCTTGTTCATCCAACCGCCCGTGGGTGCCTGGTCGGACCGCCTGCGCACGCCTATCGGGCGCCGCATGCCGTTCATCCTCATCGGTGCACCCATCGGGGCGGTTGTCTTTGGATTGATCCCCCTGGCAGGGGTGTTGCCACTGTTTGTCGCCTGCACTACCACCTTATTGCTCAGCATGGCCCTCTGGCGCACTCCCGTGGTCGCGTTGATGCCCGATATCACCCCCTCACCGAACCGCTCGCAGGCAAACGGCATCATCAATATGATGGGCGGCATCGGTTCTATCATCGCCTACCTGATTGGATCGACCCTTTATAAGATGAACCCTGCCTATCCCTTCTGGTTGGGTTCGGTGCTGGTGATCCTGGCTGCGCTGCTGGTATTTTTATTCATCCGTGAACCAAAGGTATATGTAGAAAAAGGTGAGCAGCGGCCCAGTATGCTCACAAGTCTCCGTGAAGTCCTGCAGGATCCTGACCGCAGCGCCCTGCGCATCCTGTTGGCGATCTTCTTCTGGTTCGTAGCCTACAATGCCGTGGAAGCTTTCTTTACCCTGTATGCTGTCAATCACCTGGGAATGAACGAAGCGGATGGGGCTCGCCTGTTGGGTCATATGTCACTGATCTTTGTGCTTTTTGCATTGCCAGCCGGTTTTATCGGCAGCCGCATCGGGCGGCGGGTCACCATCTCGATCGGCATCGTTATCCTGGGAATGTGCATGTTTTCCATGTATTTCCTATCTGTGAACAACCTGACGGTTGTGTTAACCACACTACCAGTCCTTGGTCAGGTACTTGGGATTAGCATCGTCCTGATGCTCGCCGGCCTTGGCTGGGCGCTGATTAACATCAACTCGCTGCCTATGGTAGTGGATATGACCACCCAGGTCAAGATCGGTACCTATACCGGCTTGTATTACCTGTTCTCCACTCTGGCAGCCATCGCCGGCCCCAATATCAACGGCTGGCTCATCCAGTTAAGCGGTAAGAATTACGCCACCACCATGCTGGCCGCCCCCATCTTCATGGTGATCGCCTTCGTGATGATGATCGGTGTGCGCCGCGGTGAGGCTGTCAAAGAGGTTTGATCTCCAATTGATGGAATTCACCCCTGAGATCCTGTGGGTCGACCCGGCCCTGCTGGTGATCAACAAGCCCGTCGGGCTGCGCACGCTGCCCGATGGCTACGACCTGACGCTGCCCCACGTCCGCCAGCTGCTGGAGCCGGCCTATGGGCGCCTGTGGATGGTGCATCGCCTGGATAAAGACACCAGCGGGGTGCTGCTGCTGGCGCGCAGCGCTGAAACCCACCGCCTCTTGAACACGCAGTTCGAGCGCCGCCAGTTGGTCAAGTTGTATCACGTCCTCGTGAGTGGAGAGCCGGTGTGGGATGAAAAGACGGTGCAGCTACCGCTGCGCCCCAACGGCGACCGCCGCCATCGTACAGTGGTGGACTCCCGCCACGGTAAACCCGCCATCACCCGTCTGCGCCTCCTCGAGCGCTTCCCTCAGGCAGCCCTGCTCGAGGCCCGCCCCGAGACCGGCCGCACCCACCAGATCCGCGCCCACCTGGCGGCCATCGGTCTGCCAATCCTGGCCGATGCGCTGTACGGTGGTGCCGCCTTGCCCCCCGGTCTATCCTTAGATACCCTTGCCCTGCACGCCTGGGCGCTTGAGATCGCTCACCCACTCACCAACCAACCGATGCGCTTCGAAGCGCCCTACCCACCATCTTTTCAAGCCGCCCTGAGCCTCCTCAGGGGTTAATCCCAAAAACGGATCTGAAGTGGTGGTGCAACAACCACTTCAGATCCGTTTTTGGATCTTTTTCTTCTTCCCAAAATCTAGACGCCATGTTATAATCCCCGTCCGCGCCGCCTCAGGCGGCTTTGTGTTGAATAGAAGCTGTTAGAAGAGGTAACCCATGAACGACATTCTGAAGTCTCTCGAAGCTCCCGTAAACCCGAACGTCCCCGAGCTGCGCCCGGGTGATATGGTCAGCGTCCACCTGCGCATCAAAGAAGGCAGCACTGAACGCGTCCAGGAATTCAAAGGCACGGTCATCAGCCAGCATGCCCGCGGTAACAACGAAACCTTCACTGTGCGCCGCGTCGCTAGCAACGGTATCGGTGTTGAACGCACCTTCCTCACCCGCTCCCCGCGGCTTGAAAAGGTCATCGTCCACCGCCATTCACATGTGCGCCGTGCCAAGCTTTATCACCTGCGCGAACGCACGGGCAAGGAAGCTCGCCTCAAGCAGAAATTCACTTCCTGATTTGGGCAGTTTCTGGTTTAATCAAGGGTACAGCAACCCGTGCTGTACCCTTTTCGTTTTCCAGGAGAGACCATGATCCGCACCCGTTATAAACAAAGTGATGGAGCTTTGCAATCAGACCTGAAGCCAGACCAATTCGCCGCTGCCCTCAGCGACCCGGACAGCTTGCTGTGGGTGGATTTCGAAGGTGAGGACCCTGCAGACTGCGAAGATATCCTGCTGCATACCTTCAACTTCCACACTCTGGCAGTGGATGATGCCCTGCGCGAGTCACACATCCCTAAAGTTGATGATTGGGAGGATTACATCTACATTGTCTTGCACGATATTGGCTTTCAGCAAGGCGGTACCGATGTCGAGACCTTTGAGCTGGATGTATTCCTGGGTCTTAATTTTATTGTCACCCATCATGATTTCCCGATCGCCTCGCTGAACCGGGTTTGGGATCTATGGGAACGGGATGAGCGCAGCTTCAAGCGCGGCGCCGACCATCTCCTCTACCGCATCACCGACGAGCTGACCGCCAATTTCATGCAGGTGATCGAAGAAATGGATGATGAGATCGACTCGGTTGAAGATCAGGTTTTCAGAAAGCCCGAAACCTCCATCGTTCAGCGCATCTTCACTTTGAAACGTGCCACGCTGCACCTGCGCCGGGTCATGTCCCCCTTGCGCGAGGTGCTCAACAAGCTGGCTCGCGACGACTACACCGTCATTGATACCCGCGACCAGATCTACTTCCGCGACGTCTATGACCATCTGGTGCGCCTGCACGACATCTCCGAGAGCCTGCGCGACCTGGCCGAGGGTGCCTTGGATACCTACCTGTCAGTGATCAACAACCGCATGAATGAGATCATGAAGACCCTCACCCTTATCACCACAATTTTCATGCCGATCTCTTTCCTGGCCAGCTTTTTTGGGATGAACTTCTTTGCCCCCGAACCAGGTTCACCGTTGAATAATTGGGTAGGCGTTACGCCTTTCATCCCGATCTTTGCGATATTTATCCTGACCCCGCTATCGATGTTCCTGTGGATGCGTCGGCGGCGCTGGATGTAAGGAGGCCAGATGACACTTTCCGCAAGTGCCCAAAAAGTACAGGCTGCCCTGACTGCCCTGGGGATGACCCTCCAGATCGTTGAGTTGCCCGCCTCGACACGCACCGCTGTGGAGGCAGCTCAGGCCGTCGGTTGTGACCTCGGGCAGATCGTCAAGTCGCTGGTCTTCCGCGGCGTGCACACCGACCAGCCCGTGTTGGTCATCGCCAGCGGCGCTAATCGGGTGAACGAGACACGCCTGGGCGAGCTCCTCGGTGAGCCGGTGGGCAAGGCTGATGCGGACTACGTCCGCCAGCATACTGGTTTTGCCATCGGTGGCGTCCCACCCGTGGGACATTCCGAACCATTGGTCACCTTCATCGACCCCCACCTGCTACAGTATGCCGTAGTCTGGGCTGCTGCTGGAACCCCCCACGCCATCTTCCGCCTGACCCCGGCCGAGTTGGTCCGCATCACCGGCGGTCAGGTGGTCAGCATTACTTAGGAGGCATTCATGTTGATTCGCGTGGGTCTAGAAAACAACTTTGAGGGCAAATCCATTGCCTGGGCGCTCGACCACCCCGGCTGTTTTGCTGACGGTCTGGATGGCGAGGCCGCCCTGGTTGCGCTGCCGGCTGCGCTGCGCCTCTATGCTGCCTGGGTCAAAGAACACACATCCCAGCCCTGGCTGCCGGATGAGCCAGCCGAATTCCGCCTGGAGGACACCTGGGAGTGCTATACTATCTCCGAGACCTTCGAGCGCGCCGAACAGGGCTATGAGGTCAACGCCTGGTTCCTGTCCGATTGGCAGCCGCTGACCGCTGAGGAGATCGATCGTGGATTGCAGGTCCTGGCATGGAGCCGAGCTGACCTGCTCGCCTTGACCAGCAGCCTTAGCGATGCGGTCCTGCACCGCACTTATCCTGACGAGCGCTGGAGTATCACCGGCATCCTCAAGCACCTCGGCGGGGCCGATTGGTGGTACCTGGACCGCCTGGGTTTGGCTTTCCCGCGCGCAGATGTGCCTGCTGACCCCTTAGAACGGTTGCAGAAGGTGCGCAGCCACCTGCGCCAGGTCCTGCCCACCCAGGCCGGTTCGTCCCAGGTGATCGGTGTGGATGGCGAGTTCTGGTCGCCCCGTAAGCTGCTGCGCCGCGCCGCCTGGCACGAGCTGGATCACATCATCCACATACGCAAATTGCTTTGATAATCAACCTCTTCCTCTTTTGTTCATACTGCTTATTTCCAGGATCCACTTGCCATGAAAAGTTATGATTATGCTCATCGTGAAGGAGTTCTTCCCCTCACCTGGGATGACTTCGCCCGCCTGGCAGCCCGTCTGGCAGAGCTGCTGGAACCCAGGCAGCCCGAGATCATCGTCGGGTTGGCTCGCGCTGGGCTCTTCCCGGCGACGGCGGTCGCCTGCAGCCTGCGCTGTGAGCTATACCCCGCCCGCCTCACCCGCCGCCTGAACGACCAGGTGGTACGTCAGACGCCCGAGTGGCTGGTACCCATCTCCCCAGCGGTGACAGGCAAAGTGGTCGCAGTCGTGGACGAGATGGCCGACACCGGCCAGACCCTCGCCCTGGCTGCCGCTCAGGCGCTTGAGCTGGGCGCAGCCCAGGTCGTCACCGCCAGCCTGGTCAACCACTCCTGGGCTGACCCCGCCCCCCGGATTGTCGCCCTGGTCACGGATGCCTTCGTCATCTTCCCCTGGGATCAGCAGGTGCTGGTATCTGGCCATTGGCAGCCCCACCCCGAGATTATCTCGTTCCTACGCTCTGCATTGTTCTCTTCCTCCCCCTCCAATATGCTATAATAACCATCCAATTTATTGTTAGGTTTATACTATGTCAATCGACCGCCACGGGCGTCCCATCCACTACTTACGCATCAGTCTTACTGACCACTGCAATCTGCGCTGCGTGTACTGCATGCCAGAGGATATGACCTTCCACCCCAACGCCGAGCTGATGCAGGACGACGAGATCCTTCAGTTCGTCCAGCTTTTTACCCGCCTGGGCTTCTACAAGATCCGCCTCACCGGTGGCGAGCCGACCGTGCGGGCGCATGTCGTGGACCTGGTGCGCGATATTGCCCAAACACCGGGTGTGCGTTCCTTGAGCATGACCACCAATGGCGTGCTACTGACCCGCCTGGCGGTACCCTTGAAGGAAGCTGGCTTACAGCGCCTCAATATCAGCCTGGACACACTGGACCCGGAGAGATTCCACCACCTGACCCGTTGGGGTACCCTGGAGGATGTCTGGGCGGGCGTGCAGGCCGCTGAGCAAGCCGGACTGCTGCCGATCAAGATCAACGCGGTGGCAGTACGTGGTTACAACGAGAACGACCTGGCCTCTATGGCCCGCCTGACCCTCGACCACCCCTGGCAGGTGCGTTTCATTGAAATGATGCCCTTCGGGGGTGCTACCGACCTGCAGACCGGGCAGATAGTCACGGCGGATGAGATGCAGGAACGCATCGAAAGCGAACTGGGCAGCCTGGAGCCGGTCAATGGCGGCGCGTTAGACGGTGAGGCGCGCTTATACCGCCTGCCGGGATCGCAAGGCGACATAGGCTTTATCGCATCGGTGACAAATCCCTTCTGCGCCTCCTGCACACGCGTGCGCCTGACCGCGGATGGGCGGCTGCGCCTATGCCTGCTGCGCGACGGCGAGGTCGATCTGCTTACCCCATTACGTGCGGGGGCTACCCTGGAAGAGCTGCGCATCTTGATCCTGGACGGTATTTGGAACAAACCCTGGGGACATGGCCTGGCGGATGGTGTGATCGCCCTCAACCGGGTGATGAGCGAGATCGGCGGCTAGGTAGTTCCCAATGCCATCGCAGTCAGCCTTCAGCGGCGTCAAAGCGATCCTGTTTGACCTGGACGGTACGCTGCGTCACAATCTCCCCTCCTCAAATCAGGCATTTTTCGACTACACTTCTCAGTTGGGTGCGGTCAATACCCCCGACCAGCGCCGGCACACCCTACGCTGGGTTCATTATCACTGGGCGCAGTCGCCCGAGCTGCTCCTGGATCTGCTAAGAAACTAAAGCCCAGATCACTACCGCCAGCCCGCCACCGGCTATCGAACAGGCCAGATTCACCAGGTCATTATTCAGCCACCGCCAGCCGCGCTGGAGCGTGGTTTGGTCACCGCAGGTATGCCGCGGGTGACGTTCGGTCTCTTTCTGGCAGGTCGGGCAGTAGTAGATCGCCTGCAGCGTGGCCCCCAGCAGTGAGTCGAACAGTGAACCAGTCAACCCACCCAGGGATGTCGCCGCCAGGAGGGACCAGACACCTTGTTCTGGCGCCAGGGCAGCCACGCCTGCCCCGATAATCCCTGCCCCGCCGAGGGCAGCCAGTGTGCCCATCAGGCTGACTCCACCCGATTCGCCCCGCTCCACGATCTTTCCGGTGGTGATCAGTCGCGGTGGGGTGCGGCTGAGCACGCCCAGCTCGGTCGACCAGGTATCCGCGTTCACTGCCGCTATCGCCCCTGCATAGGCGACCCATATCCAGGCCTGCTCCGGCCAAAAGCCATGCCAGACTGCTAGCAGTGCTCCCAGGCCGCCGTTGGCGCATACCTGCGCCCAATCCCGGCGGCTGCCCTTGGAGAACTTCTCAGCTAGCTTGGATTTTTGGCGCCCAAATAGGTAGGACAGCCCGCTGGATGTGAAGAAGAACAGTAGCAGTAGCACCGCCCAGCGTGTCCCGCCCAGTCCGAAGACTAATCCGCCGATCAGCGCTGCCGCCACCGCTCCGCTTGCGCTCAAGGCTCCGGCTCGCCAGGCCAGCATGGCGATGGCGATGCCCAGTCCAAAACCGATCACCAATTCCGGCAGCATATAAAAAGCTCAGGCCGCGCGCAGCAGGAACCACACCGCCACCAGGAAGAAGGCGGCTGTCAGCGTGCTGGCGCCCCACATGAGATAGGATAGTGACTGGGTTTCAGTCTGCCGGTAGAAGAACAACCCCAGCAACAGGTCAACCAGATAGAAAAAGGTATTGAGCACGGGCAGCAGCAGGATGCGCACCCCGGGTACAACACCCAATGCGCTGCCATCAGGAGCCAGCCGCAGCGGCAGCTCGGGGTACACTGGCGCAAGCAAGGCGCACCATGCCAGCAGGCCGGCACTGAGTAGGGAGCTGAGCAGGAGTAAAATTCGCGCCGGGAGGTTGGCCCAGGATCTTGAGAGGATGAAGGTCGGGAAGACTGAGCGCCCCTGCAGGGGGGTCAGCGTGCCATATTCGGCCAGGCGCTCATAGGTCTTGATGAAACTGGTTGGGTCGGTCGGTGAGATCCCGAAAATTCGCCTTTCAGTGGCGATCAATACCAGCGGCTCTGGGTGGGCGGCCATGTATTCCAGCGTCCGTCCGTCGGCCAGCTTGCGCACCCCCACCACTGCCCCCGGCCAACCGGAAACAATGTGTGGTAGCTTGCCTGACAGGCGCGCGGGCAGGCCAACCCACTGCACAGTGTCTATTGGGATCTCCTCTTTACGCAGCCCCCAATAGAGCAAGATGCCATCCCGCCGCAAGATGTAGGCCGCCCGCTGCAAAGCGAACAGCCGGTAGATCAGTGGGGGCGCCAGGAACAGTGCCAGGACAGCCGGTACCAGGAAGAGTAAAAAGGTCAGGCCTGCGCCGGCTTGGGCAGCCAGCCATAGACCCAGGCCGCCCGCGCCTCCCAGGATCAGTACCAGCGTACCATGCAGTACCATCCCCGCCCTTCTGGGCGGGCGAAAGACAAATTCCTCGCTCACAATTGCCAGTTATACCATGAATAACTCACCCAAAAAAGTATCTAATATCCAAGAAAAGGCACTGGATGGGCAGGTTTCATGCCCATCCAGTGCCTTTTCTTGAAAATTTTCCCCCATGACAGATCAGGATGTTATTTGATCTCGAAAGCCATGCTGACATCTACGGTCAGGGTCATCTGCCCGGTGGAAATAGGCACACCCATGTCTGCACCGCCACCGACCCCCTTTACGTCGTTATAGACCGATACCGGGTAGGTGTTGTAATAGTTGAGCGAGTAGAGCTCTCCCAACGTTACGCCAGCGGCATCGGCGAGCATCTCAGCCTGAGCGCGGGCATCCGCAACAGCCAGTGTCCGTGCCTCAGCCACCAATGTTGCCTTATCTTCGACGTCGAAGGAAATCCCTGAGACGTTGGTGGCACCCGCTGTGATGGCGGCGTCAATTACCGATCCCAGGCTGTCCACCGCCCGCACCGTGACATACACAGTGTTGTCCACGCTGTAGTATATTCCCAGGTTCTGGTTATCCGAGCCCCACTTCTCATACGGATAGATCGA
>Ga0105106_10000287_pt1 | contig 35765 bp, 37 predicted proteins | sample PPLLaktember2015_5_FD_79109 | JGI IMG/M metagenome (GOLD analysis project Ga0105106, IMG submission 79109) | Freshwater sediment microbial communities from Prairie Pothole Lake near Jamestown, North Dakota, USA - PPLs Lake P8 Core (1) Depth... | ecosystem: Environmental > Aquatic > Freshwater >... | reverse complement strand
CTTGTGCGAGTCAATCTTGTCGTTCTTGGCCTTGCCCCCGTGGACGGCCTTCATCGCGAGCGCGTGGCCGAGCACGAACGGGATGCCTTCCGCGGCGCAGACATCTGCCAACCAATACCTGGTGAACATGCACTCGGCCGCCACCACGAGGTCATCCCGATAGGGCGCCACGGTCTCCAGGAAGGCCCTCGGCGTCGACGGGACATTCCGGTGCACGAGCACCTGGCCCGTCGGTGTCGAGGATGCAGACGTACATCGTCTTCACATGCAAATCGCTCCCGCAGTAGTACTGGTGCTGGCGGTTGTAGACTCGCATCGGTCCTCCTCCTGCGCGGTTGCGCATTGCCCTGCACCAGCCTACTGACAATCAGTAGGCGCAGGGGGAGGGCTGCATGAGAATCCAGCCGGTGAAGCCGACGGCGAGTGGCGCCTCGGCCTCCTGATCGTCGAGAATGACCGCACGGCCGCCGCGGCTTACCGGCAGGTCGTTGAGGCTGAAGAAGAGCCTTTTTCTTTGGGCTCGCCCTCAACCACGATCGACGCTCGGCCCAGCGCGGGCGCGGCGCTGCTCACGACGCAGCAGCCGGGCCACCGGCGTCTTTGGCGCGCGCGAACCACCGCTGTGTCTGCGGGCGTGGCGTCGTTCCGGAAAGAGCATCGGGGGCACGACGACCAGCCGGGTGGTCTGGGGCGGGCGGTGAGGGGAGAGCGCCGGCCTTCAACGGTCAGCGACCTGGCCGCATAGTGCCTCTATGCCGCCCGCTGGGTGCTCCTCGCGAGGGGGATCTTGTAGGGTGTGGCCCGCTCCCGGTGGGGACGCCACAATCATTCGCACCCGCTTCCAGGCACCTGTTTAGAAGGGGCTGCACCAGCTCGAACACGTGAGCCGGAATCAGCATCCAGTCCGCATCATCCTCCGAATCTCGACGAGCGTTTCCTTGACCGTCGCGATTGAGCCTGCCGTCGCGCGCGATCGACCTCATCCATCCCGCCGGCCCCGATGAGGCTGGTCGAGGCGGATCCAAGCCGCCAGGCATCGGTCTTGCTTTCTGAGCGATCAGGAGGAAAGCATGCCCTCGAAACGGACACCCTCGAACCCGCGCACCCCAGAAAAGGCCGAGCCGATTCCTGAGCGGTCCATCGATATCGACGATGCCGCCATCGACGAGTCGGCCGTCGTCAACCCGGATGAGGCGCTCGACGAGCTCTCCAACCCGGACGACGACTCCAGCCCGAACGACCCGGCGTCTCCTCGAAAGCGCGCCTGGCGCGAGCGCGACGCCAATCGCCGCGCCCACGGCGAGGACGACCTCAAGGCGTAGAGGCGGATATGCTTTTCCGGGGCGTCCCACCCACCACATGCATTCGGGCGCACCTGGTCGATTTGGTGGAGCCATTGCTGTTAGAGTTGCCGAGAGAATCGCGGCGGCGGTCACTGGGTAACGGATGGGACAGACCGTGTCGGCAATTGCCTGGTTTGGACATTCCACAGGAGGCACAGCGATGCATGCGACCGTACGAGTCCCGGCGATCGTTCTCGTTCTCGCCTTCACGACGGCGTGTGGCACGCGGCCGACGGCCGAGATTGACGCGGCGCGAGCGGCCCGCACTCAGACGCCGCCGACTGCGGGTGAATACGCTCCTGAGTCCTTGAAGGCCGCTTCAGACGCCCAACTGGCCCTCGATGCCGAACTGGCGGCGCAGGACGCCAAGTGGATGAAGTCCTACGATCGCGCGCGCGAACTGGCCGTCGCGGCCCGGGCGGCGAGCGAGAAGGCCACGGCCGACGCCATCGCCGGCAAGGAGCGGGCGGACGCTGCGGCGGCCGCCGCCGTGGCGAAGGCGAAAGCCGACGCGGAGACGCGCGCCAGGCTGGCGAAGACCGCGGTGCGTGTCGGTGGAGCGGTTCGTAATCCGACGAAGACCAGGGACGTGGCCCCCGTCTATCCGGCGCTCGCGAAATCGAATCGGATTGGCGGCACCGTGCAACTGGAGCTGACGATCGGTCCGGATGGCAAGGTGGTGGATGCGCGCGTCTTGAAGTCCGTCCCGGTGCTGGACCAGGCGGCGCTCGACGCCGTGCGGCAGTGGGAGTACGCCCCCACCCGCGTGAAAGGGGTGGCAGTGCCGGTCATCGTCACCGTGGCGATCAACTTCCAGCCGTAGGGTGGCGCGCCAGCGGTGGCGGCCGCGGGGGGTGGCGCCCACGCTTTGACGCGGACCCGCGCCCGTCCGCGGCCCTGAACCCCAGCCGCGCGTCCGTCTCGTGCCTTAGAATCGAGGCTCCGCAGATCAGGGGTTGACCGGCGGTTCGTCAGTCCGTGACTGAGCTTCCGAAAGGGAGGCACGTATGCGGCACCCCGTAGCTCGTAGCGGAGTGCTTCTCGTCCTTCTGGTGATCACGACGTCGTGCGGCTCCGGCCGCGTCGTGACACCCACGGCACCTACGGCCTCGACGGCACCGCCGCCTGGCTTCCCGGCCGTCACAGGCTCCGCGCGCACCTACGTCAATGCCGAGGCGCAGGGCGGGCTCCTGGTGTCCCGCTACGTGCTCCACGACGACGCGACTTTCGCGCTTCAGTACACGAGCGGCGGTTACCCCTCGGGCGAGTACCGTGGCACTTACAGCGAGGCGGGCGGCCTGGTCAGCTTCGAGTGGGAAGGTTGGAGCGCGGCGGGACCGTGGGGCGCGACTGCCGTGTTGACCGAGGAGACCCTGACCGTTCGGTACAACCTGATCATGCAGATGACGGACTTCGAGGACGGCGTGTATCTCAGGTTACCTTGAGAGCAATGAGTCGTCGCAGCCTCCTCCCTGCCGGGCTCGTCATCGTCCTTGCTACTGCCGGGCTCTGGTCGTGCTCGGCGCCCGTCCCGGCGTCCGGCCCCGCGCCAGCCACGCGAACCGCTCGCGAGCAGATGCTCGGCTCATGGGAGTTGCAGACCCGGACGGTCCGCCGCGCGAGCGGGGAGGTGGTCAACGACTCCGTGCTGGGCGAGGCGCCCATCGGGCGCCTCTTCTACGATGCCAGCGGCCACATGGCGCTGCAGATGATGCGACGGGGGCGCGCGCAGGCGATTGGCGAGGGCACTGCGCCAGGAGACGCGGCCAGCGCGCGCGTGCGCCTCGGCTACGACGCCTACTTCGGCAGCTTCACCGTGGACGAGTCGGCTGGCACCGTCACGCACCACGTGCAGGGCTCGCTCTTCCCCGAGGACCTGGGCAAGGACTTCACGCGGCGGTTCCGCGTGGAGGGCGATACCTTCGAGCTCAGCTTCACCTCGCCGGCGTCCGGCGGATCGGAGATCACCAGGACGCTCGTCTTCCGACGATCGAGGTAACCCATGCGCGCCATCGTGCTCGGCCTCACGGCCATGGTGTTGGGCCAGCCCGCCGCCCTCCGGCCCCAGACCGCGACCGACATCCATCTGTTCCCCATGACCGGCGGTGTGGCCAGCCTGGCGACCGCACGGCCGCAGCCGATGGCGACCGAGCCCGGCTACGAGAACCAGCCGTTCTTCGATTCCGACGGGCGGCGCGTGTTGTTCACCGCGATCCGCGACGGCAGGCAGACCGATATCTACGAGTTCGACAGGACCACCGGCGCCACGCGGCAACTGACGCGGACGCCGGAAGGGGAGTACTCACCGACCATTCCTGCCGTACGCCCGGCGGCTCCCACGCTGGCGCGTGACGGCTTCACCGTCATTCGCGTCGAGGCCGACGGCACGCAGCGCCTGTGGCAGTTCGATCGGCAGGGGCAGAACCCGGTGCTCGTGCTCACGGATATCACGCCGGTGGGCTATCACGCGTGGATTGACGCCGACCGCCTTGCGCTCTACGTGCTCGGCACACCAGCCACGCTGCAGATGGCACGGGTGAGCACGGGACAGGCCGAGATCGTCGCGCGCGACATCGGCCGGACGCTGCGCATCGTGCCGGGCTCGTCGCGCGTGAACTTCGTACAGCGGCAGGGGAGTGACGCCCATTCGATCATGTCGCTCGATCCGTCCACCGGGCGGAGCGAGCGCATCACCGGGACCGTGGCAGGCAGCCTCGACCGGGACTACGAGTGGATGCCCGACGGCCAGACGATCCTGATGTCCGCGGGGACGAAGGTGTTCGCCTGGTCGCGAGGCGCGCCGGAGTGGCGCGAGGTGCTGGACGTCGCGCGCCATGGATTGGGCGCCGTGACACGCCTGGCGGTGTCCCCGGACGCGGATGCGCTGGCGCTGGTCACGGCCGAGGCCGCGAGGCCCTGAGCGACTCTAGGGGTCGCCGAACTCCAGGACCTCGATCCTCACCCGCACTCGACCCTCGCGGATGAATCCGAGCCGCTCGGCGGCGCCGCGGGATACGTCGATGATGACGCCCTCGGCCTGAATCCGCGCGGCGGGACCACGGTCCAGGATCCTCACGCTGACGGACCGGTCATTCTCCAGGTTCGTGACCCGCACCACCGTCCCGAACGGATAGCTCGGGTGGGCCGCCACCATCGCGTTCATGTCGAATCGCGCACCGCTGGCCGTGGTCTGGCCATGAAAGCCTGGCCCGTAGTACGTCGCGATACCCTCGCGCACGTCGAGGACGGTGGTGGACGCCTTGCCCGGCGGCGTGGAAACCGGGACCCGCGCCGCGCACCCGGACAGGCACGCCGCGAGCCCCAGCATCGCGATCCAGCCGATGGGGTCCCGTGCGTGCGCGCCCAATACGATTGCCTCACCGCGATGAACGCGACCGATGCAGCCTCGCACGTGTGCGAATCGTAGCAGTTTGGCACTCCTCCGGCGCCGAGCACCTATCGAGCCGGCACTCGTCGCCTGCTCCTAGGCGCCGGCCCCGCGCTGGAACCACAGGACGACGTCCCGCACGCTGACGCGCCCGTTCCATGTCTTGAAGACGAGCGTGTTCTCCTTGCCCGTCTCGAACTTCGTTCCGCTGACGGCTTCCCACAGCGCCTGATCCATGTGCGGTGGGTTGGACCAGCTGAGCTCCTGCTCCTGGGTCGACTGCAGCAGCTGCAGGTTTGGGCCCTCCGGATTCACCCACATGCCGACGCGGACGCTGTCTGAGCGCGGATTGATGATGAAGGCCACCAACGGCTTGCCGACGTTCGTCCCGACCGTGAAGTTGTCCGGCAGGGTGAAGCTGAGCACCTTGACATCGCCCGGTCCACCGGGACTCGTGTCGAGATCGAAGGATCCGTCGTGCAGCACCATGTAGTCGGTCATCGAAGCCATATTGTCACCTCCAGGTTGTCGTGAGCACTTGGGGGGTGTGCCCACATCACCATGGTGTCCGCATCGCGGCGGACGTTTCAGGGCTCGACGTTGCCACGGCCGACCTCGCGCGTGCCCGCACCCGCGCGCACCTGCCCGCTCCCGGTGGTACCATCCCCGCAGGAAGGAACCCCGCCATGGTCCGCATCACCGCCCTTGCCGCCGCCTGCCTTCTGAGCCTGTCCCTTGCCGCCGGCGCGCAGTCGCCGCGCGCGTCGACCCCGGCCGCGGTCCCGACGCCCGAGAGCTTCTTCGGGTTCGTGCCGGGCGCCGACTACAAGACCTTCAACTACGAGCGGGACCTCGCATACTTCCGCGCCCTCGACGCGGCGTCCGACCGTGTCGTCATCGAGGAGATCGGCAAGAGCACGCTCGGCAAGACCATGATCGTGGCGCTCATCTCGAGCGAGGCGAACCTGAAGAACCGGGAGCGCTACCGGGAGGTCGCCCGGCGCCTGGCGACGGCGCGCGGGACGAGTGACGCCGAGGCCCGGGCGCTCGCGAAGGAAGGCAAGGCCATTGTCTGGATCGACGGCGGCATGCACTCCAGCGAGATCGCCAACTCGCAGCACATGCCCGAGCTGGCGTGGTGGGTGGCCACGAGCGAGACGGACGAAGCCCGGCGCATCCGCGACCACGTGATCTTCCTGGCGATGCCCACGCTCAACCCGGACGGTCTCGACATCGTCATCGAGTGGTACAACAAGCAGCTCGGCACGCCGTTCGAGACGACCAGTCAGCCCGAGCTCTATCACCACTACATCGGCCACGACAACAACCGCGACTGGTACATGTTCACGCAGGTCGAGACCGCCAACGTCGGCCGGCAGCTCTATCACCGCTGGTTCCCGCAGATCGTCTACAACCACCACCAGAGCTCGCCGTTCCCGGGCCGCATCTGGGGGCCGCCGATGAAGAACCCGGTGAACCCCAATCTCGATCCGCTGCTCGTGAGCACGGTCAACCAGATTGGCGAGCACATGCGCAAGCGCTTCGACCTCGAAGGCAAGCCGGGGTACGTGAGCGGCATCACGTTCGACATGTGGTGGAACGGCAGCATGCGCGGCGTCCCGGACTTCCACAACATGGCCGGGTACCTCACCGAGACCGCGCTCTATCGCATGGCCACGCCGCGCTGCTACACGCCGGACGAGGTGCCCGACACCTTCGGCGAGGCCAACGGCAACATGCCTGCGAAGACGCCGACCACCGATTACACGAACCCCTGGATGGGCGGCTGCTGGCACCTCCGCGACGCGGTCACGTATATGGACACCGCGTCGAAGGCCACGCTGGACTACGCCGCCAAGCTCAAGGAAGACCTGCTCTACAACATCTGGTTCATGGGCACGCGACAGATCGCGCGCGGCGAGAAGGCGCAGGGCGGCCCCTACGCTTACGTCATCGATCTGGCCGCGCAGCACGATGCAACCCGCACCGTGGAGTTCCTGCGGACGATGAGGGCCGGCGGAATCGAAGTGCGGCAGGCGGACCAACCGTTCCAGGCGGGGGGCAGGCAGTACCCGGCCGGCACCTACGTGATGGGCCCGCAGGCGTTCCGCCCGCACGTCGTCGATTTAATGGAGCCCAAGGTGTATCCGGAGCGGCGCCTGTACCCTGGGGGGCCGCCCGATCGCCCGTATGACATGACCGGGTACGAACTGTCGTTGCAGATGGGTGTCAAGGCCGATCGCGTCACCGAGGCCTTCCCGCTTCCCGCGAGGATGGTGGACGAAGTGCCGCCGGCGCCCGGCGGCGTGGAGGGCGAGGGCGCGGTCTTTGGACTGTCTCCCACCTTGACCATGGGCGTGAAGGCCGTGAACCGGCTGTTGAAGGCAGGCGCCCGTGTGGCGTGGGCGCCTGACGGCACGGTGGTGGTGTCGGGCATTGGCCGCGACGTCGTGGAGCGGGAGGGCCGCGCCCTTGGCGTGCCCTTCCGCGCGATGGCCGCCGCGCCATCCGGGGCGAGGCCCGTCCGTGCCCCGCGCATCGCGCTCTACAAGAGCTGGATGGGCAACATGGACGAGGGCTGGACGCGCTGGCTCCTCGAGCAGTACGAGTTCGGTTACAAGAACCTGTCGAACGCCGACATCCGTACCGGGGACCTGTCGCAGTTCGACGTCCTGATCCTGGCGGACGAGGACGCTGGTCGCATCCTCAACGGGCACCTGCCCGGTACCATGCCCGATGCGTACGTCGGCGGTGTGGGCGTGGACGGCGCCGCGCGGATCCGTGTCTTCGTCGAGAACGGCGGCACGCTGCTCGCGTGGGACAGCGCCGTGGACTTCGCCATCAGCACGCTGGGGCTGCCGCTCCGCAACGCGGTTGCCGACACGCGCCCGACGGAGTTCTTCATCCCGGGCACGCTGATCCGCATCAACACGAAGCCCGAGAACCCGCTGGCTCACGGGATGGAGCCGAGCGCCATCGCCATGTTCAACTCGAGCCAGGTCCTGACCGTGGTGCCGCCCGCGGCCGAAGGCAAGCACCGCGCGCCAAGGAACGTAGACGTGTTCGTCGAGTACGCGCGCGAGAACTTCCTTGCCAGCGGCTGGGAGCTTGGCGGCAGCCGCTACCTGGCGGGGCGCGTCGCCGGTGCCCGGGTGCCGGTCGGCAAGGGCCAGGCGGTGGTGTACGGCTTCCGGCCCGGATGGCGCGGCCAGCCGCACAATACCTTCAAGCTCCTGTTCAACCCCCTCTTCGTGAGCACGATGGAGGAGGCGGCTCCCACCCAATGAGCGGTCTCTCTCGGCGCGCATTTCTGCTGATCGCCTCTCTGCTCGCGCCTGTTGCGCGCCTGCGCGCCGGCGCCCGGCAGAGGCCGACACCCGGCGCGGGTCTGGCGCCGGTTTCAGAGCAGGAGTTCCTGCGCCTCTCCCAGCGCCTGGTGGGACGGACCACGCTCGATGCGCAGGTTGCCGCCACGTACCGGAACGCGCTCCTGGCCGTTCCGGCAAACATCCCGCTGCTCGCAGATCTCACCCGCGGCGCCGCACCCGATCCGCGCCCTACGCCGGAGCGCCTCGCTCTGGAGCGGACGATCATCGAGTGGTGGTACACAGGCCGGTACACCGTCGGGGGCGAACCTCGTCTCGCGACGCACACGGGGGCGTTGATGTGGGATGCCATCGGCACGCCCGCGCCGGGCCGTTGCGTGGGCGCGTCGAACGCCTGGTCGCGCCCCCCGGCGCCGGTGGCCTGACGCATGGCGTGGTCGGCTGATGTCGTCATCGTCGGATCGGGCGTGGCCGGAAGCCTCGTGGCCGCCCGGCTGGCCAGAGCCGGCGTCAAGGTCCTGGTCCTCGAGGCCGGTCCGCGCGTGCAGCGCGCGGCAGCGCTCGCCCAGTACCGTAACGCCCTGATCAAGGTCCCCGAGTCGCCGTACCCGGACACCCCGTTTGCGCCGCACCCCAGCAGCGATCGGCTCGAGGGCTACTACCTTCAGGATGGCCCGGACCAGTTCGGCAGCACCTATCTGCGACAGGTCGGTGGGACGACGTGGCACTGGTTGGGCACGACGCTGCGGTTCGTGCCGGACGACTTCAGGCTGCGATCACGATTCGGGGTGGGCATCGACTGGCCGCTGTCGTACGACGATCTCGAGCCCTGGTACTGCGAGGCCGAGCGCGAGCTCGGTGTTGCCGGCGACCCCAAGGCCGATCTCGATGCGCCGCGCAGCCAGGGCTATCCGTTGCCGCCCATTCCCCTGAGCTATCTGGATCAACGCGTCGCCGCCGCGCTCGCGGGCTCGCCATACACCGTGCAACCGACACCGCAGGCGCGCAACTCCCAGCGGTACGACAATCGCCCCGCGTGCTGCGGGAGCAGCAGCTGCATTCCGATTTGTCCCGTCCATGCCAAGTACGACGCATCCACTCACGTGGCGCGGGCCGAACGCGACGGCGCCGAACTGGTGGCCGAGGCCGTCGTCTCACACGTGGAAGTCGGATCCGACGGCCGGATCACGGCTGTGAGGGTCACGCGACCGGACGGGACCGAGGACCGGGCGGTCGGCAAGGTGTTCGTGATCGCCGCGCATGGCATCGAAACGCCGAAGCTCCTGCTCCAGTCGCGGACCGGGCGGTGGCCTCGAGGCGTCGCCAACTCGAGCGATCAGGTAGGCCGGAACCTGATGGACCACCCGACCCAGCTCAGTTGGGCGCTGGCCGGCGAGCCGTTGTGGCCTTACCGCGGACCGATGTCGACGGCGGGTGTCGAGGTCACGCGCGCCGGCGACTGGCGTGGGGAACACGCGGCCTTCAGGATTCAACTGGACAATCGGGGCTGGGCGTGGCCGATGGGGACACCCGATTCCACGGTGCGCGAGTTCGTGCAGCGTGGCCTGCGTGGGGCCGAGCTCGACCGGGCGGTCGCCGATCGGAGCTCGCGGGAGATTGGATTCGCGACGATGGCCGAGCAGCTGCCGTCACCGGACAATCGCATTGTCCCCGACTTCGAACGTCGTGATGCACTCGGCCTTCCCAGGCCACGCATCACGTTTCGCATCGACGACTACACGCGACGCGCGTTCGAACACGGCCGCCGGGTTCATCGGGAGATCTGTGCGGCGATGAAGTGCACCGAGGTTCACCACGGCGACCAGGCCATGCCGTCCGGTCACGTCATCGGCACCTATCGCATGGGCGTTGATCCGGCGCAGTCGGTCGTGACCCCCGACCAGCGCGCGCACGACCATGACAACCTGTTCCTGCTGGGGAGCGGCGTATTTCCCAGCTCGGCGGCGTCGAACCCGACGTTGACCATCGCGGCCCTGGCTCTGCGGGCGGTTGGCCCGATCCAGCGCGCGATGGCCAACTGATTCGCATCGCTCGCGCCTCAGGCGGCGCCGACCAGGTGCGCCCCGCGCGCGGGCATGTCGACCGTCGCCTTCAGGTGCGCGCCATCGGCCACCACCAGCGCGGGAGTGCTCAAATCCCCCGTGATGACCGCGGTGTCCTTGACCTCCAGCCGCTCGGTGGCTTCGATGCTGCCTTCGACGGTTCCCGACACCGTCACCGTCGCCGCGGAAATGGTGCCCAGCACCTGGGCGCCCGCGGCCAGCGTCAGTGCCCGGCCGTCCAGTGTGATGCTACCTTCCACCCGGCCGGCAATCACCAGGTCCTCGCTTCCGGAAATGTCACCCTTGATCACAATCGACTGCCCGTTGTTCATCCACCCCTCCGGGCGAGGCCGGAGGCAAACTCCGGGCCGTCCGTCCTCTTCATCCGACGTTCACGATCACGCACGTTCCCGTGGGCCTGGTCGCAAGGCGACCGACGGAATCGTCGGCCGATTGACAAGGCTGTCAGGTCCGTCTGCATAATTCGGTGATGACCATGAGAACGCAGGTCGTCGTCCCCTTGGTGTTGCTCCTGGCCGTGGTTCCGGCTCTTGCTGTCGCCGGTGGCCGCGGGCAGCTCGCGTCTGCCGCGGCTCAGACCCAACCGAGCCCACCTCCGGCGGAGAGTGGGGGAAAAGCCATAGCCCAGGGTGGCTTTGGGATGCTGATTGGTCTGCCCGTCGGCGATTTTTCCGAGAACGTAGACGTCGCCGGGGGATTCTCGGGGCACCTGGACGTCGGTTTGGCTCACAGCGTTTTCAGCATCGGCGGCGAGGCGGCCTATCTCTGGTACGGCGACACGAGCCGGAAGGCCCCCCTCAGCCCGACGATCCCCGACATCGTGGTGACGGTCAACACCCAGAACACGATGTTCCTGATGCATGGCCGCCTGCGCGCCCAGCGCCGCGAGGGCCGCCTGCGGCCCTACGTCGACGGCCTCCTCGGTTTTGCCTATATCGCGACGAAGACGTCCATCGAGGAGAGCATCGACTGCGATGTGACCGGCTGCTCGAATCTCGGGTCCACGAACCTGGACGACTTCACCTGGAACCTCGGCGGAGGCGCTGGCGTTCAGATCGGCTTCGGCCCTCCGCCGGACAGGTTCAGGCTCGACCTGTCGGTGCGGTATCTCGCCGGTGGCGAAGCCAACTACCTGAGGGAGGGCGCCATCCGCGTCGTGGGCGACCAGGCGTTCTTCGACATCAGCCATTCACGGACCGACATGGTGGCGGTGTATATCGGTCTCGCCATCGGCCGCTGAGGCCTCCTTCCGCGAAACTCCCGGGTCGCGGCCGTCTGAGAAGACAACCGCCGCGCTGTAACGTCCGGCGTTCGTCGCGCACCAACGAGGTGGCCGGCCCCCCCAGCCCAATCAAGGAGGGGGACCCATGTACGCCGAGTTCTCGTACGACCTGGTGCCAGGCACGCATCCCGTGGAGGAGGTGCTCCAGAAGATCCTGGAGAAGTTCGACCTGAAGCCCAACGGAGACGAGCGCCGGCGCTGCCACCTGCTCTCGGACTCGTTCATCTGCGAGATCGCAAACGCCAGCGACTTCGAGGCCACGAACAGCCGCCTGAATCGGCTCCGGAACGACCTCGACCAGCAGTTCAACTACACGTTCTCCCTGCACCCGCGCAATGCGCCCATCCGGGTCAAGGGACAGTTCAACAACGAACTGGCCCGCAAGATCATCGAGGCCTAACGCCATGACGACACGCATGATCGTCGCGCTGTACGCCGCGCTCGTCCTGGCTCCGGCACCCGCCGCCGCCCAGGACGAAGGCTCGTTCCCCCGGGTAGGGTCGTTCACGTTTCTCGCGGACGAGAAGGTGTCGCTCGATTCGGACGGCAGCTATCTGTTCCAGCACTCGGATGGCCAACTCGTCTTCGAGGCGCAGCTGGCACCAGACGTCCGGATTGTCGACAACGTCAGCCGCCAGCTCCAACGCGTGCTCGAGCCCGGCAAGCCGAGGGTGTTTGCTTACTCGGTGTTCGGGACGTTCCTGGTCCGCCTGCGCATGTTCGACACCACCTCGAGCCCGGTACGGACGCCGTCCTACATGCCGAAGGGAACGGTCCAGCTGGCGTGGCTCAAGAACCTGTCGAAGGCCGACCCCGACACGGCACCCGAAGCTCTGCTGAACGGCCCCATCGAGATGTGGCTGGTGAGCGCCATTCCCTTCGGCCACCACTCGAACGGGCAGGATGGCTGCCTGTTCACCACCCAGGTCCGCGTGGACGACGAGTGCGTCCCCGAGCCGCCTCCGAATCCGGGATCCGAGACGGTCAACAAGGTGGATGGGAGCTTCTCCACCAACTACATCCGCATGGGCCTGCAGTATCGTCGGCTCTATCCGAGGGGTGACGATCCGGGCGACATTCGCTCCATCACGCGTCGCGAGTGGGGCGTGGGCGCGAGCCTCGAGCTCAACCCGAGCGGTTACCTGGGCGGCTCCATCTCCGACACGCTCCGCCCCCTGTACGGCCCCACGCGCCTTGGTATCAGGGGCGATGTCGTGGTGGGCAACTGGCACCCCCCGCTCCTTCGGCGCTTCACGTGCGGGCGCGCCTGGGCCGACCTGTCGCTGAAGTTCATCTACGGCGCCGCGGACTCGGTCGACACGGTGGCGACGTCAGTGGAGGCGGCGTGCCTGCCTGGCAACTGGGGTGGGGCCGGGCTCTTCGTGCGCTACTACCGCGGGCAGGACTACTACAACGCGAGCTTCCTCGAGAACATCAACCGCCTGCAGTTCGGCGTGACGTTCATGCACGGCAGGTTTCTGGCGTTCCCGCTCGCCTCGAACTGATTGCGGCGGCGGGGAAGCGGCGTAGAATGCCGGCCATGCGGATGAGAACCCTCATGGCGTCGGTGGCGTTGACGGCGTTCGTCCTCGGCGCGGTAGCCCCGACGGCGCAGCCGCGCGCGGAGACGGCGCGCGAGCGGTTGATCGGTACCTGGCAGCTGACCACCTACCAGATCCTGGATTCCGACGGCGGTCCGGCACGCCCAGGCGCGTACGACGTGGGCCGCATCACCTACGACCCATCCGGCCACATGTCCGCGCAGTTGATGCACTCGTCGAACAAGGCGGCGCAGCCGCCGGCCACGGACGCGGAGCGCGCGGCGGCGTATCGCCGCTACCTGGGATACTTCGGGCCCTTTACGGTGGACGAAGGCAAGGGGGTGGTGACGCACCACGTCGCGGGCTCGTCCAACCCCGGCTGGGTAGGCTCGAACCAGGTGCGCCACTTCGCGTTCTCGGCCGACGGCAACGGCCTCACGCTGTCACTCAGGAACGGCGAGCGCGTGACGCAGACGCTCTACTGGGAGCGCGTCAGGTAGCCCACGGCCGATCAGCGGCGCCGGACGCCGAACAGGATCAGGAACGCCCGATTACGCCGGGATCCGCCGTTCCCCCGGAACAGGTTGGTGGTGTCGCTCAGCCCTTCCTCGTACCTCCCTTCCATGGTCAAGGTGCTGCCGTAGAAGCCGGCGCCAACCGCGAGGCCGACGTCGACCGCGTGGCCGCACTCCCAGCAATCGAGGCTGACGTTGACCGATGGGCCAGCCAGCAGTTGAATGCCGCGGGCGCCCATCGCCAGCCGCAGCAGCATCGGGAGTTCGAGGTAGTTCTGCCTGACGCGGCCATCGACATCGAGGGGGAACGGATCGTCCGGGGAGCTGCCGCGCAGCTGCGTCTCGTGCGCCTTCTGGACGAACAGCACCTCGGGCTGGAAGGCCACGCGCTCTGTCAGCCCGAACGCAAACGCTCCGCCGATGGCCAGACTGGCATCGTACAGGATGCGCTCGGTCACGCCGAACCCGATCTCCTGCGTCCCGCCCGTCTGGGTTGCGAAGGTCACACCACCCTTGACGCCAATCTCCAACGATTGCGCCTGCGCAAGGCGAGGCATCGATGTCACGACGACGATCGCGGCCGCGAGGAGAATCGTCCGCATGGGCCGCCTCCTTCCATCTGTGGGCAGGATCGCGCGAGCCTACCGACCGAACCGGATGCCGCCCAGGATCATGAACGCCCGATTGCGGTAGACCTCGTCGCCCTCCTGGACCTTCGGCACGTTCCTCAGGCCTTCCTCGAAGCGGCCTTCGACCAGCAACAGGCGGCCGTAGTAGCCGAGGCCGATCACCAGGCCGATGTCGACGGCCTCGGTTTCGTCCTTGATGTCCTCGTCGCCGCTGAAGACGCCCACCTCGTAGGCGTGCGCCTCGCTCAGGAAGTTGATGGACGGGCCCGCGAGCACGTGGAAGCCCCGGCCGTCTTCGGGCCCGAACCGGGCGAGCAGCGGGATCTGGAAGTAATCCAGCTCGAGCCTGAGCTCGGTGTCCAGAAGCGGATCCTGGCCCTTGAGCCCTTTCTGAGTCCATAGGAGCTCCGGTTGGAAGGCCAGGTTGTCCGTCAGGCCGATGGCGATGAAGCCGCCCAGGACCCGGCCCCAGCGCCACTCGAGATCGGTGGCCCCGGCATCCTCGAGGTCCGCTGCAAGCTTCGGGACGTCGGCGAAGGATCCGCCGCCCTTCACGCCCCCATCGAACGTCTGCGCGGTGGCAATCCCGGGCACAGCCGCCAGGGCCAGCGCGAGCAGGGTGGTGATGAGTCGAGCCATGAGACCGCCTCCGCTCGAGGCTGATGCATCAGCCCTGCCAGCGGGGGCGGTCGGAATCAGGCGCGAACTGGAGGGGTGCGCGGCGGCGCAGCCGGATTCCCGTGCTCTTCGCCTCCGACGACGCGAAGGCTACTGCGACTTGCCTCGGGCCGTGACGGGCCACACCGTCTCGACCTTGTCGCCCCGGATGCCGTACATCTGGTCGTAGAGGTTCACCACCGGGTCGCAGTGCGGCACGATCATCTCGATGCGGTCGCCCATCTTGTAGGTGCGCCGCGCCTCGGTGAACGTGATGACCCCGAATTCGTCCGAGCCCGGGTTGTACTCCATGCCCGGCTCGCCGACCACGCCCGGGCGCGGCACGTTCAGGGTGAGCGCCTTGGCACCGGCGTCGGTGGTGAGCCGACCGGGGAACCGGTTGTTCAACACCGTGGCCACCACGGTGAGCGACGGCTCGAAGTCGTTGTAGACCGCGTCGCCATTCTCGCTGCCGATGGCCAGGTACTGCATGTCCATGAAGACGTAGCTGCCCACCTGCACGTCGGTGAAGCCCGGCGTGAGGTGCTGCACGCTGTAGGTGCCCGTGCCGCCGCCGCTGAAGATCTCGGTGCTGAGGCCGTCGCGCTTCATCCGCTCGCGCGTCTCGGCGTTGCCCTCGAGGCCCTTCAACGCGCGCTCCTTCCGCGCGGCAAAGCCGGTGACGTGCTGCGCGCCGCCGTCATAGGACAGCAGGCCGCGCAGCTTCAGGTTCGGCAGCGTGTCCACCAGCTTCGCCAGCGCCACGGCGCCGTCGCCCGGCGGGATGCCGCTGCGCGTGCCGACGGCCACGTCCACGACGACATCGGCCGTGACGCCGGCCTCGCGCGCCGCGGCCGACAGGTCGCGCGCGTTCTGCTCATCGTCCACCGCCTGGATGAAGCGCGGGTTCTGCTTGCGCAGTTGCATGGCGCGCCGGATCTTGCGCGGCGACAGGTTGCTGGTGGTCATGCAGATGGGCTCGATACCGGCAGCGAACAAGGCTTCCGCCTCGCCCAGCTTCGCCGTGCAGATACCGATGGCCCCCGCTCCGAGCTGGAGCCGCGCGATGTCGGCGGACTTGTGCGTCTTGGCGTGCGGCCGCGCGGCAATGCCGTTCTTCTTCAGCGTCGCCTGCATCTTCGCGATGTTCCGCTCGAGGCGGTCCAGGTCTACGCAGAGCGCCGGGGTGTCGATCTCCCACTTCGAGATGCCGACATCCGCGGGGGTCACCGCGCGCATCTCAGCGGCGGAGTAGCCCGTCACCGGTCGAGGAATCCACAGCGAGGCCGCGGCCGCCCCGGTGGTCGTCAGGAACGCGCGTCGCGAAGCGGCAAGCTGGGTCTTTGGCATGGGCGGATTATCCACCCATTTCCCCGCTTCCGCGAGCCTGCACGTGACATCTGGATACAAACCCCGCGGACGGCCATCTCATGCGGAAGCGCCCGCGGAAAGACAGTTGCGCGCGCCGATCGCGCGGCTATAATCCGCCCGATGCGTCGAGGGGTTGCGCGCGTCGTACCGATCGTGGCGGTGCTGGTGGGCACGGGCGTGGCCGCCGCAGGTGCCCAGTCGCGCGAGGGGGCGGTGGACCTTGCCACCATCCTGGAGCGCGCCGGCGAGAAGGTGATCGAGTACTTCGCGCGCGCGCAGAGCCTGGTGTGCCTCGAGACCGTGCGCCTGCAGCCGCTCGGCACGGGCCTGACGGCAGACGGCTTCGCCCGGGTCGTGGAATCGGAGTTGCGGCTCTCGTGGGACCCGCTGCTCGACACGGCCCTCCCTCCCGAGGCGAAGACCCTGCGGCAGTTGCTGAAGGTGAACGGCCACCAGCCGCGCAAGAACGACCACGACAACTGCACCGCGCCCGAGCAGCAGGCGTCCGAGACCCAGCCGCTGTCGATGCTGTTGCCTGAACAGCGCCGCGACTACGTCTTCTCGCTGGCCCGGCCCGAGAAGCTCGACGGGCGGACCGTGCTGGTCGTGAACTACCGCATCACGACGCCGACCAGCGTCGAGGTCAGCGAGGTCGAGGGCAAGGACGACTGCATCAGTTACGAGGTGGAAGGGGGCGTGCGCGGGCGCCTCTGGCTGGATCCCGATACGCACGAAGTGCTGCGGCTCGACCAGGGCCTGTCAGGGCTGGTCGAGGTGCCCCTGCCGAGACGCATCGCGCGGCGTGCCAACGGGAACAGCCATTTCACGGTGGAGCGCATGGACACCTCCATCCGCTTCAAGGCCATCACATTCACCGACCCGGACGAGACGCTGGTGCTGCCCGTGTCGTCCACCCAGTTGCGCGTCACGCGCGGATCGGGCCAGCCGCGCCTGCGGACGGTGACCGAGTACGTGCGCTACCGGCGCTTCCTCACCGGCGCGCGGGTCGTTCAACCATAGGAGGCGCTGGCCCGGGATCGCGGATGGGAGATAATTTCCCGTTCGCATGCCCACGCTGCCGCAGTCCCGCGTCCTCCACATCGACATCACCGGCCACGACGCCCCTGGCGTCACGCATGCACTGGCCAGCATCCTCGCCCGATCGGGCGCGCGCATCCTGGACATCGGCCAGGCCGTCATCCACGACGCCCTGGCCCTCGGCATCCTGGTGGAGCTCACTGACGAGATGAAGTCCTCGTCGCTGCTCACCGAGCTGCTGCTCGAGGCGCACCAGCTGGGCGTGCAGATCCGGTTCAGCGCCATCACCGGCGAGGAGTACCAGTCGTGGGTGGGCGCCCAGGGGAAGGGGCGGTATCTGGTCAGCGTGCTGGGGCCGGCGCTCACGGCGGCGCACCTGGCCGAGGTGAGCGCCATCGTCCTGAAGGCGGGCCTCAACATCGACCGCATCGACCGGCTGTCGGGGCGCACCGCGCTCGACGCCGCCGCCGGCGGGCGCGTCTGCGTTGAGCTGGCCGCCTCGGGCGACCTGGGGAGCGAGGACGAGATGCGGGCGGCGCTGCTGCAGCTGACCCACCAGCACGACGTCGACATCGCGTTCCAGCACGACAACGTCTATCGACGCAATCGGCGGCTGGTGGCGTTCGACATGGACTCGACGCTCATCAATGCCGAGGTGATCGACGAGCTGGCGAAGCTGGCCGGCGTGGGCGAGCAGGTGCAGGCCATCACCGAGTCGGCCATGCGCGGCGAGCTGGATTTCCAGGCGAGTTTCCGCAAGCGCGTCTCGCTGCTGAAGGGGCTGCCGGCGTCGGCGCTGCAGCAGGTGGTGGCGACGGTGCCGCTGATGGATGGCGCCGAGCGCCTCACGTCCACGCTCCGGCGGCTCGGGTACAAGACCGCCATTCTCTCGGGCGGGTTCACGTTCGTGGGGCGCGAGCTGCAGGGCCGGCTCGGCATCGACTACCTGCACGCCAACGAGCTGGACATCGCCGAGGGGACGGTGACGGGCGAGGTCCGCGGCGAGATCGTGGACGGCGCGCGCAAGGCGCACTACCTCACCGAGATTGCCCGGGCCGAGGGTTTGAGCATGGAGCAGGTCATCGCGGTGGGCGACGGGGCCAACGACCTGCCGATGCTGCGGCAGGCAGGTCTCGGCATCGCGTTCCGCGCGAAACCGCTGGTGCGGCAGAGCGCGCGGCAGTCCATTTCGACCATGGGGCTGGACGGGATCCTCTACCTGCTGGGCGTGCGCGATCGCGAGGCCCTGGTCTGACCCTATACTGTCGGCCTTGATTCGCCTCGCGATCGTCCCCTGGCTCCTGGCGCTCACCGCCACATCCGCGCTCGCGCAACCACCGCTCCGGTGGGGCGGTGATTCGGAGGGCGGCGCCCCGTTCGTCGAGGCCGATCCGACCGACCCGGCCCGGATGCTGGGCTTCGATGTCGAGATTGCCGAGCACATCGCCTCGGAGCTGGGCCGCCCCGCTGAGTTCGTCCAGATCGCCTATTCCTCGCTCGATCAGTCGGCCCGTCGCGGCGACTTCGATATCGGCCTCAGTGGTATCGAAGACTCCCCGGGCCGGCGCGCCTCGGTGGCGGCCAGCGTCCCGTACTACGAGTTTCGCGAGGTGATCACCGTGCGCGAGGGCGATCGCGATCGCTTCACGTCGCTGGCCGATCTCCGCGGTCGGCGCGTGGCCACCCTGGGCGGGACGATGGCCTACGACATCCTGCTGCAGGCCGAGCGCGATCACGGCGTCACCGCCGTCTCGTACGACGACGACGTGCACCCGTATTCGGACCTGCTGCTGGGGCGGGTAGACGCCGTGCTGCTCGACCACGTCCTGGCCGAGCGCGCGATGCGCCGCAACGCGGGCCTGGTCACGCACGCCGATGCCGTGGCGGTGGGGCACTACATCATCATCGCCAGCCCCGAGCAGGCGGCACTGCGCGACCAGGTGGACGAGATCCTCCGTGCCGCCATGCGCGACGGCACTCTCGAGCGCATCTTCCGCAAGTGGGACTGCTGGAACGACGATCAATCCGCGCTCTATGGCCGGGTGCTGGCCTCGAACGGCACGGGCCCGTCGAGCGCTCCCGCCAGCGCCCCACTGGGCAGCGTCGCGCGCGCGTGGGAGGCGCTGCCTCGCTACCTGCCGTCGCTGCTGAAGGCCGCGGCGCTCACCCTGGTGCTGTCCTGCGCGGCCATGCTCCTGGCCGTCGTCCTCGGCGTGGCCATTGCGACGGGCCGCGTGTACGGCGACCCGGTGACCCGCGCGGCGCTCACCGTGTACGTGGAGGTGATGCGCGGCACCCCCGTGCTGCTGCAGCTCTTCGTCATCTACTACGGGCTGGCGGGCGTGGTGCGGCTGCCGGCGTTCATCGCGGCGCTGCTCGGGCTGGGATTGAACTACGCGGCCTACGAGAGCGAGATCTACCGAAGCGCCCTCGAGGCCGTGCCGCGCGGGCAGCTGGAGGCCGCGCGCATCCTCGGGCTCACGCGGGTGCAGACGTTGAGGCTGGTGCGGGCCCCGCAGGCCTTCCGGCTCGCCCTGGCGCCGATGACCAACGACTTCGTCGCTCTGCTGAAGGACTCGTCGCTCGTGTCGGTGCTCACGGTCGTCGAGCTGACCAAGCAGACGCAGATCTTCGCGACCAACATCGGCAGCTGGCTCCTGCCGGGCATCCTGTGCGCGGTGCTCTACCTGGCCATGTCACTGCCGCTGTCGCACCTGGCGCGGAAGCTGGAGGATCGCTGGAAGGTGGCCACGTCGTGAGCGCCACGCTCCGCGTGCGCGGGCTCCGGCTGTGGCGCGGCGACCGGCCGATCCTGGCGGGCATCGACCTCGATGCCGCCCCCGGCGAGGTCGTGGCCCTGATGGGCCTGTCGGGCTCGGGCAAGACCACCATCCTGCGCGTCCTGGCCGGGCTCGAGCGCGCCGACGCCTGGGAGATCACGGTGCCCAAGGCCGGCATGGTCTTCCAGTTCCACTACCTGTTCGAGCACCTCACCGCGATGGAGAACGTGTGCCTGGCGCCCGTGCACGTGCAGCACCTGACACGCGCACAGGCCGAGACACGGGCACAGGCGCTCCTGGACGACCTGGGCGTGGGCCACCGAGCCGGTGCGCTGCCGCGCGAGCTGTCGGGCGGGGAAGCCCAGCGCGTGGCCATCGCCCGCGCCCTGGCGGTGGATCCGCCGCTGTTGCTGCTGGACGAGCCCACGGCCTCGCTGGACCCGGCCCGGCGGAACGATCTGGGCGACGCGCTGAAGGCGCTGGCCGCCAGCGGCCGCACACTGCTGCTCACTTCGCACGACGACGACTTCGTCCGCGACTTCGCGACGCGCGTGGTCATCCTGGCCGACGGACGGGTGGTGGAGGAGGGCGATGCCCGCCGCGTGCTCGAAGACGCGCATCATGAAGAAACGCGCCGCCTCCTCCAGGTCGAGCGGCAGCGAAAAGTCAACAGATAGACCCACGACCCACGACATAGTCCCAAGACCCAAGACCCAAGACCCAAGACCCAAGTCCCAAGACCCAAGCCCCAAGACCCAAGCCCCAAGACCTGTAGAATGGTGCAGGGGCCGCTAGCTCAGTGGTAGAGCACCTGCCTTTTAAGCAGAGGGTCGCAGGTTCGATCCCTGCGCGGCCCACCACCCTTCGCTCACGTTTGCCACACTGGCGTGAGCTACGGGTGGCAAGCTACGTGAAGGGTGAACCCGAGAACTCGAGAACCCGCGAACTCCACAACCCCGACGCCCCCCATGCACCCGGATCTTGCGCACTGCCTGACGCTCATCACCGACGCCACCGCCGGACTCGATGACGAACAGGCGAAGGTGCGCGTCGACGGGCGCTGGTCCATTGCCGAGATCGTCGAACACCTCGATCGCACCTATTCCGGCACCGTGAAGGGACTGCAGCGGTGCCTGGAGAACGGGGCGCCACGCGCGTCGGCGCGCACGCTCAAGTCGAGGGCACGGACCTTCGTGGTGGTCTCGCTCGGGATGTTCCCGACCGGCATCGAGGCGCCGAAGCACGTCGTGCCGTCCGGCACGGTCCTGCTCTCCGATGTGCTGGCGCGGGCACGCGCGAACCTCGAGACGCTCGACGCCGCCACTCTCGCGGCCGTGAATTGCTTCGGCCCCGGCCCCGTGATGGATCATCCGATCCTGGGCCCCTTCACCACGGCCCAGTGGATGCGGTTCCACCGCGTGCACACCCGGCATCATCACAGGCAGATGATCGAGCGGCGGCGCCTGGTGGCGGCACGCGCCTGACGGCGCTTGTCGTTTCGGGCCGGATCGCACACAATAATCGCTACTTCAGGCCTGCGCACACGCTGATTCGATTGTGACCACCGAACCCTCTCCCGTCATCCTCGTCGTCGAAGACGACACAGCCGTGCGTCAGCCGCTGGTGAAGTTCCTGCAGATGCGCCAATACACCGTCGTGACTGCTGAGACGGCGGACGAGGGCCTGGATGCCATCCGGAAGCAGCGGCCCGCCGCTGCCATCGTTGATCTGCGCCTCCGGCGCGGGACGGGACGGGACGTGGTGGTCTCGATGCCACCCGGCGTGCCGGTGATCATCTTCTCGGGCCTCAGGTCCGAGTCCGCGGACCTCGAGACCATCCGCCCGCTCACACGGCTGGTGGAGAAGCCTTACTCGTTGGTCATGCTCATGGACACCCTCGAGGACATGCTCGAGGAAGCGCGCGCCATGAACCGCTAGAGAATCTTCTTCCCGAGCCCCGAGAGCGCGAGTTCCACACCCAGTTCCGCGGTTGCGTTGCGCACGTCCAGCGTGGGGTTCACCTCCACCAGGTCCACCGCCAGCAGCTTGCCCGACTCCGCCGTCATCTCCATCACCACGTGCGCTTCGCGGTAGTCGAGGCCGCCCTTCACCGGCGTGCCTACCCCCGGGGCAATGCCCGGGTCGCACACGTCCATGTCGAACGACACGTGGATGCCCCCGGTGCCGCGGCCGGCGATCGCCAGCGCGCGGTCCATCACCTCGGTGATGCCCAGCCGGTCCACGTCCTTCATCGTGAAGACGTGCACCTTCGACGCTATGACGACGCCCTTCTCGACCTCGTCCAGGTTGCGGATGCCGACGAGCACCGTGTGCTTCGGCAGGACCGCCGGGCCCTCGCCGTGGAAGCGCGCCAGTTCGAGCGGCTCGCGTCCGAGCAGCGCCGCCAGCGGCATGCCGTGCACGTTGCCCGATTCGCTGGTGGACGGGCTGTTCATGTCGCCGTGGGCATCGACCCAGAGGAGGCCGAGGGGCAGGCCACGCTTCCGCACGTACGCGGCGGTGGCCGCCACCGACCCGGCCGCCAGGCTGTGATCGCCGCCGAGCACCAGTGGCAGGGCGCCTTCCTCGAGCGACGTGAGCGCCGTCTGGTACAGCTTCTGGCAGACCCGCGCAATCTCCTTCACGTAGCGCTTGTGGGCATCGCCCGGTCCCTTGATCTCGGGGATGGGCGACGAGATGTCGCCCTTGTCCACGACGCGCAGGCCAAGCGCGGCCAGCTGGTCGCCCAGGCCGGCGATGCGGAACGCCGACGGGCCCATGTCGGTGCCGCGGCGGTTGCCGCCCAGATCGAGGGGGGCGCCGATGATGTGAACCGCGCGCATCGCCTCATCGCCTCCGGTACGTCATCGAGATACCCTCGTGGCCCGGCGAGACGATGCTCGTCAGCGCCTGCGGATGGGTCTCGATGGCCGCGAGGAAATCGCGCATCTCGCTCTTCTTGTTGATCACGTTGTGCGCGAGGAACAGGCCGCCGGGCGTGACGCGGGGGAAGACCATGTCGAAGAACCGCTGGTAGTCCGGCTTCCACGCGTCCAGGAACACCAGGTCGAACGTGCCTTCGATCTTTGGCACCTGCGCGAAGGCATCACCCGGGATCACCTGGACGATATCCGAGAGCCCGGCAGCCTTGATGTTGGCGGTCGCCTCGCGGGCGCGGACCGGGTCGTACTCGATGGTCACCAGCCGGCCGCCGGTCTCGCGCAGGCCCAGGCCCATCCAGATGGCGCTGTAGCCGCTGGCCGCGCCAATTTCGAGCACCCGCTTCGCGTTGGTGGAGGCGATGAGCGTTCGCAGAAAACGGCCGTCCTCTTCCGAGACCGCGAGCTGACCCTTGTCGGCGGCGCGGATGGAGGTCAGGAGCTGGCGGATGGCCGGCGGAAGGTGCCCGGCAGTGGCCGCACCTGGTTTTGGTGATTGACCGAACGTGGGGCCTGACGAGATGGCCGCGACGGCCAAAATGGCTGCAAAAGTGCGCATCGGGCCATTCTAGCCGGGCTGGCGGAAGCTGCGTGCTATAGTATCGCGTTTTCTCAGGAGTCCCGGAGGCCTAGTGAGCCCGATTCTCACCCGCCCGATTCGCGAGCAGCTCGAGCACGATCGCGTCATTCGCCAATTGCAGGCCCGTTACAAGCGCAAGCACGAGGTTGTGATCAACCCCGGTGCGGAGCAGAACCAGTCGGTGACGGTGGGCGAGCTTGCCGTGTACCCGGACCTGGTGCTGTTCAGCCAGGAAAAGAGTCGCAGGCTCGAGGGCACCGTCGAAGTGGAGACGGGCGAGTCGGTTCACCTGCTCGAGGCGCGGGCCGAATGGGGCGTGTTCAGCAAGCTGAAGGCGGCCTTTCACCTGTACGTGCCGCCGCAGGCGCTGGATGCCGCGCGCCGCCTGTGCGACGAGCACCAGATCCCGGTGGCGGAAATCTGGACCTATCACATCGCGATGGACCAGATCCGGTTCATCCAGGTGTTCCGCGCGCCGACGGCGGTTGCGGCCAGGCCCGTGACCGAGAAGAAGGCCCCTGCGGGGAGGCCAGCCCCCGCCGAGAAGAAGGTCCTTGCCCAGGAGGCCCCTGCCGAGAAGAACGAGAAGAAGGCGGCGCCGAAGGCAAAGGCAAGGGTGGCCAGCAAGCCCGCCCCAAAGGCGGCGAAGAAGAAGGCGGCGCCCGCCAGGGCCGCCAAGGCGGCCAAACCCGTCAGAGCCGCGAAGCCCGCCAAGGCCAGGGCGTCGAAGCCAGCCCCTAAACGCACGCCGGCCAAGAAGCGGCGGTAATGTAGGGACGTGCCCTTCCTGCGTCTCACCCGCGACCGCCGCGGGGTCGAATACACCTTCCTGCTGCACGCCGCTACGCCCGGGGAGCGGCCGCGCGTCCTCTACTGGTATCGGACCGCCCCCGACGTGCTCATCGGCCGGCCCGCGCTGGACGAAGAAGCCATCCGCACCATCGAGGAGCAGCACCCCGAGATCGAGTTCGACTGGCCGGCCATCCTGGCCCTGCGCGAGGCCATGCCGCCCGAGGAAGAGCAGGCGCCCGTCCGCCAGCCGCGACGCGGACGCCCCGGGCGCCGCGAAGGCCCGCCTCCCCCGCCATTGGAGCGGCGCGCCACGCTGGCCGAGCCCGTGGAGGCCGCACCGGACGAGGCCGCCGAGTCGGAGATCGAGGCCGACGCCGAGGCTGCGATGCCCGAGGCCGTCGCGGACCTGGCGACGCCCACCACGCGGGGGCTGCTCGAGGAACTGGTCGGCCGCGAGATCGCCACCCGCCTGCGCGCGCGGCACGCCGAGATCATGGCGCGCATCCACGAGCAGGGGTTCGACGAGCCAGCCCTGGCGTTGTGGGTGAACCGCGCCGAGACGCTGGATCCCGACACCTGGCTGACACCGGATGCGGTGCTCGCCGGCGTGCGTGACGCTGACGCGCGGTTCGAGGATCTGCGGCGCGCGTTGCTCGAAGGGCCCCGCAGCCAGGACTGACGCGCCGGCCACATCCGATCTCGTGAGATGATCGGCTTCCCCCAGGAGAATCCCAGGATGCGCCGAATGTTGTGGGTGGGAGTGTGTACGTGGCTGCTGATCGCGGGTGCGGCGATGCCGGCCAGCGCTCAGTTGCGAACCGAGGTCGTGGTGCAGGGGCTCTCGAGACCGGTCGCGTTCGTGCCCGACCCTACGTCGGCCACGCGGTTCTTCATCGTGCAGCAGGGGGGCCTCATCCAGGTCCTGCAGGACGGCGCGCTGTTGCCGACACCGCTGCTCAACCTGACGGGCGCCATCGCATCCACGGGCGAGCAGGGCCTGCTCGGCATGGCCTTCGCGCCGGATGCTGCAGCCTCCGGACGCTTCTTCGTCAACTTCACCAACGCCGACGGAGACACCGTGGTGGCGCGCTTCGGGCGATCGCCGGCCACGGCCGTCACCGTGGACCCGTCCACGCGCGTTGACCTTCGCTGGCCCGACGGGCAGACGGTCATCGATCAGCCCGACTCGAACCACAACGGCGGCCATCTTACGTTCGGGCCAGACGGCTATCTCTACATCGGCCTGGGCGATGGCGGGGGTGGCAACGATCCGGACCACAATGCGCAGAACCCGCAGTCTCTGCTCGGCAAGATGCTTCGGATCGATGTCAACGTGCCGGACGGTCATCCGACCGGCTATGAGATCCCGCCGGACAACCCGTTCCTCGATGGGCAGCCTATTGCGGCCCTGGGGGAGATCTGGTCGTTTGGCCTGCGCAATCCCTGGCGCTACAGCTTCGACGACCTTGGCGCCGGGGCGACGGGCGCGCTCATCATCGGCGACGTGGGACAGGGCGAGCGAGAAGAGGTGAACTACGAGCCGGTCGGGGCCGGTGGCCGCAACTACGGATGGCCGCTCCGCGAAGGCACCATTGCCACGCCCAACGTCCCCCCTTCGACGCCGATTGCATTCGCTCCGCTGACGAACCCGCTGTTCGACTACCTGCGTGCCATCGGTCGCGCCGTCACCGGCGGCTATGTCTACCGCGGCACGCAGTTGCCCGCTGCCTATCGCGGGCGGTACTTCGTCGCCGACTCAATGACGTCGGCGGTCGGCTCCGTCGGCCTCAGCGTGAACCCGGCGACCGGCGGGGCGACCCTGACCGACGTGGTCGATCACACGGCGGAGCTCGGCGGCTCGCTGGGCGGTGTCGTTTCGTTCGGCCGCGATCGCGATGGCGAGCTGTACCTTGCCACCTTTGCCGGCCGGATTCTCAAGATCGTGGCGGCCGGCGCGCCGGAGGCGCCAACCGCGCTGCAGGCCAGCGTGTCCGACCGGAACGTGACGCTCGCCTGGACCCCGCCCGCGAGCGGGACCGCGCCCAGCGGCTATCGGCTGGAGGCCGGCAGCAGCAGCAACCTGTCGGACATCGCCGTGTTCACGACCGGCCCCGCGCCGTCCGTGGGAGTGGCGGGCGTGCCGGATGGCCGCTACTTCGTCCGCGTGCGCGGAGTCGCCAACGGTGCCGTCGGGCCCGCGTCCAACGAAGTGGAGGTGGTCGTCGCCTGCGTGCCGCTTGCGCCGACGGGGCTGTCGCAGACGGTGTCGGGCAACACGGTCACGCTGTCATGGCCGCCTTCCGCAGGCGCGACGGGGTATGTGATCGAGGCCGGTTCGGCGACCGGCCAGGCCAATCTGGCCACGCTTCCGGTGGGCACGAACAGGCTCGACGTCGGCGGCGTGCCGTCCGGGAATTACCACGTGCGCGTCCGCGCGACGAACGCGTGCGGCGTGGGAGCGGCGTCGGAGGAAGTGGTCGTCAACGTGCCCTGATCAAGTGAGAAGTGAGAAGTAAAACGTCAGAAGTCAGAAGTGACAAGTGAAACGTAGAACTTCGTGCCCTTCGTGACCTTTCGTGCCTTCGTGGTTTCTTTTGCTTCTCACTTTTCACTGCTCACTTCTCACTCTTGGTGAGGTGCAGTTCCTGCTCAATGGCCTTCTTCGCGATGCGCGTCACCACGATCGTGACAGCGACCGTGGAGACCAGGCCGAGCGCGATGGTGGCGTAGTAGAGCGGACCCCTCGGCGGCGCGACGCCACTTGCCAGTGACGCGAGATCGCCGGCGACCTTGCCCGAATAGACGTACAGCGCCACCACCGGCAGCATCCCGATGCTCGCGGTCACGTAGTCCAGCAACCGCACGCGGCTCAGGCCGAGGGCATAGTTGAGCAGCACGAACGGCACGGCCGGCGACATGCGCAGGAGCGCCACCAGCCGGAAGCCGTGGCGCTCGACGGCCCGGTCGATGAGCGCCAGCCGCGGCTCGCGCGTCAGCAGGCCCTCGACGAAGTGGCGCGCCAGGTAGCGCCCGGTGAGGAAGGCCAGCGTGGCGCCGATCGTCGCGCCGATCATCACGTAGATCACGCCCTTCACGAACCCGAAGATCGCGCCGGCCGCGATGGTCAGCAGGAACGCCGGGGCGAAGATGACGGGGGCGATGCTGTAGCCCGCGATGAACGCCAGCGGGCCCCAGGCGCCCAGTGACCCCACCCAGGCCGTGAACCGTGGCAGGACGACGGGCGCCTCGCGCCCGAGGAAGACGAGCACGGCGAGCCCGATGAGGGCGCCGGCGATTTTGGCGAGTGACTTCATGCGGTGTGGCGATGTCCTTCAGAATCGTCTGCGCGCGCCCAGCCACGCGCGCATCATGCCGGCCACGCGCGGTGTCAGCCGGGTCCGGTTGTATTGGTCCGCTGCGCGCTTCAATGCGCCGGCGTAGCCGGGATAGGGGTGGATGACGTGTGCCAGTCCGGCGAGGCCCAGCCCGGCCGACATGGCGACGGCCACCTCGGACACCAGCTCGCCGGCGCGCGCGCACACGATGGTGGCGCCGAGGATGCGATCGCTGCCGGCTCGGACCACGATGCGGGCGAAGCCGCGCGCGCGCCCGTCGACGATCGCGCGGTCCACCGTGTCGAACCCGACGTCGAAGGTGTGCGCGCGCACGCCCGCGGCGTCGGCGGCCGCCTCGTGGGCGAGGCCGATGGCGGCCACCTCGGGATCGGTGAAGGTGACGCGCGGCACCAGCAGTCGGCTGGCGCGTGCCCGTCCCGCGAAGAGGGCGTTCCTGAGGACGAGCCGCGCCGAGGCGTCGGCGGCGTGCGTGAACTGCCACGGCAGGCAGACGTCGCCGGCGGCGTAGACCCGGCGGTTGGTGGTCTGCAGGTAGTCGTTCACGACCACCCGCCCCGTCTCGTCGTGCTTCACGCCGGCGCGGTCCAGCCCGAGCCCCTCGGTATTGGCCCGGCGTCCGGTAGCCACGAGCAGCGCATCCACGTCGAGCACCTGGCCCACCGCTCCGCGCGTGATGGTCACCCGCAACACATCCGGGCGTGCCTCGACATGGTGGGCGGAGGCGCCCGTCATCACGGTCACGCCGTCCGCGTGAAGCGCCTCGCGAATCACTTCAGCGGCATCGGGGTCTTCGCGTGACAGCAGCCGCGGCGCGGCCTCGAGCAGGGTCACCGTGGAGCCCAGCCGCGCGCAGGCCTGCGCGAGCTCGCAGCCCACGGGACCTCCGCCGACGACCGCCAGGCGCCGGGGCAGCGTGGACAGCTCGAAGAACGATTCGCTGGTCAGCACGCGCGGGTCCGCGAGGCCTTCGATGGGGGGCATCGCCGGCCGCGCGCCGGTCGCGATGATCGCGCGCGAGAACGCGAGGCCGACGCCGTTGACGTCGATGCTCGCGGGCGAGGTGAACCCGGCCTGGCCGAAGAACACGTGCACGCCCAGCGAGGCCATCCGCCGCGCGCCGTCGTGCGGCGCCACCGCCGCGCGCGCCGCGCGCACGCGCGCCATCACGGCGGCCAGGTCCACGCGGTCGAGGGTGGCGTGCACGCCCAGGGCGGCCGCTCGCCGCACGTCCGCGGCGGCGTGGGCCGAGGCCAGCAGCGCCTTGGATGGGACGCAGCCCGTGTTCAGGCAGTCGCCACCGAGCATGGCGCGCTCGACCAGGGCGACACGGGCGCCCAGGCCCGCCGCGCCGGCCGCCGATACCAGGCCCGCCGTGCCGCCACCCACGACCACGAGGTCGTACCTTGAGGCGGGTGCAGGCGGCGTCCAGTCGGCCGGGCGCACCTCGGCCAGCAAGGCGCGGTTGCTGGCGTCGTCAGGATCGATGGGCACTTAGTCGTCGCGGAGGAACCGGCTCTCGATGGCGTCGATCTTGGCCACGCGGCGCAGGTAGCGCTCTTCGCTGCTGAACGTGGCGCCGATGAAGGCATCGACCAGCGCGTGCGCCAGGGCGGGGCCGACGACCCGCGCGCCGAGGCAGAGGACGTTGAGGTCGTCGTGCTCCACCGCCTGGCGGGCGGAGTACGCGTCGTGACAGACCGCGGCACGGATGCCGGGAAACTTCGAGGCCGCGACCGAGACGCCGGCGCCGCTGCCGCACACGAGCACGCCGCGATCGGCTTGTCCGTTGCGGACCGCCGTGGCCACCGCCTCTGCCGTGTCCGGGTAATCCACCGGGGCCGTAGAGTGGGTTCCGAGGTCGGTGACCTCGTGGCCCTGCTGGGCCAGGTGGCCGGCCAGGTCGCGTTTCAACTCGACCCCGGCATGATCGGCTCCGATGGCAATTCGCATGTGTCCTTATCCTACCCGTCTTATAATTCCAGCATGCAGATTCACGGCCGTCGCCTCGCCGTCGCAGTCGGACTGGCCCTGTCGGTGGCTGCCTTGAGCGGCCAGACGCCGGCGCCCGCCCCGTCGGCCGCTCCGGCCCAGGGCTCGCAGCCGACCTTCCGCGTGAACATCGACCTGGTGACCATGGACGCCATCGTCCGGAATGGCCAGGACCAGTTCGTCGCCGACCTGATGAAAGACGACTTCGAGATCCTCGAGGACGGCGTGCCACAGGATGTGACCTCGTTCACGCTGGTCCACGGCGGGCGCGTGCACAACCTGCTCGAGCCGCCGCCGCCGCCCGCGCAGGAGGGCGTCATCCTGCCGCCGTCGCGTCCGCGCAACGACACCACGGGCCGCATCTTCCTGCTCATCGTCGACGACCTGCACCTGGAGTTCCGGAACACGGGCCGCATCCGGAGCCTGTTCCAGAAGATGTCGAAGTCCCTCATCCACGAGGGCGACATGTTCTGCATCGTGTCCACCGGACCCTCGTCCCTGGCCATCGATCCGACCTACGACCGCAAGGTGCTGGACGAGGCCATCAAGAAGATCACCGGCAGCGGGCTGAAGCCCTCGGACGTCATCCAGGGGCAGGACAACGCGGACGGGCCTGCCGAAGTCCGCTATCGCGCGCACGTCGCGTTCTCGACGGCCCACGACATGCTGCGGCAGATGGAGAAGATCACGAACCGCCGCAAGGCGGTGGTGTGGGTGAGCAACGGCTACGACTTCAACCCCTTCGCCGAGTCGCGGCTGGGCGAGGACCCGGTCTTCGGCGGCCGCTTCGGCCAGACGCGCGAGGAAGGGCAGCAGCAGCAACAGGCCTTCAACCAGGGCGCCCAGTTCGCGGACGCCGATCTGGCGCGTGAGCTCGCCGAGGTCACGCGCACGGCGAACCGCGCGAACGCGACGCTCTACACCATCGATCCGCGGGGATTGGTGGCGGGCGCGGACCTGGACGAGCAGTTGAGCCCGGTGGAGTACGGCAACTACGTGCGCAAGACGCAGGACAGCCTGCGCGTCCTCGCCGAGGAGACGGGCGGCATCGCGGTGGTCAACCAGAACGACTTCGACAAGGCCCTGAAGCGGATCGACGCCGAGACGAGCGACTATTACGTGCTGGGCTACTACTCCTCGAACCCCGACCCGCTGAAGCGGACGCGGAAGGTCGAGGTGAAGGTGAAGAAGTCCGGCCTCAATGTGATATCGCGGACCTCGTATACGCTGCGCCAGCCTGCGCCTGCGTCGACGCAGAAGTAGGGCCGATCAGCTCCGAGATGCGCTCCCGCAGCCAGGCCACGGGCTGCGGCTGACGGCTCAGGAACGCCTTCCATTCTTCGTCGGACAGGACCACGGAGATGACGTGGTCGCGCGGGTCGCTCATTGTGGGGTACCTCGTGGATGGAACGGAACCCCCCAATCCTAGGCGGCGCCGAGCCAGACGAAAAATAGAATGATCACATTCCGTCCATGCGTCCGAGTCATTCGAGGCCAGGACGCCGGATCAGGGCGCCAGGCGGAGCTTCGGCTTCACCCGCTCGAAGGCCTTGATCGTTTCCTGCACGGCCCGAGGCGTCCGGCTCATCCGTGGATAGACCCAGCCGGTCTCGCGCATCAGCGAACGGCCCTCGATGCGCGAGAAGAAGAGGTGGCCGCTCGAGACGTCGCGGGCGGCGGCCTGGTAGGGGATGATGCTGATGCCGATGCCGGTGCGCACCATCGCCTTGATGATCTCGACGTTCTCGGTCTCCATGACGATCTGCGGTTCGATGCGGGCCGAGAGGAAGAACTCGTCGATGGCGCGCCGGGTGTTCGAGCCCGACTCGAACAGCACAAAGGGCTGGCGCACCAGGTCCTGGGGCAGCACCTTGCGCTTCCGCGACAGCGGATGCTTGGCCGCCGTCACGAGCAGCAGCTCTTCCTGCAGCACCGGCACCGTCACCAGGTCGGGCTGCTCCACGGGCAGGGTGAGCAGTGCCAGGTCGCCGGCCCCGGAGCGGAGCTGCTGGAGGCACCGTTCCGAGCTGCCCGACATCACCTTGAGATCCACGTCCGGATGCTGCCGCTTCAGTTCGGTCATCAGGGTGGGGAACACGTAGAGGCACACCGTCATCCCGCCGAGCAGCCGGACCGTGCCCCGCAAGGACTCCTGGCTGTCGGTGATCCCGGCAATGGTGTCCTTCAAGTCCTGGAAGACACGGTGGCTGAGCTGCAGCAACGACTCGCCGGCCGGCGTGATGCGGATGCGACGCCCCACGCGCAGGAACACGGCTTCCTTCAGCTCGTCCTCGAGCAGCAGGATCTGGCGGCTGATCGCCGACTGCGACACGTGAAGCTTGTGCCCCGCGGCGGTGAAGGAACCGGTCTCGGCAATGGCCCGGATGATCTCGAGTTGGCGAAGGTCCAGGGTGTGCGCTCCTTGCGCACCGAGGATATATCTAGTTGATAGATGGACTCAACACCAATCAACGCCGAAATCAGATGGACCCGCCAGCCGACGGCCCCAGATTCCTATCACTATTGGAGATGAATCGCAGGAGGCGCATCCACCTTCGCCAGAGCTAGGCGCACGCGGCCCGCGCCCGGGCCACCGCCTCGCGCAGGTAGTGCTCGTCCATCTCGATGCCGGCGAACGCGACGCCCAGCCGCGCGCACGCCACCGCCGTGCTGCCCAGGCCAAGGAACGGATCCATCACCAGGCCGAGGCGCGTCGTCCCGTGCAGCTTCAGGCACTGCTCGGGCAGCCGCACCGGGAAGGTGGCCGGGTGAGGACGTTCGCGATCGCGACTCTGGATCGTGTCGTACGGGATGAACCAGGTGTTCCCCCGGCACCGCAGGCCCTCCGACGCGCCCGCCCAGCGGCCCACGTTCGACTGGTCCTGGTACTTCACCCCGATCGCCCGCCGATCGAGCCGGGTCCGGCCCCCGGGCGTGAAGTGGAAGACGAACTCGTGGCAGTCGTTGAGAAAGCGGTCGCTGTTGATGGGCTTGTAGTGACCGACGGCGAGGTCGTCCGCAAGCCCCGCGCGGGTCCCCGCCAGCTCGCGCTCGATGGCAATGGACTTGATCCAGTGGATGACGTTCTGAAGGCGCAGGTGCGGGCGTGCGGCCTGTGCGACGTCGAGGGCCGTCCATGGGTCGGTGGGCTTGCCGCCCACGTTCAGGAACAGCGACCCTTCCGGCGCGAGGGCGCGGGCCACCGCCGCCACCCAGGTGGAGGTCCAGCGGAGATATTCGTCGCGCGGGCCCCCATCGTCGAAGCTCCGGTAGCGGATCCCGAGGTTGTAGGGGGGTGACGTGACGACGGCCGAGACCGATCCGGCCGCGCCGTGCTGGAGATGTTCGAGGGCGTCGCCGAGGTAGAACCTTAGCTCGTGAGGACCGGGGCGGACCGTGGCGAAAGGAGTAGGCGAGCCAGACATGCGCGCCCCGATTGTAGTACGAGGGGGGACTTGAGTCTTGGGGCTTGGGTCTTGGGGTGGGTGAGGGGGCGTTCGGGGACGTACGTCGTTGCAGGCGCTCAGGGGTCTGGGCACAGGCCGCTGGACTCGCATCCCGGAACCCAGGTCCCAGGACCGACGACTCGAGACCCCGCTAAGACGCCCGCAGCGATGCCGCGACGAGGGTGCTGGCAAACCGCTCGCGCTCCGGCGTCACCGTGTGGTTCCGCCGATGCGCGGGGCTTTCGCACGCCACGCCCTTCTCTTCCACGTAGACCACCTCGCGCGTGCTGGCAACGTCGCGGTACTTCCCGACGACGCACCCGCACGGCAGCGTGGCGAACCCGAGCAAACGAACCACGCTCATACGTCTGAGCCCCCTGACTTTTCTGTCAAGCAATGTCCGTACCCAACGCATCGGCCCACCTTCAGGCCACCAGCCGCGGACGGACCGTCCGAAAGCGGTGCACGTAGTGGCCAAAATTCTCGATGTCGTCTCTCGAGCAGACATCCTGCCATTCCGCTATGACGGTTAAACGACTCGGAGGGATCCGGATCGTTCCCGCCGTTTGGATCGGCCTTCGTCGATTTGGATGCTCAGCGAAGCGCGAGCACGGTCGCAAGACCGTCCCGCGCCACCGTGTTGGAGGGATCGATCGTGAGGGCTTCGGCGAAGTACCGGTGCGCGGCTGCGGTGTTGCCGCTCTCGAGCTCGAGCGCGGCGAGGTTTGAATAGGTGGCCGGGTCGCGTGGGTCCGAGGCGAGCGCGGCCGTGAACGCCGCTCGCGCGCGATCGCGTTGGCCAACGCCCGCCAGCGCCGCCCCAAGGATGTTCTGGGCCCGTGCGTGCGAGGGATCGGCGGCCAGGGCGGCCTCCGCTTCTCGAATGGCCACGTCCGGCCTCTGCTGCAGGTAGGCGAGGGTGGCCGCGTAGTAGTGCGTCGCCGCCGTTGACGGCGCCTCCATGCGGAGGCGCGCGACCACCGGCGCCAGACGCTCGGTGTCACCCGCATCGCTCACCACCGACGCCAGCTGCTCGAGGGCGGGCAGGTGCCCCGGGTTCGCCTGAAGGAGTCCCAGCGGGATGCGGGCGCTCTCGTCGAAGGCACCTTCCGCAGCCAGCAGCCGGGAGAGTGCCAGCTTGGCCTCGTCGTTGTCCGGGCTGGAGGCGAGCCGGCCCAGGAGTTCGCGTGCGGACGCCGTGCGGCCCACGGGAGTCGAGGCCCGGACAATTCCGTCCAGAGCGCCGGCGTCTCTCGGGCTCTGGTCGACGGCGCGCACGAAACTCTCCAGCGCGGGGCCGTAGCTGTCGGCGCGGAACAGCATCTCGCCCAGGTGTCGCCAGGCCGCTGCATCGGCCGAGGCCCACGCGTGCTGGACCGCGGGCGGGCGCGGGCTGGCCATGGCGAGGTCTCGGAGGGTCTTCGCGTTGTCGTCGCGCGCCCCGCCGAAGACGCTGCGAGGGCCCGAGAACTCGAGGCGCGCGCGGTTGTCGGTCTGGATCGGCGCGTCGCCGGCCCAGGTGGCGAGCGCCTGCCCCTCGGCGACGAAGAACGACAGCACGGCCAGCGGGTCCATGGCGCCCACCGTGGCCAGGTCCTCGGCCACGCCGGGACGACGCCAGGCCGAGGCGACACCCGCAATCCGCGGCGTCAGGGGTTCGGTGCCGCCGACGAGCAGCACGTCGGCCTCTCCGACCAGCCACATGGTCCCGTTGGGGAACACCGTCATGAAGGTGGCGACAATGGATCGCAGGTCCGGGTCGCTGATGTCGTAGGTGTGCGCCCACTGGCAGAGCACGCCCCCGGCCGCCAGCCTCGACTTCGCCATCTCGAAGAACTCGCGGGTGAAGAGCGATGCGATGCCGGCCATCCAGGGATTCGACGGCTCGGAGACAATGACGTCGTACTGTTCGTCGGCCAGCAGCAGGTGCGTGCGACCGTCCCCGACGATGAGGCGGGTGCGGGAATCCTCCAGGGCCCGGTGGTTGTCATCGTCGAAGAAGCGCGAGGCTTCGACGACTTCCGGGGAGATTTCGAGGACGGTCGCGCGCTCGAGCCCGTGGGTCAGCGCCGAGCCGAGCGTCACGCCGCTGCCCAGGCCCAGGATGGCCGCGGACTTCGGGGCGGGGTGCAGCAGGAGCGGCACGTGGGCCAGCATGCGCTGGGTGAGCATGTCGGCGGCGTCCGACGCGTCCACCTTGCCATCGATGGAGAGCGAGGTCGTCCCCGCCAGGTGCCTGACGGCCACCGTGGCCGTGGAGCCCTCCTTGTAGTAGCGGAGCTCGCCGGCTGTGAGCGCGGTCTCGAGATCCGGGCCCCTCAGGGCCGCGGCATATTTGTAGGCGCCGCTCGAGAGCAGCCGCGGATCCCACGACGGCACCAGCCATGCGCCGACCGCGACGAGGGTTGCCAGCGCCAGCGGCAGGACGGGTGAGCCCGTTCGCGCGAGGATGGCCACGGCGGCCCCCGCCACAGCCGTGAGGCCCCCAACGGCGCGGATGGTGTCGTGCAGGCCCAGCCAGGGAACCAGCACGAAGCCCGTCAACAGCGCACCGGTGATGGCGCCGAGCGTATTGACGGCGTAGACGTAACCGAGGTCCGACACCACGGTGTCTTCGCCACGCGCCGCAACCGCCAGCGCCAGCGGGAAGGCTGCGCCGAATGCGAGCGACATGGGGAGCAGGACGGCCGCGGCGAGCATCCACTCGCG
>Ga0105106_10000286_pt1 | contig 35786 bp, 35 predicted proteins | sample PPLLaktember2015_5_FD_79109 | JGI IMG/M metagenome (GOLD analysis project Ga0105106, IMG submission 79109) | Freshwater sediment microbial communities from Prairie Pothole Lake near Jamestown, North Dakota, USA - PPLs Lake P8 Core (1) Depth... | ecosystem: Environmental > Aquatic > Freshwater >... | reverse complement strand
TGACCGATGAACCGGTCATTCTCCACAACCTGCCCGATATTCGCGATGTCCAGGCAATGCGCCGGCTGCTGGAAAGCCTGGGCGTCCAGACCGAAAACCTCTCCCCCCACTCCTGGAAATTCACCGCCAAGGACATTCGCCCAGCTGACCTTGATCCCGACCTCTGCCGTAGCATCCGCGCCTCCATCCTCCTCGCCGGTCCCATGGTTGCCCGCTCCGGCGTGCTTCAGCTGCCTCCCCCCGGTGGTGATGTAATCGGTCGCCGCCGCGTCGATACTCACATCCTCGCCATTCGCTCCCTCGGGGCTTATGCTGAATATGATCGACTAAACCGTGTCTTCGACTTTAAAGCTAATGGACTGATCGGCGCTGACATCTTGCTGGATGAAGCCAGCGTAACCGCCACTGAGAACGCAATTATGGCTGCGGTCCGCGCCCGTGGCACCACTATACTACGCAATGCCACCTCCGAGCCGCATATCCAGGAGCTCTGTCACTTCCTCAACCTCCTGGGTGCACAGATCGATAATATCGGTTCGAACACCCTCATGATCAATGGGGTTGACCGCCTCCATGGTGGTGAGTTCACCATCGGCCCCGATTATTTGGAGGTGGTCAGCTTCATCGGCGCTGCCGTCGTCACCCACAGTGCCATCCGCATTCGTAATGCTGGTCCCGAATATCTTGGTATGATCCGTCTGGTTTTCGGCCGTCTCGGCGTTGAATGGCAGGTTGACGGTCGGGATCTCATCGTTCCCGCCGAGCAGAGGCTGTCTGTTGAACTTGACCTGGGTGATGCCATCCCCATCATCAATGTCATGCCCTGGCCTGCTTTCCCCACTGACCTGATGAGTATCGCCATCGTGGTCAGCACCCAGTCACGCGGCAGTGTCCTCTTCCACGACTGGATGTACCCCAGCCGCATGTTCTTCACCGACAAACTGGTTGGCATGGGCGCTCAGATCGTCCTTTGTGACCCACATCGTTGTATCGTCCAGGGTCCCACCCAGCTATATGGCGAGAATCTCGAGAGTCCCGATATCCGCGCCGGCATGGCTCTTGTCCTGGCAGCCCTGGCTGCGGAAGGTAAGTCCGTCATCCGTAACGTCGGTCAGATCGACCGCGGTTACGAACAGATCGACGAAAAACTCCGCTCCCTCGGTGCCCACATTACCCGAGAAAAAGAATCGTAAATATATCTTCCGCTTTTTGATCCGAACCAAGACACTGGACGAGCAGGTTTCCCGCCCGTCCAGTGTCTTGGTTCGAACTCTCCCCCCTGACCCCTACATGTATCTTTCTCGCTCAGCCTCCACTTCCGAAGCCTTCTCAGTCTGACCTCCCAATTTATAAGCTCGGGCTAACTGCTTGTACAGATCACCAATTATTTCCTTGCCTGGCATTTCTTGCATCGCCGCCTCATTGATCAATTTGCGGGCACGCTCGAAATGAACAGTGGCTTCACTCACTGCTTGGATCTGCAGCGCCTCTCCCCCGGCAGCCAGGCTATAGCGGAAAGCAGCCTCTGCCAGGTCTGCTGCCATCGCATGGTGGGCTAACACCGCCGCCGAGTCCCCCGCTTCCTCGAGGATTTCCAACGCTCGCCGGTGAAAAAGCCGCCGTCGCGCATCCCCGGCTATGGTATACACGACGTCACGCAGCATTTCATTGGTGAATGCGTACATGCTGGCATTCCCCGGATGGGCAACTTCCAACAATAACCTGCTGCTGATCAATTCATCCAGGGCGGGCAATGCCAGATCTTCGTTTAAATTGGAGATAGCGTATAAACGCTCGAAAGTGATCTGCTGTTCAAGCACAGCCCCGCTTGCTAATAGACTGAAGGCATTCGGACTTAGGCGGTTCAAGCGTGATCTGATAACGCCATGCACGGTAGACGGGACGCGCACCGCCTGTCCAAGATCGTGTTCTACATCTACTGCAAAAGTCCACTTCCCCTCAGCCCGCCGCTTGGGTTTAAGTACACGGCGTTCGAGCAGATCCTTCATGGTCTCGATCAAATAGAATGGCTGACCCCGTGTTTCAGCGTACAGCCATTCGGCAAAGTCGGGGGCTGGTGGCGCCAGGATCGACTGCACCATTTCCACCGTCTCCCTTTCTCCCAATGGCTCTAATTCAAGGTGCACCGGTGTTAGCTCACGCCCTACACGCCTCAACCACTCGATCAAGCCTTTTGGGTAGCCTATTGATCCACCCGCTTGCCTGGATTGAGTCATCGGATGCAGTGCTTCTGACCTCAAGCTGACCAACAGCAATATCTGTGCTGATTCGTCAGATCCCACCGCACTGTCTTGCCAGCGCCTGATAGCATATTGGAGTAGATCTAGTGTTGCACTGTCTGACCACTGCAGATCGTCCACGAACAGTACCAAGGGAGCCCGTTCAGCTAATGCCAGGGTTAGTTGTACAAGGGGCTCGAAGAGTTGCGCCTTGGTAATTTCACCATGTTTATGCCGCTCTTTAGTGGCGGGAGGCATATCTGGATCATTTTGGTTGATCTCAGGCAACAGGCGGCTTAGGGGGGGCCACCATACATCCCCAAGGATATCCTTGGGTGAGTTTTCGTATACAATTCGCTGCCGCAGGGCATCCACCAGCGGCTGAAATGGTAAATGGCTGCCGCTCTCAAAAGCAACGCCCTGCAGCAGCTCAGCACCTTGGCTGCCAGCCCAGCTGATGAATTTCTTGGCAAGTCTGGTTTTTCCGATCCCCGCCTCACCCCGCAATACTACGAGTTGTGTTTGCCCTGCCCCAGCCCGTTCGAAGCTGTTAACCAGTACCTGGTACTCATTGGTACGTCCGGCAAACATGTTTCCTAGAAAAGCGACCGGTGTATCTAGTCTGCGGGGCTGTGGTTCTGTACGATGCAATTGGAGATTGACAGGAGGGACTTTCGCCCGAATACGCTCCGCCAGACTGGCCGTATCTGGTTCAGGCTCGACGTTCAATTCAACCGCTAGTTTGGCCCGGCAGATCTCATATGTTTCCAGTGCCTGTCCACGCTCGCCAGCCGCGAAGTGTGCCCACATCTTACGCCGGTAAGCTACTTCGTTCAATACATCCAATGCGATCCAGCGTGAGGCTGTCTCCGTTGCGCTAGAAAAATCACCGCTCGAAAACTGAATTTCCGACAGCCGGTCCAGGATCAAGCCTAGACGTCGATGCCAGATTTCTCGCTGGATAGCAGCCCAATCATCAAAACCTAGCGCGTCGCTCAGGGAGAACCCCGCCAGAAAATCGCCACGTTGGCAAGCAGCAGCCGATTGGAGCAATGGCAGGCTGGCTGAACCATCCGGCAGCGTCCGATTTGAACGGTCTGCGCGCGCCAACGCGTATGCGGCCTCCATCGTACGTAGGTCGAAGTTGATCTGGGCATCTGGATTCAAACCCAGGGAATAATTTGTCACCAGTAGATATGATGTTTCACTCGATCCACCTGCCTGACGCAGGGACGTTTGCAGATGGGCGAGGGTGTTTCGCAAGTTTCCGTAACTGCGCTTGGGGTTAGATTCCGGCCATAACAAGGCACCCAGGTGCTCGCGCGGTTGGGCTCCAGCCTCGATCGCCAGGTAGATCAACAGCGCCAGCGTCTTACGCGTGGGAAAGGTCACCAGTCTATCGCCCAGGCGCACTTCAGGCGGTCCTAAAGTAGTGATCTGCAATGTGTTCTCTAGGTCTGCCAATCCTTGGCTCCTTGTGACACTTTTGAGACTCGCAGTTATTATACTGAAACTACAGATTAATGAGAAGATGTGTATTTGTGGTTCACCTGTACCCACCTCGCAGTATTAACAACAACCTCACACCGGAAGAGGTCAGATTGTATAGGTATAGCAGGTCGTTGTAAACGATCGAAAGATATAGAGGCTCTACATGTCTGGGATTGTTCTAACATTCCCCATCCTTGCTGGTAAAGTCGAAGCCTGGCGCCGCTTTTGCCAGGAGATGGCCGGCTCGCGACAAAACTTTTATGAAACCTCGCGCCAGCGGCTGGGCATCACAAGAGAACGGCTGGCACTGGTGGATACCGCTTTTGGGGCAACAGCTGTGACTACCCTGGAAGCCCCCAATGTGGACCAGGCTTTAGGACAGATCATCACCTCGGTTCTCCCATTTGATATATGGTACCGCGAACAGTTGCTCGAACTCCATGGCATTGATCTGGCGGGTTATGAGCAATTCACAAAGCCCACCGCGTTGCCTCCCAACCAGGAAGTACATTTTGAGTGGAGTCATATTGGACAACTTGAGGACCAAATACGATCTGTACCGTAGACAACCGAGAAGTTTTATTACTGAGTTGTTGTCCTTCAGAGGTTTCTTCAGACGGCTGGTCAGACTTATCAGCGTGACAGAACAGGACAAAGAAGCTGCCGGATTATTCAATCCCAAATAATATGACTGTTAGACTGAAGAAGATCTGAGCAAACTTAACGAAAGTCAAAAAGGAGCAGAAAATGAACGATAAGGCATTTGAAAAAAAAGTTGATCGAGATATGAACAAGACAATTGATGATTTAACTGCCCTGGGGAATGATGGCATCACCGGATTGACCCGGAAATATGAACATCTGGCAGACGCTGCAAAGGAAAAGGCGACTGGTGCAGTAAAGGAATTTAATAAGCAGGTCGACTATGGATTGAGCCAATATAATGCGAAGGTCCAGGATGTTGCAGAAAGAGTTCCGGGTGGTTTTGCCAAAAAGATTGCCGAATACCCATGGGTGACGATCTCACTATCCCTGGTTTTAGGCCTGCTGCTGGGTATATTACTCAAACCCAGCCGCCAACCGCTTGGATAGCGCCAAAGTAGTATATTCGATAAGTTAATCGAGCTGCTCCGGAATAGGTGTGGTTGAACAAAGCGGCAGTTCGAAAATATACACGAAATGAGGACAAAATGACTGACTACAAAGAAGTAAGTACTACATCACATGAAGCTGGACATGAGCAGCGTCTCACCACCTTTAAAGTCACACAATTGATCTGGCTGTTTCTAGGCCTTCTCGAAGCCGCCATCGCCCTCCGGGTTGTCTTCAAGTTGATCGGGGTTAATGCAGAGAATGCTTTCGCTTCGTTCCTTTACAGTGTGACCGATATATTCGTGGCTCCCTTTGCCTCTTTGACTGGCGCTCCGGCAGCGGGTGGAATGGTGTTGGAAATTTCATCTGTCATCGCCATGATCGTGTATGCGTTGGTCTTTTGGGCGCTTGAACGGATTGTGTATGTGCTTTTCTACCGCCCGCGCGGTCCCGTGAGTGTTAAACAGACCGTTGTTGAAGATCACACCCCTCAGGTATCTACCGGCACCAGTCAGACGACCGTCACCGAAACTACGAATACCCATCCATCGGATACCCCTTGATCGTGGGATAGACACACACAACCAGTTTAGACATACAACTGTTGATAATCCGCGGGGTTGTATGGCACACTGAAAGGAGAGAGTATTTGACTTGATGAATATTTTCGATCTATCAAGTGGCTACCAAATAAATATCAGATCATTCAAAAAGGAGAAATTTCATGTCACTAATCTGGATCATCATCGTAGTTCTAGTAGTCCTTTGGCTTCTCGGCTTTTTAGGTGGAAGCATTAGTCCGCGCTTCCCGAAAACTGGCAGTTGGATTCATACGCTGCTTGTGATCGCCGTGATTCTCATCATTTTGAGTCTCCTCGGTGTGATATAGATTCCTCGCCTATGCCGGACTGCGCCTGAATTTGATCAAAGTTTCCGCAGCGAGGAATCCATATCCTGCCTGCTGGTGGGGAAAGGTTTACTCACCAGCAGGCAGTTATGCACCTCTCTCTAGCATTGACTGAGCTGATTACCTTTCTCTATTCAACACAGCCAGTAGTTGAAAGATTATTCAATGAACAAACGGTTTATTGCGGCGATAATATTCTTAGCCCTGATGGTCCTGGCATTGATGGCCTGCGAAATGGTCCTTCCACCTGCACCAGGGACGCCGTTCACCTATCCGTCATTCACCCCTGCGACTGTAAATCAAGAGTTGGCATATGCCGCCGCCCAGGCGACGATGGATTCTGGCCAGAATGAAGCATATTGGTTGTCCCAGCAGGCTACCGTGGTCAGCCTGAACATGCAACAGGCTGCCAATGCTGCCGCACAGGCTACAGTTGATGATTACTTGCGCCAGTTGATGGAGCTGTCCATCCGTGGTACCGAGATCAGCCAGAATATGGCTATGGCTGCTGCTACCCAGCAGTCCATCGTTGGTCTAACTCAGTTGGCAGCCAATGCGACTGCCGACACGCAAAGCCTGGCTGCCACGGCTACATATTCTGCTTTTATTCTAAATGTGACCCAGGCTGCCCAGCTCCAGGTTATGCTCAACCTCCAAACTACACAAACTGCCCAGGCATATGCGACCCAGACGTCTCAGTCCTTGACCGCCACACCCTTTGCTGCCCTCCAGGCAGAAATCGTCCGGTCCCAGAATGAATCGGATCGCCGGGCTTTGTGGGGAGAGTTTGTCGTTACCCCTTTGAAAGTCATCCTGATAACCATTGTGGTTGTCCTGCTCATCGTGGGTGGGGTGTTTGCTTTCGTGCGACTGGTACCAGCGCTGGAGCTCCGCTTGCGCACCATCATCACACGCGATAACGAAACTCCAGTTCTGTTGGTGGATGGGATGTCGATCGATCCAGATCCCCTGCATCAACAATTAGCTCAGGAGGAATTAAGACAGCTCAATCCTCCTTCCCATCCGAGTGATGAACTTCCACAGGTGGAGATCATTGGTCCGGATGAGCCATCCGTCATTAATTGGATTACCGAAGCCGAACAGCAGTTGCGTTTTGAAGGGTGGAACCAATCATGAGTGCTACCCGCTACCTTCCAGCAGCTCGCCTTGTTGCTCAGGCAATCCCAGGCATCCTTGCCCAACGTGGATTGAAACCCTTTATTAGTCGCTTTGTACTCACCGAAACCGAACACGGCAATGCCTGGTTGTTTGTTGTTTTGGAGGTCAGCCCTCTGGAACATCCGGAAGATTATGCTGCTACTGAAATGTTGCAATATCTCAGGACAGCTTTAAATGGCTTGCCCGTTGTGATATCCAACGCCTATGGCATGCGTTACGCTGTGCTTCTCAACACATCGTTAAATCAGACTTCCAACTGATCCAATAATGAGAAAAGAAGTCGGTGTATGTCTCTGCTGTCCAGAGCACCGGCATAACACAGGGACAGCATAATCGAACCAATATGAGGCTCAAAATGAACAAGGATATTTTCGAAGGTAAGTGGAAAGAAATGCGCGGTCAGATGAAAGAGTGGTGGGGCAAGCTCACCGACAATGAGCTGGAACAGGCTGGTGGCAACGCCGAACAAATCGTCGGTTTGCTTCAGCAGAAGTATGGCTACACCCGCGAGCGCGCCGAAGAGGAATTCAACAAGCGGATAAAGAATGTGAAAGACGCAGTCGCGAAAAAAGATTGATGCTCTTGAATGCCGCTTCCGCGCGGCAGGCTGAAGACTTACCCAGGTCCTGGCTGGGACAGCGCCCTTTCTCCAGTGAGAAAGGGCGCTGATGGTAATCTTGAACATTATGGGTCTTGTAGATCCATGACCAACTGCGCCTCAAGCGCTTATAAATAGGAGGATAAGGTTGGCACTCCAAACCCCAGCCCAGTCGGATCAATGGACTTTTCGGCGCATAATCGGCGCGACTCTCGTCCTTGTTCTTATCGCCTTTTGCTTCTGGCTTCTCTATCGTTTTAACCAGGTTGTGTTCATCTTACTTATCTCAATTGTGATGGGCACGGTGATCAGGCCGCTCGTATCCTGGTTGTATTCGCACGGGGTGCCGCGCATTGCGGGGGTGATTCTGGTCTACGTCGTCCTTCTTGCCCTGCTCGTTAGCTTTGTTCTTATGTTATTTCCGCTGATCGTCGAGCAGTGGGCAACCATCGCTGCCGCTGTACCGGATTATTATCAAAGCCTGCATTCGTGGTTATTGAATAATCCCAATCAAATAATTGCAGGTTTAGGTGAGTTTCTCCCTGCGGCACTCCCAGGCTCACAACCCGTCCAGCAATCCGGAGAAGAGATCCTGGCTTCTGCGGGGCAAGCTTTGGGTTACGTTGGATTGGTCGCTCAAGTTATTTTTATCGCCATCGCTGTTCTGCTGCTGGCTTTTCATTGGACGCTCGATGGACCGCGTATAGTTCGGTCATTGTTGCTGATGGTTCCGCTGATCCAGCGTGAAAAGATTAGCGAATTGGTTACAGCCATGGAGTCTAAGGTGGGTTCCTACATCGCTGGACAAGCAGTCCTCTGTCTGATCATCGGTAGCTTGGCGTTGATTGTCTATCTGATTATCGGCTTGCCCAATGCCCTGGTTTTGGCATTCGTAGCAGGTGTTATGGAGGCCGTGCCGATGATTGGTCCTTTGCTTGGCGCTATTCCTGCCGGGGTGATCGCTTTTTCAATCTCGCCCGCCAAGTTGGCCTGGGTGATTATCGCCACCGTTGTGATTCAACAATTGGAAAATGCTGTCTTGGTACCCCGTGTGATGCGTAAAGCAGTGGGGGTCAATCCATTTGTTTCTCTGCTGGCGATTTTTGCTTTTAGCTCGTTGTTTGGCATAGCTGGCGCATTGATGGCCATTCCCATGGCAGCTATCATTCAACTCTTAGTTGACCGCTACATCTTTCACCCAGATGCGATGGAGTCCGATGTTTCACCGGGGCGTGATTATGCCAGCCGGCTGCGCTATGAAGCGCAGGACCTGGTCCAGGACCTGCGCAAACAGGCGCGTATCCATAAAGGGGGCTCGGATCTTAAGATCAAGCAGATTGATCAGTTTATGGATGAGATCGAGACTATCACCATCGACCTGGACGCGATGCTTGCTAACATCAATCCTCCAGGTGCACCATGACCAGACGGCTGGTATTGTTTGGTACGGCAGTCATGACCACTTTGCTGGCTTTGGTACTGCTTTGGCAGTTCCGAACTCTCGCCTTTTATTTATTGATCTCGTTGATGCTGGCGGCTGCCTTGCGTCCGTTGTTTATCCGCCTGGCCGGACGCTCCTTCTTTATGCGCCTCCTTTGGATCCTCCTGTATCTGACAGTTTTGGGAATTTTTGGCTTATTCCTTTTCCTGACCGGCGAAAGCGCAATCCATGAAATTCAGCTGTTGTCCCAGACCTTGTCTGCGCAAGATGAGTGGATCCTGGCGGCGTGGTTGCAGGGTACTACTTTTGAACAGGCATTGATTTTGCGTTTGCCTCCTCCGAGCATGCTCTTCGAAGCCGTTACTGGCGATCAGGGACAGCTGGTGCTTCCGACCTTAATTGGCGTTACCCAGAGCATTGGATCCGTCGTAAGTGGTTTATTCGGTATCCTGTTCTTAAGCATCTACTGGAGCAGCAACCAGATTCATTTTGAGCGCCTCTGGCTATCTTTGCTTCAATCTAATCAGCGTAAACAAGCGCGTGGTATTTGGCGCACCATTGAGCCTGATGTCGGCGCCTACATCCGCGGCCAGGTGATTCAGAGTATCCTGGCGGGTCTCCTTTTTGGTGCTGGTTACCTATTGCTCGGTTCTCCCTATCCCGCCTTCTTGGCACTGGTTGGCGCTCTGGCATGCTTGATACCAATGGTTGGTGTAGCCTTGGCGGTCATTCCTGTGTTGTTGGTTGGGCTGCTGACCAGTGTGCAGCTTGGTCTGATAACGGGGCTTTATGCCATGGTTGTCTGGATTGCATTGAAAATATGGGTCAAACCACGTCTATTCGAACGTAATTGGGATAATCCCATTCTGACTGTCCTTCTGCTGATTGCACTGGCAGACACCTTTGGGTTTATCGGCTTGATTTTAGCACCACCATTGTCCGTTGTTTGCCAGATTCTGTGGAGTCATCTGGTTAGTAACCGTGCTGTTGCCGTTGCTGCAACCCAGGTTTCAGACCTCAAAGAAAGGCAAGCCCATATGTGGGAATCCATAAATTCTATGGATGAACAGCCTCCGGTCCTGGTAACCAGCACCATGGAGCGTCTTACACGTCTGATTGAGAAAGCTGAACCAATTCTGGTTGCATCTGAGTCATCTGAATCTCCCGCATTGACCTTACCCGTTGCATCGCTTCCCGAGCATTGAGTTGATTTTGTCCGTACTCAGCGGGATTTAAACTAAAAAACCAATTCCGGTGATGGAACGACTGAAGGATTATTAAAATGTCAGACAACCATGACACCATCATTGTCTATACGAAACAACCCCAACTGCGCGCCATGCTCATTTTTAACCCTGGTGCAGGGGCAGCCGCTGAGTCGCCGGTCCAGCTTATGGCCGTGATCAGGGAATTGCAAGCCTGGAACTTTGTACCAGAAATCTTTCTGATCGTTCCGGATTGCGATCTACCCGCCATGCTCCAAAAAGCGCTCAAGGATTCGATCCGCATGTTCGTTGTATGCGGTGGTGACGGCACGATTTCTTCTGTTGCACGCATCCTGGCTGGTACGCGCGCAACAATGGGAATTGTCCCCATCGGCACCCAGAATAACACAGCGCTCAGCCTGGGAATTCCATCCGATATCCCGGCTGCCATCGCAATCTTGCGAACCGGCAAGCGAATCAAGGTGGACGTGGGTCTGGCTGCCTGCGGAAAAATTAATACCCCTTTCCTGGAAGTTTGCTCGGTAGGTTTAGTATCCGAGCTTTTCCCTTCCGTCGACGATATTCAACACGGCAATCTGTCGCGGGTTGGCGATTTCCTGGCAACGCTGGTTGGTTCGCCACCCGCTGAAATAAATCTCTTGCTGGATAACGATCAAGAGATCCACAATCTGGGGTATATTGTACTGGTTTCCAATATGCCCTTCATCGGCTTCCACTACCAGGTAGGTTCACCATCTTCTTTTAATGACGGCTTGTTGGATGTGCTGTTCTTCGCCGACCTGTCCAAGTTGGATCTGTTGAGCTACGTTTTCCAGGGGGTGGGTGTGGGAAAACCTGAAGACCCACGCATCCAGCACTTCAAAGTACGCAAGGTAACCATTAACACCCAACCTTCAATGCAGGTCATGGCGGATGGCACCGCTTTGGGCGAAGGTCAGGTTCACATCACTCTGCAGCGCCATACTCTGGCGGTTATGGTCGGTCAGCAAGGGACCAGGCTGCTGCCTGCCAGGGACAATTGATGTGAATAGTGTTCCAGTAGATCCAAACAACGGTCAGAAAATGCCTGTTGAAAAAGCTCCCGATACCAGGGGACACCTGATCCTGTGGATTAAGAAATATCGCCCGATTGCCTGGTTGGGTTTCCTTATTACCAGCTTGATTTTGTTCATCACATGGATGCCTTCCCCACTACGTAGAATAATATGGAATGGTCTGGTAGCCCGGGGTATCTTATCAAGTATGCTGCTGGTTTTCGGTCTGCTTGCTGTCTCACTGGTGTGGTCCATAGGTCAGCGCTTGGATGTCTGGGCTTTCCTGTTCTTTAATCTTCGGGGGTCGCGCCCGTTTTGGTTGGATAGGATGATGTCAGCTTTCACCCAGATTGGCAGTGGAATCACTGCCCTGGTGATCGCCCTGATATTATTTCTTTCCGGCAGACGTCTGACGGCGACTGAGCTCATTCTGGGGACATTATCGTTATGGATCGTGGTTGAACTGGTAAAAGCCCTCGTTCGCCGATCGCGGCCTTTCATCAAGGTTACCCAGACCCGCATCGTTGGTTACCCCGCTATTGGGCGATCTTTTCCGAGCGGGCATACCAGCCAGGTCTTCTTCATGGCGACTATGATGGCTTTGCATATTCAAACCAGTTTCTGGCTTGTTTTCATGTTGTATGCCATTGCCCTCATAGTAGGTGTCACCCGGATTTATATCGGCGCGCATTACCCCCGCGATGTATTGGCGGGGGCTATTCTGGGCACAGTTTGGGGGCTTCTGGGTGGGTTGGTTGATGGTTACATCATGATTGGGAACGGTTAAAACATAAAGAACTGAGCGAATTCGCAGATTAATTGGATATCCGCTGAACTTAGTTTTTCAGCGTATTGAGACGTTTTTGAGACTCTCAATTGTTATACTTTGCATAATATAAGCAACAAAATACCTCAAACCATCTAAAAAGGAGAGTACAATGAACATTCTCATCTATCTCATCGCAGGTGCCATCGTCGGTTACATAGCCAGTCGCATCATGCACACGAATTCGCAGCAGGGTTTGATCCTCGATATCGTAGTCGGCGTTGTTGGCGCATTCTTAGCGGGCTGGTTCATTTCACCGCTGATTGGTGTCGGAACCATCAACGATGCGATCACCTGGCAAACCATGTTGGTGTCGCTTGGCGGTGCCATTATCCTCCTGTTCATCGTCAGACTCTTCCGCCGCGGTCGCTGACAGGTTCGCTATACATCCGGATCACGAGAAATTATATTCACCATTTAGTAGAGATAAATCCACCCCGGTCAGTGAATGCTGCCTGGGTGGATTTCCTACGGAGGAATATAAATGAATATCCTGCTTGTTTACCCCGAATTCCCCGACACCTTTTGGAGTTTCAAGCATGCCCTGCGGTTTATCCAGAAGAAGTCTGCTTCGCCTCCCCTGGGTCTGCTGACCGTGGCAGCTATGCTGCCTGCTAGCTGGGAAAAACGCCTGGTGGACCTCAATGTGACCAAGCTGACTTCCAAAGATCTGGCGTGGGCCGATTATGTATTCATTAGCGCCATGATTGTCCAGCGCGATGCGGCTCGCACATTGATCGCTCGTTGTAAGGATTTCGGCTCGAAAGTGGTGGCGGGGGGGCCGCTCTTCACCATGGAATACGAGCAATTCCCAGAAGTCGATCACTTTGTGCTTAATGAAGCCGAATTGACTCTTCCTCCTTTTCTGGTAGATCTGGCTGCCGGGCACCCTCAACATGTCTATGCCACAACCGAATATCCAGATATTCAATTGACCCCTGCACCTATGTGGCAGCTCGCCAATCTAGGGCATTACGATACGTTCAGTATCCAGTTCTCCCGCGGTTGTCCCTTCAGCTGTGATTTTTGCAATGTGACTGCCCTGTTAGGGCATCGGCCACGCACCAAGACTGCCGCCCAGATCATCGTCGAGTTGGACAGTCTTTACGCATTGGGCTGGCGCAAAAGCATCTTTTTCGTGGATGACAATTTTATCGGCAACAAGAAGCAGATCAAATCCGATGTTTTGCCAGCCTTGATCGAATGGCGTAAGGGCAAATTCGGTATGCCATTCAGCACCGAGGCATCCATCAACATGGCCGATGATCCTGAGCTGCTCAATCTGATGGCGCAAGCTGGCTTCGATACAGTTTTTGTCGGTATCGAGACGCCTAATGAAGGCAGTCTGACCGAATGCAGCAAGAATCAGAACAAAGGGCGTGACCTGGTAGAAAGTGTTAAGATAATCCAACGTGCTGGGCTGCAGGTGCAGGGAGGCTTCATTGTCGGTTTTGATAATGATCCGCCCTCCATCTTCCAACAGCAGCTCGATTTTATCCAGAAGAGCGGTATCGTCACTGCTATGGTTGGACTGCTGCAAGCTCCTCCTGGGACGCGCTTACATGAGCGCATGCAGAAAGAAGGTCGCCTGGTTAACGAGATGTCAGGGGATAATGTGGATGGGTCAACCAACCTTGTCCCAAAGATGGGCTTGGAAGTATTGCGCGCCGGTTATCGCAAGCTCCTGAATCAGATCTACGACCCCCAGCTCTATTACCAGCGTGTTATAACTTTTTTGAAGGAGTATCACCCACCTCGGATCCATTTCCACCTGGATTTTCAGTACTTTATGGCCTTGTGGCGTTCAATCTACCAGCTGGGCATCCGTGGGGTTGAGCGCGTTCACTATTGGCAGCTCTTTTTCTGGACGTTGTTCCGCCGCCCCCGGCTTTTCCCCCTGGCAATAACCTTGGCCATCATGGGCTTCCATTTCCGCCAGGTTGTTGAGTTGCATGTTAACTGAGCGGTCCTCGCACTGTTCTTAAAATCAGTTATTACAATAATATAAAGGAGACACTCGATGGTAAACAAGACGGTCAAGGAAATCAAAATAAAAAAGAAACGACTCTCGAAGGGTCAACGGACCCATTTAAGGCGCATGAAGCAAGAGACCCGTAATCCCAGTCTGGTTAACAAATAATATTCCACAAAGCTGATAGTTTGGTGTATTGCTAAATCCTACGGTTACATCCCACCATTGCCTCTCGCACGCTTGGTATCGTTTAGGGGTGAGATGAATTCAAATAATCAACACCATCGCCTCATATTACAGGATATCGCCCATCGGGCGATGATCGAGCGAGGTCTGCTCCCTGATTTTTCTCCAGCGGTTCTTGCCGAATTGGGCCAGATTCAGGAACCTGCGATGCAGGAAGCAACCTCGGATGGTGCAGTGCATCAGTTTCGTGATTTACGCCATCTTTTATGGGTTTCAATTGACAATGACGATTCGCGCGATCTGGATCAGCTGACTGTTGCCGAGGCAATGCCCGGGGACCTTGTCAAAATCCTGGTTGCCATCGCCGATGTGGACTCGATCGTTCATCATGGTTCAGCAATTGACCAGCACGCCGCCCATAACACCACCTCTGTGTATACCGCCGCTGAGATCTTCCCGATGTTGCCAGAAAAACTTTCAACCAACATCACCTCCTTGAATTTCAACCAGGACCGCCCTGCTGTTGTCATTGAAATGGTCTTCGATGAGGATGGTACTCTGCAGCAGTCGGACATCTTCCGGGCATGGGTATACAATCATGCCCGGCTTGCCTATGACCGCGTGGCTGCCTGGTTGGACGGAACTGATTCGATTCCTGAGGCTGTCACTTCCGTGACTGGCCTGCAAGAAAATCTCCGTCTTCATGATCAGGTAACCCAAAGGGTAAAAAATTTGCGCCATGTTCATGGGGCTCTCAGCCTGGAAACCATCCAGTCAAAACCGGTATTCGATGGCGACCAGATCCGTGAACTTGAAATTGAACAGAAGAACCGTGCTAAGGAAATAATCGAAGATTTTATGATCGCCGCCAATGGTGTGACCGCTCGCTATCTCTCCTCCAAAAAATTTCCTTCGATTCGTCGCGTCGTTCGTACACCTAAACGTTGGGAGCGCATTGCCGAGATTGCAGCCCAGCGTGGGAAAAAACTTCCTGGCAAACCAGATTCCAAAGCTCTGGAACAGTTTCTTATCGAAGAAAAAGTCGCCGATCCCTTACGATTCTCCGATTTATCCTTGGCAGTCATCAAACTTCTCGGAAACGGGGAGTATATCGCCGAACTCCCTGAAGGGAATGCCCCCGGGCACTTTGGCTTGGCTGTCAAAGACTATGCGCATTCGACCGCCCCTAATCGCCGCTATCCAGACCTGCTCACCCAGCGATTGCTCAAAGCTGCCTTAGCAGGTCAACCAGTTCCATATACCAAAGCTGAACTGGATGTTCTGGCAGCTCACTGCACCGCCGCTGAAGATGCCGCCACCAAGGTTGAACGTCAGGTCGAGAAATCTGCAGCTGCCCTGCTGCTCAGATCAAGGGTCGGAGAGCAGTTCGATGCCATTGTCACCGGTGCATCCGAAAAAGGCACTTGGGTCCGTTTACTCAGCATGCCAGTAGAAGGCAAATTAGTTCAGGGATTCGCCGGCATGGATGTTGGCGACCGTCTGCGTGTCCAGCTGATCGAAACGGATGTTGAGCGTGGTTTCATTGACTTCCAGAAAGTCCACTCCTCCAAACAAAAACGCCGCAGGAATTAAATAATTTCCCTTAACAAAACCAGAGAGAGATTGTGCAAAGCCCAACCTCTCTCTGGTTTTGTTATTTATATTAACCTGACCCGCCTTAATTCTGCGGTTTAGGCTGGCTGACCACATTCATAAACTGCTCAACCATTGTCTTCATGGTTTGCGCCGGCGCCGCACCCACATGCCGGTATACCAGCTTTCCGCCAAAGAAAAACAACATCGTCGGGATTCCCTGTATGCCATACCGACCGGCCCATTCCTGTTGCTCGTCCGTATTAACCTTCGCCACCATCAGTTTCCCGGCGTTTTCCTTAGCGATCTCATCCAGGATCGGCGCGACCATCTTGCACGGTCCACACCAGGGTGCCCAGAAATCGACGATCACGGGTAATGTTGACTTCAAAACGCTTTCCTCAAAAGTAGCATCTGAAACATGTACGGGTTCGTTGATCATTAATTCTCTCCTCTACAATATATTATTTTAGATGCTAATTTTAACCAGAGGTTGCATAATGCTTCCTTATCAGCCGATCACCTCAAGCGCCAGGATCTGGTACGACCAGCGTAACTCAACCGACTTACGCAGCATCGCACTCACCGAGCAGTATTTTTCTTCCGACAACTTGATTGCCTGCTCCACTGCCTTTGGGTCGATCCCATTTCCGTAGATCAGATACTCGACCTCGATTTCACTGTATACCTGTGGATACTCTTCCACCCGTTTCCCCCTCACCCGCAGCTTGATCGCTTCCACTGGTTCACGTTTCTTCTTCAGAATGTTCGCCACATCCATCCCGGTGCAGCCTCCCACCCCCATCAGGATCATCTCCATCGGCGAGATTCCCGGCTTGCCTTCCGCGCTGCCCATCTGTACCGTCGCCTTCTTGGGATTCATACCCAAAAAAGTCCCATCTTCTCGCCATACGACCTCAACTTCCCTCCACGGATCATCCATTTTATTCTCCTCTGGAGATTTGCCTGCTGCCATCGAAAATGCATAACCTTCATCGACATATATATATCGTAGTAATGACTTCAGTCATTTGCTCCCTCGCAAGTATAGCATGAGCAATCCCAAATGTCAGGTATAATCCTGCCGATGGCTCTCAATACCATTCGCTACCAGCTCTCCAGCTACTCCGTCGACACCCCTGTCTACGAAGGACCCCTCGACTTGCTCCTGCAGCTCATCGAGCACGCTGAGCTGGATATAACCCGCCTCTCGCTGGCCCTTGTCACCGACCAGTACCTCCAGTATATCCGGAACCTCCCCGAAAAGGTCGCTGACGAAGTCTCCGCCTTCCTGATCATCGCCGCCCGACTGATCCAGATCAAGTCCGAAGCCCTTCTTCCCCGCCCTCCCAGTCGCGAGCCGGGAGAAGAAGACCCAGGTGAAGCCCTTGCCCATCAGCTCATCGCCTACAAGCGCTATCGTCAGATCGCTGACCTCCTCGCCCAGCGCGAGTCCGCTGGTTTGCGTACCTACCTTCGCCTGGCTCCTCCCCCCAGGAACGATGGCACAGTCGACCTCAGCGGTATCACCCTTACTGACCTGGTCGCTGCTGCCAGGGAGGTCTATGCAGAGGCCGCTTTCGTCCCATCCCTTAGCAGTGTTGTCCCCCCCACCCGCATCACCGTCCGCCAGAAGATTGCCATGATCACCGATGTGCTCAACCGTGACCGGGTGTCCTCCTTCCGCAAACTGCTCTCCGCCCGCCACAACCGCCTGGAGATCGTCATCACCTTCCTCGCCGTCCTCGAGCTGATCAAGCGACATCTGGTGAATGTCTCGCAGGAAGGTGTTTTTGGTGACATCTCCATCGAAGTTACCGCTACCTGGGACGAAGCCGAACAGATCGAGCCCGAATTCGACGAGTAAGTGTATGTCTGGTCTCCCGATTCAAAAGCAGCCGTCTGGCATGCTGGAATTTACACTGGTCTGGGCCGGTCAGATCGTTTCCGTGCTCGCCTCCAGCATGACTCAGTTCGCCCTCACCATCTGGGCATACGAGAAAACTGGCAGCGCCACCGCCCTGGGTGTGGTTAGTACCTCCTTCATCGTCCCCTTTCTCCTTTTTTCTCCCTTTGCCGGTGTGATGGTCGACCGGTACAACCGCAAGTTGATGATGATGATCAGCGATCTCACCGCTGTCATCGCCACCGTTGGACTCTTGGTTATCAGCTTCTTCGGTGAGCTGCAGATCTGGCATCTTTTTATCGCCTCTGCCATCAACGGCCTGGGCAACACCTTCCAATGGCCCGCCTATTCCGCAGCCATCAGCACCATGGTGCCCAAGGAAAATTACAGCCGTGCTAATGGCATGATGTCCCTCATCGAATCAGTCCCTGGAGTGCTTGCCCCTATCCTGGCAGGCCTCCTGCTCCCCTTCATCCTCCTCAAAGGCATCCTACTTATCGACCTGGTCACCTTCTTCGTCGCCATCGGCGTCCTTATGTTTGTTGCCGTCCCGCAGCCTGCCCAGACCATTGAGGGGCAAGAAGGAAAGGGGAGCATAATCAAGGAAGCCGCCTACGGCTTTCGTTATATATTCAAACGTCAAGGATTGCTCGGACTCTTGATCTTCTTTATCTGCCTGAACTTCGTCATCGGTCTCTCCAGCTCCCTCTTTTCTCCCTTTATACTCTCGCGTACAGTTAATGACAGTGCCGCTCTCGGTGCTGTCCAGTCCGCCTTCGCTGTCGGCGCTGTCATCGGCGGTCTGCTCATTAGTTTATGGGGTGGTTTCAAGCGTCGCATGACCAGCATTTTTATCGGCGAAGCTCTCACCGGTCTGTTCTGCTTGGTCTTGTTTGGCATCAGCCGTACCCTTCCCGCCTGGATTGCCGTGTCCATCGTCAGCGCTATCTTCCCTGTTTTCACCAACGGCGCCAGTCAGGCCATCTGGCAGGCCAAGGTTGCCCCTGACGTCCAGGGTCGTGTCTTCTCCGCCCGTCGCATGATTGCCTGGTCCATGGGTCCCATCACTCCCATCCTCGCCGGCGCCCTGGCCGACTATGTCACCGAACCGGCTATGCGCAGTCAAACCTGGCTCGCAAGCACCTTCGGCTGGCTCGTCGGCACCGGTCCCGGCTCCGGAATGGCTGTTCAGTTCATCCTCACCGGTTTCGCTTACATGGCTATCGTTCTGGTCGTTTTCCTCTTCTTCCCCGTCGTCCGCGACCTGGAATCTAACCTTCCCGACCACGACCAGCTCCCCAAGGCTGCACCAGTCGCCAACCCATAATCTTCATCAAGTATTTTCGTAGCCATTCGCCTCCAGATATCTCTTCTCCTTCTCCCGGTGCAGAAAGGACAGCTGTTTCTTGATCTCCTCCCACTTCTCTCCCGTCAGCGGATACAGCGCCAGCGTAAAGAAGCAGATCAGCAGCAGGATGCCGGTGGGAGCTACCCATCCAACCAGGATTCCCGTTTGCGCCGATGCTGATTGCGTTCCCTTCGCCAGCGACTGGTCGTATCCGAAGGCACCGATGATTGCTAACAGTGCCCACTGGGCGATGCTGATCGCCGGTTTTGTGATGAACGAATTGATCCCTGCATACATCCCCTCTCGGCGTAAACCGGTTTTGTGCTCGTCGTAATCCACCACGTCTCCGTTCATCAGTGGGATAAGGTACATACCGCCCGCGAATCCGAAGCCAAAGCACATGAATCCCAACGCTGCGGGGAGTACAAAATGTCCGCCCACCAGCAGCATCAGGCAGCCGGTTGCGAACACCAGCGCCATGATACGTGTACTGGTTTTGATCCCCCACTGGTCTCGCCGTTTGATCCACAGCAACAAACCGCCTACAATTCCGATTGCCAACGCGATGTACAGTGGGATTCCGGATAACTTTAGCTCATCAAAATATAGCCAGATGCCTTGCATCAGTGCTGTCTGGGCAAAGATGATGCTGAAGGAGATGGTCTCGAAAACCACAAAAGAGCGATTCTTAAAGCACACCTTGATGGCGGTGAAGAACGGTGGTTGTTTCTGCTCCTGGGCGAAATGTTTTTCCTGGTAAAAGAATGTGCTAATAAATATCAGTGCTGCCATTCCGATCCCGAAGCCCACCATCAACCAACGAAATGAGTTGATCCCGGCCGCCTCGCCCACATCCGGCTTAAAACGTTCCAGCATCATCGGCACCACGATGGTAAACACCATGAAAATGATCTTCCAGATGTATATGCCGGATCGTGCCTTGTTTGAGATTGCCATCTCATACGGCATGATGTAGATATTGGTCGCGATCGACGTGTAAAGCGTATCGTATAGAAATAGGACAACCAGCATCTGGCTGAATAACATTGTTTGATTGCCATCGCTACCTGGAATATACATCCAGAATAGAATAAAAGCCAGTGCCAGGAGAGGCGCACCGTACCGAATATAAGGCAGGCGTCGCCCGATTCTGCTCTTGGTGCGATCGCTGATGTAGCCGAGTAACGGATCGTTGACCGCGTTCCAGATGCCGAAAATCAGCCACACAATACCTGCCATGCCAGGTTCCAAACCGCGCAACTTGACGAAGTAATAAGTTAGTGCACTGGCAGCTACCAGCGACTGCAAAATGGCGGTTGCAGAATCAGCGATCGAGATCCAGATTCGACTTTTGACCGGGATATGCTCTTCCTGAAGGTGGGATGGAGTGGTCACACACAGCTCCTGGGATCAGTATCAGATTCATGAAAAATCATAGGGAAAAATATTAACGCCAAGTATACTAGAGATCTAATTTAGAAAGTAAACCCCCTCCCCATCCTCCTTGGGGACGGACCTACGTGACCGCCCCCCGCCCATCCCAATGCCTTCTATCCATCCTTACCAGATTCCCCTCCCTTCAGGGAGGGGTTAGGGGTAGGTTAAATCTTCGCCAGGATGATATCCACCGGCAGCCCAAACATCGACATTCCGGTGCCAAATCCGATCTCCAGTACCCGCTCGGTATTTTTTACCGCCAGCTTCTGCAGACCCGCATCTTTGCATTTTTGTTCACCCCACCCAGCCAGCAGATCATACCAGCTGCTCAACTGGTCATAATAGGCTTTGGTTTCGGTTTTCGTCCGCCTTACTCGACTGATCTGTCTACCTTCCATATGCTTTATGTTCCGTATCCAAGGCAGTCAACCTCCCAGGATCCAGTGGGCAGTTGATATGATCAAGTGTGTCCAAGGATATCTTTAGGAGCGTATGCACATAAAATCATTATAGCGCTGATTTTATCAGTTCGTACCCCTCACCAGCATCGCTAAAATACCCTTTGGCTTCCAGATATCCTGTTCCATATGGTGCCACCAGCATCCCCAACCTCGGCGGTCAGACAACAGGGACGGCGATCTCTCAGGTCAGGGTATAATGGAATCAAGTTGTGAATGGCATTTCCCTATGAACTGGGTCGACAATCTTGCTGTGGAATCCAAAAATCTAGTCGTCAAAACTGCTGTTCGACTCTATTTCCGAAAATACATCAATCGAATCCTTGAATTATCCATTGACAACCAACGTCAGAAATTTCACGTCGCTGTCGAACTCAAAGGTGAGGAAAAACCGATTATCATCGATATTGAGTATGAAATCTCGATTAATGAGCCAGATAATATCGTGCAGGCGAAAGCACACAAAATTTCAATCTCCAAAGAATGGATGAATTTGGTTGCCCAAGAAGCTCTCCATCGGGACTTTCACATCAGCGGAAAGAGCACGGTGAGGTTAATCAAGTTGATAAAGAAAATGGGTATCGCCTAAGTTTAGGTTGCGTTGAGGGCTGTTGCTTTCATATAATATATCTCCAATTGGGATCAATGGATCATTCGAAGAAGGGAGAGAAGTAGATATGAAATCAACTTATTTGCGATTAGTTGGGCTCTTTGTGATTTTTCCGTTGCTTCTGCCTTTTGTTAGCCAGGTGGCATTCGCTGGGGCAATAAGTCCTGTCCCCGATGACGTACTGCCAGGTGTCCCATCAACCTTGTCAACCACGATCGATTCCACCGTTTATCTACCCCTGGTAATGAAAGACATAAGTAATGAAGCTCCTGATATGCTTTTCATCCCCTACAGCACGTTCCAGATGGGTTGCGACCCATTGCACAACGGGGGAATTGAATGTAACTGGTATGAGCTTCCGCTGCATACTGTGAATCTGGATGCTTATTATATCTTTGTCACCGAAGTGACCAACGCACAGTATGCACAGTGCGTGGCGGCTGCGGCGTGTACGCCGCCATGGGATTATTCGTCCCAAACCCGCCCTTCCTATTATAACAACCCTGATTATGCGGACTACCCGGTGATCCATGTCGACTGGTACCAGGCGGATGCTTACTGCTCCTGGACGGGAGCACTCCTGCCAACGGAGGCCCAATGGGAGCAAGCCGCCCGCGGCAGCACTGGTACGCGCGCCTTCCCGTGGGGCGACCAGACCCCGGACTGCACGCTGGCCAATTTTTATGATTCTGCTGGAATCGGTGACTTCTGTGTCGGTGATACTGCTGAAGTGGGCGATTACCCGCTGGGCGTCAGCCCGTACGGAGTGCTGGACATGGCTGGAAACGTGTGGGAATGGGTACATGATTGGTACCAGGCCGACTATTACAGCGTCTCGCCAGTCAACAATCCGACCGGTCCAGATAGTGGAACTCATAAAGTGCTGCGCGGTGGCGCTTGGTTAGGCTACGACTATTCCCTGCGTGTGGCGGCCCGTAACGCCCCCGATCCGGCAGGCCAGTGGTCAGACATCGGTTTTCGCTGTGTTGCCTCGCCATGATGAAAAACGCATTACTCCCGGTCATCCCCTTCCCGGCCTCCCGGTCATTGAGCATTGGCTTTCCCAGGGAATCGAAACGCCTGATCAGAGCCTGTCCGAGATCAATTTGGATGAAGAAGGATCGATTGGGGTGTTGGGGATCGATTAGGTATGTTATGCCTCGTCCAGGTGCTCGACAAGTGGCGTGACCAACCGCAGAGGTACCAGCATACAAACAATGCTGAATCCCGTCCCAAGCACACCACCCGCCAGGTAAGCATACCCGATCGGGAAATCTATTACCATTGTCAAAACCTGCGGGCCGATAAACAAAACAAATGCGAGTGGTAAATACAATACCGCGATGAGCGTCCCCAGGCAACCCATTTTGCCGCCGCTGATGCGGCGCGGGTCATCCCAATGGAAATTTGCCCCCAGGACCCCGAATGTCAGCAGGATTCCCGCCATCCCAGCCAGGCTTAAGGTTAGCACGAACATGCTGTAGACTGCTGGCCCAATCGAAACCTTTTGCAAGATTGAAAAGACGGTCAGAAAGACCAGGCTTATAAAAAGCGAAGGCAGATAAGCTACCAGAAATTTTGCAGTCAGCAGCCGGCGCGGGTCGATCGGAGCAGCTTTTAATATCCAATAACTTTTCCCCTCCGCTGAGAATCCCATGCTCGCCAGGCGCCCGAGCAGCATCCAGCCTACGAACACCGATAAACCGATGTTACCGTAGCTCAGCAGCGTTGTGAAGGATTCCATGAACCACTCCGGTGCCTCGCCTTGACCGGTCGGCGCATCGCCTCCACCGCCCAGGAACATGATCCCATAGATCACCCCAAAGATCAGCGGTGTGATTAATTGTGAAAGTTGGCGCAGATCGCGCCTCATCATCAACGAATCTTTCCACATCAGGCCACGCACCGGAGCAGACAGGCTGCGCTGCATCAGGGTTCCGAGCCCTGCCAGCATCGGTAAGGCAGTCGTTTGCCTGGCTGATCGGGCTGGCTTTTTTTTCTGTGCCACTACCTGCATTCCCGCCCAGCCGGAATAATACCAGCGTTCTGCGGTCTGCAATGAGATCCAAAATACTCCCGCTGCCAGACCAAAACTCAGCAAGGTAAGTCCAATGCCTGGCAGCCAGGCGTTTTCTCCCAGAGCGACTGCACCCCGTCCTGGCCAGGTCAGTGGCAGCCATGGATTGTTCAGCTGTGTTAGAAAACTCAGCATCCCAACCACCTCGTTCCCGGTTGTTGTCGCATCGCCCTGGTTTGAATTCATAAAATTGCCGGATTGGGAACAGATGAATGTTGATATCGCCCCCACAAAGCCCAACACTTCTACAACTCGTCTGGCTGGAACCACCCGCACTACCAGCATCACCAACACACCCGCCAACCCCGCCGCTGCCAGCGATAGAACCACCATCAGCAGCAACACCACCGGGTAATACAGAAAATTATAACCTCTCGCCATGCCCAGCCCATACAATACCGGCAGCCCGAAGAGCGCACTGAGGCCGAAATTGGGTAGCACAGCCTGGAGCAGCTTGGTTATGAATATCGAGCGGATCGGGATCGGAGCCGCCAGCAGGAAATCCATATCACCAGCCAGGTAAAGCGCTTGCAGCAGCACCCCAAAGCTGGTGAATATAATCCCCAGAAAGAACATACTGAAGAACAGAGCTGGTACGCTGTCCAGCAATGCAATCGGGTCGCCCACCGTTTGGATGAATTCAGGTGTACCGATGAAGCGCACCATCTGCCAGCTGAACCAGAACACCAGGCCAACGATGACCATCAGGCCTAGCATAGCTAGGATGGTGAAGATCTTGGCAATAAGCTTGGATCGCCGGAAATTATTGACCATGATCTGCCAGCGCAGCCGCAGCAATTTCCACACCGCCGGCAATATTGCCGCGGATGGCGGATTCACCTTACTCGCCACCGCGTTCATTTCAGGATCTCGGTGATCTCAGCTTCTTCCGCCCCACCGGTCAGGCTGAGGAAGATATCTTCCAGACTGCCTCCGCTGACCTGATTGGAGGCATGTAGCTCTTCCATGCTCCCCACCGCGATCAGCTCACCTTTGTTGATGATCCCAATCCGGTCACACATGCGCTCGGCAATTTCCAAAATGTGGGTGGATAGGAATACGGCCGCACCTCGATCTGCCATCTGGCGCAGGATATCCTTGATCAGCCGCGCCGATTTGGGATCCAGCCCAACCGTGGGCTCGTCCAACACGAGTACTTTAGGATCGTGCATCAGTGCCGCCGCTAAGGATGTCTTTTGTTGCATTCCATGGCTGTATGAGTCGATTGTGTCATCCGCCGCCGTTGTCAGGTCGAGAATGCGCAGTAGTTCCTCACCGCGCCGCTTCGCTTGCTCACCATCGATGCCATACAGGTCGCCTACAAAACGCAGCAGCTCCCTCCCCGTCAGCTTGGCGTACAGATTAGGTGTATCCGGTACGTATCCGCTGGCTGCTTTCGCCTGCAACGGTTGTGCCGCCACATCAAACCCCGCCACGCTCACGCGTCCAGAGGTAGCTTGCAGCAGACCGACGATCATCTTGATCATCGTGGTTTTGCCCGCCCCGTTTGGCCCCAGGAAACCAAAGACTTCGCCGCTGTGGACCTCGATACTGACGTCGTTTACCGCCGTCTTATCGCCATACTTCTTGACCAGATGTTCAGTTTGGATCAGTGGAGTGTTCATATGATCGTTTGCCTGCTGCTGTACAGTCATATTGACTACACGCAATTCGTATTCTTTTGGGTTTCAACGGTTTTTTTCTTCTTCATCAAGTCCAGCTTATACCCATTCTATGCATTTATTTCCACAAAATACTTCCTGACCTTTGTGTCCTCTTCGTGTCCTTCGTGTTAGTGTTTTCGCTTTTTGCAGCCATCCGCCATCAGCTCCCTACAGCTCCTTGGTCATAAAATACCTCACATGCCCCGTCGGGAAGCCCTTCAGCTCGCCAAACACCCGGTAGCCATGCTTTTTGTAGAATTCTGGCGCTTGGAAACTGAATGTGTCCAGATAGGTATTCTTTGCACCCCGTCGCCGCGCTTCATCTTCCGCCGCCGTCAATAGTTGATGTCCATAGCCCTGCCCGCGCAGCTCATCTTTTACCCACATTAAATTGATAAATAGCCAATCCCAATAGGTCGCCCCGATCACCCCTCCGAGCACCACCTGGTCAGGTCCTTTTAGAACGAAACACAGGTTCTTGCCTTTATCATCTCCGGCTTGTTGTTCATTGAATTCGCTTATTCCCTGTCCAATGACATCCCACTCAGGTTTTTCGACGTAGACGATCTTATATTCTTTATTCATGTGAGTTGATTCCTTTTTTCAATATGAAATATTACCAGCTTATTCCCAAAAAACTCTCACTCATCCAACCAATCTGCGACTAACATCCACGGCAGCTATTAAATACACCATTAAGACGTCTAAACACAGTTCAGCAGACCACTAATTAGCCAACTGATCACATAGCACCGGTGTCGCAGAGTGTTGGTGCCAGACTACTTTAACAGATAGTATCCAAACCAGACCAGCAGTACCGTATGGATGCCGATTATGATCCAGCCCAATCCGTTCATCATTCCCCCCAATTGGGTGACCAGCAGAATGATGGTGCTTAATAAAAAGTAGGCAAACAGCGTGTAGACCACGATCTTTCTTGTCTCTGCTGAAGCATATTTTCGTGAAAACCAGAGCAGGATGGGAAATGTGATGATCGCTGAGCCAAACATCCGTGCGAAGATTATCGCGGTGTCATCCAGCGTCACCCCAAATGGTGCCATCATCGGTCCTGGAACGATCAGGAAACCGATCCCAAACAGGGCTTCAACGATCAATGCAACTAGAAAAAGTGTATTCATTTCATTTCCTCCATAATCAAAGGTTTCTCAAAGGCTTGCAACAGCTCGCATTATCGGCAATACCACTTCTACTTCATCATTTCCCCTTTGCTTCTAAATTCGCTAAATGTTCATTGACTCTCACCTTCACCACCTTGCTGATCAGGTCGTAAGGAATTGGTCGATCCAACGCGAATCTCAGCGTGCTCTTTTCCGTTTTATATTCAGCCAACTCGTTATTGAACGCCTCACTTCCCGATGGCGCTGGGTAGATCCCGATATGCTTCTTATACGCCCCAAAACTGATCAGATTTCCATTCAGTGTGAAAGTCGGCATTTCGTATTTGATCGTCTCTTCCGCTTCCGGGACTGCCTCCCGAATTTTCTTCCTTATCTTTTCCAGGATTATTTGGACGTCACTGGGATAGGATGCAATATAATCGTCGATATTTTTGGGTTTCGTTTTTTCAACATTCACAAAGATATCTCCTTAACCAATAAAATTTCTCTTAATTCTAGAACACAATCATTATTTGTCAATATCCATGGACTACCCGATTTATCCTGTCAGTTTTCGATTGCGCCTGAATTCCCTTGAGACACATCGGCAGGCGTGCCTTCTCATGCTGCCTTGGCAGTTCGTGCCTGGAATCCATCCTTGATTTTATGATAAATAAGAGTAAAATTATATAAAATTTTGGCAGGCAAAGGAGCGAAAACATGAGTTTAGTACGGGTATTGGTTGGGACACGCAAGGGTGCCTTCATTTTAATCTCAGATGCCAGGCGCAAAGATTGGCAGGTCAACGGCCCTCACTTCGCAGGCTGGGAGATCTATCACCTCAAGGGGTCACCTGCCGATCCTGATCGGATCTATGCCTCCCAGACCAGCAGTTGGTTCGGTCAGGTTATCCAGCGCTCCGATGACGGCGGCAATACCTGGGAGCCAGTCGGCAACAAGTTTTTATACGACGGTGATCCCGGCATGCACCAAACATTCGATGGCACCCAGGTGCCATGGGTATTCAAACGGATCTGGTATCTGGAACCTACCCCAAACGATCCAGACACACTCTATGCTGGGGCTGAGGACGCCGCCCTTTTTCGCTCGAGCGATGGCGGGCAAACCTGGCAGGAGCTTTCTGGTCTCCGCAGCGTCAAAGGCAATCTCTGGCAGCCCGGTGCCGGTGGGATGTGCTTGCACACTATCCTGCTGGATCCGAAAGATCCTGATCGGATCTTCGTCGCCATTTCAGCTGCCGGCGCTTTTCGCACCGACGATGGGGGGCAAACCTGGCGAGCCATTAACAATGGCCTAATTTCCAACTTCGAGCTCCCCGATTCAACCGCCGAGGTTGGTCACTGTGTCCACAACATTGCCATGCACCCCACCCGCCCGGACGTGCTCTTCATGCAGAAGCACTGGGACGTCATGCGCAGTGACGATGCCGGCCAATCCTGGGTTGAGATCAGCGGCAATCTGCCGACCGATTTCGGATTCCCCATCGCCGTGCACGCCCATGAGCCAGAGACCATTTACGTGGTCCCCATCAAAAGCGACGGAGAGCACTTTCCACCCGATGGTAAACTCCGCGTGTTCCGCAGCCGCACCGGTGGGAACGAGTGGGAAGCCCTCACCAACGGACTGCCCCAAAAGGATTGTTACGTAAATGTATTGCGCAGCGCTTTTGCGGTTGACTCGCTCGATTCGTGCGGTCTGTATTTTGGCACCACCGGCGGTCAGGTGTACGCCTCTGCCGACTCTGGCGACCATTGGGCGCCGATCGTGCGTGACCTGCCTGCCGTGCTAAGCGTCGAAGTTCAAACCCTTCCATGATCCGGGTTATCCTCCCCAACCATTTGCAGAGCCTTTCAAATATCGATCGCGAAGTTGCGCTTGATGTCGAAGGCCCCGCTACCATCAGCAAAATACTGGACCAGCTCGAAGAGCAGTATCCCATGTTGCGCGGCACCATCCGCGACCATGTCACCAAAGAAAGACGCCCCTTCCTTCGCTTCTTCGCATGCGGAGAGGATTTAACCCTCGATCCACCGGATACACCTCTCCCCGCACAAGTGGTACAGGGCACCCAATCCCTTCGGATCGTGGGAGCTATGGCCGGCGGTTAGCAAGCGAACTCGATTACCCTTCACATCCCCAGCATTCCATTCCGCCATGGAATTATCGATCCCTGACCACTCGCTGTCGATATTTATTTGCCCGAGCTCCACTTCCTTCCGATTGCCTTTCTCTATTTCTATAGAAACCTTCGTGTCCTTCGTGCCTCCTTTGTGCTCTTTGTGTTAATGTTTTCCTATCATCTCACTATTCGTCATCCGTTTATTTATGGTAAAATCGCCCCCATGATCTACATCTTCCGTCCCGCTGCCACTCCCATCCAGATGGGGGCTATCTCAGGCACTCCGCCAGGGGATCCTCGAAACGCGCCTGCAGCCGGTACTCTCTGATCGCCTAATTTTTTCCATATTATGAATCCCGCGCCGCAGGTATCACCTGCGGCTTTTTTTTTCTTTTATAATCCAGGAGATAGCCATGATTGCAGTCCAAATTTCCAACATCCGTCTCGTCCTGGGTGCCCATCCCATCTTTGAAGGGCTCACCTGGGAGATTCAGCACAACCAGAAGATCGGCCTCATTGGCCCCAACGGCGCTGGTAAATCATCCCTTCTCAAGCTCATCACCGGCGAGTACAGCCCCGAGCCAGGCGGGGAGATCACCCGCGCTCGTGGCCTCACCTTGGGCTACCTCGCCCAGCAGCCCGAATTCGACCCCCGGCAGACACCCCTCGAGCTGGCAATGTCCGCCCTGCCGCGCCTCGCCGCCATCGAATCCGAGTTGGAGCAGGTGGAAGCCAGCCTGGCTGAGCCGCATGTGTATGCCGACCCGAAGCGCTTGAGCCGAGCCATCGAGCGTCAGCAGCGTCTGTTGGATGAGTTTTCCAGCCTCGATGGCACCACCTTCGCCGATCGTGCCCGCCAGACACTCCTTGGGCTGGGGCTGCCGGAAGCTGACCTGCATAAACATCTCGAGCTGCTCAGTGGCGGGCAGAAGAAGCTCGCCGGGCTGGCCTGCTTGATCTTGTCACGCCCGGATGTGCTCCTGCTGGACGAGGCCGACAATCACCTTGACCTGCCCGCCAAGGTTTATTTGGAACGTCTGATCAGGGACTATTTCGGCGCGGTCGTGCTCATCTCGCACGACCGCTACCTGCTGGATGCCTGCGTGACTCACATTACCGAGCTGGAGGACGGCCAGATCTTCACCTACATGGGTGATTATTCCAACTATATGGTCGATAAGGACCTGCGCCTGGCACGCCAGGAAGAACTGTTTCAGGCTCAGCAGAAGGAGCTGAATCGGCTGGCGGCTGCAATCAAACGTCTGGCGCTGTGGGGCAGGCTGTACGACAACGAGAAGTTCTCCAAACGTTCAGGTGCCATGCAAAAGCGCATGGACCGTATCGAGCGTATCGACGTGCCTGTGCTGGACCGCACACGTATGGACCTCCAGCTCGGCGGTTGGCGCGGTTCGACTAAAGTGCTTGAGCTGTGTGGTGTCAGTAAATCATTCGGGTCGCGCCATCTCTTCGTTGGCGTGGATCACGTCATCCGGCACGGAGAGCGCCTCGGCTTGATCGGTCCCAACGGCAGCGGTAAGTCTGTCTTTCTGCGCATGCTGCTGGGTGCAGAGCAGCCCGACGCGGGCGAGATCATCCTTGGACCCAGTGTTAAGGTCGGCTACTACGCCCAGGAGCACGAGAACCTTGACCTCACCCAGACGCTGATCGAGGCGGTGCGCTTTACCGCACCTCTGAGCGAGCAGCGTGCTGTTTCATTCCTTCAGCACTATCTGTTTACCTACCGTCAGTCCTCGCAGCATATCAGTGAGTTATCCGGTGGCGAGCGCAGTCGGTTGCAGTTGGCGCTGCTGGTGCTTTCGGGCGCTAATTTCCTCCTTCTGGATGAGCCCACCAACAACCTGGATATCGCCTCTGCCGAGGTGCTCGAAGAAGCCCTCGCCGATTTCATCGGCACGGTGCTTGTCATCTCCCACGACCGCTACTTCCTTGACCGCACCGTCCAACGCCTCCTGATCGCCGGTTCAGGTCAACTTGAAGCTTTCCCCGGCTCCTACACCGAATACCTGGCAAGTAGCAACCGAAAATAATTGTGACCCCATTACCCCTCCGCCCCTCCGCCATCGTCATTTTATCGGTTACAATTCCCCCTGAAAGGCTCCAATTATGCCCAACCACCTCTCGCACGAGACCTCCCCCTACCTCCTCCAGCATGCCGACAATCCCGTCGACTGGTACCCTTGGAATCCGACCGCCCTTGACAGAGCCCGCCTCGAAGACAAACCTATCTTCCTGAGCATCGGCTATGCTGCCTGTCACTGGTGCCACGTCATGGCTCATGAATCCTTTGAGGATCCTGGCACCGCTGCCATCCTGAACGAACACTTTGTCAGCATCAAGGTAGACCGGGAGGAACGCCCCGACCTGGACTCCATCTACATGCAAGCCGTCGTCGCCCTCACCGGTCAGGGTGGTTGGCCTATGAGCGTTTTTCTCACCCCTGATGGTCAGCCTTTTTACAGCGGCACCTACTTTCCACCCGTCCAGCGCCACAACCTGCCCGCCTTCAAGGATGTCCTGCTTACCATTGCCCGCTTATGGACCCAGGACCGCTCTCAGTTGCTCTCTTCTGCCCAACAGATTACCACTCACCTCCAGAATTCTTCAGATAATTCTGGCTATGCGCATCAATTATCGCCCGCTGATCTGGAGAAAAACACCCTTACCCTCGCCCAATCCTACGACTGGACCCATGGCGGCTGGGGCCACGCCCCCAAATTCCCTCAACCCATGACCATCGAGTTCCTTCTTCGTCGTGCCTCCCGCGGTGATAAGCTCGCCCTTGATATGTCAACTCATGTCTTGCACCTCATGGCCAAAGGCGGTATGTATGATGTCGTTGGTGGTGGTTTCTCTCGCTATAGTACAGACGACGATTGGCTCGTCCCCCACTTCGAAAAAATGCTTTATGACAACGCTCAGCTTGCCCTGGTGTACCTGCATGCCTACCTCATCACACGTGACCCCTCCTTCCGCTGCATTTGCGAAGAAACCCTCGATTTTATCTCCCGCGAGCTGACCTCTCCCGAAGGTGGTTTTTACGCCAGCCTTGATGCTGATTCGGAAGGCGTCGAGGGGAAGTATTACCTCTGGTCCCTCCCCGAGATTCAGGCTGCTCTCACCGATCCGCAAGACGCCGCTCTCTTTATCGCCGCCTACGCCATCACCCCCTCCGGCAATTTCGATGGCCGAACTGTCCTCCAGCGCTCCCTTACCGACGAACAACTATCTGCCCAATTTTCCCTTCCCATCGCTGATTTCCCCGCTCGTTTTGCCCGCCTCCACGCTCTCCTTCGGCAGACCCGTGAGCAACGCGTTCGCCCCGCTTTAGACGACAAGGTCATCCTTTCCTGGAATGCCCTCATGCTCACCGCTTTTGCCGAGGCTGGCCGCTATCTTAATCATCCTGAGTATTCCAATATGGCTATGCGCAGCGGGCGTTTTTTGCTGGACAGGCTACTGGTGGATGGTTCCCTCTATCGTTCCTGGCGCATCGGCAGGGCACAGCAACCCGCCTTCCTTGAGGATTATGCCAGCCTGGTCCGTGCCTTGCTCTCCCTCTACCAGACCGATCCCAACCCCGCCTGGTACTCCGCTGCTACTCAGCTCGCCTCCCAAATCGACTCTCAGTTCACTGATCCAGCCTGGGGTTTTTACGATACGTCTTCGCATGATCCCGCCCTACTCCTCCGCCCCAAGGACCTGCAAGACAACGCCACCCCTTGCGGAAATTCTATAGCCGCCCTGGCTTTCCTCGAGCTTTCGTCCTACTCGGCCAATAACGATCAGCGTCTGCTGGCTGAGACAATGCTCACTCATATCCTTCCCCACGCCCTGCGTTACCCCACCGCCTTCGCCAACTGGCTGTGCGCAGCCGATTTCTCCCTCGGACCCACCGGTGAGGTTGCCATCCTCGGCGATTCCACCGATCCTTCCACCCGCGCCTTGGTCGAAGTCCTCTGGGAAGCCTACCGCCCCCACCTGGTCGCTGCCATCGCCCCCTACCCGTTCCCTCCCGCCTCCCCGCCCCTCCTCCACGACCGCACACTGGTCGACGGGCACTCCGCCGCTTACGTCTGCCAGTCCCACATCTGTAAGCTCCCCGTCACAACACCTGTCGCCCTCCGCCAGGCCTTGTGTCTCGGTTAATCCCCCCTCCCAGAGCTGCTTTTGCTCTGGGAGGTAGGGGGGGGTAGGGGGGGGGTAGGCGCTAATACCAAAATCACCCTAAAACAAAATTGGGGTGATTTTTTCTCGTCAGAAACTCCCCCTTACAGGGGGAGAATTATGGTCGGGCTACTGTATCTCCTCCATCAATTCCATCGGCACTGCCCCAACACCGACGATTCCCGGCCCGGTATGTACACCCAATACAGGCGAGATCCTCAAGATCTCCAACTTCCCAACGTTTACCCGCTCCTGCACCAGCGCCGCCATTTTTTCAGCCTGCTCCTGGAAGCGCCCATGCATGACCGAGATCCACAGACGGGTCTCCTTGCCATACAGATCCGCGATATGATCGGCGATCTTTACCATGGCCTTCTGCATCGTCCGTTCTTTCCCGACAGTAGAATACTTACCATCTTTTTTGTCGACTAAAATGATCGGTTTAATATGAAGCAACATCCCTGCCAGCGCCTGCACACGTCCAATCCGGCCTCCTCGCTGCAGGTATTCCAGCGTTTCTAGTGTATAGATCAACTCGGTCGACTGCCGGATTTTTGTTAACCGGTCGAGAATAAAGTCCTTGCTCTTTCCTGCCCGTGCCGCCATTGCCGCCGCCAGCACCTGGAAGCGCTCGCCACCCGAGAGCGTCATCGTATCCACCAGGTGGATCATCGCCTCAGGTACCTGCTGCATGCCCAATCTGGCCGACTGGATCGTCCCGCTCAGACCTGATGAGATGTGGACGGATAGGATTTCGTCATTCAAACTCATCAGTTTGCGATACAAGTCCGCGAAGATCCCCGCCGAAGGCTGTGCAGTGGACGGTATAATCGGGGCCATCTGTTCCAACCGATTGTAAAACTGATCCGGGGTAATGTCATCCGAATTGACCTCGCCTTCCGGGAATTGAATGAACAATGGTGCGACTGTAATATCAAACTCCTTGACTTCTTCCGGTGTCAGGTCCGCAGCACAATCTGTCACGATCTTCATAGGATTGCCCTCATTTCTTTGAGTTTAAATTCCCTGAGAACCTCAGGGATGTCTTGAAACTATGCTACAATCTAATCTTGTTTTTATCATATTTTTGAAAATTGTGGGATACAAAAATGAAGACTATTATCCAATCGCTCAAAGGCACCCGGGATTTTTACCCCGAAGTGATGGCTGTCCGCAACTGGCTATACCGCGCCATTGCCGATGTATCCACATCTTTCGGCTATCAGGAATATGACGGCCCCTTCCTCGAGTCGATCGAACTCTACGCCGCCAAATCTGGCGAAGAGTTGGTCAAGGAGCAGTCCTTCGTTTTCCCCGACCGCGGCGGCGACCTGATCACCCTGCGCCCCGAGCTTACCCCCAGTCTGGCGCGCATGGTTGCCCAACGGCAGCGCCAGCTTATCTATCCCCTGCGTTGGTGGTCTTTTGGTCCTTTCTGGCGTTATGAGCGCCCACAGAAAGGCCGCACCCGTGAGTTCTTCCAATGGAACGCCGACTTGATTGGCGTGGACAGTCCTGAAGCCGACGCTGAGATGATCGCCCTTATCGCTGCCTTCTTCCAAAAGATCGGCTTATCACCAGAAGATGTCGTCATCCTGGTCAACAATCGCCAGCTGCTTGATACCCAGCTTATTGCTGCCGGCATTCCACCCGCTAATAATCCGGTAGTCTCCCGCTGGATTGACCGCCGTGACAAGCTCAGCCTCACCGATTGGACCACATATGCTGCTGAGATCGGTCTATCACCGGCTCAGATAACTGCCATGCAGGCTATGCTCGCTAATTTTGACCTCTGGCGACAATCCGAGGACCTCGTCCGCCTATTCGATGCTGCCCAGGCTCTTGGCATCACCTCCTACATGCGCTATGATCCCGGTATCGTCCGCGGCTTGGACTATTACACCGGCACTGTCTTCGAAGCCCAGGAAGCTCGCGGCGATTTCCGCCGTTCCATCCTCGGCGGTGGACGTTATGACAACCTGCTCGCCGATGTCGGTGGTGAGACCCTGCCCGCCACCGGTTATGCCATGGGTGATGTGGTCATAACCTTGATCCTTGAAAGCAAAAGCCTCATCCCCGCCGATATCTTTGCCAATCCCGCCCAGGTTCTCGTCACTGTCTTCGACCAGGAACGCTTGCCCGCCTCACTTGCCCTGGCTACCCGCCTGCGCCAGGCCGGCATCAACGTCAACCTCTACCCTGAGATCGCCAAACTTCCCAAACAGTTCAAGTTCGCCGACCGTCTGGGGATCCGTCTCGCTGCCATCATCGGCCCAGACGAAGCCGCCCAGGGTCTGGTCACCCTCAAAAATCTCACCAATGGCTCTCAGCAGACCCTCCCCGTCGACCAGCTTCACGCCGCCATCCTGAAATAAATTGATCTAATATTCCTGGAAATAACACTGGATCGGCAAGAAACCTGCCCATCCAGTGTTATTTCTCGGAGACTCCCTTCTCGGACTGCACATTGGTTATTGGTTGTGGCAGGAGGTGGGCGCCAAAACCTTCTCACCCTGCATTGACTCTGATATAATCAGCCCGCTGGAAAACCAACCCCATGGTGGGCGTAGTTCAATGGCAGAGCACTTGACTGTGGATCAAGATGTTGCGGGTTCGACCCCCGTCGCCCACCCAAGAATAAGACCCGCTTGAGATATTCTCTCTTGCGGGTTTTTCATCGCCCCAAAAACTACCCCATGTGTTCATCAAGGTAATCTTGTACGGTCATCGACAGCTCCAATTAGGGAACTGCATCCCTCGTCAGGATGTTTCCGTACCACCCGGGTGTCGAAGTTCGCTGCTACGGCACCCGGTATACCTCAAATATTATTTTTGATATGAGTAGCTAGATCAAACAGGACGAGTTACTGCAAGCATCGTGATATCGTCATCCTGAGCTGAATCAGAAATATGCTCGTGGATATTTTTTTCGATCTTGTCCAACAAGGCGGTAGCCGATAATTCTTCCTTTTCAACCAATTCGACTAAACCATTCCAGCCAAATGACTGACCCGGAGGGTTTTTTGCCTTAATAACACTATCAGAGATAATCAAAAGC
>Ga0105106_10000285_pt1 | contig 36119 bp, 30 predicted proteins | sample PPLLaktember2015_5_FD_79109 | JGI IMG/M metagenome (GOLD analysis project Ga0105106, IMG submission 79109) | Freshwater sediment microbial communities from Prairie Pothole Lake near Jamestown, North Dakota, USA - PPLs Lake P8 Core (1) Depth... | ecosystem: Environmental > Aquatic > Freshwater >... | reverse complement strand
GGTGCTGGTGGGGCTACCCGCGGACCTCCTGCGCCGGCGACCCGACGTCGACCGCGCGGAGCGCGAGCTCGCCGCAGCGACGGCGCGCATCGGCGAAGCAAAGGCCGAGCTCTACCCGCGCCTCAGCATCGTGGGGACGGTGGGCCTCAGCAGCCGGGAGGTCGCCGCGGTGGCTTCGGGCAGCGGCTTCGGCTCGCTCGGGCCGAGCGTCGAGTGGCCGATCTTCGCGGGCGGCCGGATCCTCGCGAACGTCGAGGCGGAGGACGCGCGCCAGGAGCAGGCGCGCGCGCGCTACGAGCAGGCGGTGCTCGTGGCGATGGAGGAGGTCGAGAGCGCGCTGGTCGCCTACGCCCGCGAGCAGGTGCGCCGCCGGGAGCTGCGGCGCGCCGTGGAGGCCCAGCGCGACGCCGCCATGCTGGCGCAGCGCCTCTACTTCAACGGCCTCGCGCCGTTCCTCGAGGTGCTCGACGCCGAGCGCTCCCTGCTCTTCTCCGAGAGCCTGCTCGCCGAGAGCGAGACGGCGGTCGCGACCCGCCTGGTGGATCTCTACCTGGCGCTCGGCGGGGGCTGGGAGCGGGCCGAGGAGCTGGCGCTCCGATGAGCGGGCGGCTGCGCATCGCGGCGGGCGCACTGCTCGCCCTCGCGCTCGTCTGGGCGCTCCGCACCGCCTTGGCGGACGGCGGTGCGGCCCCCGGGCGCGATCCCGCCGGCGCCGAGGCGCCGCCGCTCCAGGCCGAGGTCTACGTCGTCGCGCCGTCCGCAGTGCGCGACGTGGTGCGCACGGTGGGAAGCCTCGCGGCGAACGAGTCGGTCGACGTGGTGGCCGAGCTGTCGCGCCGCCTGGTGGCGGCGCCGGTCGCCGAGGGCACCGCCGTCGAGAAGGGCGCGCTGCTCTTCCAGCTCGACGACGCCGACCTGCGCGCGCAGCTCGCCCAGCTCGAGGCGCGCCGGCGCCTCGCGGCGCGCACCGAGCAGCGCCAGCGCGCGCTCCTCGAGTACGACCAGAAGGCGCTCAGCCAGCAGGCCTACGACCAGGCGGTCTCGGAGCTCGAGGCGGTCGAGGCCGAGATCGCGGCGCTGCGCGTCACCCTCGCGAAGACCGAGGTCCGCGCGCCCTTCCCGGCGCGGGTGGGCCTGCGCCGGGTGAGCGAGGGCGCCTGGGTGACCCCCGAGACGAAGCTCACCACCCTGCAGGACACGAGCCGCATCAAGATCGACTTCACCCTCCCCGAGCGGCACGCCGGGGCCATCGCGGTGGGTCAGCCCTTCCGGTTCCGCGTGGCCGGTCAGGGCGAGGCCTTCGAGGGCCGCGTGCTGGCGCTCGAGCCGGCGATCGACGCGCCCACGCGGAGCCTCCTGGTGCGGGGCGTCTTCGAGAACCCGACGGGAGCGCTGCTGCCCGGCGCCTTCGTCACGGTCGAGGTTCCCATCGAGCAGCGCGGCGAGGGCATCCTGGTGCCCGCGGAGGCCATCGTGCCCTCGGTGTCGGGGCACGCGGTCTACGTGCTGCGCGACGGCCGCGCCGAGCTCCAGCCCGTCGAGATCGGACTGCGGACGCCCGACTCGGTCGAGATCCTGCGCGGCCTCGCGGTCGGAGACGCGGTGCTGACCAGCAACCTGCTGCGCCTGCGCCCGGGCGCGCGCGTCGAGCGGGCCGAGGCCGGCTGAGCCGATGACCCTCTCCGAGATCAGCATCCGGCGGCCGGTCCTGGCCAGCGTCATCTCGCTGACGCTCGTGCTGTTCGGAGCGATCTCCTTCGGCCTGCTCGGTCTGCGCGAGTACCCGGCGGTGGACCCGCCGATCGTGACGGTCACCTCCAACTACCCGGGCGCCAACCCCAGCGTGATCGCCTCGCAGATCACCGAGCCCCTCGAGCAGCAGATCAACGGCATCGATGGCATCCGCGTGCTCTCCTCGACCTCCAGCGAGGAGCGCAGCCAGATCCGCGTCGAGTTCGAGGTGGGCGCGGATCTAGAAGCCGCCGCCAACGACGTGCGAGACCGCGTCTCGCGGGCGATCCGCCAGCTCCCGCCCGACGCCGACCCGCCGGTGGTGGACAAGGCGGACGCCGAGAGCGAGCCGATCCTCTTCGTCAGCGTGCAGAGCGCGAAGCGCAGCATCCTCGAGGTCAACGACTTCGCCGACCGCGTGGTGCGCGAGCGGGTCCAGACGATCCCGGGCGTCAGCAACGTGCGCATCTTCGGGGAGAAGCGCTACGCGATGCGCCTCTGGCTGGATCCGTTGCGCCTCGCCGCCCACGGCCTCACGCCCCTCGACGTGCAGGCGGCCCTCGACGCCCAGAACGTCGACCTGCCGAGCGGTCGCCTCGAGGGGAGCGCCGTGGAGCTCACCCTGCGCACGGCCGGGCGGCTCGAGAGCGAGGCCGACTTCGAGGCGATGATCCTCAAGGAGGCCAACGGCCGGCAGGTGCTGCTGCGCGACGTCGGCTGGGCCGAGCTCGGTGCGGAGAACCTGCGCACGGGGCTGCGCAGCGATCTGGTGCCGCTCGTCGGGATCGCGGTGATCCCCCAGCCGAACACCAACGCAATCGCGGTGGCGGACGAGTTCTACCGGCGCCTGGCCGAGATCGAGCGCTCCGCGCCCCCGGACATCGAGATCGACATCGGCTACGACTTCACGCGCTTCATCCGCCGCTCGATCCGCGAGGTCGAGGAGACGATGGCGATCGCCTTCGGCCTGGTGGCGCTGGTGATTTTCCTGTTCCTGCGGAGCTGGCGCTCCACGCTGATCCCGGTGCTCGCGATCCCGGTCAGCATCGTGGCGACCTTCTTCGTGATGTACGCGGCGGGCTTCACCATCAACGTGCTCACCCTGGTCGGCGTCGTGCTCGCGATCGGGCTGGTCTGCGACGACGCCATCGTGGTGCTGGAGAACGTGTACGCGAAAGTCGAGCAGGGGCGCGCGCCGCTCGAGGCCGCGCTCGAGGGCTCGCGGGAGATCTACTTCGCGGTGATCTCCACCACCGTCACCCTCGCGGCCGTGTTCGTGCCGATCCTGTTCCTGGAAGGGCTCACCGGCCGGCTGTTCCGCGAGTTCGGCGTGGTGGTGATGGGCGCGGTGCTGGTCTCGGCGCTGGTGGCCCTGACGCTCACCCCCATGATGTGCCGCTTCCTGCTGGCGCCCGAGGCCGAGCACGGCGCCTTCTATCGCGCGACGCAGGGCTCCTTCGAGGCCCTCGACGCCCGCTACCGCTCCTCCCTCGACGCCTTCCTGCGCCGGCGTTGGCTGGCCCTGCCGCTGCTGGCGGGCGCGCTCGCGGTGATCGCGCTGTGCTGGAACGTGCTGCCGAGCGAGCTCGCGCCGCTCGAGGATCGCTCCAACATCCGGCTGAACGTGCGCGCGCCCGAGGGCGCGTCCTTCGAGTTCACCCAGCATCAGATGGACCAGATGGCGGTGTACCTGGCCGACGAGGTGCCCGAGATCCACCGCGCCTTCGCGATCGCGTCGCCCGGCTCCGGGGGCGGGGCGGTCAACGTGGGCCTCTTCAGCATCTACCTGAAGGAGCCCGAGGATCGGCAGCGCAGCCAGGAGGAGGTGTTCCAGCAGATCGCACGCGGGGCCGAGCGCTTCACCACGGTGCGCGCGTTTCCCGCCCAGCCGCCGACCATCGGCGACCGCCGCGCCGGACAGCCCGTCCAGTACGTGCTCCAGGCGCCGGCGCTGGAGGCGCTCCTCGAGGTGCTGCCCGGCTTCCTGGCGGAGGCGTCGGCGAGCCCGGTGCTGCGCTTCGTGGACGCCGACCTGAAGGTCAACCGTCCCGAAGGCCGGGTGCGCATCGATCGCAAGCGGGCGGCGGAGCTCGGGGTCTCCGTGCAGGACGTCGCCCGGACCCTCCAGCTCGCCTACGGGGGGCAGCGCTTCGGCTACTTCCTGAAGGACGACCGGCAGTACGACGTCATCGGGCAGGTGGAGCGGGGCGAACGCAACGAGCCCGGCGACCTGGCGGCCCTGTTCGTGCGCGGCCGGGGCGGTGCGATGATCTCCCTCGACAACCTGGTGCGGCTGGAGGAGGGCGTCGGGCCGGCGGCGATCTACCGCTTCAACCGCTTCACCTCGGCCACGATCTCCGCGGGGCTCGCGCCCGGTAAGACGGTCGGAGACGGCGTCGCGGCCCTCGACGAGATCGCGGAGCGCACGCTGCCCGACGAGATCCGCACCAGCCTGGCGGGCCAGTCGCGGGACTTTGCCGACGCCGGCGCCAGCCTGCTGTTCGCCTTCGCCCTGGCGGTCGTGCTGATCTACCTGATGCTCGCCGCCCAGTTCGAGAGCTTCCGCGACCCGCTGATCATCCTGGTCAGCGTGCCCCTCTCGATCGCCGGCGCGCTGGCCGCGCTCTGGCTGTTCGGCCAGACGCTGAACGTGTTCAGCCAGATCGGCCTCATCATGCTGATCGGCCTGGTCACCAAGAACGGCATCCTGATCGTCGAGTTCGCGAACCAGAGGAAGCGCGCGGGCCTGCCCCTCGGCGAGGCGGTGCGCGACGCCGCGGCCGCCCGACTGCGGCCGATCCTGATGACGAGCGCGGCGACCTTCGGCGGTGCGCTGCCGATCGCCCTGTCTCTCGGCAACGCCGCGGGCAGCCGCCAGTCCCTGGGCATCGCCGTCGCGGGCGGGCTGCTCTTCTCGACGGGGCTGACGCTCTACCTGGTCCCGGCGGTCTACGAGTACGTGTCCCGCCCCCCGGCCGAGAGCTAGAGGGCGCGCATCCCGCCGTCGACGACCAGCGTATGGCCGGTGACGAAGGCCGCGGCGTCGCTGGCCAGGAAGACGACGGCGCCCTTGATGTCGTCCTCGCCCCCGCTGCGGCCGAGCGGCACCCGCGCGTGGAAGCGCCGCAGCGTGTCGTCGTCCACCCGCAGGTGGCTCATCATCTCGGTGAGGAAGGGCCCCGGCGCGATGCCGTTCACGCGGATGCGGTGGGGCGCGAGCTTCACCGCCATGTCCTTGGTGAGGGTCAGCACCGCGCCCTTGCTGGCGTTGTAGGCGATGGCGGGCTCCTCGTGCTCCCAGCCGCCGCGCATGCCCGAGATCGAGCTCACGTGGACGATCGAGCCGCCGCCCGCGTCCTTCATGTGGCGCGCGACCCGCTGCGAGAGCAGCCAGAGGCCGCGCACGTTCACCGCGAAGACCTTGTCCCAGCCCTCGATCGGGTAGTCGAGGGTGGGCGCGCCCCAGACGATGCCGGCGTCGTTCACGAGCACGTCGAGGCGCGGCGTCTCGCGCAGCACCTGCTCCACCAGGCGCTCGATCTGCTCGGGCCGTGCGACGTCGCAGGCGAACGCCCAGGCGCGCCGCCCGAGCCCGCGCACCGCGGCTGCAGTCTCCTCGCAGTTCGCCAGCTTCCGCGAGGCGACGAAGACGTCGGCTCCCGCCTCCGCGAGACCGATCGCGAGGTGACGCCCGATGCCGCGGCCGCCGCCCGTCACCAGGGCGCAGCGGCCCGACAGGTCGAAGAGCTGCTGGACGCGCATCCGGGCCGGACGCTAGCGAATCGGCTGCGAAGGCCCGCCAGGCCGACGCGCTCGGCGCGCCGGCACGATGTCGACGCTCTCGGAGTCGGGATCGAAGACGATGCGCGCCTCGCCGCGCTCGAGCTGTCGACGTACGTCCGCCACTTTCTCCTCGAGCGTTCGCTCGCGCTCGCCGTAGTCCGTCCCCTCGCGACCGACGAAGCTCTCGATCACCGCACGGAGCGCCTGGGCGCTGAGCGCGTCGAGCGGGATTTCCACGACGCGGTCGCTCATGGCGGGTCGATAGCAAGGCGCCGGGGGGAGGTCAGCTGCAGAAGGCGGCGGCGGTACGTCCGTCGCTGCTGAGGCCGGCGAATCCGGCGGGGTGTTAGAATCGGACCCATGCGCATCGCGCTCGCTTCGGACCACGCCGGCTTCCGCTACAAGACGATGCTGGCCGCGCTGCTCGCGGAGCAGGGCCACGAGGTCGTCGACTTCGGGACCCACTCGGAGGAGCCCGTCGACTACCCGGACTTCGTGCGGCCCGCAGCGCTCGCCGTTGCCGAAGGGCGCTGCGAGCGCGGCATCGTGCTCGGCGGCTCCGGCAACGGCGAGGCGATGGCCGCCAACCGCGTGCGCGGCGCGCGCTGCGCGCTCTGCTGGAGCGAGGAGTCGGCCCGCCTCGCGCGCGCCCACAACGACGCCAACCTGTTGAGCCTCGGCCAGCGCCTGCTCCCGGAGGACCTGGTCCGCCGCATCGTCGAGGTCTGGCTGACCACCCCCTTCGAGGGCGGCCGCCACCTCCGCCGCCTCGAGCTCCTCGACCAGGTTTAGAAAGGGGACGGACTTAAAAATTTAGTTTTCCCGCGGGTGGGGTTTCTAAACTCTTAAGTCCGTCCCCTTTCTAAACCCGTAGGAGGCGGCGGGCTGGAGCCCGCCGCCTCGCCACGCTGGAGCTCAGTCGTCGTCGCCCTCGTCCTCGTCCTCGCCTTCGTCGTCGTGATCGAAGTCGTGGTCGCGATCGTGGTCGTCCTCGGACTCCACCTCGCGGGCGGTGAGGCCGCCGGCCTCGTCCTCGAGCACCTCGACCTCGACGAACGCCGTGCCCTCGGCCGCGAAGCGGGCGGCCAGGTCCTCGCAGGTCTCGTCCTCGAACTCGGTCGTCTCGTCGAGCACGATGCTGATGCCGAGGGCCGTGATCGAGCCTGCGGCGCCCTCGGACGGGCAGGTGAGCGCGTCGAGCAGCGCCTTCACCTTCTGCTTCGGCGTCGCGGCGGGCGTGTCGTCCTGGCCGTCGGGGATGCCGTCGCCGTCGCTGTCGGAGTCCAGCGGATCGCAGCCGCCGGCCATCTCCTCGCCGTCGTCCATCCCGTCGGTGTCGGTGTCGGGATTGTCGATCGCGGTCCGCATCAGTCGCTCGCGGCAGTTGCTGATGCCGTCGCCGTCCTTGTCGCCCTTGCCGGTCTTCGCCAGCCGCGCATCCGCGCGGTCGCACTTCGCCGCCGCGGCGGGTGCGCTGGCGAGCGCGAGGGCAAGCCCCAGCCCGAGTGCAGCCCAGACCCCAACGTTCGCATCCATCCGATGTCTCCTTGCCAAGGCTGAGTCCTCCTCGCGGCGCACGGCAGCAGCCGGCGCCTTCGCGGGAGAGGATCGGCGCTGGACCGAAGCGCTTCGGTGACCCCCCCCACGCGCCCAGGGGGCAGGAACCGGGTGACAGGCTCCTCTCAGGTTGCCTTCATGCCCGCGGGGCGCCCGCGCGCGCCCGGGGACACGCCGCCGCGCGCCGCACCGAGGCGGATCTGATGTATCGTCAGATCGCTCGGAATCGCGAGAGGAAGCGGCGGGCTTGGCCAACCGGGGCAGCGCGGTCGTCGTCGGCGTCGGGCCCGTCGAGGGGCTCGGAGGGGCGCTGTGCCTGCGCTTCGCCGCGGAGGGGCTGCACGTCTTCGCCGCGGGGCGCAGCGCCGAGAAGGTGCGCGCGGTGGCGGCCGCGGTGGAGCAGGCGGGCGGCGCGGCGACGGCCGTGGCCGTCGACACGACCGAGGCCGCGGACGTCGCGCGGCTGTTCGACGAGGTCGATCGCGCGGCCGGCGGGCTCGAGCTGGCGGTGTACAACGCCGGGAACGCGGCGTTCGGCGACGTGCTCGAGATGGATCCGAAGCAGTTCGAGGCGGTCTGGCGCGTCGGCTGCTTCGGCGGCTTCCTGGTCGCCCGCGAGGCGGGGCGCCGCATGCTGGCGGCCGGGCGCGGCTCGCTGCTCTTCACGGGTGCCACGGCGTCGCGGAAGGGGCGGCCGCCCTTCGCGCCCTTCGCCTCGGCGAAGTTCGCGCTGCGCGGGCTCGCGCAGGCGCTCGCACGCGACTGGGGACCGAAGGGCATTCACGTAGCGCACGTCGTCGTCGACGGCGCGATCGGCGGCGAGAAGATCAAGCGAGGGCTGCCGCAGGTCGCCGCGCGCCTCGGCGACGAGGGCATGGTGGGGCTCGCCGGGCTGGCCGACGTCTACTGGGCGCTGCACGCGCAGCCTCGCACGGCCTGGACCCACGAGCTCGACGTGCGCAGCTGGAAGGAGAGTTGGTAGGCATGGCGACCCCGGCGCAGCAGCGGAAGCTCGGACCGCGCGCGCTCCGCACCCGGCGGCGCCTGCTCGACGCCACCGCCGATCTGCTGCGCGAGCGCGGCCTGCGCGGCGCAGCGGTGGTCGAGATCGCGCGCCGCGCGGGCACCTCGCCGGCGAGCTTCTACCAGTACTTCGCGGGGGTGGAGGCCGCCACGCTCGAGCTGGCGGGCGAGGCGGCGGCGGGGCTCCCGGCGATCTTCGATCTGCTCGGCCGTCCGCTCGAGGGCGCCGAGGGCCTCGCCAACGCGAGGGCCCTGGTGGCCGCCTTCCTCGACCTCTGGGACGGACATCATGCCGTGCTGAGGGTGCGGAACCACGCGGCGGAAGAGGGCGCGCATCGCTTCCGCCGCAAGCGGCGCCAGGCGCTGCGGCCGCTGGTCGAGGCCCTGGCGCGTCGGCTCGGCGGTTCGGGGGGCGCTGCGACCTGCGCGGGCTTCCATCCCTACGCCGCCGCGGCGGCCCTCGCCACGGTGCTGGAGAGCGTCGGCGCCTACCACCGGGAGCTGGCCTACTTCGGTGTCGATCGCGAGGCGCTGATCGAGACCAGCGCTCACATCCTGGCCGACACGATGGCGCTCGCGGGCGCGCCGCGACGGGATTGAAGTCAGGCCGCCAGCGGCTACCCCTTGCCGGGCATGCGTCTGCCGCGTCGCGACGAGATCCTGCTGATGGCCGCCTCGGCGCTGCTCTGCGTCGCCGCGGTCGAGGTCGCCATCCGGGTCGGGTGGATGCCCCTGCCGGACCCCATCCAGTCGAGCGCCTGGCGGCGCGAGCGCTGGCTGCGCACGCACGGCGTGAGCGGCCTGGTGACGCACCAGGCCCGGATCGATCGCCACGACCCCCTGCTCGGCTGGACGCTCCTCGAGAACCTGGACGGAGTCCGGGTAGGCGGCGCGCTCGTCCACAGCAACTCGCAGGGCATGCGCGGCCGGCGCGAGTATCCGCTGGAGCCGGGCGCGGGGCTACGCATCGTGGCGCTCGGGGACTCCTTCACCTTCGGCGAGTGCGTGGAAGACGGCGAGAGCTTCCCCGCGCAGGTAGAGGCGGCCATCGCGCCGGGAGAGGTGTTGAATCTCGCGGTGCACGGCCACGGGCACGACCAGCAGCTCCTTCGCCTGCGGCAGCAGGGCCTGGCCCAGCGGCCGGACGTGGTCCTGCTCGGCTTCCTGAACGCCGACATCGAGCGCAACCAGCTCTGGTTCCGCGACTACGCGAAGCCGCGTTTCCGGCTGCGCGGCGGCTCCCTGGCGCTCGAGAACGTTCCGGTGCCGGCGCCGGACGAGTTCGCGGCGGACTTCCGGCTGCGCGCTCCGGGCTACCTGCAGATGCTCTTCGACGTCGTGTTCGCCGATCGCCTGGAGCGTCGCAACCGGAAGCGGACCGAGGCCATCCTGAACGCGCTGGTGTCGGAGGCGCGCGCCGCCGGGGCGCAGCCCGCGCTGGTCTACCTGCCGAGCCTGGAGCAGTCCCGCGTGGGACGCGCCAACCCGAGCCGCCTCTACCGCCGCCTGTGTGCGGGGGGCGAGGTGCTGTGCATCGACCCCACGCCGCGTCTCCACGCCTTCCTGGGCGGCGAGGCCGATCCTGCCTCCCATTTCCGGTGCCACTACAGCGCGGCGCTCCACCGCGAGATCGCGCGCGAGATCGTCGCGGCGCTCGGGGCAGCCGGGGTCCGGCCGGCGCCTCGCTGAGATGCGGCGGAGGCCCGCCCTCGGGCTACAGTATCTGAGACCCCGTCAGATTGCGGGGACAGCGCCTGCCGCGGAGCTTCCTGTGGAGTTCGACTGGTCGCCGGAGGACGCCGCCTTCCGCAGCGCCCTCGCCGCGTTCCTCGAGGAGGCGCTGCCGCCCGACTGGGACGAGCGGGCGCAGGACGGGCCCGGCAGCGCGCAGCAGGCCGCCTTCGCCCGCGACTTCTGCCCCGCGCTCGCGGCGCGTGGCTTCCTGACGCCCCACTGGCCCGCGGCCTTCGGCGGGCGCGACGCCAGCCCCTGGCAGCACGCGATCCTCGGCGAGGAGCTCTGGTCGCGCGGCGAGCCGCGCGGCCCGCAGTACATGAACGTCAACTGGATCGGTCCGGCGCTGCTCGAGTACGGCAGCGAGGCCCAGCGCGCCGAGCACCTGCCGCGCATCGCCCGGGGTGACGTCTTCTGGTGTCAGGGATTCTCGGAGCCCGACGCCGGCTCCGACCTGCTCGCCCTGCGCACCCTCGCCGTGCGCGACGGCGCGGACTACGTGGTGAACGGGAGCAAGCTCTGGACCTCCTACGCGAACCACGCGGACTTCTGCTTCCTGCTGGCGCGCAGCGACCCGGCCTCGCGCCGCCAGCGCGGCCTCACGGTGCTGCTGGCGCCGATGGACCTGCCGGGCATCGAGGTGCGGGAAGTCCCGTCCGTGGTCGGCGAGCGCTACTTCCACGAGGTCGCGTTCCGCGACGTGCGGGTGCCCGAGGCCGCGCGGCTCGGACCGGAAGGGGAGGGCTGGGCGGTCGTCGCCTACGCCCTCCAGTACGAGCGCGTGGGGGCCCCGCGCTACGCGCGCGCCGCGCGCACCCTCGACCGGCTGGCGGAGCGCCTGGCTTCCGCGGGGCCGCTGGACGGCGAGACCCTCGCGCGCCTCGGCGAGGCGCGGGCGCTGTGCGAGGCCGGGCGCGTGCTCTCGTACCGCGTCGTCGACCGGCGCGCGCGCGGCGAGCCGCCGAGCGCCGACACCAACGTGGCGCGCGTTGCCGGCACCTTCGCCGAGCAGTGGGTGGCGGACCTCGCTCTCGAGCTCGGCGGCTGCGAGGGGCTCGAGGCCGGCAGCTTCGCCGACGCGCAGTTCCGCATGGCGATGACGGCGGGCGTGGCCGTCGGGGCCACCGAGGTGCAGCTCGACCTGATCGCGAGCCGCTTCCTCGGGCTGCCTCGCGAGTAGCGAGCGGGCGGCGTGGACTTCGAGCTCTCGGAGGAGCAGCGCGCGATCGCCGAGGCGGTGGCTGCGCTGCTCGCGAAGCATGCCGGCTGGGAGCGCGCGGCGGCGCTGGCGCGCGAGGGCGCCTGCGACTTCGCCCTCGAGCGCGCCCTGGCCGACGCCGGGTTCCTGGACGCGGCCACGAGCGGCGAGGCGGGCCTGCTCGAAGCGGCCCTGGTCGTCGAGGCGGTCGCCCACGCTGCGGGGGCGGTGGCCGCCGGCGCCGCGGCGCTCGCGGTCCCCGCCGCTCTCGGGCGCGCGCTCCCCGGTCCCGTCGCCCTCGCCGACCTCGCCCAGCCGGGGCCGGTGCGCTTCGCTGCCGACGCGCGCACGCTGCTGCTGCTCGACGGAGCCGCGGCCCGCGCGCTCACGCTCGAGCCGGGGGACGTCCCCCGGCTGGAGACGCCCTACGGATACCCGATGGGACGCATTCCGGTTTCGCTCGCCGCGGCGGGCCACGATCTAGGGCCCGGCGCCGGGGCGCGCCTGCGCGACGCCTGGCGCGCCGCCCTCGCCGTCGAGCTGGCAGGAACCATGCGCGGGGCGCTCGAGACGACGCTCGGCTACCTGAAGCAGCGGCGTCAGTTCGGGCGCCCGCTCGCCAGCTTCCAGGCGGTGCAGCACCGGCTCGCCGCGTGCTCGGTGCAGGTCGAGGCGGCGCGCTGGCTCGCCTTCGAGACGGCGGCCCGGAGGGCGCCCGCGGAGGGAGCCGCTCTCGCCGCGGCCTACGCGGCGGGCGCCGCGCGGCGCCTGTTCGCCGAGACCCACCAGCTCTCGGGCGCCATCGGCTACACCCGGGAGCATCCGCTCCACGTCTTCAGCATGCGCCTGCAGGCGCTGCGCCTCGAGCTGGGCGGAGCGGCGGAGCACGCGCGGGCCGCGGCCGCCGCGCGCTGGGGGCGCGCGTGAGCGTCGCTTCCGGCGTGGGCGCGCGGCGCTGATCGGCGTGCAGGCCCTCGTCTTCGACTACAGCCTGCCGCGCCTCGTCGCCACCCGGCTGCTCGGCGCCGCGTCGCCGCGTGCCTACGTCGGCCCGACGGCGCCGATGCGCCTGCGCGAGCTGCCGGAGCCCGCGCTCCCCGCCGGCGACTGGCTGCTGCTCCGCACGCGGCTCTGCGGCATCTGCGGCAGCGACGCGAAGCAGGTGTTCCTCGAAGGCGCCCTCGACAATCCGATGACGGCGCTGGTCTCGTTCCCGCAGGTGCTCGGGCACGAAGTGGTCGGCGTGGTTGAGCGCGTCGGTCCCGAGGTGCGCACGCGCCGGGTCGGCGAACGGGTGGTGCTGAATCCCTGGCTCTCCTGCGCGCCGCGGGGCCTGCCGCCCTGCGACTTCTGCCGGGCCGGCCAGTACGCCCAGTGCCGGAGCTTCGCGAGCGGCGCGCTGGCCCCCGGCATCCATCACGGCAACAGCGCCAGCGCGCCGGGCGGCTTCGCGCCGCTGCTGCCGGCCCACGAGAGCCAGTGCCTGCCGGTGCCCCAGGCGATCTCCGACGAAGCGGCGGCGCTCGCCGATCCGTTCTCGGTGTCGCTGCACGCGGTGCTGCGCCAGCCCCCGCCTGCCGGCAGCAGCGCGCTGGTCTACGGCTGCGGCACCCTCGGCCTGCTCGCCGTCGCGATCCTGCGCGCGCTCCACCCCGACGTTCGCGTGCTCGCCGTGGCGCGCTTCGCCCACCAGGCGGCGCTGGCGCGGCGCCTCGGAGCGCACGCGGTATTCGCGCACCGGCCGCTCCGCTCGCTGATCGAGGCGCTCGGCGAGGCCACCGGCGCCGCGCTGCAGCAGCCCTGGCGAGGCCTTCCGATGCTGAACGGCGGCGTCGACGCGATCTACGACTCCGTCGCCTCGGCCGAGACGCTCGAGGTCGGCCTGCGCGTCGCCGCGCCCCGCGCGCGCATCGTGCTGACCGGCGTGGCGACGCCGCGCCGCTTCGAGTGGACGCCCCTCTACTTCAAGGAGGTGGCGGTGATCGGCTCGAACGCCTTCGGCGTAGAGCCCTTCGAAGGCCGCGAGCTCCACGCCATGGAGTGGTACTTCGAGCTGCTGCGCGAGCGCGGCTTCGACGCGACGGCGATCGTCACGCACCGCTTCCCGCTCGCGCGCTGGCGCGAGGCTTTCCTCGCCTGCCGGGACCAGGGGCGCAGCGGCGCGGTGAAGGTGCTGTTCGAGTTCGGCGAGGGGTGAGCTCGCCATCGCCGCCGCGCTGCGCTTCCCGCGCGCTCTAGGAGGCCTCCGTTCGCGGAGGCGGCGTCTCCACCAGCTCGATGCGCGTGCCGTCGGGGTCGGTGAGGAACACCGCCCGCGCGCGGAGGCGCGGATTCTCGATGCGGGTGTGCGCGAGCAGCCGGCCGCCGAGCGCGACCAGCCGCGCGGCGGCGGCGTCGAGGTCGTCCACCTGGAACGAGAGGTGGCTGAGGCCCGGCGCGTTCATCGCCCGCACCCCGGCTCCGCCGACGGCGCCGGGCGAGGGGTAGCTCAGCAGCTCGAGCACGGCGCCGTCGCGCTCCAGGTAGCGCGCCCGCAGGACGACGCCCGGAAGCTCGAGCAGCGTGGCGGCCGGCTCGCCGGCCAGCTCGAGGGCCGAGACCTCGCGCAGTCCGAGCCCGTCGCGGTAGAAGCGCAGCGAACGCTCGAGGTCTGCGACGCAGAGCCCGACGTGGGAGAGCCGCCGGATCATGGAATCAGCCAGTAGCACACCCGCCCGCCCCCGCGTGCTACGATCTGACACACCGTCAGATTCGGGAGCCACCCCATGAACGCTGAAGATCATGAACGCTGAAGAGGTGCGCCGGCGCTTTCCCGACTTCGACACCTCGGACGTCGACCGCTGGATCGGCGTTCCGCTCGGCGGCGGGCAGCTCAAGGACCCGGTCGCGCCCAACGACGTCCGCCGCTGGGTGCAGGGCATGCAGAACCCGAACCCGCTGCACTTCGACGAGGAGTTCGCGGCGGAGAGCCGCTTCGGCCGCCTCGTGGCGCCGCAGTCCTTCGTGGTCTGCACCAGCGACAGCCACGGCGCCGGGCCCGCCATCCAGGGCACCCTCCCCGGCACGCACATGCTGTTCGGCGGCGACGAGTGGTGGTTCTTCGGACCGCGGATCGCGCCGGGCGACCGCATCACCCTCGAGCGCATGCTGTTCGACTACAAGGTCACCGAGACGAAATTCGCCGGGCCGACGATGTTCTCGCGGGGCGACACGACCTACATCAACCAGCGCGGCGAGCTGGTGGCGAAGCAGCGCTCGACCTCGATCCGCTACCTCGCCGAGGAGGCGCGCCGGCGCGGCGCCTTCGCGGACTCCCGCGAGCCCACCTGGAGCGAGGAGCAGCTCCAGGCGGTCGAGCGGGAGAAGTTCGAGTACTACCGGAGCTTCCTCGACCTCGCCCACGAGCGGCGCGTGATCGTGAAGGAGGGCGAGGCGCTGCCCACGCGCCCGATCGGCCCGCACACGATCCAGAGCTTCACGACGGAGTGGCGGGCCTTCCTGATGAGCGCCTGGGGCTCCTTCCGGCAGGACGGCGGCCCCTCCTCGCTCTACCGTGCGGGCTGGCTGCCCGAGATGTCGCGCGACCTCGAGGGCGCCAAGATCGATCCCACGCTGGGCGACGGGCTCTACCACGGCCCTTCGCGCGGCCACGTGCAGGAGCAGTACGCCCAGCTCATCGGCATGCCGCGCGGCTACGGCTACGGCGCCTCGATGGGCGCCTGGGTGCTCGACTGGCTGGCGAACTGGGCGGGCGAGTGGGGCGACGTCGTGCACAGCCGCATGTCGTATCGCTCGCCGGCGCTGACCGGGGACGTCACCTACTTGCGCGGCCAGGTGGCGCAAGTCGACTGGGGCGATCCGAGCGGGCGCCCGATCGCGACCGTCGAGGTGACGATGGCGAACCAGAAGGGCGAGACCCTGGCGACCGGCACGGCCGAGGTGCGGCTGCCCAGCGAGCGCCTGCCGGAGCGCGAGACGCGTCCGTGACGGATGCGGCCGAGCCGCGCACCACGGCCGCATTCCTGCGCGACGTGGCCGCGCGCCACGGCGCGCGGATCGCGCTGCGCTTCCCCGACGAGGGCCGCGAGCTCGACTACCGGCTGCTCGAGGCCGAGGCGCGCCGCCTCGCCCGCGCCCTGATCGGCGCCGGCGTGGTGAAGGGCGCGCGCGTCGCGCTGCTGATGGGCAACCGTCCCGAGTGGGCGATCGCCTGGCTCGCGGCCGGGCTGGTGGGCGCGGTGCTGGTGCCCCTCAACACCTTCGCGCCCGCGGACGAGCTCGACTGGGTGCTGCGCCACGGCGACGCGTCGCTGCTGCTGATGCAGCCGGAGCTGGCCGGGCACCGCTACCTCGACGACCTGCTCGCCCGCCACCCGGCACTCGCGGCGGCGGAGCCGGGCCGCATCCGCTGCTCCGCGCTGCCGCAGCTCCGCCGCATCGGGTGCCTGGGGCTGGCCGAGGTGCGCGGCGGCGTGGAGCCCTGGTCGGCGCTGCTCGCGCACGCCGACGGCGTTCCCGATGCGCTGCTCGACGCCGTGGCTGCCGAGGTCCGGCCCGCCGACGACGCGCTGATCATCTACACCTCGGGCACGACCGAGCGGCCGAAGGGGATCCTGCACAGCCAGCGCACGCCGCTGATCCAGAGCGCTCGCTTCGTGGAGGCGATGGGCATCGGGACCGAGGACCGCGTGTGGACCTCCCAGCCGTTCTTCTGGACCGCGGGCATCGCCATGTCGCTCGGTGCGAGCCTCGCGGCGGGCGCCTGCCTGGTGCTCCAGGAGGCGTTCGAGCCGGCGCGCGCGCTCGAGTGCATCGAGCGCGAGCGCATCACGACGGTCCACGCCTGGCCGCACCAGGAGAAGGCCCTCGGCGAGCACCCCGACGCCGCGCGGCGCGACCTCTCGAGCGTGACGAAGACGCGATTCAGCTCGCCCCTCGCGCGCCTCGCCGGGATCGAGAAGGACGTCTGGGGAATGGATGCATCCTACGGCCTCAGCGAGACCTTCACGATCGCCGCCGCGCTACCGGCCGCCACGCCCGCCGCGCTGCGTGCGCGGAGCAGCGGCCGAGCGCTGCCGGGCGTCGAGCTGCGGATCGTCGATCCGGCGAGCGGCGCGCCGATCGCGGCGGGCGAGCCCGGCGAGATCGCCGTGCGCGGCGAGACGTTGATGCGCGGCTACTACAAGCTCGAGCCCGAGCTGGCTTTCGACGCGGACGGCTGGTTCCACACCCAGGACGGCGGCTTCCTCGACCCCGACGGTCACCTGCACTGGACCGGCCGGCTCTCGAACCTCATCAAGACGGGCGGCGCCAACGTGTCTCCAATCGAGATCGAGGGCGCGCTGCGCGCCTACCCGGGCCTGCTGGCGGCGCTCGCGGTCGGCGTCCCGCACCCGAGCCTCGGCGAGGTCGTGGTGCTCTGCGCGATCGCGCGCGGCGACGCTCGCCCGGCTCCCGACGGCGAGGCGATCCGCGCCTTCCTGCGCGAGCGGTTGGCGCCCTACAAGGTGCCGCGACGGGTGCTGTTCTTCCGTCCCGGCGAGCTCGCCTACACCGGCAACCAGAAGATCCAGCTCGCGCCGCTGCGCGCCGCCGCCTCCGCGCGCCTGGCTGCCGAGGGCGCGGAGATCGCGGGGCACCGTTACGGCTGAGTCGTTGCGTCGGGACCCACTCTTCGATCCACGATTCGGTCAGAGCCGCCGCAGGCGGAGCGTCACGGCGCTGCCCCCGCTGGGGGGATTCTCGAGCCGCAGCGATCCGCCGTTCGCGGCGGCCAGGCGTTCCGCGGTGTAGAGGCCGAGCCCCGTCCCGCCCGGCTTGGTGGTGACGAAGGCGGTGGGCGTCGAGGCGAGCACGTGGGCGGCGAAGCCCGGCCCGTCGTCGAGCACCCGGATCGCGACCGAGCCCGGCTCGCTCACCGCGTCGACGCTCACCGTCACGCGCCGCGCGCGCTGGGCTCCGCTTCCTTCGCAGGCGTTCTTCACGAGCTCCGCGATCAGCCGCTCGAGGCCTCCGGCGCCTCCCTGGAGCGCGACCTCCGCCCGCTCGGCGCCGCGCGAGACCGGACCGGCCTCGAGGCGCACCGCGGGGAAGCGGCGCGCGACCTGCGCGAGCGCCGCGCGCAGTGCGGGCACCACCGGGGCAGCGTCGCGCTCCGCCGGCCGCCCTTCGGCGGTCGCGTCCTCGGCGCCGAGGATCAGGCCCACGCGCTCGAGCGAACTCCGCAGGGACGCGGCCGCCGCGGCGACCGGCGGGCCGCACGGTCCGCCGTCCTGACGGACCAGGTGCGAGAGCTGGTCGGCGTCGAGCAGGGCCGCCGAGATGGCGCTGCTGGCGTCGTGGCTGCGCTGGAGCAGCTCGAGGAGGCTCGAGGAGAGGCGTCGCGCCTCGCCGGTACGCTCCTCCAGGGCGTGCGCCTCGATCGCGCGCCGGTGCTCTTCCAGGGTCTCCCGCGCGCGCGACATGGAGGCGCCGAGCATGCCCAGGAACAGGCCGCTCCCGACCGCGAGCGGCCCCGCAACCGAGAAGATCTCGGTCCGCGGCGAGCCGGGCCGCAACGCCAGCACGATCGCCATCGCGAGGCCGTGGGCCAGCGCCGGCCAGGGGAACCGCGGCGTCGCGCGCATCACCATGCAGTTGTAGCCGGCGCCCACGACGGGGAGCACGGCGAACACGAACGCGCCGGGCGGCTCGGAGAACACCACCAGCGAGGAAGCGACGAGCTGGAACGCGAAGCCCATGAAGAGCGTGGCCAGCGTGAAGTACACCGTGCCGCCTCCGCGCCAGCGTTCGAAGCGCTCGAAGGTGAGGTAGACGAGCAACCGCGCGACGACCAGCGCGAGCGGAACGGCCGGCTGCAGCCCGAAGAAGTCCCGCACGCCCGGCACCACACTCACGAATGCGATGATCGCGAAGGTCGCCACGCTCGAGATCGCGAGGGGAGGGCCCCAGAAGCTGGCTCGCTGCATGGCGGGGTCGAAGCTCCCGGCCCATGCCTCGAGCGAGAGGCGAAAGCGCTGGATCGGCCCCGGCTTCACGCGGCCGCCTCGGGCAGGAAGATCGCGAGGCGCGCCCCGCCGCCGGCGCCGTTCTCGCGGCGCAGGAAGCCGCCGCCCGCCCGCGCCAGACGCTCCGCCGTATACAGGCCGAGCCCGCTGGCGCCTGGCTTCGTAGTCGCGAACGCCTCGACGGGTCCCGCGAGCAGCGCCGGCGGAAAGCCGGGCCCGTCGTCACGTACCTCGAGCGTGAGCAGGGGAAGCTGGGGCTCGCCGGTGACGAGCACCTCGACGCGGGACGCGCAGCGGACGCCGTCGCCCTCGCAGGCGTTCGTCACGGCGATCTCGAGGATGCGCCGAAGGCCCTCCTCGCCCCCGCCCACCGCGGCAAGAGCCGACTCCGCGCTCGGCGGAAACGCATGACACGAGAACGTGACGCCCGGGAACCGCGCCGCCATCTCCTCTACCACCTGACGGGCGCAGGCGAAGGCGCGCACCGGAAGCGCGGCGCCGGACGAAGGCGGCGACTCCCGTCCGAGCCTACGGGTCTCCTCGGCCGAGCGCGCCAGCCGCCGCAGGGCCTCGTCGAGGGCCGCCAGGGAAGCCCGGACCGTCGCCGCCGGGGCGCGGTCGCGGACGCCGTCGCCGATGGCTGCCACGGCGCGCAGCGCGACCTGGCGCGCGCTCTCGCCTTCATTGCGCAGGACGAGGGCGCGCCCCAGCGTCGTCGAGAGGCGATCGACTTCCTCGGCGCGGGCCGCCAGCACCTGGGCCCAGATCGCGGAGCGGTGCTCGGCGAGGGCCGCGCGCTGGGTGCTGAGCTCGGTCAGCAGCGTCCCGCTGATCAGGCCGCCGGCGATGCCGAGCGGAGCCACGGTGGCGAACACCGCGGCGTGATCCGGATCCGGATGCAACGCCAGCCCCACCGCCATGCCGAGACCGTGCGCGAGCAGCGGAAAAGGATGCCGCCAGCTTCCGCCGATCGCGGCGACGTGGAGCCACATCGCCATCAGGGGCAGCGCGGCGAAGACGTAGGTGCCGGGAGGCTCGGAGAATGCGACGGGCGCGTAGCAGACCAGCTGGAACAGGAACGCGACCGCCAGCATGCTGGCGCCGCGCTGCGCCGGCGTGAAGCGCCCGCGGTTCTCGGCGCCGTAGACGAGCAGCGTGACGGCGAGGGCGAAGACCTGGAGGACGACTACCGGGAGCGGATCCAGACGGAAGAACTCGCGCAGGCCCGGCGCCTGCGACACCAACGTCAGGAGTAGCGAGTAGGCGAGCGCCGCTGCCACCCAGCCGAGCGGCCACTGGAACGAGCGGCGCAGGGCGGGGTCGATGGATTCTGCCCACGCGAGGAAGCGACGGTGCGGCCGCGGGGCGATCGGCTCCGCCGGCCCGGTCACGAAGCCATCAGCTCCCGGGCGGCGGCGGAGCGTCCGGTGGAGTCGGGGGGGGCCGGCGATGGAAGACTTGCTGGATCGCCTGCCGCGTCACCTGGAGCAGCCTCGCCGCTCCGCTGCGGCTCCCCCCGGCGCGCGCGATCGCCTGCTCGAGCATCACGCGCCGAACCTCGCTCTGCATTTCGCGGAGGGAGGTCTTGCCGACGTGGGCGGAGATCCAGGGCTCGACGTCGGGAGCCTGGCGCAGCGCTTCGCCGACCTTCTCGACGAGCTGCTCCTTGAACAGCGGCTTGGGCAGGAACGCGCGCACACCGAGCTGGCCGAGGCGGAACGACTCCTCCGGGGAAGCGCGGCCGCTGATCGCCAACATCGCGGGCGCGGGTCGGTGGTGCGCGACCTCCTCCACCAGCTTGATCGCGCTCTCTCCTTCGAGCCAGAGGTCGACGATCACGAGCTCGGGGTTGCGGTCGAGCATCGAGCGGGCTTCGGCGATGGTGTGCGCCTCCCAGGCCTCTGCGTCCCAGCCCCGGACCACGGCGGCGAGGGCCGAGCACAGGGGACGGTCGTCCTCGACGACGAGGACGCGCTTGACGGGCGGGGGGTGGAGCGTGGTGTCGGGCATGGAAAAACCTCAGGGTTAAATCCTACACGAGTCGAGGCCGATCCGGCAGACAATGTGCCGGTTGTCACCAACTCCGCCACCCCGGCGCCAGGATGCGGGTCTATTTGCACGCGGTTCCCTCGTGTCCCATCCGGCTATCCTGCCCGGCCATGCCCCCCTACGAGCGAGTCCTGGCGGTCGGAGCCCACCCCGACGATTGCGAGTTCCACGCCGGCGGCACCCTCGCTGCCCTGGCCGCGGAGGGCGCCCGCGTGGCCTTCGTCGTCTGCACCAACGGAGCGGCCGGGGGGCAGGTCGGGGGCGACGGGCTGGTCGGGCGGCGCCGCCAGGAGGCGGAGCGCGCCGCCGCAGCGCTGGGCGCTGCGGAGCTGGTGCGGCTGGACCACCCGGACGGCGGGCTCCTCGACGACGACGAGCTGATCGGGGAGCTCGTGCGGGAGATCCGGCGGCTGCGGCCGCAGCTCGTGCTGGGCCACGACCCGAGCACGCTGTGGACCCGGGTCGGCGAGCGCTACCACCCCGGCCACACCGACCACCGCGCCGCCGGCCGCGCACTCCTCGCCGCGCTGTATCCCCGCGCGCCCCTACCGACCTTCTTCCCCGACCAGCTCGCGAGCGGCCTCGAGCCCTGGTGGGTGCCCGAGCTCTGGCTGTTCGACACGAACGAGCCCGACTACCACCGCGACGTGGAGGCCAGCGAAGCGGCCAAGCGGGCGGCCCTCGCCTGTCACGACAGCCAGAACCCCGGCGACTCGCTGGTGCGCGCCTGGCAACGGCGCGCCGACGACTCGCGCGCGCGCTTCGGCTACCCCTGCGAGGCGTTCCGCCGGCTGCCGCTCACGCCCGGCTGAGCGTGCGGCGCGCCGGCGCGCCGCACGGGCTGAGGCGGCGCCTGCGCGTCGGCTCGGAGGAGGCCCCGGCGCCAGGCGTAGCTCGCCGCCTGATACCACGCGATCGCGTCGTCCGTGGCCAGCGGATCGGGCGCGACGCGCTGCTCCCGGCGCCGTTCGAGGTCGACGTGGAAGGCGTCCACCTCCCGGCCCGGAGAGAGCACGGTGAGCAGGTCGCGCGAGAGCAGCCCGAGGCGCTCGTAGGTGGCGATCAGCGCGCGCTCGGCTTCGCGTGGGGTGGTGAGGATGTCGCGCCCGAAGAACCGGCTCGAGTAGTCGAAGCGCAGCAGGGCGAGCAGCGTCGGCGCCACGTCGAGCTGGCTCGCCAGCGTGTCGACGCGGCCGGGCGCGACGCGGCCGGGCGCATGGATCAACAGGGGAATCCGGAAGTCCGAGACGGGGAGATCCGTCCTGCCCGCGCTGCTCGCACAATGGTCTGCGACGACCACGAAGACCGTGTCCGCGTACCAGTCGCTCGCGCGCGCCCTGCGCAGGAAGTCTCCGATCGCCCAGTCGGTGTACTGCACGGCGCCGCTGCGGCCCGTGCCGGAGGGCGTCGCCACACGGCCCTCGGGGTAGGTGTAGGGCCGGTGATTGGAGGTCGTCATGACGAAGGAGAAGAAGGGCCGCCCCGCGGCGTGGGAGGCGTCGGCCTCGCGCGCGACGCGCCGGAGCAGGTCCTCGTCGGAGACCCCCCAGGCGTTCGAGAACGTGATCTCGTCCGCGGCGAAGTCGGCCCGGTCGACGATGGAGAAGCCGTTTCCGCCGAAGAACGCGTTCATGTTGTCGAAGAAGCCGAAGCCGCCGTAGAGGAAGCGGACGTCGTAGCCTCGCGCCAGGAACGGCGCGCCGATGGTGAAGAGGCCGCCGTTTCGGGGGCGCTTCACGATCGAATGGCCCGGCGTCGGCGGGATCGAGAGCGAGATCGCCTCGAGCCCGCGCACCGTGCGCGTGCCGGTCGCGTAGAGCCGATCGAAGACCAGACTCTCGCGCGCCAGCGCGTCGAGGTGGGGAGTCAGCCCCTTCGGGTTGCCGTAGGCGCCCAGGAAGTCCGCGGACAGGCTCTCGACGACGATCAGGACGACGTTCAAGCGCCGCTCCGGGTCGGCCGGCGACAGGGCGCGCTCGAGCTCTCGGTCGTCGTCGCCCACGAAGCGGGCTTCGCCGTGCGCGAGGAGCCCGTGGGCGCGGCGCAGGGCCTCGTCTTCGCCCAGGGCGGCGTAGAAGGGCAGGTAGTCGAGGTCGTTGTTCCGGAAGGCGGAGAAGAGCTGATAGAGCCCGTCCTCGGCGAGCTGCACCGCGTAGCGGTCGTCGGAGACGCGCGCGAGGCGCCCGTCGACGAACAGGAAGCCGAGCAGCGCGCAAAGCGGAACGCCCGCCGCCGCGAGCCAACGGGCGCGCGCAGTCGTCGGCGCCCGGCAGGACGCGCCGAGCCTGCGACGCAGCGGAAGCCAGGCGAGCGCCGAGACCGCCAGCAGCGCGAGCACCACCGGCGCCACGGGGTAGGACTCGCGGATGTTGCCCAGCACCTCACGCGTGTAGACCAGGTAGTCGACGGCGATGAAGTTGAAGCGCGAGCCGAACTCCGTCCAGAAGATCCACTCGGCGACCGCCACGAACAGCGCCGCGAAGATCGCCGCGACCGCGCCGGCGTGCACCAGCAGGCGTCCCGCACGGCTCGCATGCAGGCGCGCGGGCGCCGCTGCGAGGTAGAGGGAGTAGAGCGCCGCCGGCCAGAGGGCCGCCACGACGTCGAAGAACAGGCCGACCCCGAAGATCCCCACGACCTCGACGGGCCCCGGCTGCAGCTCCGGCCAGACCCGCAGCAGGAGCGCGAGCCGCAGCAACGCCTGCAGGGCGAGGAAGGCGAGGCCCAGCAGGACCACGGGGGCGTAGCGGCCGAGCCGGGGGGTCACGGGCCGGAGTCTCGGGCACCCGTGTGAAGCGAACCTGAAGCCAGATTCTCGCTCCGACTGGCGGCGAGGCGTTTCGCGGCCTCGGGGTTCGCCAGCAGGGCGAAGCGTCGCGATCGGCGGACGGGGAGTAGACCGAGCTCCGCGGCCAGCGCGTCCGCGTGGGCTCTCTTGGCGAGCAGGAAGGTCGGCTGCTGGTCCCTCAGCATGGCGGCGACGTCCTGCCGGCGCAGGCCGAGGTGGGAGGCCCGCGGGTCGTGGCGGGCCTCGGCGGCGCGCCGTCTCTCGACGGCGACGTAGAAGCGCTCGGTGTCCCCGAAGTAGAACAGCAGGCCGGGCTCGAACGTCCCGTACTCGATCAGGCGCGCGCCGGGCACCGAGCGCACGATCGCGCCGTCGCGCTCGTGATCCGGCAGGCCCGGCGCCAGGGCGGCGCCGCCGGCGGCGAAGACGAGGCCCGCAGCGAGCACGCCCCGGGGCAACGACCAGCTCGGCGGCCGCCGCGCCGCCGCGAACGCGAGCGCCAGGGTGAACGCGCCGATTCCGGCGAGCGCGATCGCGAAGCCGGCGGGCGCTTCGAGCTCGCCCGGCTCGAGCCAGTGCGCCGCGTCGAAGCCCGCTGCCTGGACGCCGAGCAGCCCAGCCACCGCGAGCGCCGAGAAGCCGGCCAGCGCGACGGAGAGCGCGATCGCGCCCCGGCCGAGACGATCGTCGAGTCGTCCGCGCGCCTCCGCGAGCGCGATCAGCAGCGCGAGGGCGGGAAAGGAGGGAAGCAGGTAGGTGGCGAGCTTCGTGGCGAAGAGCTCGAAGACGAGGCACGGAACCACCGCCCAGAGCATCAGGTACAGGTCGGGTGCCGGCATGCGCAAGCCGGGGCGCGGCCGGAGCCTCCACAGGGCGAGCAGCGCGACGGGCGCCCAGGGCAGGGCGCCGGCCAGCAGGTGGGCGGGCAGGTAGAGGCCCCCGTGCCGGTGCCCCTCCGCTCCTCCCGATACCCGGGAGACGACCTGATGCTCGAAGAACCACCCCACCAGGCCCGGATCCCGAGCCGCGAGGTACGCGAACCAGGGGAGGCCGATCGCGGCGAACAGCGCGGCGCCGAGCCACGCTTCGCGCGCGGGCAGCGCTCGCTCGCCTCGCCGCAGCGCGAGGAACGGAGCGAAGACGCCGATCGCCACGAGCAGGGCGATCGGGCCCTTGGCGAGCATCGAGGCTCCGAGCAGCGCGAAGCCGGCGGCGGTCGCGCCTCGCCGCGCCTGGCTGCCCTCGTAGAGGGCGAGCAGCGCCGCCGTGAGGAGGAAGAGCTGGAACAGGTCGGTGTGGAGCGCGCGCGAGGAGACGAACACCAGGCCGCTCGTCAGCAGCATCCCGGCCGCCGTAGACCCCGCTCCCGCGCCGATCCGCGCGCGAGCCCAGGCGAGCAGCAGCAGGGCGGTTCCGGCGACCGCGAGCTGCTCCAGCAGGCGACCCGCGAACGGTGTGGTTCCCAGCACGGAGAAGCCGAGGGCGGCCGCCCAGTAGGCGAGGGGAGGCTTCTCCAGATGGGCTACGCCTGCGAGCTGGGGCACCAGCCAGTCGCCGCTGGCCTGCATCTCGCGCGCCACCTCCAGGTAGCGCGCATCGGTCGTGTCGTGAGCCGGCATGCGCCCGACGCCCGCCAGTCCGAGCAGCCACAGGCTGGCGACCAGGGCCACGGCCCCTGCGAGATTCCGGCGGTTCCTCCGCCCGGCGGCGACGGGCTGCACCGGCCGGATGATGAGAGTCCGAAGCGGCGCCCGCTATGAAGATGCGGTCATGAAGGGACGCCCAGCGCCCCCGGCGGGCCGTCCGCGCCCGGCTCCGTGCCTGCGCCCCCGCTCGGCAGCGCCAGCTCGAAGCGCGCGCCGCCGAGCGCGGACGCGGCCACGCCCAGCTCGCCGCCGAGCAGGCGCGCGATCATGCGCGCGATCGGCAGGCCCAGGCCCGCGCCGCCCCCGCCGCGGGCGGGGTCGAGCTGCACGAAGCGATGGAAGATGCGTTCGCGCTCCGCCTCGGGCACGCCGGCGCCGGAGTCCGACACGGCGATCTGCGCGCCACCGCGGTCGCGGCGCAGCTCGACCTCGATGCGCCCTCCCGCGGGCGTGTGCCGCACCGCGTTGTCGATCAGGTTCGAGACCGCCCGCTGCAGCAGCTGGCGGTCCGTCGCGAGCTCGAGCGCCTCGCCCTTCGCCGCGAGGGCCAGCTCCACGTCGCGCTCCTCGCAGGTCGGGCGATATAGATCGACGAGGTCGCCGACCACCGCCCCGACGGCGAGCCGCTCGGGGCGCAGGGCGAGCTTGCCCTCTTCGCCGCGCGCCAGCAGCAGCATGTCCTCGATCAGGCGCCGCATCTCGTCCGCGCTCTCGCGGATCGCGGTCAGGGATTCCATGGCGCCGCCCGGGTCGCCGCGCAGCAGCGCCACGTCCGCCTGGTTGAGGATGCGGTTCACCGGCGTGCGCAGCTCGTGGGCCACGTCGGCGCTGAACGCGGCCATTCTCCCGAAGGAGGTCTCCAGGCGGTCGAGCACCCGGTTCAGCGCTTCGGCGTGGCGGTCCATGGCATCGCGCGTGCCGCGGGTGCCGACGCGCTCGCTCAGGTGACGCTCGTCGATCGACTCGAGGGAGCGCGTGGTGGCGCGCAGCGGCGCCAGGGCGAGGCGCGTCGCAAAGACCGACACCGCGATCACGCCGAGCAGCCCGATGGCGAAGCTCACCGCGATCTGGACGAGCTGCTCGCGGCGCTCCTCCACGAAGCCGGTGAGGCGGATGCGCGCCTCCAGGAATCCGCCGCCCGCCAGCGCATCGCTCTCCAGCAGGTAGTCCTCGGCCGAGGCGAAGGCGAGGCTGACGGACGAGGCTCCCTCTCCCAGCACGTGGACGCCCTGCGGCCATCTCCCGAAGAGCACGCGGCTGCGTCCGTCCGCGTCGACGGCGCGGACCGCGATCTGGGGGTTGCTCGCCGACGGCTCGACGCCCTTCGCGAGCTGCGCCGCGCTCTGCTTCAGCTCGTGCTCGAGCGTCTGTTCGAGCACTTCGGCCGCCTCGTGGGACGCGACCAGGAACAGGATGCAGAGCAGCGCGGCCATCAGCAGCGCGATCGCGGACCCGAGCGCGAGACCGAGGCGGATCTCGCTGCGCCGAAGCCAGGCTCGCGCATCACGCCTCCAGCGCATACCCGATGCCCCGCACCGTACGGATCAGGCCTTCGCCTCCGGCGCTCTCGAGCTTGCGGCGCAGCCGCGTCACGTGCACGTCGACGACGTTCGTACCCGGGTCGAAGTGGTAGCCCCACACCACCTCGAGCAGCTCCTTGCGCGTCAGCACCTCGCCGCGGTGCGATGCCAGGCAGTGGAGCAGCTCGAACTCACGCGGCGTCAGCGGCAACGGCGCGCCGCGATGGAAAGCGCGGCGCTGGAGCGGGTCGATCTCCAGCTCCCCGGCCCGCAGCACCTCGACCCGCGTCTGCGGCCGGCGCAGCAGCGCCGAGAGGCGCGCGGCGAGCTCGATGAACGCGAAGGGCTTGACCAGATAGTCGTCCGCGCCGCGCTGCAGGCCCTCGACGCGATCGGCCACGCTGTCGCGCGCGGTCAGGATCAGCACCGGCAGCCCCGGGCTCCGCTGCCGGAGCTGCTCCAGGGCGGCGTAGCCGCCCCCGGCCGGCACCATCAGGTCGAGGATCGCCGCGTCGAAGGACTGCTCCCTTCCGAGCGCCGCTGCCTGCGCGGCGTCCGCGGCCTGCACCACCTCGTAGCCCCGCGAGGAGAGGCCCGACGCGACCGCCTCGGCGGTGGCGAGGTCGTCTTCCAGCAGCAGGACCCGCATGTTCAGCGCGCCGACACGGCCGGAGGCTCCGACAGCAGGCCCTCCGCGCGGATGCGGCGCGCCACGAGGTCGGCGACGACGTCGTGCCCCAGGCGCGTCCAATGCGGGTCGTAGGTGAAGTAGACCTGGCGTCCGGCTGCGATCTCACTGCGCAGCGCCTCGGTCGTGCTCGCGCAGCGGAGCCCCTCCGCCGCGCAGAAATCGAAGAAGACCCGCTCCGTATTGTCCAGCTCGCGGGCGACCTGCTCCGCGAAACGCTCGGCCGGCGGGAGCTTGCGCGCCTGGAAGGCCGCGAAGGCGCGCAGCGCCTCGGGCGGGATGCGGTCCTGGACCAGGGGCATCACCACGTGGGGCTTGCTCGGCGCGTACAGGAACAGCAGGGCGACGCCCTCCGACTCCGCCCAGCGCGCGATCGAGCGGAACGCCGCGGCGTTGTCGGTCCAGCCGGGCGAGGCCTCGAAGCGGTCCCGGGAGACCAGCAGCCGCAGCAGCTCCTTGGGCTCGAACGCATAATGGTGTCGGCCGGCCGGCCCCTCGATCTCGATCGGCATCCAGGACAGGCCCGGAACCGGCGGGATCGGAGCCTCCCGCCGCACGGGCCCGAGGCTGCCGAGCAGCGCGCGCTTCAGGCGCGCGCGGAGCGGGGAGTCCTCGAAGGCCAGCCGCCGCCAGGCCGCGAGGCGCGCGCGCAGGCCTTCGGACGACTCACCGCTGCCCGGCAGGGCGGCCTGGGTCCGCTCGTGCGGCTTGAAGTCGTTCCCCTCGTACACGCTGACGATGGCGAGGCGAGGCGCGCCGGCGCGGCCGAAGGCGAGCAGGTTGTTGAGGTACACCTCCGGCGTGGCGCCCGACGTCGCGACGTTTCGCACCCGGCGCCCGAGCGCGGAGGCGAGCCGCGCGCTCCACACCTCGTCGTCGGACACCATCGAGCCTTCGGCGAACGAGTCGCCGGAGACGACCACGTCCCAGCGCGCGCCGAGCTCGAGATTGCGCAGGCCGTCGGCGTCGGTGGTCAGCACGATCTCGGCGTCCGGGAAGCCGGGCGGGGCGTCCGGATAGGTCCGCGCCGGGCCCGGCGCATCGGTCCGCTGCATCTTCCAATGCCGGTCGGGTTGCCGGCGGCGCGTGATCCCCGAGAGCGGCACCGGCGCCTCGGCGACGAGCTCGGCGACCGGGGTCTCCAGGTAGCGCTGCTTCTCCGGGGCGTAGGAGAGGATGCCCGCGACCGCGAAGGCGAGCCACGCGCTGCCGCCGGCGAGTGCCATCCGCAGCCCGGTCTCGAGGACGCCGACGCCGCGCCACAGCATCCACGCGGGCGGCAGGAACAGCAGCGTCGCCAGCACGGCCGCCACGAAGTGGCCTTCGGCGTAGCGTCCGAGCAGTACGTCCTCCTGGCGCGCCACCAGCCGGGGCACGTCGCTCGGCACCAGCCAGGCGAGCGCTACGGCCGCGATCAAGGCGAGGGCCGCAAAGCGCCGCAGACGGGCGCCCCGCATCACGAGCCGCCGCCTGCCGGCGCCCCGCCTTGCGGTGCCACCAGCACCAGCATCTCGTCTTCCTCGAGGCGCTGCCGAAAGGCGACCTGCACCGGCGCGACGGATTCGATCTCTGCGAGGTCCTTGCCTTCCGCGATCATGATCCGGCCTCCCGAGCGGAGGAAGCGTCTGACGCCCTTCTTCGAGCCCAGGCGCTCGACGTGGCGCTCGGCATAGTAGGCCACGCCCCCGACCAGCGCTCCGTTGCGGACCAGGCCGATCGAGCTGCCCGGGGGCGCGAGCCGCGCGGCCGCCTGCGCCGCGGGGTGGATGGAGCGGGTCGAGTTCACGGACGGCTGGTAGACGGCGAACACCGCCAGCTCCACGCAGACGAAGATCGCGAACGCCGCCGCGGCGACACGGCCGAGCGTCGGGCTCCGCCCGGCGAGCCAGCGCTCGAGGCCGTGGCCCACCAGCAGCGCCAGCGCCGGCATCAGCGGCAGCAGGTACACGTTGCGCTTACCCGCCGACAGCGAGAAGAAGAACAGGCCCATCCCCACGAAGGCGACGAGGAAGCGCACCGCGCTGGCGCGCGGCGAGCCGCGCCCCTCCGCGAGGGCCGCCCTCGCCTCCAGGAAGGCCACCGGCCAGGCCAGCGTCCACGGCAGGAACAGATAAGGGAGGCGACCCAGGTAGAAGACCGGCGACTCCGCGTGATCCGTGCCGGCGAAGAAGCGCCCGAACAGGTTCGTCGTCACCGCGCCGCCCAGGTAGCCCTCCGGCGCCACCGCCGCTGCCCCTGCGAGCCAGAGCAGCGGCACGCCGAGCGAAATCAGCGCGGCGGGCAGCGAGACGAAGCGCGCGAGATCGCGCAGCCGGCGCTCCCACCCCAGGTAGGCGAGCAACCCCAGCAGCGGCAGCAGGATCGCCACCGGCCCTTTGGTGAGCACGCCCAGCGCGATCGCTCCGTGCAGCGCGAGCCGGCTCCGCGCGGCGTTGCCGAGCCCCCGGTCGATCCTCCAGGTGAGGTAGAGCGCGGCGGTCACGAACAGCGCCAGCAGCGCATCGGGTCGAGCGCTCCGCCCGATCTCGAGGTGGAAGGGCAGGCTCGCGAGCACGGCCGCCCCCGCGAGCCCGCTGCGCGCGCCGAAGCTGTCCCGGCCGAGGCGCGCGATCAGCAGCACGCACGCCAGCGCGGCGAGCGCGGAAGGGAGCCGTGCGGCCGCCTCGGAGACGTGCCCCAGCGGCGTTCCGATTCCCGCCGCGAGCCAGTAGTAGAGCGGCGGCTTCTGGTCGTAGACCTCGCCGTTCAGCCGCGGCAGCACGAGCTGCGACGGGCCGAAGCGGAGCGCGCGCATCTCCTCGGCGATCGCCCCGTGGCGCGGCTCATCGGGCTCCCAGAAGTCGCGCGTCCCGAGGCTCACGAAGAGCAGCAGCGCCGCGACCGCGGCGATCGTCCGGAGGCCGCCTTTCACGAACCGTCCCGGGTGCGGACGGCGAGCGGCAGCGCGCGCAGGTCGCCGCTCGCGGTGATCGTCCAGCGGCCGAGGAGCTCCGGCGCGGCCCCGAGCAACGAGCGCCAGCGGGGCGTCTCGAACAGGCTGACCACGAGGCGGGGACCGTCCTGGGTCTCGGTCAGGTCGATGCGCGCGAAGCCAAGGCCCTCGCGGGCGAACACGCGGCCGCGGCTGCTGCTCTTCAGCGGGCGCGGGCGAGATCCCGCGCCCGACACCACCACCACTCTCGGGCCAGGCGGGTCTACGCGCAGGAGCTGCAGGTTGTGCTCGTGCCCGCCCAGCATGAGCTGCACGTCGACCTGCGCCTCGCGGATCGCCTGCTGGACGAGCTCGCCGTAGTGGCCGACCCCGCGATCATTCTTGTAGCCGAGGGCGCGGTCCGTCCCGATCGGATGATGAGCGGCGAGGATGCGCCACGGCCCGCGCGATGCGCGCAGCGCGTCGCGCAGGGGTCCCGGGTCGCCGCCCCGCTCGAGGGGAGTCGAGTCGATCAGCAGCAGGCTGACGCCGCCTTCCAGCTCGATCGTCTCGATCGGCTTCCCGGAGAGTCGCCAGTTCGAGACCAGGAGGGGCACCACCTCTTCCTCGAGCTGCGGGCTCTCGGCGTTCCGAGAGTCGTGATTGCCGAGGACCGCGTAGATCGGACGGGCGGGCCGCTGCTCTCTCGCCGCGGGACAGCCCGACAGCACTTCCGCAGAGCGGGGCCCCGCGAGCTCGACGAAGTGGCAGAACGGCTCCACGAGGTTGCCGCGCACCCGATCCACGAGATTCTCGGGGTCGAGACCGCTCTCGTAGAAGTTGTCGCCCAGCAGGACCAGGGCGTCCACCGCGGCGCGGCGGTCTTCGCTCTCCATGCCGGCGGCGACGGCGCGCTGCTTGTCGAGCGCCGGCAGCCAGGTCGGCTGATCGCCGGTGTCGCCGACCGCTAGGAGCGACACGATCGGGGCCGCCGACGGAGGAGGCGCCTCCTGCCAGCGGATCGCGACGCAGGGCGCGATCAGCACCAGCGCGGCCGCGAGGGCGAGCGCGGCGGCGGTGATGCCTCGGGATCGCCCGGGTCGCGTCGCCATCCTCGGGCGGAGCCTCTCGGAGACCGGCCGGCCCGTCGATCGAGATGACCGGATCGTCATGTGACGGTCCCGTCATGAAGCCCCGCGGGCCGCCGGGAGGCTAGACGAGCCCCATCGCGCGCATCAGCTCGAGGGCGTTGCCGCGCGTCACGACCCCGGGGCGGAGCTGGTAGTCGAACTCCATGCGCCCGTCCACCATGCGGTCCTCGAAGTGCACGTTCGCGCCGCGCGGCGCGAGTGAATCGGCCACGCGGGCGAGGGCGAGGTCGTGGGTGGTCACCAGGCCGATGGCGCCGCGCTCGACGAGGCCGCGCACCACGGCCTCGGCGCCCAGGGCGCGGTCGTGGGAGTTGGTGCCGTGCAGGATCTCGTCGAGCAGGAACAGCACCGGGGGCGCGGCCCGCTCCGCCAGCTCCTTCACCTGGCGCAGTCGCAGCAGCTCGGCCTGGAAGCGCGAGATCCCCTCCTGGAGCGAATCGTGGGTGCGCAGGGATGCGCCGATCTGGAGCGGAGAGAGCGCGAGCCGTGTCGCACACACCGGCGCGCCGGCCTGGGCGAGCACCGCGGCCGTGCCGGCGCTCCGCAGCAGCGTGCTCTTGCCCGACATGTTCGAGCCCGACACGATCAGCACCGCGGGCTCGGGGCCGAGGCGGAAGCCGTTGCGCACGCAGCGCTCGTCCGGAATCAGCGGGTGGCCGAGGCCCTCCGCCTCGAAGCGCGGCGGTCCCTCCGCGAGCTCGGGGAAGCGCGCGTCGGGCCGCTCGTAGGCGTAGGCCGCCAGGGACGCCAGAGCCTCGATCTCGCCGACGGCGTCGATCCAGCGCCCGAGCGCCGGGCCGCTGCGCGCGCGCCAGCCCTCGATGGCGAGCGCGCACTGCGTCTTCCAGAGGAGCAGCGCGGCCAGCGGCGCAAAGAGCTGGTTGCGGCGCGACTCGAGCAGATCCACGCGCAGGCGGAGCTGGGCGATGCGGCGCGAAGGCGGCAGCCCGGCGCCCTCGAGGGCCGCGCGCAGCACCGCGAGCCGCGGGCTCCGCGGGCGCTCCCTCTCGAGGCGCGCCAGCAGCTCGCTGAATAGCGCGAGGTCGTGGGCCGGAAGCTCCGCAGCGCTCGCGACGTGGGCCACCGGCCCACGCAGGGCGGCGGCGAAGACGCCCTGCACGGCGAGCGCGGCGAGGAAGGGAAACGGACCCGCGGGCGTCGCCATCCAGAGGGCGAGGGCGCCGAGCGAGAGCGCCGTGAGCGCCGCCGCGAATGCACGCAGCAGGGCGGGCCGCGCGAAGGCGGGCGGCGCTTCGCCCCAGCTCCGCAGCGCCGCGGCGTGCAGGCCGGCGCGCACGTCCTCGCCGAGCAGCGCGAGGTCTTCGCGCAGGTCGAGGCGATCGCGCAGCTCGGCCACCGCCTGCTGGCGCTCGCGCACCACCGCGGGCGCCGCGGGCGCGAGCAGCCAGGCGGCGAGCTGCTCCTCGCCGGCGCGGGTGCGCGCCGCGCAAAGCAGCTCGAACAGCGAGCCGCGGCCGAACAGGTCGAGGTCCTCGGCGTAGGGATGGTGGGGGTCGCGATAGCGCTCGCCGGGCTCGCCGAGGCCCGCGAAGCGGTGCGCGAGGCGGGCGAGGCCCCGCTCGTAGAACGCCACCGCGCGCTCCGCGCGCTCGCGCCGGCGGATCACGCGGTCGTGGACGAGGAGCAGCGCGCAGAATGCGGCGATCGGAGGTAGCAGCCACAGCGGCGAGAGCGCGCGGCCGAAGAAGACGAGAGCCGCCAGCGCGAGGCCGGCGAAGAACACGGCGAGGCGCGCGTTCGAGAGCCGGCGGTCGCGGCGCTTCAGCTCCGCGGCGCGCCCGCGCCGCACGGCCATGCGCCGGGCGTACTCCTGCGCGGCCCCGGCGTCTTCGGAGGCCGCGGGGGCCTCGGCGGGCGACGTCACGGCAGGCCGAGGAATCGCGCGCCGCCGCGCACCACGGCGCGGCGCAGCGCCTCGGCGACGAAGCCGCGCGCGCCATCGACGGCCTCGCGCAATGCTTCGCCGCGCGCGAGGCGCGCGGTGATCGCGGCGGAGAGCGCGCAGCCGGTTCCGTGCGCTCCTCCGCCCTCGATGCGCTCGCCCGGCAGCCAGGCGAGGGAGACTCCCGCGCCCTCGCGCCAGGCCAGCAGGTCGTCGGGCGCCCCGGCGCGGTGGCCGCCCTTCACCAGCACCGCGTCCGCGCCGAACTCCTGAACGAAGGCCCGCGCGGCCTGCTCCGCGCCGGCCCGGGTCCCGGCGGCCTCGCCCGTGAGCGCCTCCGCCTCCGCGAGGTTCGGCGTGACGAGCGTGGCGCCGCGCAGCAGCTCCCGGAGCGTCGGCCAGGCGCGGCGCTCGAGCAGCGGCGTGCCGTCGCTGGCCGCGAGCACGGGATCGATCACGAGCGGCGGGCGCCGCTCCTCGCCCGCAAGGTCGGCGAGGCCCAGCGCCACCGCGCGCGCCACGTCGTCGGAGGCGAGCATGCCGATCTTCACGGCGTCCGGTCGGAGCCCTTCGCCGAGGCCGCGGAGCTGGGCGAGCACGACCGAGGGGAACACGGGCAGCACCTGTCGCACCTTGCGCCCGTCCTGCACGGTGAGCGCGGTCGGCACGCCCCCGCCGTGAACGCCGTGCGCGCGGAAGACCTGGAGGTCCGCCTGGAGCCCGGCTCCGCCGGTCGGGTCGGAGCCCGCGATGGTGAAGGCGAAGCGCATCGCGGAGCGGATGGTAAGATCCGCCTCCTGGATGCGCATCTACCTCGCTGCCGCTCTGCTCGCCGCCGCGGCGCTGCTCCACTCCGGAGGCGCGCGGGCCCAGGAGGCCGCCTGGTGGACGCAGCGGCTCACCTTCGGCGAGGGCCCCGCGTTCGCCGAGAACCTCTGGGCCAAGGGGCGCCGCATGCGCGCCGAGTCGGTGGTGGAGGGCCATCGGGTGGTCACCCTCGTCGACGGGAAGCGCTACCTGATCATCGACGAGTTCGGCCGCACCGGCATCTCCATCGCGCGCAGTCCGCGGGCGATCGGCCAGGATGCGAAGCGTCGCCGGCCCTTCGGCAACGAAGTCGACGAGCTGATGCGCGACGGCGCGGAGAAGGTCGGTAGCGAGATGCGCGCGGGCCAGGAGGTCGACCACTACCGCCTGACGCGCCGTGACGGCGATCGAGACGAGGTGTGGGTCACCCAGGACGAGAGCCGGCTCCCCCTCGAGACGGTGTTCCGCGAGCGCAACACCGGCACGATGAACCGGCGGGTCTACCTGCGCTGGGTCGAGTCCGCCTGGCCCGACGCCCTCTTCGAGCCCGGCAAGGACGTGAAGCTCGAAGAGATCTCCTACGAGGACTACGTCGAGCGCAGCAAGAAGGGCCCGGTCGGGCCGGCCCCGCCCTTCTACGCCGACCTCCTCCACGGCACCCGCGAGTGAGCTGAGCCCGGCCGCGGCCGTCTCCGGCCAGTTCGACGATGCGGCGCGCACGGCTGTGAGTCCGGGGTCGCCGGAGGCGATTACGGCAAGAGGCGGGGAGGCCTGTACGAACTCTGTCAAGGAAACTAATGAACAGTACTCATGTTTCGCCCGCGGTCGCGCGTTCGCCCCGATGCGCAATGCCGCGACGGTCGTCCGCCGATGTCCCGCGTTCACTACACCGCTGCAACCACGCGACGGCCGCCCGCCCGGCCTCGCGTTCGCCACGATGCACGATGAACCTCCTCACCTCGAGCGCGCGTTCGCCACGAGATCGCGACGCATGCGAGGCCCCGCCCTCCGGCGACCTCGACCCACGCCCGATGCGCGCGCCGCGCCGCCCCGGCCCCTGGCTAGCTGATCCAGGTAATGTTGGCGTCGGCGATGGCGGGGGTGCGGGCGGCGAGGACGGAGAGGCGACGCGCGACCGTGCCCGCGAGCGCGCGGAAGGCGGCGGCGGCCGGCGAGTCGGGGGCGAATCGGACGATCGGCTGGCCCGCGTCGCCGCCCTCGGCGATGCGCGGGTCGATCGGGATCTCGCCGAGGAACGGCGCCCCCAGCTCCTCGGCGAGGCGGGCGCCGCCGCCGCGGCCGAAGATGTAGTAGCGCCGGTCCGGCAGGTCCGGCGGCGAGAACCAGGCCATGTTCTCGATCACGCCGAGCACCGGGACGCTCACCTTCTCGAACATCTTGAGCGCCTTGCGCGCGTCGACCACCGAGAGGTCGTTCGGCGTGGTCACGATCACGGCGCCGGAGAGCGGCGCTTGCTGCGTCAGCGTGAGCGCGGCGTCGCCGGTGCCGGGCGGCAGGTCGATCACCAGGTAGTCGAGCTCTCCCCACTCGACGTCGGTCAGGAACTGACGGATCAGGCCGTGCACCATCGGCCCGCGCCAGATCACCGGCGAGCTCTCGGTGATGAAGAAGCCCATCGACATCAGCTTCAGGCCGTGCTGCTCCAGCGGGAGGATCACCTTCCGCTCGCCGCGCTCCTCGGTGGCGGGCCGGCCCGTGACGCCGAGCAGCGTCGGCAGCGAAGGGCCGTAGACGTCGGCGTCGAGCAGGCCCACCCGCGCGCCGGTCTCGGCGAGGGCGAGCGCGAGGTTCACGGAGGTGTTGCTCTTGCCGACGCCGCCCTTGCCGGAGGCGACCGCGATGATGTTGCGCACGCCGGGCAGCACGTCGCCCGCCGCGACCGGACGCGCGCTGCGGCCGCGCGTCTCGGCGGCCATGGTGACCTGGACGTCCGAGACGCCGGGCAGCGCCGCGACGCGCTCGCGCGCCGCGCGCTCGAACTCGGCCTTCACCGGGCAGGCGGGCGTGGTGAGCACGATCCGGAACGACACGCGGCCGGCGTCGATGGCGACGTCGCGCACGAACCCGAGGTCGACGATGCTGCGGCCGAAGTCGGGGTCGACGATCGGGCGCAGCGCCTCGAGCACCTGGGACTCGCTGGGCTGGCTCATGGGGTCTCCGGATCGGGGACGCAGGACCCCCTGACTATCGCCCTCCCGGGGCGGCGCGTCGAGCCGCGCTGCGCGCTCCGAGGCTAGGGAGCCGGGGCCCCTCCCGTCGGCGTGGCGAGCCCCGCCGACCAGTTCTGGGAGTTCCGCCGATCGCCGCCGAAGCCCTGCCACTGCACGCTGCCGGGCGTCGCCGGGCTCGGCGTGTCCCACACGTAGAGGTTGCCGTTGCGCGTCGCCGCCACCACCTCGAGCTGACCGTCGCCGTCGACGTCGCCCGGCGTCGGCGAGGCCACCAGCCAGCCGTGGGTGAACTTCGGCCAGCCCGCGGGGGTGGCGCCGCTCAGGTCGTAGGCCCGCAGCAGGTAGGCGCCGCTGCCCTGCACGATCTCCGCCTGCCCGTCGCCGCTCACGTCGGCGATCGCCGGCGAGGTCAGGAACTGCATGTCGTCCAT
>Ga0105106_10000284_pt1 | contig 36293 bp, 41 predicted proteins | sample PPLLaktember2015_5_FD_79109 | JGI IMG/M metagenome (GOLD analysis project Ga0105106, IMG submission 79109) | Freshwater sediment microbial communities from Prairie Pothole Lake near Jamestown, North Dakota, USA - PPLs Lake P8 Core (1) Depth... | ecosystem: Environmental > Aquatic > Freshwater >... | reverse complement strand
CTTTTGCACTGTTAATATAGAAGATCGTGGAAACCTTAATTCATTCAAGACAGAATATAGCCAAACTATACAAGATATAACTGGTGCTCTGGATGGCTATGTAAATCCGGACTTAAGTGGTTATGCTGTTAACGCTACTGTTGACGAACACTACGCACAACATAGTGAAGTAATACAAACCATTCTGAAAGACTTGGATGGATACGTAAATCCTGATTTGAGTAGTTATGCCGTTAACACCACTGTTGATGAACACTACGCACAGCATTCAAGTGCTATACAAACTATATTGAAAGATTTGGATGGCTATGTAAATCCTGATTTAAGCAGCTATGCTTTAGATACAACAGTCTCGGATCATTATACACAACACAGTGATGCTATACAAACTATTCTGAAAGACCTGGATGGTTACGTTAATCCTGACTTGAGTGGGTACGCTGCTAATACTACTGTTGATGAGCATTACGCTCAACACTCCGAAGCAATACAAACCATATTGAAAGACCTGGACGGTTATGTAAATCCGGACTTAAGCGGTTATGCATCAGACACAACAGTTTCAGAACACTACGCACAACACAGCGAAGCAATACAAACTATATTGAAAGATTTAGATGGATACGTAAATCCTGATTTGAGTAGTTATGCTGTTAACGCTACTGTTGATGAGCACTACGCGCAGCACTCGCAGGCAATACAAACTATTCTTAAAGACCTGGACGGATATGCAACGGATCTTACTGGCGTAAGTGAAGAGACTTTTAATGAGTTTAAGTCACAGTATTCACAGGTAGTTCAGAGCGTTCGTCAAGCGTGTGATGGTTATATCGGAACTACTGATGGTTACTTTACTGGTAATGTTTCGCCTAACGTAAATAATACACAGAATCTGGGTATGGGTGATAAGGCTTGGCACGAACTACACATTGGTAATGGTGGTATAAACTTACACACAAATGTAACAACTGATGAATATACTTATCAGACACCAACTCTTATAGATCGTTATGCCGGGTCAGAATCTGGAAATGATGGACACGAAGTATACAGACTAAATGCAAAATATAATATTGCGTTACTTGGTGGTCCAATAGCATTTTACAACGAAGACCTTTATATTTCCGATTATAGCAACCAATGTATTCGTAGAGTTAGAAATTCAGATGGGTATTCAGAGACTTGGGCTGGAAAAGCAGGTATTGCTGGAAATAAATTAGGATGCCACAGAACTTCGTGTGAGTTTAATGGACCAACAAGTATTGCTTTTAGATCTGATGGATCTGCCATTATAGCAGATTTTGGAAATCATAATATATTAACTGTAAATCCAGCAACTGGCGTAGTAACTAAAATAGGCGGAGACAATACAACAGACGGAAACCCACCAGCAGATGGAACAGATGCTTACGGACAGCCTATGGGTGGAACACTAACTGTTATAGTAGATACTGATGATAATATTATTTGCACAGCATATAGTGTTGCCGCCATATTTAAGATAACCGCCACAACCAACAAAGTATATAAACTTGCTGGAACTTATGGATCACACGGTTCTACTGGTGATGGTGGTGCGGCGACAGCAGCCAAAATAAATCATCCAATGAGTGTTGCAATAACAAGCACCGCCGCAACTTGGTATATTATGGATACCTCTAACTCAAAAATTAGAGCGATTAGTTCAGCTGGTATAATAAGCACATTTGATTCTGGACTTATCCCATATGGATCGTGGTTAGATGAAACAGACTTGTATAGTGGTGGTAATGGATATGTATATAGATATCCTGCCGGCGTTATAGGTGCAAAAACAACTATTGCTGGTAATGGAGCCACCGGACAAACGGGTGATGGCGGCTTGCCAACAAGCGCTACTATTGGTCCAGTAGGTGGTTTGTGTATGGATGAAATACACCAGGTTTATATTCAATCGTCAGCTAATCAAAATGTCCGTGTGCTTAATTCTTACAAACACACTGTTACAACAGAGGGAGACTTAAATATTTGCCAATCAGGAATAGAAGGCGCAACCGGATCTGGCTGGGTTCAGTGTAACTTAAATGGTATGGACTGCTACATAAGACTTTATAGCACCAAATAGGAGTAATTATGGAATGCCACGTTAAAGCAAATCAATATTTAATAGGAGAGTGCGACGAAAATTTAGAAATAAGAAACGCAGATGGTCTATTTAACTTATGTTTCTGCGATACTCATTGGCAACAAATGTTAGACTGCGCCAAAATGATACAGGTTGGATACACAGTTGAAGATATAAAACTAATGGATGCGGCGGAACGGGCAGAGAAACTTGACCTGGCAAACTCTGGTATATTTGTTCAACCAAAAACAGAAACAGAACGGATGCAAGAAAAAATAGACACACTAACTACCAGAGTTACAGAATTAGAAAATATAGTAGCGGGGCTATAAAATGAATAAACTATTCTTAATATTTCTTACCACATTTTTTGTTTCTTGTGTGACTTTTTCGCCGCAAACATATCAAAACATACCCAGCCAAAAGTGGAACCCTGATACTGCTTTTGCTTCTACCGCTAAAGTGTATTTTAATATAACCAAGGCAGCAGGTGGCGGTAGTTTATCAGGAACCGCCTTTGCCATAACAGATAAGTATTTGTTAAGTGCAGGTCACGTTTGTGTTGCTTATGCTGAATTAGAAGCGAAAGGCTTAATAGAACCAGAAATATACTTGGACATATATGGAGCAGATGGTGAAACTATTATTACTCTTAAAGATGTCGCAATTTATGAAATTAATGAGCCGGATGATCTCTGTGTTTTTAAGCGCCGGAACCATTCTCTTGCTCCTGTTGTTTTTGCTTCCAGCCTGCCTCGCATTCATTCTCGTGTTTGGCTTGTTGGAAGCCCACTCGGGCTTTTCCAGTCGAAACAAGAAGGAGAGTTTGTAGGCATTAAAACTCTTGGAGTGCGGTATAGAAATAAAATGATAATAACTAATGCAGCGGCTGGCGGTAATAGCGGAAGCCCTGTATTTGACGAGAATGGTTGTGTTATAGGCGTTTTAATAGCAGGAGCCACAGACTTTGACCACGCATCAATTTGTACGCCTTTAAGTAAAATTAAACGCTTTCTGAAACTAATAGGAGTGGCAAATGAACGAAGATAGAATAATAGAACTAATAGCGGCACAAGCAGCTACGAGCATAAAAGTAGACGTCTTGAAAGAAACCGTGGATGAAATAAAGAGTGATATTAAGAATATAAAATATAATTTAGAAAAGAATAAAACTGCGGAAATTGGGGCTTGGAAAAAAGTAGTCTTAACAATTTTGCCAATACTTTTAGGTTCTTCCGCTGTCTCTGCTTTGTTCAACGCTTGCCTTTAATTCTGCTTTTTTCTTATTAAAACTACATCTAAAAGTGCAGTCTCCAAATCCTGTTTCTATCCAATCTAATATACGACTAAACTCAAAAGAATTATTACTACAACTGCTAACGTATTTTAAGTCATCCAGTGCTCTATCTGGGCGTCCTTCAGCCAAATTGTTTTTTGCTGACTCTGTATATTCTTCTTCCCGTGCGTTGTATAAATCACATATACATTTTATGTATAGTATTATATCATCTTTCGTTATAGTTGCAGGGTCAATAATATAATCAAAACTATCAAGCGCCATTTATTTCTCCATATTCAGTATTTTTTTCAGTTCAGGATTAAATTTTATTACCCAATGTTTATATTTTAACATAAAATCAGAGCCGCTTTTAGACCTAGACCCAGACCCAGACCTAGACCCAGACCCAGACCAAGACCCAGACCAAGACCCAGACCAAGACCCAGACCCAGACCAAGACCAAGACCCAGACCAAGACCCAGACCCAGACCAAGACCCAGACCAAGACCCAGACCCAGACCAAGACCTATATTTTTGTTTTCGTGATTTCATTTAAGTATCCTTCACATCATTGTAAATAAACAACGGTCCATCATACCCGTCTCTATCGTATTCTGGTAGTATGCCTTGCGGTATTGGGTCAATTAACAATACTTTACCTTCACCAGAAATAAGTGCTCTACGAACTAATTCATCTTTCTCTTCTTCGGTGTATAATAATCTGCGTGTAGGCTTGTTCTGTTCTTGTGCGAATATGTCTTTTATTATTTGTTCTGGCGTCAGTGGCTGCATTATATTTTCTCCAACCCTGCCAGTTTCTTAATAAGTTGCTCTTTTTTAATTTCTTCTATAGTATTATTTATCTCTTCTTTTTGCTGTTCCATAGCCCTTATTATTTCTTCTGGTGGCGGGAAAAACTTATTGTATTGTTCTTGTGTTATTTTACCAAAACCAAGAAACATTGTAAGATTATTACATATACCTAATATTGACTCGCCTGCTAACATAGGTTGTAATTCACTATCACTAAAACTATGATTGTCTATTTTCTTTTCCTCTATTTTCTTTTCCACTATTTTATTTTTAATTAGTTCCACTGTGTTTACTACCATAAATATTCCAGCTATAACGCAACCTAATGGTGGATATATAATAGCGGTCAATAATGTAACGCCACACACTATACCAAGATATTTTTCAACCATTATATCAGCAGCGTCTTCTACATATTCTTTTATAGGTTTCATTTAAGTCTCCTTATTTTAAGTCTCCAAATCAATATAATCAGCGTAGTATTTGCTGAAAATATAAGAAATATACCCTACCGTTTCTTCTTCAGAGTAGCCAAGTTTTAAGAACTCTTTATACTCAATCCAGAGTTCTATTTGTAAAAGCAGAGTTTTCACCGTATGCTATGCCTCTCTATAAACTTTTCTATTTCCGCCGCCCACGAGGCGCCGTCGTAACCGTTGTTTGCCAAGTCGGCAGCGTCTTCTGTTAACTCTTCCAACAGGTCGTCCTTGGTATGAGCACCGTATGATAAGATGTGGCGATATAGCCAATGAGGCACCAGGTCTATTTCAGAGCGAGTGGTAGTCATTGTTTAATTAGCCTTTATTAAACTCTTTATATATTTCATAGCTTTCTCATTCTGCCACCAGTTTAATTCTATATTTAATATTCTATTTTTAGTAAAAGGATACATTGCTGTCCAGTCATCTACTTTCGGTCCTAATAAGAAAAAACCAATAGACTTAGTAAAAAACCTATGAGTATTTTCTCTAGGCGGCTCAGGTTCTATAACTCTTTGTTTATTCAGTAAAATTATTTTATACATCATTCTTATTTCATATTGCATTAATATATTCCTATATGTCTTGTAAGTTTATCCAGTTCTTCAACAGTATCGTCTTCTTCTAATATTACTTCATTTTTCTTTTTATATACATACATTCTATTTAATATACTAGTAATGGTACCTGGAAATTTTATATTATATTTCTTGCACAACTGCTTAACCGTCATACCAGCAACATAATCTGCTGCTATAGCTTCGTAGTTGTGCTTTCTATTATGACCTCCGCGTTTTTGCTTCTGTTTGGGCACCATTTCATTTACTACTTCCTTTGCTGATTTTCTCCCGTGGTTGTTGCTCATGTTTTTACTCCTTTCTAAACTTTTTTATATTATAACATATTGAAATTATTAAATTAAAAAAATAGTTTCTAAAAATAGTTGACAAAAGCAAAAAAAAATATATATAAACTAAGTGTCGAACGAAGAGAGACACTTAGTATCTTGTGGCTGTTGTTTGGTTGTTGGCGTTCTTCAATTGTTTACCCTTCCTAATAGTTACAAACCATTCTTTAACTCTTTCTCTTTTAAGAAGTATTCCTTTTGTTGAATACAAGTTATTATTACAATTATATTGAGTCTCCCAATTAAAACTCGTATTTTCTAATTCTTCTAGGTTATTCATTATATAATTGTGTAATTTTGTGAAACTTATTAAATATATTCCACCACTTTGTTCATAATGATAAACAACATAGTCTGTTATTTTATTTGCATCGGTTGTCCAACCAGGTGTTCCTTTTTTATCGTTGCTTATTAATTCTATTGGAATATACTCATTATCTTGCTTATTAGCGCCTATAGCTTTTAGATCGAATGCTTGAAACATATTGTTTTTATTGTTAAAAAGCCAAAAGTCAACACCAAGTTTATCTTCCTCTGTGGTACTTTCCTTATAAGTTCTAGCAAATAGTCCATTATAATATTTTATTATTTCTTTTGCGACAGGTTTATATAGTTGTTTTGCTCTGTTGTTTTCTTTATAGAATGTGGTGCTCATAGTCTTCCCTTTGTTGTTTCTACCCAGTGTTTCTCTGCGTCGCAACCTGAAAAGTTTCTATTTAATTGTTTAGCGGCTACTGCTGAAGAACCAGATCCAACAAAACAGTCAACTACAATTTCACCTTCAACAGTTGACTGACTTATTAGAAACTTTAATAGATCCACAGGTTTTTCTGCAGTATGATCTGTATCGTGTTGTCTTGGAAAATTTAATATATCAGAAGAAAAACCATTTAATATACGACCTTCTCCATTCTTTGCGAACCATATATACTCGTGTTTGTTTGCATAGGCTGTTGAAAAGTTGCACATCGTATGGTTATCTTTTACCCATATAATAGGGTTATCTTGGACTTCATAATATTTTGCTATTAAGTTCTTGAATTCATAGGCATTTGTATAACCACTAAAAATATATAAATGAGCATCTTTGGTTAGTTTAGGCTTTAAGGCTTTTAATACATTGTCTAGTAAGTCTATGGCGTATTCTTTGCCGTCAGCATATTGTTTCTCTTGTTTGCGGGTGTTGTGTATTTCTATGCCATATGGTGGATCTGTAATAAAACAGTCAACGCTTTCATCTTGAAGTTTGTTAATAAATTCAATAGAATCCATGCACCATATATTGCTTGCCTCTACTGACTGTGTTTTCTTTTGTCTTGCTTTAATTTTTAAGTCTCTAACTGCTTGTCTGGCATTTTTATAGTCACCTGTTTTAATACCAGCAAGTGCCTGTTTAATTTGTTTCTCTGGTAAGTCTTTTATTGTTGTAGCTTCGTTGACTGTTAAATAACCTTCTTTTATTGCATTTTCTATGTTTTCGTTTTTAATACTTTTGGCTTGTTTAATAATGCGCTCAGAAACACCAAACTTTTTAGCTATTTGCGACGAGCTGTGCAACGTTGCACAGCTCCTTTGACCATTTTTTAAAGTAGTAAATTTAGAACCTATTAAAGCTTTCTGACTTTCATTTAGGTTGCGGCGGTCAAAGTTTTTAATAAGAACGAATTCAAATGGATCGCTCCCAATAAATTCTTCAAATTTTGGTTTTACTCCTGCTTTGATACAAGCTTTAAACCTATTGTGTCCATCTAATATTTCTCCTTTATAGGTTGTTATTGGTTCTAATAAACCATTTGTTTTAATGCTTTCTACTAAAGCATTAAATTCCTCTTCTATCATTAAAGGAAACATTTCTGCTAACTTGTGTATTTTCATTCTTTTTTCTCCAATGCTTTAGTTTTTATCCTTCTCTTTACTCTGTTCTTTTAGCTTTATAGCAATGTCTCGTATTTCTTCCTTATATTCTTTATATTGTTCTTCTAGTTCTTTCACTGTCTTGCCGAATAGCCTAAGTACCTTCTCTTCGTAGGTTTCCTCTTTCATTTATTCCTCCTTTACCAAGATATTATTATTGATGTACATCCTTCATTGCATACTCTATCGCATTTTACTTTATACCCAAGAGCAATAAGTTCAGCACATATTTCTTTACATTTTTCTGTTTCTACTGAATGTTTTGCTCGATGTCCTTGAAACTCACATATTTCTCTTATTAAACTATCTATTTCATCTAACTCGCTACCTGATAGTTCTCGTGCTTCTTTTGCTGTAATCATTTTATCTCCTTATTTATTCCAAGCACTCTATTTATTACATCTTCATAACTAAACGCTTCCTTGCGTATTATCGCTACCATAACTTCAAGTATCCTTCTCTTTACTCTGTTCTTTTAGCTTTATAGCAATGTCTCGTATTTCTTTCTCTTGTAATTTGTTAAGCCTTATAGCAATAGGAAATAACTCGTTGGCTTCTTTAAGTTCCTTAATGAATTTAGCTATTTGTGCAGACATACTTATATTATTGGAAACACACCATTTCTTGAACCACTTCCAGGTAGCAATTTCAGTGTCGTGAACATATATTTGTTTTGTAGTTTGCATTGGGCACCTCCATATGTTATTATACACTAAAATTACTAAACGTCAAATATTTTTTGACATTTCTGAAAAAAAGCGTATAATAATAAGTGTGGGTAGGAAGCAGTTAAGCTAGTCCTCCTTTCTTTCTGTTTCTTGCCTGCAGTCAGTTCTTTCTTCCAAGCGCTGCTTTCACATAAGTAATCCACAGGTTTTGGTGCTTTTCCTGGCGCGAAATAAAGCACTTCCTTTCCAATAAAGTGTACCTCGTAATACCTTTTTTTAAACCTTGTAGCCTGGTTTACGTAGTCCTGCCACACCAATAAAGTGTACCTCGTAATAGCTTTTTTCGCCTATAACCTGCCTAGAACTGCTTATAAAGAAACCCACACTAAACTATACAGCCTAACTAAAAGAACCGCTCCACGACGTTCTAATAGCGTGTGGAGCGGTATTATGTTATACTACGTTAAAATATATAAGCCATGCGCCAGTATTTCTACTGGCGGAAGAGTGTTATTCCTCCTTTAGGTTAGAACCACAAGTCTGACAACGCCATGGCTTAAGAATATCTATAATAATCATAAATGGTATTAAAAGCCATGTAATTCCGCATGTAAATATACCAACAATAAGCATACCAGTATATTCTCCACCAAATTGTTCTTTACTAGCTAATACGTTTTTGTTGCAATAGTTACAGAATTTTCCAGTTTGTCTAATTTTCATGTTACCTCCTAGTTGTTACTTGCGTTTTAGCTGAAACTCTAAACTAGCTATTCTATTGTTTTGCTTGTCAATCACTTCCTCTAGTCGCTTAATAGAAGCATTCGCCTTATCAATATCCTTTCTCGCTGGTGTCTTTTCCAGCGCCTTTTTCTTAGTATCCTCTAGCACAGCAAGCATAAAGTCGTCCATTTTCTTAGTCTTCTCAAGCATAAAGTCGGAATTTGCAGCAAGACTGCTATTAATGGTAGGAACAATCTTTTCGTTGAATACTTCCATTAAAAGCTCATACAGGCTATCTTTAGTTGCCGCAATAAGCCCCTCGAAAGCCTCATTAGCCTTGTTATTTACAACATCATGTATTTGCTGTATCTTTTCGTTCTGCATTTCGGTTTCAGTCCGCATAGCAGAAACTAACTTACAATCTGCTTCAATAAGTTTATTTATTGTTACTTTTTCTACATCTATAACATGCTTGGCTAATGCCATGGATAATTCATTAAGCACAGTAATTTGTTCATCAGTAAAACCGTTCATATTCACTCGTGCAGTATCGAAACATATGTATTTACTCATGTTACTTCCTCCCTTGCCAATTTTTGTAGGTTTTGCGCACTTCGTCGGCTAAGCAATATATTACGGTATCAATATTGCTATCGTATATAACAGCAGTATCAATTCCATTTACTAAACCGAAAATACACAATGTTTTTCCAGGGTTAGTATCAATTCTTGGAGCGATCATAGACGAATAGTGTTTATCTATTACGCTCATATCCAATGAATTACCAATGCTTTTGTGCCTGATAACCTTTCTCATGTTACCTCCACTCGGTTAGTTGTTTAATAAAGTGCTCTATGTCATCATCGCCTATATCCAGTATCCACTTCTGCACTGCTTTGATCTCTATCCAGTTCATTTATATAACTCCTACTTTGCCGATATCTATGCATTTTTTAAGGTTTCGGCGCATTAAAATAGCAAAAAGCCTATATTTTACAAGCTGAAATAAAACAACCAAGCACATAGAAAGTGCAAGTATACCGAATACAGGCGTAAAGCTAATAGGGTCTCCGTATTGGCTAAGTACGTTAGCTGTTTGACTTATACAAACACCAAACATAGTAATAGTAGGCATCCAGCTATCCAATGCGTATTTGTAATATTCTATCAGCTTCTTTTCTGGTAGTTTATCTCGTTTTGCGTGTAGCCAATAAAGAGCCTTATTAAGGACATACACCTGTGCTTCGTCATCATCCGTAGTTACTTTCTCTTTAAGTGAGGCTAATAAATTCCAGCCATACTTGTGTTCTAGTAGTATTGCCTCTCTTTGAGTTAGAAATACTAAAGGAAATGCTATTTTTTCGTCTGTTTTCATATTATGGCTAACTATTGCAGCTGCCGATCCGTTAACAAATGTTTTCTTCATTGTTTCTCCTTATTTTGGTTATCTGTTCCTTTATCCACTTATTACAAGCGCCCTTTCCTCCTATAAATTCTTTCATACCAGAGGCTTTAAGGCTTAATATAAACCAATAAAGCCTATACACAATTTTGCTCATTTACGCTCCTCTGTTAAAGTTTAAGACACACTACTCCCTACGGTCCCTCTTAGTACACGGGTTAAGTTTTGTTAGGGCTGTTTATTAAACCCGTAGGCACACCTTCCCCGTGCTTCACACTCAGTTTTTAGTCCGGTGTACCTGTTTTAGCTTAGTAATATTAAACAAATACTCTTCGCGCCTCCTTTCCTCCTAGCGGTTAAGTTTATTCCGTCGGCTAGGAAAACTCAAGATACACTACCGCCGAACCTTACTCTAGGAATTCGGTTAAGTGTACCTCTATATACCTTTTTTGGCTAGGTAAAAACACCCTATTCTCGTCTTACCTAACTACATAGCTTCAGCTTATTATTGCCGAGGCTAGAAGAATACACGAATACTTACACCTATGGTTTACATAGGAAGTAGTATAAGTTTTAACTACAAGACCAATAGACATATATGGACACAACTAGCATAAATAACTAATTGTGTTTATATGTCTATTTAACGCCAAACAACCAACCAAACAAACAGAAACAAGCCTGAGTAAAGAAACAAGCATACAGGCTATAGAAGTAATAGGTTTCCATTAATTAACCTTTCTAGTCTTAACAATAGACTTCTTAGTTTCTTCTGCTTCTTTCTTAATTCTTCTCACAGCCTCTTTCAACTCAGACTTAGTGAGGGGAAGCAATAGGTTTTTTAGTTCTTCAGCAGTCATCCTCTTCTCTTTCTTCCTTGCTACGAAGGTCTATAACAGCAGGAAGACTACCACCGTCACTGATAGCACCGAATATGTGGCTTATCACCACAAAGCCAGCGACTACCCATATAAGTACTAGAAGCATACTCCTACTCCTTTGAAAACATTGAGGTTTCTCCGCAACTACCAATAAAAACACGTATTTACGCGAGCCCTGTTCCTGCGGTTAGTACTTGCGCTGACCGCGACCGGTACCAATGCATTTTTGGTGCCAAAATGGAACTGCCGCGAAAACATTGACGTTTTTCGGCTGGCACGCGACTTGCACGTCACGAAAACCACGACATTCTCGCCTGTGTGCGCATGTAGGTGCATGTAGGCAAACTCCAAAAACCGCAATGTTTTCGCGCACTTGACGCGCTGCGTCACGACCACGACATTTTCGCCTGTGCGTCTTGGACCTACACGCGCGCACATGTAGGTGTAAGTAATACATGTAGGTATAAGTACGACATTCTGTCGTATGGTCTATGCGTATAATGCCTAAACGAACGATTCTTAGCGAGAGAAACGCATTCTTTTATTCATAGCGTGGTGGGTCAGGGTGTGTGGGCCAGGAAGTAATGCGCGCCTGGTGTAAGAAATAGGTGTTATGGTCCGCAGGACCTAGACCCCACCCTTACTATTCTAAGGTACTGCGCGCGTATTAAGTTCAGGCTTAATTTCACTGTGTCTATAGGTTTGCAGTATATAAAAAATATAAAAAATACTAATAAAATATATATAGTAAGTAGTCGTAAAGAAAAAAGAGAAACCTATGTATAAAGACTTAGAAAAACAAAAAGAATATTGTAGAAAGTGGCGTAGTAGAAATAAGTCACATATAAAGAAGTACCGTGACGGTAGAGTATATAATTATAACCGTTATAAATGTGCAGCAATAAAAAGAAACCTAATATTTTCACTTACTTATGAACAATTTTGTAATATTGTTAGTTTAAAGTGCCATTATTGTAATTGTTTTTCTGAAGGACATGAATATTGTGGTATAGACAGAAAAGACAACTCTATAGGTTATACTATATTCAATTGTCTTCCTTGTTGTGCCATGTGTAATAAAATGAAACTTGCGCATTCCTACGACAATTTTATATTAAAATGTGTTCAAATAGCCAACCAATATAAAAACCTATGTATAAAGACTTAGAAAAACAAAAAGCCTAGCGTAAGTGACTTTATTACACATATAAAAAAATACTAAATTATTTAGAGGTAGACTATTAATGTGTGACTTAATATACACTGAGCCGGATGGTTATGTTACTCCTTGCAAAGGTGTTATTACTTCTTTCCGCACAGTAGACAATACATTATATAATGCTTGTAGTTTTCATATAAATTTATATAAAACAATAGAGGTTTTATTAGGTATGGGCTATGATCTGGAAATACTAGAAACTCTTAATTTAGCACAAATAACTAAACTATACGCAGAAATACCAACTTATTATAAGCGAGGTTATTTTCAATATGCCACTAAAAAGCGGAAGTAGTAGAAAAACTATAAGCGCTAATATAGCAGAACTTATACACAGCGGGCGTAAACCTAGCCAAGCAGCAGCAATAGCGTATAAAAAAGCGCGCAAAGTTAAAATACGTAGGAAGCGTAAACATGGAAAATAATGACGGTTACGAAGCAGTAATAACAGACTGGGATCCTACAAGACAACGAATACACGGAGACGGTAGAACAGGTAGACGTATAGCTATGCAGAAAGCCTCCTACCAGGAAATAAGTACCACTAAAATGTTTGAGGACTTATTGTCTATATTCGTCAGTACTATTAACAACTTAAACCAAGCAAGTACGTCTCAGGTTGGCGGGCTAAACTCTAGGCAAATAAACGACATGAGTAAGTTAGTTGCAACTATGACCATGCTTAATAAAGAAATAAGAGAAACTACTAAAGACAGCAATACTTTACAAGGCTTAAGCTTTCCAGAACAATTACAGGTAGTTATGGAAGCACTTAAGAAAATAGGAGCTATATAATGGGAACCACTGCTTCACAAAAATTAATAATAAGACCTTATACACCAGACGACGTTAATTTCATTATTAAGTCTTGGCTAACTAGTACTAGGTTTGACTTACAAATAACGGACCTAAAAGCAAGTCTAGACATAATACGTTACGAATCGTTAATGCGTCCTTCAGTACAAAATGTAATGGCGCGCTGTGGAGTTTTAGTAGCGTGTGATCCAGAAGACTACTCACATATATTTGGTTTTATTTGCGGCGAGCACCAAGAGCACTCATTTGTTGTTCATATGGTATATGTTAAGCAGTTTGCCAGAAAGAACCACGTAGCCACTGTATTATTAAACCGCGCTAATAAATATAAAAAACCAGTAGTTTCTAGCTGGACCTCAAGTATTATAAATAAAATAGAAAAAGAAATAGGAAGAAAGCTTTGTGTTTATGACCACAAAATGTTAGAAATTATGTGGGGTGCTAAATTTGAGCCTATAGCGAGACTAGTAACAGAAGGAGCCAAAGAATGAATTTAAAATATATATGTTTAACTCAGCCTATACAAGCTGGCGGTACACTAGGAATGGGAGCCACTAAGCTTATTAGGAAAGCAGATGTAGAAGAGTTATTTATTAAAGGTAATTTTGTAATGGCCGTTAAGAAAGGTAAAGTTGTTAAATTTCCTTTAGCCAATATTCTATTTTTTGAGGAAGAGGAAGAACCTATTGTAACAAATGAATAAATTAGACGCTTTTTCAGTAATAGGCGAATATGCTAGGTTACATGGCAAAGAAGCTATAAATAATATACTACAGGCTAAACAGCCTAAAATAGACTTAACTAAAGATTTGTTTCCTATGCAAGTAGACTTTATTAACCATAAGTCTAAGCGTAAGGCTATGCTGTTTGGCCGCAGGTCAGGCAAGTCCTATGCCGCTGCGCACTACTTAATTAAAACAGCCTACGAGAATAAAGGCTGTTTATGTTCTTTTATAGGTATTACCGCCGGCTCAGCCAAGAAAATTATATGGGACATTATTATAGAAGTTTCTACACAATTTGACTTGAAAATAGAACCTAATATAACAAACATGCTGTTTTCCTTTCCTAATGGTTCTAAAATAATAATAGCCGGCGCTGACAACGAAAGAGAAATGCGTAAGCACTTAGGCGTACATAACGAATTAGTTATTATTGACGAATGCGGCGAGTTTGGTTCACACTTAGAGACTTTTATAAAGAAAACCATAATGCCTACGCTTATAGACACCGGCGGTACTATTTGTTTATTAGGAACGCCCGGAGACCTATGTGGTGGCTTCTGGTTTAAAGTAACCAAAGAGCTAATAAAAGGCTGGAAAGTGTGGAAAGGAAACATGCTGGACAACCCAAAGATGCCTATTTGGAAAGACAAGCCTAACTGGAAGAAACTAGCAAAAGCGGAGCTAGAAAGAGTTAAACTTGAAGAAGGCTATGATGACGAAAGTCCTCAATATATAAGGCAATATTTAGGCCGGTGGCACGAAGGTTCTAGTAGTTTAGTATATAGTAATTTTAGCTATGAAAACAACACCTATGAGGTATTGCCGAAAGATATACAGCATTGGAACCATCTAATAGGTATAGACTATGGTATAGAAGACGCTAGTTCCATAGTAGTTGCTGCCTATTCAGAACATACTAATAATTTATATATAATTGAAACATATAAAAAACCAGGACTTACGCCAGAAGAAATGGCGTATAAAGTTAAGTTTTATTACGACAAATATGAACCAGTTTCAATAGTTGCCGATGGTAATGGTATTGGAGCTGCCTTTTTAAGTCAGTTAAACTCTATGTATGCGTTAGGAATTAACCTGGCTGCCAAAAAAGACAAAGCGTCATTTATTGAATTATTAAATGATGACTTCAGGCTAAAGAAAATAAAAATAAATAGGAACGCAGAACCATTGCTTACAGAAATAGCGACATACCAGTGGAAAGATAGCCAACAGAAAATTTTACCTGCTGTAGCTGAGGACCATTGTTGTGACGCGTTATTATATTTGTGGAGAGAATCATTGCACTATTTAGGCAGAAAACCTAGGAAAATACCAACTAGGCACGAACCAGGCTACGGCAAGTATTTGGTAGAAAGAGAACTAGAGGCTATGGAAGAGGCAAAAAACGCCAATGAATGGGAAGAGTTAGCAAAAAGTGAGGGGTATAAATATGGAGACTAAAGTAGAGTTTACCGTAGAGCAGATAAAAGACTTAATTACCTTTGCCAAGACAATGAATATAAAGCACTTTATATTAGGTGACTTACAAATATTATTCAATGACGAAAACACTATGTATCAAGGCACAGAAATGACTGCCGATGAACTAATGTTTGGTAGTAAAAAGCGTTAAACGGAGTTAAAATGGTAGTCGTAAAATGGTGGGAAAAAGACAAAGACGAAAAACATTTGGCTATTTTTGAGCTAGCAAAACGACTTGAGCACATTAACGAAGGAAGACACGATCGGCTATTAAACTACGCCAGACTGTATAGTAACTACGACATAGCAGGTTTAGATCCACACAATTATATAAGAAGTAATGACATAGGGTTTCTTGAATTAGAGGGAGAGCGGTCAAAATACAATTTAATAGGTTCAGTGGTAGACACTTTAGTTTCACGAATAGCTAAGAATAAACCTAAAATAAATGTTCTACCTACTGGTGCCAATTGGACTATACAGACTAAAGCACGTAAATTAGAGCGTTACATACAAGGTGTATTTTATGAGACTAGTGTATACGACAGCGGAATACTAGCCTTCTTACAAGCAATTTGCTGGGGAACTGGCGTCGTGTATCCGTTTATGAATGACGACGGTAATATAGAAGTAGAAACAATTCCAGTGCATGAATTATGGGTAGATCCTAGAGAAGCTATTTATGGCAAACCTAGGCAAATATTTAGACGCAAGCATATGGACAAATCAGTACTGTCCGAGTTGTTTAAAAAGAATAAATTAGACATAGAAACGGCAGGAAAGCTGTTAGACGAGAGCGATCCAGGAGAAACAATTTCTGACCTGGTAACTGTTATAGAAGCCTGGAGGTTGCCTACTTCATTAAGTTCGGAAGATGGAAGACACACTATATGTGTAGACAATGCTGTACTTTTAGATGAAGAATATAATAAAGCAGACTTTCCTTTTGTATTTTTACGCTGGAAACGCCCACTTATGGCTTTCTGGGGTATAGGTTTAGTACAAGAACTAATGGGAATACAGTTAGACATTAATTATACGCTTAGTAAAATACAGAAAGCACATCATTTACTAGCGAATCCACATGTTTATGTTCATGTTGGTTCTACAATTTCTAAACCGCACATACAAAGAAATGACACAGGTTCAATAATTCCTTATAGTGGGGCAGTGCCGCCAACAGTACAAACTTTTCAGGTAATACACCCTGAAATATATCAGCATTTGGAAGCACAAATGCGAAGAGGTTACGAAATTGCTGGTGTTTCTCAACTAGCCGCACAGTCTAAGAATGTATTAGGACCTAATGCTTCAGGTGCAGCCATAAGAGAACTATCCGATATAGAGTCGGAACGTTTCGCAGTTGTTTCACAGGACTATGATGAATTTTATGTTAATTTAGCAGATAAAATGATTGACTTGGCTAGAGAAGCCTATAAGACAGACGAAGGAGCTAAATTAAAATTCACTGTCAAGGGCAAGAAATTTATAGAACAAATAGACTGGAAAGAAATAGACTTGGATGCAGACCAGTTTGTATTAGAACTAGAAGCAGGAAGTAGTCTACCAAAGTCAAAAGCAGGAAAAATACAAACTGCTACAGACTGGCTACAAGTTGGTGCCATAACTCCACAAGAATGGAGAGACATAATAGAAATGCCGGATCTAGAAAGAAAGCGAGAAATAGAAAAAGGACCAGAAGAATATATTAAGAAAGTTATCGAGGAAATGTTATATGAAGGAGTTGTTATAGAGCCTGAAAAATTTGACAACCTTTCTTTTGCGCTGAAATATGCCATATTAACATATTCAAATGGAAAAATAAATGGTGCACCAGAAGAGCGTTTAGACTTACTGAGACAGTTTATAGAAAAGGTGGATGCAATGTTAGCGCCTCCTCCAGAAGCAATGCCTGCTCCGCAGGAAGGTTTGCCGGGCGAAATAGCAGCTCCTTCTACTGCTCAAATGCCGCCTCCTATACCAGGAGCTCCGGGAGCCGTGCCAGCACCAAATATGTAATAAAAGGAGCTAACAATGAGCGACGAAACAGAGCAAAATTTAGACACTATACTTAAAGCGGCAGAAGCAAGAGGCTTAATACCTTCAGACGAAGAAGTAAAAGCATTAGAAGGCGAGCCAGAAGTAGAACCGGAAGTAAAACCAGAGCCTAAGAAAGAACCGGAAGTAACAGAAGAAGAAAGAGAAATCCTACATCCTAAAGTTATTGCATTGTCTAGAAGAGAAAATGTTATAAGAAAGCGGGAATCAGAACTAAAAGATCTAGAAAAGCAGAAACAAGAGTTTGAACAGCAGAAGAAAAGTCTAGACGGAATGACTTTAAGCGAGTTTGTCAAGCAGAAAAACTATACTTATGAACAGGCTTTAAAGGAATTTCTAGGAACAGGAGACAAGCCAATAACTGATCAAGAGTCAGCTTTGGCTGTAAGACTAGAAAAAATAGAAAAACAAACTGCTGAAAAAGAAGAACAATTAAAAAAACAGAAAGAAGAATTAGACCTAAAAGTACAGCAAGAAGAAGCAGAGAAATATGTTACGAGTTTGCGTAAGTTCTTGGACGACGGAGCAGAAAAATATGAGCTAATAACAGCTTCAGACAACCACAAACTTGTTTTAGATACAGTGCTTGAACACTACAATGAAACAGGCGAAGAGCTACCATGGGAACAAGCAGCCGAGCGAATAGAAGCCTTTTTAGAGGAAGAGTTAACAAAGAAAATAGAGAAGTTACTAAATACTTCGAAAATAAAAAATAAATTAGGAAAAGTAGGAAAATCAGAGCCAAAAAAACCAGAGCCTATTAAAGCGGGAATTAGACAGCAAGAACCTACAACAAAGACATTGTCTAATAAAAACACTGCCTCAAACATAGTGGAAGACTCAGATATTGAGGATCCAGAAGAGGCATACAAGCAAGCGTTAGCGTTTGCTAGAGAAAAACTAATTTAATAGGAGAATATTATGGCTACTTTAGATTCTACTACTGGTGCAGCTCTTTTAAAGAAAATGTATCCAGTAAAGGTGATGGAGAAATTAACATTCACCAACCGTCCGTTTTTGGCAATGGTTCCAAAAGGCGTATATGGCGGGTCCTCTGTTGACTTCGCTATTCATTATTCAGATCCACAGGGCATTGCTACTGATCTAGCAGATGTTACTGAAGGTCCATCAGGCTCCAAGCAGTTTAGTGCTACAATGCGTAGTATTGAAGCTTCTGCCTCAGTAGATGGAAAACTAATAGAGAAATGCGCTGCTGGCGATCCAGCTGCTTTCGTTGACCCACTCAAAGATGAGTCGTCAAACCTTATTAACAGCGTTTCCAACGTTCTTGCAGCTCAGCTGTATAGAACCGCTGGTGGAGCACTAGGAAAGGTTTCTAGCGTCACTGCTACTACCCTAGTACTTACGAACCCATCCGATGCTGTTAACTTTCCAGTAGGTATGTATGTTGGTGCCGATACGGTAGACGGCGGAGGCACTGTTCACTCGGGCTCAGAGCCAATTACTAAAGTTGACGCAAATACAGGCATATTGACTGCGGCTGCTTGGACTGACATTACTGGCATTGCTGCTGGTGACTTTTTGTTCAGACACGGAACCTACGACACTTGCTTCCACGGTCAAGGAAGCTGGGTTGCGAAGAATGCTTCTGATGTTGGAACGTTGTTAGGCGTTGATCGCACTGTAGACGTTGAGTCGCTAGGTGGCTTGCGTGTGAGTTCTTCGGACGTAAGCGGTCTTCCAATTGAGCAGAAACTGCAGCATGGTCTAATGCGCTGCGCTATCAAAGGCGCTTCGCCTGACAAGATCTTCCTGAACCCGGTTGATTACAATGACTTGATCATTGAGCTAGGTTCTAAAGTTCAATACACCGAATTTAAAGTTGGTGTTGTCGGCTTCGGCGGCGTAAGAATGAATGGACCAACCGGTGAAGTTATGGTAGTTGCTGATAGATTCTGTCCTGTAAAGGAAGCAAGAATTAACCAGATGAACACCTGGAAGCTATTAACCACCTCCGGTGGAACGCCTAAGTTCTTGGACTTAGACGGAAGAGTTGCTCGCGCAGCTTCTTCATATGCTTATTCGTTTAGAGCTGGCATATTTGGTAACCTTATATGTACCGCTCCAGGCTTCAACTGCGTAGTTGACCTTAGTTAATTAAGAAATAGGTAAAGGGGGCTTAAAAGCCCCCACCTATAATTTACTCATTCAAAGGAGAGTATTATGTCAGCAATAGGAAAAGTATGGGCACAGACTATAAGTAGAGGGACAGTTATTCTGTCTGGTAGTGCCAATTTAGACGTAAATGCAGATGGCGCGTCTGTTGACGGCTATGATGCATACGGCGAAGGTTTTACTGTATCGGTAATTGCAGATGGTGAGGTAGAAGTAACACCGCGCCAACTTCCGTCTCGCATTTTGTTTGCTAGTGGTGTTGTTGCTACTAGTCCAGACGCTATGACGTTAGGAACTCAGTATGACGTTGTGTGGGAGGCACAATCTGCTTCAAATGCCGATGTGTTTGACAATAGTAAAATTAAGTTCCATATATTAGATAAGTCTACTGCTCTGCACGCTAAGCCAAAACCTAATGAACGGTTCGCGTTCTTAATTATAGTGCAGCACGGGAAGCAGTAATGAAAGCACCAGCATTGTCAATATTACTAATGGATAAGAAAGATAAGAGTAAAGAAGAGCCTGTTAAAGAGAAAGAAGCAGATGACTTTACTATAATTGCGGAAGAACTTATGGCATTAGCAAAAGAAGACGATCCTGAAGGTTTTGCAGCTGCATTGAAAGACTTTGTGTGGATGTGTATGGAAAATAAAGAGTAATTGGATAGGTTTCTGGGGGGTTCCGTTTAAAAACGCCCCACAATTCAACAGAGGATAATAATAATGTCTGTTACGCTAGATACCTTGATGCAACAATGTCGTGATCGTGCCGACATGACCGATAGTGAGTTTATTGAGGATGCTGAGCTAATTCGCTTAATAAACCGCTCACAAGAAGACTTATATGACGTCCTAGTGTTGAACTACGGCGTAGACAATTTCGTAGACGGCTACGAATTCACAACCGCTGTTAGCCAAACTTCTTATGGTATTCCTACAAATATTTACAAACTATGTGGTTTAGACCTTAAAGTCAACTCAACTTGGTATAGCTTGCTGCGCTTTTCTCATGCAGACCGCAATAAGTATTTAAACGCCACAGAGGAAATAATTGATGGTAAGCCAAGAATTAGGTATATATTAAGAACCGGACACCTAGAACTACAACCAGCACCAACTGATACTTATGGTTGTAGGCTGTGGTATGTTCCTCAAATAACTCCCCTAGTTAATACCTCAGACACAATTAAAAATGGTATAGTGGACAGCTTTGCTAGTTATATTATAGCAGACGTTGCTTTCCGCATGTGTTCTAAAGAGGAAACAGAGCGCCCTGATCTTGCTGCAGAAAGAACAGAAATACTTCAGAAAATTATAGCCGCAACAGAACGAGACATAGACACTCCTTCGCCAGAACCAGATAGTGGCGTAACGCTGTTTAATTTGAAGTTACAGGCACGCTATAAAGCTGATGCAGTAACAGACCGCAGTATAAGCGAAACTGAATTAGAACATTATATAAATCAGTCTTATGGCGAATTACAAGACATACTAGAGAAAGCAACGGGAAACTATTATTTTCTAGATGGCTATGAGTTTGTAACAGAAGTAAACAAACGAGATTATGATTTGCCTGCCGACTTTTATAAGCTTGGTGGAGTGGATTTGGTTATAGGTACAGATAAATATAGTATACCAAGATATAATTTTATAGAACGCAATTTATATGAAAATACTTCATTACACCTATGGAACGGAACACCATTCTTACATTATGAATTATTACAAAATAGTATAAGATTACTTCCTGCTCCGACCGCAGTATATAATATAACTCTGTGGTATTCAAAACGTTTAAGTACATTAACCAAAGAATCTGATAAAATGTCTAACATAATAATTAGAGATTGGTCAGAATATATTACAATAGATGCTGCTATTAAAATATTAAATAAGAAATTATTAAATTTGCCGCCACAGCAAATGCAAGGAACACAGGCAGTTATAACTAATTTACAAGGACAAAAGGCATCTATGTCTGAGCGTTTAAAAGAAATGGTAGAAAATAGAGATTGGGGCGCTCCGTTAAATGTTGTAGACACAGAATTATTAGATGGCGCATTCTGGAAATACTAATGACTAAGCGTTTAATAATTCACCAGCCCAAGCCAGTTACTAAAGATCTAGAAAGTGCCGTAAAACAAATAGTTTATGATTTAATAATGGCTCAGCAAAAAATACAAGTTATTTTAGACGAAATAGCTAATAAGCCTCACCTAGATAGTTTTTTGTTAGAAGATGTGGAATTAACGACTGGTATAGTTAATTATATAAATCATAAGTTAAATAGACGTATTAGGGGCTTTAAACTTTGTGGACAGAATGCAAACGCTGTTATTTGGGAAGATATAACTGTAACAGTTGATAATAAAAAACAAATAGCATTACAATGCAGTGCTGACGTTACCTGTAGTATTGAGGTTTTCTAATGACGTTATTAAAGGAACAAATAGTAACCATTCCTCTTACTGGCGGACTTAATACCAAAGTAAGCGAAAAGCTATTAGAACCTGGCTCAAATTTAGAGTTAGAAAATGTTTATATGGATAAGACTGGAGAGATACACAAGCGTAATGGTTATTCTAATTTAACCAAAGTTACGCAAATGGTTTCTACATCTATTGATGATGGAACGTTAGATTCTGCCAACTCATTACATTCTTACAAAGATCAGTTAGTTCTTATAGGTTCAGATACCGCATCCACTTCTCAAACAGTTCACGGTCCACATATATGGGTTAAAACGGACAATTCTAATAAATGGGTAGCCGCGGGACACTACCAGCCTTGCACTTTTGAGACAAAGCGATTAAGCACCTCAAGACAAGACTATTGTAATCCATCAATAGTTGAGGGGAATGGTTTACAGGTTATTACTTACCAGTGTGGTTCTGTTCCTTATTTTGATTTAATAGATGCAGAAACGGGCATTAAATATAAAGAGCGTCAAAGCATAGAGGCAGGCGGCTATGCTCCAAAAGCAGTTTACATTGAAGACAGATACGGAAAGCATTTTTTGGTATTGGCTTATGATCCTGGCGATAAACTTGCAGGCCGTATTATAGATGCTGAAGACCCAGGCTCTATTACTTCAATTACTGTTTCTACACAAGTTCACGCTACTGATATTTTGTGGGATATTGATGCTGTTGAATATCCCGCTCATTATGATGATGCAGAGGGTGATTTAGATGCTTACCAAGAAGCAATAATAGTTTGGAAAAACGATGGTGGGTATATTTCAAGAGATGCCCTCACCGGACTTGGTGTATCACATACTTATAGTCAAATAGAAGATACGCCTAAAAATTGTTTAGCTATTAAATATGTTGAAGACCCAGAACAAGGTGGAAGAATATTTATTGTTTATCAGGCACATTCAGATGGCGCTATAGACGGCTATGCTTATGATCCAATATTTACTGCAGCACAAACACGTGCTGCGAAGGTCGAAATAACCAGTGCCCACCCGGCAGAAAATGTTAAACAAATAACGCTGGCATCTGATACTTGTTATTCTGGTAACAATTTAAGTATATTTATTGAAGTAGAGGGCGATGCAGAACACAAAACCTATACTAAACATATATATACAGATTTCTTGTTAGCCCCTGATAGTCCTTTCAGAACTGCTTATCACGTAGGTTTAGCCTCTAAAGCTTTTACTTATAATAACCAAGCTTATGTGTTACTAACACATCATTCATATGGGCAATCTACTTATTTTCTTGGTTGTGTAAGAGATTCTGGTTCTGATTGGGTATATCCTGCTAAAATATTTTATGGAATAGGCGGTGGGTTAAATACATACAATGGGTTGTCTAATGTCATACAATATGGCACTAACCAATTTAAGGTTTGTGCTTTAAGACAGTCACGCTTTATTTCAGGAACAATAAGAGATAAACAACTGGCTTCTATTTTGTTTAATTTAGAGCCAGAGCCGCTACCATCAGTTAGAACAGGTGAGTCTATGCTGATAGGCGGCGGGATAATAACTTGTTTTGACGGAAAATCGCAGGAACATAGTTTTCACTTATATCCAGAGAATATTTCCGTTGAATATCCCGCCGGCTCTGTTGCGGGCGGTGTTGGAGATGGCTACCGATCATTTGTAGCGGTATATTCTTACATAGATCGTAATGGTGAATTACAACGATCTGCGCCATCTGAAGCTTATGGTATTACTTTTGATCGCGGCACAGATACACAGTCCGGAACAGTAAATGTTCCTTATCTGAATCAGCAAGATAAAGATAATAAATCAGCCTATGGTAAAGTAGAAATATATCGCACTATTGCTGGCGGAACTACTTATTATTTAGAAATTGCACAAGATAGTCCAAATTCAGCTATTTCAGATGATTTGAACGCTACTAATTCAACTGATACTGCTGATCATATACACGAGTCACACGAGATATTATATACAGAAAGTGGTGAACCACCAAATATAGGGCCCCCTGGTGCTGTTATTATAGCAGCGCGCACCGATAGAGTATTTTTGGTGCCTATGGATGATCCCACAGCTATATGGTATTCTAAACCAAAAGTTGCAGGATTAGGTATAGAATTTAGTGATGAGATGGTTATGCGTATTGATGTAGATGGGCCCAATACTGGTTTGGCTTGTATGGATGACCAAGTTATTATATTTAAAGAAAGCTCTATATATGCTGTAGCAGGCTACGGACCTAACACTTTAAACCAGGATAGTTTCTCTACCGTAAGACCCATTGCTACTGATGTTGGTTGTATTAACCAGAATTCAATAGTAACTATGTCTCAAGGCGTTGTGTTTCAATCTAAAAAAGGTATATTCTTATTAGATCGATCACTACAAACAACTTATATAGGTGCACCAGTAGAGTACTATAACGAATATGAAATTAAAAAGACTGTAATAGTTGAAAACCACAACCAAGTACGGTTTATATTAAAAGATAACAATACTATGCTGGTGTGGGATTATTATCACAATCAGTGGTCTACTTGGACTAATCATTCAGCACAAGACACAATTATGCATGGTGATGATTTCTATTATGTTACTTCCGCAGGACAAGTTAAAAAACAGAACGCTACTTATTTAGACTGCGGACACATAGTTGGTTTTTCTGTTAGAACGCCGTGGATTAAAATGGCAGGAATTCAGGGTTTTCAGAGAATTAAACACGCTCTTGTTTTGGGTGAATATAGATCAGCACATAATTTGGTTGTTAAAGTATATACAAATTTTGATGATTATACGGTACAACAAACAGCCACATATAATACTAAAACAAACCATGTGTTAGGTGAACCGCTACAATACGATATACATCTAAAAAAACAAAAATGTCAGGCAATGATGTTTGAAATTTATGACGACAATCAGTCAGGCACTATGGAAAGTGCCAGACTTAATGCTATTAGTTTAGAAGTAGGCATTAAAGAAGGAAAGGTTAAACTTCCGAATAGGAACAAATTATAGGAGTTATGAAATGGCGAATCCATTAGATATATTAAACCCTGGGACTACTGGTGGCGGCACCGGAGGAGGAGGAGGAGGAGGAGGCGGAGGTGGTGGATTAATGGACCTAGCAAATAATTTTTATGGAAGTTTGTTTGGTAAAGGAAAAAATGACGGCGGCGCCAGGGGACCACAAGCCTATACTCCAAGAGAAAGTTATTTTAAAGTAGATCCGTCAGGAAGACTTGGTGGCATGTGGCAACAGGGTGCACAAACTGCTCCTGGACGTGGTGCTGCACAATTTCAAATGACTCCACAGCAACAACAGGCTTTAATGCAACAAGAACAGCTTAGAAAACAGCAGCTTGGTTATTTGTCTCAATTACAGGCGCAGGCTGCTGGAACTGGTGGCCCGTCTGCTGCTGAACGAATGATAGAAGCACAGCGTGGAAAAAATGTTTCACAGGCAATGGCTTTGGCTGCTTCACAACGTGGTATTAACGCCGGAGCTGCTGCTCGTGGTGCACAACAGCAAGCAGGACAAGCAGGATTAGAAGCAACACAACAAGGTGCTATAATGCGTGCTCAAGAACAAGCACAGGCGCAGCAGATGTTAGGCGGCGCTTTATCTGGCGCTAGAGAACAAGACATAGGTTTGGCTCAACTAGGACAGCAGGCAGGACTAGCTAATTTACAGTCAGAACAAGGACAGCGACAATTGAATGACCAAATGACGCAATATTATTTAGGAATGGGTATGAGTTTGGAGCAGGCACGATTACAAGCACAAATGGAAATAGAGCGACTAAGAGCAGAACAGCAAATAGCACAAAATCAGGCTATAGTTGCACAATCAGAAGGCTCAGCAAACAGAAGCTCAGGTGTGTGGGGCGGTCTTATGACTGGCGCTGGTTTGTTAGGCGCTGCAGCTCTAATGTCGGATCGCAATGTTAAGAAAAATATTAAACCAGAAGAAGGCAAAAAACTAAATGAATTTATGGACGCACTGGAGTCTTATGAATTTGACTATAAAGATGAGTCTTTAGGCAAAGGCAAACAACACGGTATTATGGTTCAAGATCTAGAAAAGTCAGAAATAGGTAAAGGTTTGGTAATAGAAACTCCAATTGGAAAAGCAATTAACACTACCAAAGCAGTTGGTCCAATATTTTCAGCTCTAAACCAGATAAACCGCAGACAAAAGAAATTAGAAGCAATGATGAGGAAAAAATAATGGCATTATTTATAGGCGAAACACCTGAATATTATAGTGTTTTAAACGGAAACGAAACACTAAAAATACCTAAGTTTGGTCTGTCAGGAGAAATACAACAGCAAATATTAAGTTTGCCAAAGGCTCCAGCCGCTTTGCCAGTACCTCAAGTTGCTGCTGGAATACAAGCGCCAAGAGAACCAACAACTGATCCAAAACAGTATTTTGATATTCCTCAAGCCGCAGTACCTACTGCTGGACAGCAAATAGCTTCCGGCGCAGGACGTTTAGCAGGAATGATAGGAATGGCTGGAGGTGTACCAGAAGGCGGCGGTGGTTTACAATTAAGTGGTGGCCCGGCCGCTAGTGGTGGCAATTTAGCAATACCAGAGTTAGAAGGAATGTCATTTGGCACGCCAAGACTTAGTTTAGAACCACAGTTTATGCCCCAGGTTACACCTTCAGTTCCGGGCGCAGGAATGGGTGCGTTAGGAACGCCAGCACTAACACCGCCAACAATGCCTAGCGAGTGGCAAAGTTTTGGTGGAACAGGAGCTGGTGGAATAGGACAAGTTGCTGGCGCTGCTTTACTTGGTGGAGCGTTAAAACCTGATACAGGACAGACTTATAAACCTACAGCTGAAGCTTCAGGAATAACAGGACAGGTGGCGCAGCCGTCAGTTTTAGACTTTGCGGGACAAGAAGGAACTGGAGCATTTAATGTTGAAATGCCAAATGCAGAAGAAGCAAAAAGATATCCAAGTATTGCAGCAGGAATGCCAGAAGTAGTGACCCCACCAAGATATATGCCTCCTGCCGCAGACAAAGCATCAGATGTTACAAAAGATATGATAAGTAATTATAATTTTGCCGGACAAGAAGGAACTGGTGAATTTATTGTAGGACAACCAAATATAAGCCAACTTGGCACACAAAAATGGAGTGAGGAAAAACAAACACTTGAGCCAGGATTACAACGTCCTGCGCCAAATACAGATTTAACAACATTACATAGTCCAGAGCAAATGAAATATAGAGAAGAACTTAGAAAGGCAGATATGCAATCAGCTGTTGATAATAGAAATGATGTTAAACGACTAAATGAAGAATTAAAAAAGACAGAAGATGAATTAAATAATAAAAAACTTGAGCCTTGGTCAGATAAATCATTTGGCGAACGAATGGGAATAGGCTTAGCATTTGCTTTAGCAGCAGTAGGGCAAGGTATAGCACAGCGCGATCCTAGTGTTGTTATGAGCCAATTTTTAGGTGCTATGAACCAAGATATTGAAAAACAAAAAGGACAAATTGCATCTAAAAAAGAAAGTGCCAGAAATGCTTATAAACGAGCTATGGATATAGTTGGAGATCAGCGACAAGCAGAATTATTAACAAAAAGCTGGATGTTAGAAGACTTAAACATGCAGACGCAAGATCTAATGTTTAGAGTTGGTAGAGAAGATCAAAAACAAACAATTGCACAATTTAATGCAACTTTACAAGAAACAAAACGACAGCATAATCAACAGTTTGGACTTGGTTTACTTAACGCACAAAATAATGAAAAACAATTAAATATGATGGAGAATAGATATAAAGCAGAAGCAGAGGCAAAAGCAGCTAAGGAAAGAGAAATACCGGCTACTTTGGTGAAAGATCTTGGAAGTATGATGGCATCTAAAACAGGAATAGAAGAGTTGTTTAAATCTTTTAATAGAGTTGGCGTGGAAGTATATGCTGGCTCTTCAATTATTCCATTTTTTCATACTGAGGCAAAAACACACAATCTTAAGAGAACTGCAATGGCTCAACAATTAAATAAAGCAATTAATGGCGGTCGCGCTTCAGATCAAGACTTTGCTAAAATAATGGAATATATGCCAGATGCATCAGATACAAAAGCATTTGCTGCAGAAAAAAAGAAAAATTTAATTGAATATGCAATGAAACAACAGGCTGGACTTCTAACATCCGCTGAATATGCGAAATACCCAGTAGATAAATATAATGAAGACTTTACAAACGCTTGGGGCATTACACCTCAAGACTTTTTGGCACGTCAGTATGCTGATGTTGGAATAACTCCTCCGCCATCACGAACAATGTCTAAACCTAAATCATTTAAGACCTATTAAGGGGCAACAGTGAACAGACTTGAACAGTTTACGCAGGATCGTAACAATCCTAATAAAATAGTAGTTAGGGCCCCAGACGGTAGCGTTGGGACTGTGGATAAGACTGATTTTGAGTCCTATTCGCAAGAAGGCTTTACTGCTCTTTCTGCCACAGATATAGACAAATATACACAAGAGTTGGCAACAGAACCACAAGACACAGAATCAAAGGAATATAGAATACACAGCGTATTAACTGATTTGCGAAATCCTAATAAGATCCCTATGGTTTCAGCAGGTGGAGAGTTCGGCACTATTAATAAAGAAGATATAGGTGATGCTATACAGCAGGGTTTTAGAGAAGCTAATAAAGATGATATAGTAAATAAGTTAAAAGAAATACATTATAGTGGTGCTTTGGCTGGTCCGTCAGAGAATATTCAGCCTGCAACAGAAGCGGGCTGGAAAGAAATAACAATGGCTGATGTTGCTGCTGCTAGACAAAATCAGCCACAACAAGTATCACAAGAGCAGTCAATACAAAAAGAAACATCTGTTTTAGCCAGAGCACTAACAGCAGATAAAGAGAAATTAAAGTATTTTGATGAAGACGTTGCTTCTGGAAAATATATGATGATAGATACTTCTGGAGATATGAAAGCAGTTTCACCAGAACAGTATAAATTTGTTCAAACAAGGGGGTACAGAGAGGCGTCTCCAGAGGAAATTCAATCTAAGAGAAACAATATAATATATGGCGAAGGTGGGTTAAACAAAGGTATTGCCGCTGTTGCTGGTGTTCTTCGTGGACTAACGATGAGTGCTTCAGACGTTGTAGCAACACACCCCTTAGAGTCATTAACTGGTAGTATATTGGGATATTCTTCTGGTGGCTTACCAGGGGCAATTATACAAGGTATGACTATAGCCCCTACGGTAAGAAGCACACTGAGACCACTTGGTATTGAAGCACCAGCAGTATATGAAGATTATAAGAATGCAATGAAGGAAGAGATAGATCAACTACAAGAACAAAACCCAGGACCAAGTATTGCTGGTGAAATAGCTGGAGCTGTAATTCCTGCTTTGTTTTCTGGCGGAATGTCTATAGAAGCAACTGCTGCATTAAAAGTGGCTCAGACTACAAAAGCTGCTGCTGCCGCTGGCGCTAAAATTGGCTTTATGTCTAAAGCATTAGATACTCTCAGATCTGGTATTGGAATAGTTCCTTCTACCACAGGGTCGCCAGGAGCGCTTTCTCTACTTGGTAGAAAAATAGAAGCTAAAGTATTAGGCTCTGCTCTTGAAAAAACTGCTTTAAGAAGAATAGAAGCCAAAATGGCATCAGGAGCAGCAGAAGGAGCAATATATGGAGCAACTAGTGAAATAGGAAGAATATCATTAGAAGATGACCCTCTAGCTTGGGAATCTATACTTCCTAATTTTGGACAAGTATTTTTTGGTAGTTTAGCCGGCGGAACATTAGGTGCCGCTGTTCCAGGAGCTATAGGAGTAGGCAAGGGCGTGCTTTCTGTAAGACATCCTATTGCAAGAACAGCAGATAAAGCATTAACGAAATTATTATCAACTAGTGACGACAGTATGAGTCCTACAATATATAATGAAACAAAGAAAGTTCTTGATAAGTTTAACATCTTAAAAAAAGCTGGAGAAGAGGCTGGAGAAGAAGTAGAAGAGGCAGTACAATTTGGTCTCGGCAAACCAAAAATAGTAAGAATATCTGCACAGGCTGAAGAAAGAATAGCCGCAAGAGAAAGACTAACTAGAGAGTTTTTTGATGTACTTCCAGAAGACTTAAGAAATAGAATGGCAGAAAAAGGTTTTATATTTGAAAACGTAATAGAAGCAAGTGAAACAACACAACAGGAAATTATGGAACAAGCAGTTAGAATGCTTTCAAAAGAAAAACCTACTATGGGAGACATATTAAAGAAATGGTATAGTAAGTATTCTGAATTTAGAACAGGAAACCCATCAGAAGATGTGTGGAATTTATACACAGAGCTTAATTCTGGCGAGAAACAAATTACAAAAGCTATAGGATTAAAAAATAAAGACTTTGTAACTGATATATCTAAACAGGATCTAGATAAAATTGCTGATGCTACGGCAAGTAGACTAAATGCGTCTATTGGTGAAATAAGAGATGCGGCAAATAAAGCATATACGGCTGGAAGAAATATACCAGAAAATGAAATAGATACATTTGTAAATAATGCATTATCTGATGTCAATTTTGGTGCATTAGATACAGGCGTTATATATTCTAGCGCACAAAGAGTTTTGAAAGATATTGAAGATATGTATACAATTCTTTCAGCTAAAAGCAATAGAGCAAACTATAGATACCTGGAAGGAATAAAAGGAATTGGTTTTATTAAAGAAAGACTAAAGTCCGATATAGATATAGCGAATCTTCCAGGCAAAACTAGCGCAAGAAGAAACTCAGAAATATATTATGCTATAAATAAAGCAAAGCAATATGTAGATAATTACATTCCATATGGAAAGGATAGAACCAGACTTATAAAACCAACTGTTGATCAAATAATAAGTCTCAGAGGTAGACTGAAAGATCATTTAGAAGATGTTTCTGTGTACGGAGATGATATAGCAGCAGTTCACCAATTAAATGATAGCTTTTCAACATCTAAGCGGCTTACCGACTCTTTGTTAAAAATGTTTGGTTCTCCAAAAATAACTAAAGGTGGAAAAAAGGTTGTAGAAATAGACCCGGCAAAATTAAAGACTTTCTTAAGAAAGTCAGGAAGAATTGAAGGAAAGGCCGGAAGAGAAACAATAAGAGAGTTCATTGATAATGTAACCTACAAAAATGATTATATATTAAATAGGTTCGCTAATATTGAACAAATAAATAAATTGGTAAAAAACCTACATGAGTCTGGTCGTTTATTAGAAGTTGCTGGCAAAAAGTCTTCAGCAATGAGTTTGGGTTCAGGACTTGGTAGAAAGTTTGATCTTATAGACATTGGTGCTTTTGCCGCAACCTTTGCTTCTAGTGGAGTAATGTCTCCATTAATTGTTGCTACACAAATGGCTAAAAGTCCAGCATATGAAGCAATGGTAATAAATAAGATGCTTAAGTTCTCAAGAAACTTAAGCAATAAATTGGACATAGTTCCTTCGTTAATTAGCCGAGGGCTTGTTATTTCTCCGGCACGAGAAAAGGTTAAAGAAGCTATGGGCGTGAAAGAGGCAAAAGCCGCCACAGAAGGTACAGTTACTTTTACTCCTGCTAAAAAACAAGAACCTCAAGAGTCAGCCGTAACACAGATGTATAAGAAAGAAAATATAAGTGACAAACAGGTGGTTGAATTTATTAGCAAAATAAAGACTATAAAAGATATACCTGTTGAAACAATAGAAGATCTTGCAGCAGAACATGCATCTCCATATGTGACAACTATGCCAAAAACCTTTGCAAGTGTTTATGGCGGCTTATTGAATATGGCTGAATTCCTTACAGAAAAAGTTCCAGAAATGCCAGAACTTAATGACATATTTATACAAACAGACGAAAAAGGAAGAACTTATGTTTCTAATTTTGAATTAGCCAAGTTTAAACGATACTACGCATATACATTTAAGCCTGATTTGATAATAGATGATTTTAGTAATGGAATAGTTAATAAAGAAGGCGTAGAGGTATTAGAGCGAATATATCCTAATATATACAAAGAAATAAAAGAAACAATGCTTGATCTCATATCTGATGGTAGAATAAAAGACCAGAATTTCAAGAACAAAATTAAGACATTATTTAAGATACAAGACACAAATATATCACGACTTCAGTCAGCATTTGTGCCAACAGAGGAAGAGGCTCCTACAGGACGTAAGCCTAGCGAGCCACAAGTTAAAAGAATGGTTAATAGCGCGCAGACACAAGCGCAGCGTATAAGTCAAAAATAGGAGATAATAATTATGCAAACTACAGATTGGGTGCTACAGAGAATTTATGGATGTCCGGATATTGCTGGTGACGCCGACGGCTATGGTATACAAGTTTTAGACGTTAATAGCGTAGTGCAGAATGTAAACCTGGACAGAAATATGGCGTACTTGCTACAGCCAAAGATGAATACTACAGATGGAGACGACGGTTATTTCGCCGTGTTAGATGCTTGGAATGATGTTGATCCAGTTGGCGATTCTAACGATCCAGTAGTAACTGACGCAACTGGTGTTATTATACGTCACGAGGAAGATGTTAGAATTATTACCAATAATATACGACATGTGTTGAGTGTTAAGATGCCTGACGCATCTGGAACTACTATGTCGCTTCGTGTGGTGAGACTGCAGCCTGGTGGAGTTAAAACAGAATAACTGGAGTAAATAATGTCTCTTCTTGAACAACTTAATGACGCAGTTAAACACCTTGTCGCTGCTGCCGATGGTTATGCTACTGAATACAAAGTTAGCGTTAATGCTAGCGATGTGGCTGACTATTTGAATACTAAAATTATAGCAGGCGACAATATAAGTATAGACGAAGACGACGTAGGTGGTGTTTATACACTTACCATTTCTTCTCCAGATACTGTTGATTGTGGAGAGCAAGTATTAGGAACAGACGGGTACAATGTAAAAGTTAGTGCCGACGACACTTTAGCAGAGTTCTTACAGGATAAACTAGTAGCCGGCACTAACGTAAGTTTAGCTAAATACGACATAGGCGGTGTAGAAAAATTAAGAATAGATATAGCAGACTATAATGTTTCTGCTCTACAGTCGCGTCAGGATGATTGCGCAGAGGCAATACAAACTATTCGTAAAGATTTGGATGGTTACCAGGACCAAATAAATGATAATAACCTAACAGAAACAGAGCATTATGTACAACATTCTAATGCTATACAAACTATATTAAAAGATTTAGACGGATACACTTCTGGGGCGGTAACAGCAACACAGTATGGGGACGGATATGTAGCATTTTTTATAGGTAGCGAAAAACAAATTGCTGGCGACAATGATTTATATTGGGACCGCGTAAATAATAAACTATGTATTAGAAAAATTAATGTGGGTTCGCCATCGGCATATGTTTCATTTATTACTTTTGCTGATGGAAAACTGCTTCTTGAAAATACTGCTGAAACATCTGGAGTATTATTAGATTTTACTACCGATGGACAAATAACATTAAAAAATAAAGATAATATAGGATATGGTAATATATTACTTGATACAGTATATTTGGGTGGAAGCACAAATGCATTTGTAAATACAAATTATTTATCTGCCTATAGTATAGGTGCTGTTGTATCTAATAGACTTGCTGGTTATCCATTAAGTGTATATACGGCAGAGACAAGTACCGCTGCAAATTCTGGAGATGTTTCGCTTTGTTCTGGCAGACAAATTTATGCTGGTGATTACAAATCTGGTAATGTAAATATTTATTCTGGCGCAACTCTTACAGATGGAAATACTGGAAATATAAACATTTTCACTGGATTAGCCGCTGGTGGCGCTAATGATGCTGGCGATATTGTTTTGAGCACTAACGGGTCTGGCAATAGGTATTTAATAATTGCTGGTAAAAGCGGACATATAGGAATTGATGCAGAAAGTCCACACGAAAAATTAACCATAAATGGAATTATATCTTTACAAGAACAAGATGCATTTGGTAGAATACACGACGGATATGGGTCTTTATGGTCAAAAGCTGATGGAAAAATATACTATACAAATGACTCTGGCGTTGAATATGATTTAACAAGTGGCGTAGACCTGGAACACTATGCTCAACATTCTGAAGCAATACAAACCATTCTGAAAGACCTGGATGGATATGCTTCAGACCAAACAGTTTCAGAACACTACACACAGCATTCTGACGCTATACAAACTATACTGAAAAGTTTGGACGGCTATAATACTGGCACTGGTGGCGATGTATCTGAAGAAACTTTTAACCAAAACAAAACATTTTGGAATGAAGCAATTCATCATCTTATGGTTTCTGCGGATGGTTATGGTGCTACAGAATCAGGTCTAAACATAACGATTTCAGAACATTACGCACAACACTCTAACGCAATACAAACCATATTAAAAGACTTGGATGGTTATGTAAATCCTGATTTAAGTGGTTATGCTTCAGACCAAACAGTTTCAGAACACTACGCACAACATTCTAATGCTATACAAACTATTCTGAAAGACTTGGATGGCTATGTAAATCCTGATTTAAGTAGTTATGCTTCAGACCAAACAGTTTCAGAACACTACCAACAACATTCTGCCGCTATACAAACTATAGTGAAAGACCTGGACGGTTATGCTAAAACGACAGATTTAACTGGATTAGACAATACAATATCAGAACATTATCAACAACATTCCGATGCAATACAAACCATTATAAAAGGCTTGGATGGATATTCTAATTTAGGAAATTATTTTACACAAGCGTTTGTAGCACAGATATCCGTCGTTGTAACACATAATTTTGGAAACTATCCGTGTGTTGACGTCATAAATGATTCTGGTATTATTTTAATTCCAGAATCCATAATACACCAATCTACTGATGCTTTTACCGTTACTTTTACTGAAATCGTTTCCGGAACTATAATAGCTACTTGTGGCTCTGGTGCGGTAGGGGACGTTGGACTACAAACAACAGTTTCAGAACACTACGCACAGCACAGCGCTGCTATACAAACAATTCTGAAAGACTTGGACGGCTATGCTAATCCTGATTTAAGTAGTTATGCTTTAGACGCAACAGTTTCAGAGCACTATGCACAGCACTCTAACGCAATACAAACTATTCTGAAAGACTTGGACGGCTATGTAAATCCCACTGATTATGTAACAGAAAATACCTTTCAGGAAAACAAAAACGCACAAAATACTATAAACAATGAAATTACAAAAGCGCTTGATGGATATACTGGTGGAGTAACAGCGACAGAGGGTGCGGACGGATATGTGGCTTTCTTCACAGGGTCAGGGGCTATAGCTGGTGATAATGATTTATTCTGGGACCACACAAACTCTCGGCTTGGCATAAACACATCTTCCCCGTCAGTGCCTTTGGATATACATTTTTCTTCGGGGAACGCGCTAAAAGTCACAAGAGATGATGCAAGTGGATCATTTACAATAGGTAATTCAACCTCTACAGCAAGAAGATTTTTACCAGAGATTAGGGCGGTAGAGGATAGTGATGGGTTTGGTCGCGGTGCTTTATTCATCATTGGCGTATGTGACGCTGATGATGTCGGTAATCCGCCGGCGTTAATTTTGGATGGTAGAAATTCGAGCTCTGCTTTAGTAAATAGAGATATACTTGGTGTAAGAACTTATAGCGGAGAGTATATATTAAAAGTATCGCCAACCAGTGTTAATATTCCAGTAGACCTAAATGTTAGTTCAGACTTAAACGTTGGTGGAGCAATCAACAATAAAGACTTGAGCCAGACAATACAAACTATATTGAAAGATTTAGATGGTTATGTTAATCCAGATTTAAGTAGTTATGCTGTTAACACTACTGTTGACGAACACTATACACAACATAGTGACGCTATACAAAGTATATTGAAAGACCTGGACGGATACGTTTCAACAGATGGATATGCTACAATATCTGGATTAGGATTTACTAACGGCGTTGGTATTATACCAATAACAAACTATACCGTAGGTGCGGATGCTTTAAGTTATAACCAACTTACTATTGATACTGGTGGTTCTTCTTGGGAGGAACCAAGATTATATGCTCGATTTAAGAACTCCGCAGGACACTTTTGCACTGTTAATATAGAAGATCGTGGAAACCTTAATTCATTCAAGACAGAATATAGCCAAACTATACAAGATATAACTGGTGCTCTGGATGGCTAT
>Ga0105106_10000281_pt1 | contig 36430 bp, 25 predicted proteins | sample PPLLaktember2015_5_FD_79109 | JGI IMG/M metagenome (GOLD analysis project Ga0105106, IMG submission 79109) | Freshwater sediment microbial communities from Prairie Pothole Lake near Jamestown, North Dakota, USA - PPLs Lake P8 Core (1) Depth... | ecosystem: Environmental > Aquatic > Freshwater >... | reverse complement strand
CGCCATCCGTGCGGGCGATTTCAAGAGCCTCACCAGTATTTTGATCGCCCGGCAAGGCCGGCTGGTTTACGAGGCCTACTTCGATGACGAGGCTGCCGATGGGTTGCGCAATACTCGTTCGGCTACGAAAACCATCACTGGTATGCTGGTCGGCATCGCCGTTGACCTAAATAAGCTTACCGGTGTAGATATTCCGATTCTTCCATTTTTCCCAGATAAACAGCCGGTCCAGAATCCTGACCCGCGCAAGGCGCACATCACGGTGGAAGACTTGCTCACCATGAGCTCGTTGTTGGAATGTGATGATTGGAATCCGTTCTCGCGCGGCAATGAGGAACGGATGTATTTGATTGAAGACTGGATCCAATTTACGCTTAACTTGCCGATTAAAGGTTTCCCGGCCTGGATGACCAAACCTTCAGAGGCGCGCTACGGGCGGAGTTTTAGCTACTGCACGGCGGGGGTGGTTACGCTCGGCGCGGTGCTGGAACGCGCCACTGGCAGATCCATAGAAGATTTTGCTCAAGAGCACTTATTCACTCCGCTCGATATTCAAAGGGCTGCATGGCAATTCACCCCTTCGGGCCTGGCGATGACGGGTGGCGGTCTGGCGCTCTGCAGCCGCGACTTGCTCAAGTTGGGACAGCTTTATTTGAATGGCGGTACTTGGAACGGCAAGCGTGTGCTGTCAGAGCGATGGATTAAGGCTTCCACGCAACCGCGCACGCAGGTGGATGACGAGACGGAGTATGGCTATCTTTGGTGGTTGAAAAAATACCAATCTTTTCGTACTTACTTTATGGCAGGTACAGGTGGAAACAAAGTGGTCGTATTTCCCGAACTGGAGATGGTGGTCGTCATCACAAGCACCAACTTTGCCCTGCGCAACGCCCATCAGCTTACGGATCAGGTATTGACCCAACATATTTTGGGAGCAATCGAGGTGTAGTCGCCATTCACCCGGGTCTGCTGTATGGTCAAGTGCGCCTTTTTGCAGGAATCAGGAGACCAGGATGATCACAGTCCGCAAGATGGATGATATGGAATTCGCTGCCTTTCTGGAGCGCAGCATTCCGGAGTACGCCAGCGAAAAAGTGAGGGCTGGCAACTGGACGCCGGACGAGGCTGCCGAACGCTCGCGCCAGGAGCACGCCAAACTCCTGCCGGATGGACTCGCCACTCCGGATCATTATCTATACACCATCGTGTTGGATGGCAAGCCGGTGGGGGATATCTGGCTGGCAGTGGAACCGCGGCCGGAAGGCGCCAGGGGCTTCATCTATGACGTCTTCATCGCCGAGCCATTCAGGCGGCGCGGTATTGCCGGGCAGGCTTTGAGGCTGCTAGAGGGCGAGGCGGCGCGCCTATCCGTGCGCACCTTGGGTCTGCACGTATTCGGGTACAACACTGCAGCCAGGGCCTTGTATGAAATGCTGGGGTACGAGATCACCAACATCAACATGGCCAAGGCGCTGGCAGATGCGGAGGAATAGGCTGCCGGGGTGAATGAATTCAGGGGATAGGGGATAGGGGATAGGGGATAGGGGAAAAGGGATAGCCTCCCGGCCCTAATATCAAGCCCTGTAGGCTGACGATAAGGAGGCGTCCAAAAAGCACGTTTTTTCGGTTTGATCACCGCCTCAGGTAGGGGCGCAGCGGGATTCAAATTCCACCAGTGCTGGCTCGAACCCGCTGCGCCCTTCTTTTTGGACAGCCCGGGCTGGGATGGGACGTCTGGTGAGCCCGGTTTGCAAGCCCTGTTTACGGGGCGTCTCCACGTAGCCGGGAGATTGATCTCTCGGCTCCATCAGACAAACAAGGGCACGAATTCGAGTCTGGAAAGCGCCTCTTGTGGGTCCAAACCCTCCATGCGCGCTTCGAAGCGGCTGGCGGCGTCCAGCACCTTGGGCAGCAGGTGGATATCGCCTGCCGTGTTGAGGAAGATGCCCGGCCTGGAAAGCACCCACCACACCGCCATGTCGATATCGCCTTGATCTTCCAGGGGCTGGTACCAGGTGTTGCGGGTATGGTGCGCCTCCATCCAGGGTTGGAAGGCGATCGACTTGATGGTCTGCACGGCGACGTTGCGCTCCTGGCAGGTCGTCAGGAGCTCATTAAAGTTGCTGGCGTAATACTCGTTCTGCATGGTGATGTAGTTATAGGGCAGCAGGACGGAGTCGAAATCGAAGCGCTCCAGGCTGCGGCGATGCGTGGCGGCGATCTGCAGTCCGTGCCCGGTGACCCCGATGCCGCGCACCAGCCCTTGCTGGCGGGCTTCCACGGCGGCTTCGATCGCCCCGCCAGGGCTGAGGGCGATATCCCATTCGATCGGGTCAGCCAGATTGTGCAGCTGCCACAGGTCCACGTGGTCGATGCCCATGCGCTCCAGGGAGCGGTGCAGCTCCTCTCTGGCCCCGCGCGCCGTGCGCTCGCCCGTTTTGGTGGCGACGAAGAAATGCCCCGGGTAGCGCTTGAGCCATGGGGCGATGCGCAGCTCGGCCTCGCCATAGCTGGCAGCCGTGTCGATGTGATTGACACCGTATTGCAGCAGCACATCCAGGGTGCGGTCGGCGTCTTCCTGAGAGACGCCCCCCACCGCCGCGGCTCCAAACAGAGTGCGCGTGCTGAGGTGACCGAGGCGTCCGAAGGCTAACTTGGGGATGGTCATTGCGATCCTCCTGAGTTTATAGGTACACGGAAAGATGAGATTGATTCAAATAAGCGGGATGGGAGCACCTACTATATTTTATCCCATTTTGTTGAGCAGATCTTGGCGGGGAGGCGGTTGTGATTTACACCCATGAATGGGAAGTTGTAATCGGATAATTTCGACCTTGACATGCTAGAATATATGTTCTATACTTCATTTTATTGGAACTGATCTCAAAAATGTTAATTAGGTTTGTCTTCCTGATTTTCCTTTGTGAACTTTGTGGTAAAAGGTGACGAACATGCGAAAAGTGATTTACTCGATGATGGTTACGTTGGATGGTTATATCGAAGGGCCGAACGGGGACCTCAATTGGGGCATTATCGACGAGGAGCTGCACAGCTACATCAACGCGTAAGACCGCAAGATGGGCGCCCACCTGTACGGACGGCGGACGTATGAGGTAATGGCGCGATTTTGGCCCACGGCGGATACGAACCCGGAGAATCCGGAGTACATCCTCGAATATGCCCGCATCTGGAAAAACATGCCCAAGGTGGTGTTTTCGAAAACACTGGAAGAGGTGGGGACGAATGCCCGGCTGGTTCGGGAGAACATCGCCGAAGAGGTCATGCAGTTGAAATCCGAGCCCGGCGGCTACATGAGCGCGGGCGGCGCGGACCTCGCCCGCTCCTTCATGCAGCTCGGCTTGATCGATGAATACCAGCTCTACATCCATCCGGTCGTGCTGGGCGGCGGTACGCCCATGTTCGGGGCATTGCCGCGCCCGGTGAACCTGCGGCTGGTGGAAACGCATACTTTCAGCTTCGGAGTCATTTTTTTGCGCTACCAGCCTGCTTCGGAGGGTTAACCGATGAATGATCTCACCCGCGCCAACCTGGAAAACCTGTTCTCGGAGGACCGGGAGCTGCAAAACAAGGCTTTTTTCTTGACCCTGTTAGCCACCGACAGGCCCGTGGATTGGGCTTACGAAGTGTGGGACCAGCTGGTGGCAGGTCTGAGCCACAAAGACAACCACCTGCGCGCCATTTCAGCCCAGGTGTTGTGCAACCTGGCAAAAAGCGACCCAGAAAACCGCATGCAGAGAGACTTCAATGCGCTGCTGGGGGTCACCAAAGATGAACGCTTTGTCACAGCGCGGCATTGCCTGCAGGCGCTCTGGAAGGTGGGCGTGGCTGGGCAGAAACAACGGGCGCTGCTGGTGGCGGGCCTGGAAAGGCGCTTCGAGGAGTGCAGCGCGGAGAAAAACTGCACGCTGATCCGTTATGACATCATCCAGGAGCTCAAGAGTCTGTACGATGCCATCAAAGATGAGACCATCCGGAAAAAAGCCCTGGAGTTGATCGAAACGGAAACGGATATGAAATATCGCAAGAAGTATGCGGGTGTATGGAAAAGTCAGGTAAAAGTATAAAATAATCGCGCTGAGGCGCTGAAAATCGGGGTGTTTTGTGCGGGCGAAGCCCGCACAAAACACCCCGTCTTGATGATGGGTCAGAGGGCCAGTCCTACTGCTGGATCACCACCGGTAGGTAGATGGTGGTAGGTGGCAGGTAACGGATCGAACCCAGGGCGGGGCCTTCAGCAGGCGTGCCATCCACGTTGCGGAACTCAGCGTAGACGGTGGCAATCGAGCCGGAAGGCGTGCCGGGATCCAACTGCCAGATCTTGCCGGTCGCCTGGAAAGGCTCCCAGACAGCCGCTGAGAAATCCGGAGAATTGCTCAGGCGCATCTCAAAGATCTCGTTGAAGTTGAGCAGTCCATCCTCGTCTTCGTAGGGATAGAAAGTAATCTGGACGCTCAGGTCGGGGGTGGAGTAGCCGTTATCCAGCATCATCAAAGCCTGTGGCGGGCGCCAGTTCTCTTCGGGATTAGCAATCCCGCACATGACCTGCGCGCTGACGTGCGCGCCATCCACGGCGTTGATCTGGTACTCGTAGCGCACGCCGTTGGTCACATTGAGGGTATCGGTGAAGATGCCGCCGGTGTTGATGGGCAGGAGGGTATGGAAGTTCCACGCGCCGTTCTCAGGCCGGCGGAAAGCGCGCAACTGGTCGTAGGCCGGCTTGACGTCGTATTCCATCACCACCTGGCCGTTCTGACCCAGCACCTGGCAGTATTCAGGCGCCAGGATCAGGTCGTCGGCAGGGTCCAGCGGGTCCTGGGCGTTCTGGATTTCTGACCAGTCCGATTCCCGCAAGATGCCGTCATCGGTATCGCTGTCGGAGTGCAGTGGGTTGGTACCGGCGAAGTATTCGTCGGCGGTGAGCAGCGAGTCCAGGTCTGGGTCGGCATTGGGCGCGCCGTACTGCTCGACGTATACATCCGGCACACCATCGCCGCCGGTATCGGCGCCTTCCAGCACGGCGAAGGAGCCTTTAGCCTGGCGGGAGAAATCTGCGCCGCTGGCAAAGGCCACCACCTGGTAAGCGCTCTGGTCCTTGGGGGGCACCGGCAGCGGGAAGTTATCTTCGCCAAACTGGTCCACGGCGGAAGCCTGGTTGACCAGGGTGTACACCCCAGCCCACAGGCCGTCTCCGGGGACCTGGTCATAAGCATTGTGCTGGCCGTCATCATACATGGGCACCAGGGTCTTGACGCCATCGGGGGCAGTCACTTCGGCAAATACAGTGACCGAGCCGTTGGCGAGCTCTTGGGCTACAGCGCCCAACCCCACCGGCAGCAGGGCGCGGATAGGCACTTCCTGCCCAGTGGTCTGGTCGCGCTGCAGGGTATCCAGCAAGATCAGTTCCAGCGAAATCTCGCTGTCGCCGCTGGCGATGACCTCGTATTTGCGCGGGCCTTTGATCAGGATTTCAACGACCGCTTGCCATTGACCGGCGATCGGACTGTCGATCTTGTAGCCCACGTGACCATCTAGATCATCGGCAAAGGCATAATCCGCCGGGCCATACTGCGTGCCGTTGGGGTCCACCAACCTGAGCTCGTATACAAAGGCTTGCGGAGCTTCCCCGGGGACTGGAATTCTATTCATTGCCCAATCCAGGGCGACAAACAGGTTGGTCATGGTGCTGTCCACCGAAACAGTGTGGGTGTGGACTTCTCCCTGTCGATGGCTTCACCCTTCACCGCCAGGATACGGTCATCCTGTTGGCCTTGCTCCTGGGCGTAGAGATAGGTGTCTGCCAGGTCCAGGTGCATGTCCTCGGGGGTGAAGGCAGCCGGGCTCTCGGCGGCGCTTACAAAGACATCGTTGTAAAACGACAGCCCTCCGGTGGAAGAGGCGATGGTCTGCATGAGGGTCTCGTCGGCACTGGGGCCAAAGGCGATGCTCATCACCGGGCAGCCGGTGGCGATCACGTCGTCATCGACATCCGACCAGAACAGGGAGGTGTTCTCCATGCCATCCGAGAGCAGAACGATCTGGCAGCGGGCGTTGCCGGTGGCGCTGTTGTTGATCAGGTCTACCGCGCCGCCATTCGGGCCGGGAGCTCCCAGGCCATCACCGATGCTGGTGCCGCCGGTAGCGGTCAGGCCGTTCACAAAGGTGTGGGCAGCGGTGCGTTGCGGCAGCGTGCCGAACTGAACTCCCAGGGAGGCGGGGGAGAGATCGTGGTTGAAGGCCGCCACGCCCAGGCCTTCGGAGGAGTTGCTGGCGTCAATGAAGAAGTTGGCAGCAGCCTGAGCGGCAAAGATGGGCGGCGAGCTGAACCAGCCCATCGAGCCGGAGCGGTCGATGACGATGACATTATCGGTATTGGTCACATCGTACACCACAGCTTCGGTCTCTATATCGCTGGCGGAGCCCAGGGCGATGCTGAGGTCTTTGGGGCCGTTAGGGATATTGGGCGCCTGAACGAGCAGGAAGTACTGCTCTTCCACAAAGCCCCCGCCCAGGTTGAGGGCCGGGGTGCCGTCGATCTCGGCGGTGAAATCGGTGTAAGAGAAGCCCGCAATCACCGGCGAGGTGGGCGTCCCGTTGGTCACCAACACCTGCACCACGATCACATCCAGCGGCTGGACATAAACCGGGGAAAGCTGCAGGGGCTGCTTGATATCCACCACCGGCGACCCGCAGGACATCTCGATGTCAGCGGTCGCGCCGCTGCTGAGGCCCACCACCACGGCTGCCAGGTGGGTCTCGTCGGTTTTCAAGAAACTCTGCGACCAGCTTCCACCAAAAGCTGTGATGCCGGAATCGAAGCGGTACTCGTCATTGGAGCGGGTAACGACCCACAGCCCGGGGTTGCCAGTGACATTCGTGAAGGATACGGTGGGGGCCTCGCAATCGGCGCCAATGGGCGATTCGTAGTAGTCCATGCCATCTTGCGAGATGGCCTCGCCGGGCCAGGTCTCATTGGCAACACTGGTGATGGAGGAGCCGGTATTGATAGCCACCGGACCAGGCTGGTCGCCGGCTTGCTGCTCATCCAGGTAGTAGTACTCCTGGCTGGGCAATGTGGCGACATCCAGGTCTTTGGTGTACAGTGCGCGGGCAAACTTCTTCCACATCTCGTAATAGGTAGGCCCGCCCATGGCAGCTTGAGCGCAGTTTACTTTGGCTATACCCACATTGGAGGTGGTGCAGGCGTACAAGGCCTGGAAGTAATCCCAGCCGTAGCCGGGCTCGGTGACGGTGGCGCCGGGGTTTTGCTCGGCAAGGTATTTCCAGGCGGTGGCGAACTGGTAGCGCCAATCGAAGGACCACCAGTCCCGGTTGGGCGTGCCGAAGGAGCTCATCGCCTCGCTGGCGTAGGAAGAAAAGCCCAAGGCGCCCACCCAGTGGTCCTGGGGGTCGAACTGGTCTTCAATGGCCCGGGCGGAGCCTTCTTTGAAAGTCTTGGTCTGGTGAGGAGCGGCGAGCGAACCCGAGCCATCGTCATACGCATACTGCACCCGGTGGGTCAGCTCGTGCCCCAGCACCTTCTGGTAAAGGATATCGGGGTCCTTACAGTCGTCATTGACGGTGACCACATTCGATGACCAGCTGGTCCCGCCGTTGCAGGCGGCATCCAGGATTTGAATCTCCAGCTTGTCGGTAAATTTGGGCTCGCGCCCCAATTCGGCGGTCAGGTCGGGCCAGTATTTGTCTTCGATATGGTCGGCAGCAGTGGTGGCTTCGCCATCGCTGGTTACGGTGTCGTCATAATAGACGCAGAAGTCGGTGCGCTCGATGATCGAATCGAGCGGGGCCCCCGGACCTGCCGGGCATGCAAAGGGGGCAGCGAGCGAGACGGCGCCTGCGGGGGCTGAAATTTCTGATACGAATAAGAAGGCAAACGTCAGAACGCAAGCCAGTATAGGGGGAACCATCAACCGGGTGACTTTAGATTTCACAGACATCCTTCTCCTCACTTTCAGATCATTATGGACGCCTGAGCTGGCGCTCAGGGCAGCCTGCCCAGGCGTCTTGGATGATTCTAAGGCCGAATATTGGGTTCTTATCTTTGTCTTTATCCAATGTCTAATGTTACCAACGAGAGAATGGGGGGGTCGAATGCGCGTCTATCATGAAACCGCTAAGACTTGCACAGTTGGAGGGATGATCGATTGTCTGGGCTGAGAAACCAGCCCAAATACAGTCGATTTTTCTCTGAACCGTGTAACCTTAATAATATAGACTATTATTGTCTATAAATCAACATTGGGAAAGGAAGCACAAATAAAGACAGATTGTTCGGCCGTTAACCGTCGAACAATCTGTTTATTTCTTTATTCGTCTCCCGCCCACCGCCGAAGGTGGAGAAGAGGGCAATGACCGGTTCTACTCTCTTTCAACCAGAGGTAAATAAATTTGCCTCTTCAGATGATATGTGACCACGCGCTGGTTGCCGGTATCGGCGATGACGATATCACCGTCTGGCTCCACTGCCACGCCGCGCGGGGCTTCGAACGGGCCCGTATAGCCATCGTTGGGCTCGGTAATCAGATCGATGCTCGTGCCAGCCGGATTGGCGCGCACGATGCGGTCATGGCCGGTATCGGCAACGTAGATCCAGCCCGCTTCATCGACCGCCACGCCGGTGGGGTCCTCGAACCAGCCGCTCAGGCTGCCCAGGTACGAAAATGCCTGTCCATCGAAGCTGAGGAACACCAGGCGGTCATTGCCGCGGTCGGCGACGATCACGTTTCCCTGGGGGTCGACTGCCAGCCCCTGCGGGTCATCGAACTGTCCGGCGCCACTGCCCTGGCTGCCAAAGGCGCTCAAGAAATTCCCCAGGCTGTCGAAGGTCTGAATGCGATGGTTGCCGCTGTCGGCGACCAGGATGCGGTTGCACACATCGCTGTTGCCCAGGCGCGGGATATCGCTGATGCGCAGCTCGTCGATCACGGCCTCGGCGCGGAAAGACTGCCAGACCGTTACGGAACCGATCTGCATGGTGTCATCCAGGGTCTGCGGAACGTGGGCGTTGTCATCGCTGGCGACCCGAACGCCATCCACGTACAGGGCGATGTGGGGTTCCTGCCAGGTGGCGGCGAGGTGATGCCACTTGCCAGCCTTCCAGTGGCTGACATTGTAGGCTAGGCCATACTCATTCGCATTGTCCCACACTAAAAAGCGCAGGTTATTGGCGCCATCTTTCTGAAAGCGAATACGGTTGAACCACTCGTCGCCGGCTTCAAAAAAGCCGTAATCCAGGCCATCGTCCCCGTTCCAATCTGGCTTGATCCAGAACTCGATGCTGCCCTGGGTGCGATTCAGGTTGCCAGCGGTGGGATAAGTGAGTGTGTCAGTTCCATCCACCCGCACGCCCTGATCAAAACGACCAGCCTCAAAGCTGGCGCCGGTGGCAGAGCCAGTCTCCCCCTGGGCTCCGGTATAGCTGCCATCCAGGTGCAGCAGGAGCAAGGAGTGGTTGTCGTCTCCGTAGGGTTGGTCCAGCGTGCAGGGTGCACCCCAGGATGCTACACCGCTGGGGGTTTGAAATTCGCCTGGAGCCGAGCCCTGCTGGCCGAATTCTAGCAGGGGAGTGCCGTCCAGGGCAGCCACGCGCAGCGAGTGACGGGCCTCGTACCAATCGCCGGGATGGCTGAAGATCAGGCGCTGGTTGGCATCCAGGCTCATATAGAAGGTGTTCTCCAGGTGGAAGTGCACCGAGCCGATGTTTTGAAGATAACGACCGTTTTGATCCTGGTGTATAAGGGCGTAGCCATTCTGCGGGTCGAGGATGACCCGCTTGCCTTGCGGGTCAATCACCACCGCCGAAGGTTGGATCAGGTTGGTGGCCCAAGCGAAGTTGCTAAAAGCGCTTTGCCGCCCATCGGTATCCATGGCGACCACCGTATAGACGTGCCCATCGTAGGCCCAGGGCGCAGGCAGAGTCTCTGTGTAGCACGTGCCGCTGACCAGGTCCCCAGCCGGGAGATAATTGAATTCAGGCGGGACTGCCCGGTACACGCGGTAGACGCTCACCCCAGGCGTAGGGCTGGGCGACCAGCACAGATTAATCTGCTCACCCTCGACGCGGGCGCTGCGAATGGTTGGGCTTAGAGGCGCGCCGCTCGCCGGCAGGTGGGAAGAAATTTTAAAGGTGTGGCTGATGGTATCACCCAGCCAGTAGGCCAGGTTAAAATCGGTGATGTCCATCCATAAGAACTCTTCGTGCGCATCGCGGGACAGGCGCGCCAGGAAGATGTTTTGATTGCCGATGATATCTACCACGCCAAAGGGGTTGTCATGCAGGGTGTGACCGTTTTGGGTGGTCGTGCCGCCATTGGCGGAGCGGTTGGTCAGGTGGAAGATGCCATCCGCATCGGTGACGCCATCGATCTCGGGCGTGGCGTCGATACCCATGAATCCGCTCCAATCATACGGCCCTGCGCGCTGGAAGAGCTGCACGCGCACGTTGGCTGCAGGCTGATCCGCGGTGTCCATGATCGCCAGATAATTATCCAGGGGGATATCGAACTGATAAGAGCCGTAGTAGCCATTGCGGTAGCCCGTTAAGGTGGAGGCGCCCCCAGCGGAATGGCTGGAGTAGTAGTACCAATCGTTGTAAGGAGTGATATCGCCGCCGCCCATCAGCCCGGGACGCGCCCAGCTCCAGCCGAAATTGACCAGATTCCCATTGCGGTCCTTCACCCAGGTGGTGGTGGTAGTGGCGACGATGGCGTACAGGTCGATGAGCGAGACCTGGTGGCTGAGCTCGTGCACCATTCCCCAGTCGATATCGGTCGCCGGGTCGTAATAAGCGCTGGCGCCGTTGCGGTAATCGCCTTGCACGTACCATCCGCCATCGTGCAGGCCATCCCCTCCGGGGTCGGTTGAAACGACCTCGATTTTGTTGATGCGCACGCGCAGAGTCGCTCCGCCCGGGGTGACCGGATAGATTGCGTTCGCAAAATTGGCGTTCATGGCCGCGATCTGTTTCTGCAGCCAGTCCTCCGCCGAGTAGGGGTAAGCGTCATCCACCGGGATGTTGTAGGCCGTGTACATCTCGGGTGTGATGTAGATGCTGAAGCTCATGGCGTTAGTGGCATCTTGCAGGCTGTTATTGCTTTCGTATGTTTCATCCAGCAAGTCCGCCGGATCAACGGTGAAGCGAATCCAATGATTGCCCAGCGCTCGCTGTCCATCCGGAGATAGCATATGAGGCCACGGATGGATCAGGTCCACCGTCGTCTCGGCGCCAGGAACGAGTGGAGAAAGCATGCCCGAGGCGACCTGCACGCCATCCAGGAGCCAGGCATAGCCGGCAGCCGGAGCAGCGAGGTCGCCTTTATTGATGATATGGGCGGTATAGGTAACCAGTTCGCCGGGCTCGGGCCAGCGTTGGTCCGCCTCAGTGCCCGGGCAAAGGGTTGGAATGCCAGGCTGGTTGGGGATATCCCAGGGATATTCCACGCAATAGGCATGGTATAAGGGTGTGCGGTGGATGAAGGTGACATCCAGGTCGATGCCAGTGGGAGGGGCGGAGAGCTCGCGCTCAAGCGTATTCGAGTGAGGTTGAATGATTCCCCCAGAAGCAGGCTGCGGCAGGGCGATGATCGTGGCGATCAGCAGGCAGACGAGAAATTTTGGGAAATAATTGGGTATACGCGAAAAAATAGCCATGGCTGCACTCGATTCCACAGATAGCGGTGAAAACGCTGGTCAGATAACCGGAAGGTGGTTGGCTGGATGTTGAATGAGAGGAATTATGCCCCGCAATCCTATTATAGCCTGGATTCAGTCGAACCGTATCCCCCGATTATTAGGAATAGCGGGGATAAGGGATCAGGGAAAGCATAACCATCGTCCGAGACGCGGAGAATGCAGGGGAAGCATAGAAACTCAATATGTTAATCGGATATTAAGGGTTGTAATTATCTATTTATGCTGATACAATGATTGGTATCCATCCACAGGGGTTCATTTACGGCTTGACCGTCACCGCGAACGGGTCGAGTTTATAGGCTAAATCCGTAATTGGGACTTCATTCCGAGTCCGACTGGCGTTTGAGCCAAAACACCCGGCATCCAAATCACACGTCATGAATTAAATACGAATTAGGATCGGCAGCTCAGCGGTTTCGTTCGCTATGGTGAACGCTATCCGGAGTATTGAGGACTGGATGTTCGGTTGGGCGATCAAGCCTCTATCTATGTACGGATGCGCTGCGCCTTGTGTGCTGATGCAGTCTAGGTATAGCGTGCAAACCGGGGCACATGCAGTACCGTCAGGCTGCTGAACTCGCTATTCGAAGAATTTAGTTATCCGACAAGTCATGGGAGATTTTTGAATGAACAAAGTTATTACGCTCCTATTCGTGTTTTTGATCCTGGTTTTAACGGCGTGTGGGCCATCAGCACCAACATCAGAAGCTGTTGAAGCCGAACAAGCGCCTTCCCAAATGCCGGAAATGGTTGAACCGACACAAGCGCCAGCGCTGGTCCCCACGAACACAGCCGAGCCCACTGCTATCCCCCCAACCCCGACGGAAGAGCCAGTCATAGAGCCTGCGGCTACAGTCAGCAGCGCTGCGCTACAAGAAGGCCTGCCATCTATCGGTGAGCTCCTCTGGTCAGTTGATATCAACATATCCACTGCTGAAAACATCGGGCAATTTGCTGGAGGGCTGCTGTCACGTGCCTTCTTTACCCTGATGGAGGATGGACCCTTCACGGTCTTCGCACCGGCAGAAGTTCTACCCCAAGGCACATTCACGCCCGATCAGTTTAGTGATGCGGCGATGACCCACATCGTCCCTGGCATGTATCTGGAGGCAGATCTCATCGCCCTGGATGGTCAGAGCATTTCGACGGTGGTGGAAGGCAAGAATATTAATATTACGGTAAAAGAAGGGGTTGTGTACCTGAATGATATTGCGATGATCCTCAAAGCCGACATCCTCGCCCGCAACGGTGTCATCCATGTGATTGACAAGTTTCTCTTGCCGCCTGCCGAGTGAGCTGTCACAGACAGACGTAAGGGCAAAGTGGGCAAGACAGGCGAGTTATTTGGTTGGTGAGGTTAATATGCTCAAACGATTTGCAGCTTTGATATTGGCGTCATCGGTTTTCTTTTCTGTGTTGCCCGCGCCTCTGCCGCTCTCGGCTGCCCGGTCTGAAGCAGCGCAGCGCGCCTCGGGGGAGGAGACCTCTAAAGCCAGGGTGAAGTCAAATGCTGAGGCGGAAGCGAAGAGTGCACTGGCCTCCAGCCAGGTGCGCGTGGAGCGCGCCTTAGATACGATGCCGCTCTACTTCATTGAGAACCAGGGGCAGATCGATAGGCGCGCCTCCTTCTACGTGCAAGGCCGCGACCAAACGGTTTACTTCTCGCCGCAAGGCGTCACTTTTGCACTAAGCGCAGTCATTACACCCACCCTGCCAACCCTCCCGCCTGAAGAAGAAAGCCCGGACTTACAAGCGGTTCATGCAGAAAGACCCACAGGTCAGATCCGGCAGCGTTGGGTAGTCAAGCTGGATTTCGTAGGCGCAAACCCGGACGTGAAACCGGTGGGGGAGTCTCCAACCGAGACGGTCATCTCCTACTTCAAAGGCCGACCCAGCCAGTGGCAGGTGGGGATACCCACCTTTGCCCATATCCGTTATGCAGACCTGTGGCCGGGCATCGACCTGGTTTATTCCGGTCAGGTTGATGAGCTGAAATACGAGTTTGTCGTGCAACCTGGCGCAGACCCGGCGCAAATCCAATTGGCCTACCGGGGCGCCAACCAGGTTCGCCTGACGGAAGGCGGTCAATTGGCAGTCAGCACACCTTTGGGCGGATTTCAGGATGCCGCCCCGCTGGCCTACCAGGTGCGGGATGGGGAGCGCCAGCCGGTCGAGATGCACTATGCCCTCAATCCGAGCGAGGTGGCTGGGGAGCAAGCTTACCACCGATATGGCTTTGACCTGGGTGCTTATGATACTTCCTTGCCGCTAATGCTGGACCCCGCTGTGATCGTCTATGCCGGCTTCATCGGCGGTGACGGTACAGATTATAGCGGGGATATTGCAGTGGACAGCGCCGGCAACGCTTATATCACCGGAACTACCTATTCCGGCGATACATTTCCAGTAACCGTAGGGCCAGACCTGACTCCGAACGGGACATGGGATGCATTCGTTGTCAAGCTGAATGCGTCTGGCAGCGCGTTGATCTATGCCGGCTTCATCGGCGGGGCGGAGGGCGCCAGTGGCGAGGGGATCGCCCTGGACAGCCAAGGCAATGCTTATATCACAGGACGGACCGACTCCGACGAGACTACATTCCCGGTGATCGGCGGGCCCGATCTGACCTTTAACAGCGGAGACTTCGGTTCCGATGCCTTCGTGGCAAAAGTGAATGCTGCCGGCACGGCCCTGCTCTACGCTGGCTACATTGGCGGCTCAGAGGCGGATGGTGGTAATTCTATTGCAGTGGATGCAAACGGGAATGCCTACGTCACCGGCTACACCCGATCCACTGAGAGCAGCTTCCCGGTGCTGGTGGGACCAGACCTGACCTTCAACAGCACGCTTTCCACACACTTGGATGGTTTTGTGGCAAAGGTGAACAGCGCAGGCACCGGGCTGGTTTATGCAGGTTACATAGGTGGCAGCCGGAGTGACACCGGCAATGACATTGCTGTGGATGAACAAGGCAATGCTTATATCGGTGCGGACTTTGACGGCACTGGCGTGGTTGAAAAAGTAAATGCTGCCGGCTCTGGTCTTGTGTATACCTACGAAATCCCTGGTCAAATCTTTGGTATCGCCCTGGATGACGACGGCAACGCCTATATCACCGGCCAAACCGGCATCAATGAAACCTCTTTTCCGGTGCTTGTAGGGCCAGACCTGACCCACAACGGCAGCAATGACGCCTTCGTGGCTAAGTTGAATGCCACGGGTACCGCCTTGCTCTATGCTGGTTATATTGGCGGCTCGGCTACAGATTATGGCGCTTCGATTGCTGTGGATGCGGGAGGCAACGCCTATATTGTAGGTGAAACCCAATCCGACCAAACCAATTTTCCTGTGCGAGAGGGGCCCGATCTGACCTACAACGGCGCGAGAGATGTTTTCGTGGCGATGGTAAATCCGGCTGGCAGCCAGTTGATCTACGCCGGTTATATCGGTGGAGCAGGTGAAGAGAGCGCTGTTTTTAACAGCGGTATCGCGGTGGACAGCACCGGGAATGCCTACCTCATCGGGATAACGTACTCCACTGAATCCACCTTTCCAGAGAAAGGCGGGCCGGACCTGACCTACAACGGTGGGGGAGACATATTCGTGGCTAAAGTGGGCGCAGGGGGCGCCGGTCCAGCCGACCTATCGGTGAGCCGGATGGAGCTCCTCCAGGGGATTACGATGAGCGACGGTTACATTGTGCACATCGCGCACCGGCCAGCCATGCTGCGCGCCTTTATCGCACTTGAGGGATCCGCAACACTGGCGGGCGTAACAGGCCGTTTGACGCGCTATACCAACGGCGTGGCCCAGGATTCGCTAAATATCGGACCGATTACGGTCGAAAATGATATTTTCGAAGGCCTGCTGCTTCATACGATGAACTTTAATATCCCTGCCAGCTGGCTCTTTCCAGGGACCGAGTATGTGCTACAGATCGACCCTGGCAATACGATTGCTGAGTCGAATGAAAGCAACAACCGCTACCCGGCTAGTGGCAGGCAAAGCTTCCACTTTGTCAATACCCCGGTGCTCAACATCGTCATCGTACCGGTTACTTATGCCCGGCCAGGGGCGCCGGTTACGACGCCCCAGATGAACGATCTGACTTATCTTACCTGGATGCCGGCGCAGGTGTACCCGGTGGCGCAGATCAACTATACGGTGCGCAGCACCCAGTATACCTTCACCGGCGACCTGCGCGAAGACAGCGGCTGGAGTCAACTCCTGGATGAGATCACCGAGATCCACGCCGTTGAGGATCCCAGCCAGAGCAAGATCTACTACGGATTGGTGGATTCGATCGCCGCCGACGGCTGTATTTCCTGTATCGGTGGAACAGCCTGGCTGAATTCGCCTACTACGCCTCTGTTGAAAACTGCTGTGGGTATCGCTACATTGCCCAGCGACCCAGATTTCGTCAGCCGTGCCCTGGCGCACGAAGTGGGCCATACGTATGGGCGCAGGCACGCACCGTGTGGATTATTTGTCGATTTTTACGTGGACACGAACTACCCCTACCGCGGGCAGTACGGCGATGGTGGGGCGCCGATTGGCCAGTGGGGATACGATGCGGAGAGCAGCCAACTCATCCTGCCTACCACCAAAGACTATATGAGTTATTGCTCCCCTGCCTGGACTTCTGATTACACATATTATGGGATTTATTGGGCTTTCAGCTGGGTTGAAGGTTGGGAGATCGAGCTGCCCTACAAGATCTATCTGCCTTCCACATTGGACGGGGGCTCGAGCGCAAGGATGGCAGCCAGCGCCAGCAGCCAATCACTGTCCCTGAGCGGAATGATCGCTCCTGATGGAAGCCTGCAGGTCGGACCGCTGTTTCGCGGGCGCGGCCCGACGGTTATTTCCAATCAAGACAATCGCTATCAAGTTGTGCTGCTGGATGCGGCTGGCAACCAACTGGCGTCCGTGTCTTTGGAGCTGACCGAGGTCGCAATCGAGCAGATCGGAGCGGGAGAAATGGGGGCTGGGTTTCGGGCTTCGCTGCCGCTGGTGCAGGGGCTGACCCGGGTGCAAATTCACAAGGATGGCGCGCTGGTCTTCGAGCGCGGCGGTACACGCGCAGCGCCAGCCCTGGGACCACTGGCTCGCATAGATAATGCGCAGGGAGAGGCGTTGCTGTCCTGGTCCGCGAGCGAAGGCGCTGGCGAATTGTTCTATCGCGTCCTGTATTCAGCGGACGGCGGCGCCACCTGGCAACTCCTGGCAGCCAACACCGCGCAGCCCAACCTGGCTGTGCCGGCTGAGCTGCTGCAAGGCGCCCACAGGCCGGTGCTGCTGGTGCAGGCTTCCAACGGCGTGCAAACGGACGAGCGGATTTACGAGCTGGCAACTCCGTAGCGCGGCCCATGGCAGGGACTGGCAAATCATGATAGGACTTACGCAGTTGGTGGGAGGATGGGGTGCTTTGGCGGGCGTAGCCCGCCAAAGCACTCCCTCTTCCCCGAGAACAATCATATTTCAGTGGAGGAGTAGAAAATGAAGTCCAAAACCGTGAGATCGCTTTTCCTGGTGCTGCTGGTTGGATCGATGCTGTTTAGCACCGTTCGTGTTAGTAAAGCAGATTACGACTCGAGCTGGAGAGGGACTGTCACCCAAGTATATTCGCGAGAATACCACGGGCTCTACCCTCTGATAACACCCGATCACACCGGGGCTGGTTATATATATAGTGAATTGTGGCGGCGGACACTCTACTTGGATGGCTCCGGGACCGCCCAGCAAATCACCACATACCAAGTGATCCTGAGAAATTACGTCTGGTTCCATATCAATGAGCCTACCGAGTGCTTTTCCGTCGCTACCTACACAACTAGAGGAGAATCGACCGAATCAATTTTCCCGATAATCGTGTATGTCGATGACGCTATTATTGACGTATCCTATGATGAGCATTATCTACCGCTCACCACGGAAGTCGATGGCAACGAGTGTTATTGGCTCAATGGGAGCCCGCCGGTCGAACCTCAACCTATCCTGTGGAAGTATGACCGCTGGTATCACCAGGGATCGTTTTCGGGAGAGGATTTGAGCATTGTTGGCCGTGATCCCTACCCGGGATTTACCTATGAGACTGAGCAAGATCGGCAAACGAGATTCACAATATACAGCCTTACGCGTGACCAAAACGATACCCAATGGCTGTCACAGCAAGATAAAGAAATTTTTACGGAATCCTCCGAAATATTGTCAAGAACCGCGGCTACCCAGGTTCTATCATCCCTTTATTATTCAGCAAGGGGGAATGTTGCTCGTGCCGGGGGGCATGCGGCCGTCAGTATTGCCGCAAGCTCGGCGGCGCTGATTGACGGTTTGATTGGACTCGATCCGCCCGATCCGAACTACACCGAAATTGCCGTACCGGTCACCCCTACCACCAGCCAGCAGCCGATTTTATCTGGAGAGGATCTCACCCAGGCAGAGGCCGAGGCTTTTAACGCGCTGCTCACCAACCTCGATCAAGGCATCGGATTGGCCCGGGCGATACTGACCAGCTTCAATCGCGCCTCTGGCGCGCAAGTCGCTGAGGATGGCTACTGGGTTGACCAGCAGCTCCAGGCCGCATGGGTTTTTTCTGGCCAGTATGCGGATGTCCTGGATGCGCGACCCCAGCTTCAGGAGAATCTGAAGCAGGCGTTACTGGCAGATCCCGACAACCAGTTCGACATCACCGGTGATGACTACGCCGCTTTGCGGTACGACCTGGTTACCGAGGGTCTCTCCGCAGAACAGGAGCAGCTGCTGACCGAGCTGGGCGTGGACGAACTCGGCCAGACGGAAATTCTCCACGCCCTGATCCTGACCGAGTACCCGGCGGCGATCCCCGGGGGGGACATCATCGCGCAATACCCCGATTTCCTGACCGATCCGGCGCTTATCGAAAATATTCAGGCGCTGGCAGGCGCGCTCAGGGAATTTTCCGAAGGACAGGGCTGGAAGTTATACATACCCACGGTGATGCGCTAATAACTGCGCAAGGCATGATGTTGGGGAGTATGCAGCGGCTTCGCCGCCGCACACTCCCCAAGAACTATTTTTGAGATAAGTCCAATTTCAACAAGTCAAAGGAGAATTCGGAATGAAGAAGGTTGTTATAACCCTATTCGTATTTTTGACCTTGATTTTAGCCGCTTGCGGGCCAGCAGCTCCAACGCCAGCAGTGATTGAACCCACACAGGCGCCCACCCAAATGCCGGAAGTGGTTGAACCGACAGCAGAGCCGGCGCAGGTCCCCACGAACACAACGGAGCCGACTGCTATCCCCCCAACGCCGACGGAAGAGCCTCCGGCAGAGCCCAGCGTATTTGTCAGCAGCGCCGTAAAACCAGAAGACCTGGCGGAAGAATTACCGATCTACGATGTCCTGCTTTCCGAGAAGCTGATGCTTATGGCTGAAGGGATCGCTCTTGGCGGTGGGGAAGAGGTATTTTTTGAGCAGGGGTTCTTCACCGTCTTCGCTGCTAAAGAACTTCCTGAGGGTGTAGAGAGCCTGCAGGCTGTGCGTGCTATGCCTTATCTCATCGTCCCTGGATTGTATTTAGAAGCAGATCTCCTGGCTAAGGACGGCCAGAGCATTCCTACCATCATGGAAGGCCAGGTGATGAATATCACTGTAAAAGATGGGAAGGTATACCTGAACGACGTCGCTATGGTCATCCAGGCCGATATCCTCGCTCGCAATGGCGTCATCCATGTCATTGACACATTTCTCTTGCCCCCAGCCGAGTAAGTTTTAGGGGGAGCATCTGCCGTCAAGAGTTCCGCCTATACCGAAAGTTATAGACGAATGTTCAACTGCGGCGATTGGTGCAAGGCGTTGGCGGCTGTGGTTTTTAAAGTGGAAGCGTGAACGATGCAGGATGAAGCAGATGCTGAGGCGGTCATACGCTGGCTGAATTCCGAGTGGCAGGTGCCACACTCTGCTATGCCTTCGATCATCTGCTGGTGAGTCGTATGGATCTGCAGTGCCGGGGAGACAATGAGGCCAGCCGGCGCGTGGCTGAGCGCTGCGGCTTTAGATTGGCAGGTCGCCAGAGGCTGCGCCACCGCAAGAAGGACGGTACGCTGGTAGACCGGCTGTGGTACGGGCTGCTCCGCTCGGAGTGGCAGGATTTTACGCTGAAGTAGGGGACAAAATTACGCGTGCACGCTCATCCACAGGTCGCGGTTGGGGCGCAGGACGAAGATAGCCTGCGGCTGCACCTGGATGCCGGGCAGCAGGTGCAGCTCGAAGCGTTGGCAGACGCAGGCGACGATCAGGCTGGCTTCCAGCAGGCCGAAGTTGTTGCCGATGCACTGGCGCGGCCCGGCGCCGAAGGGGATGTAGGAAAATTTGTACTGACGGAGAGCGCGATCCGGCGAGAAGCGCCCGGGATCGAAGGTCTCTGGGTCCTCCCAGAAGGCGGGATGGCGGTGCAGGGTGTAGATGCTGATCGCCAGCACGGTGCCCGGGGTCACATCATAGCCGCCAATGATGTCTGCTCCGATGGCGCGGCGGCCCAAAATCCAGGCGGGCGGGTACAACCGCAGGCTTTCATCCAACACCTGGCGCAGGTAAGGCATGCCTTCCAGGTCAGCGTAGCGCGGCGCTCGGCTGTCAAGCGCCAGGCGCACTTCGCTGCGCAGGCGCTCCAGCGCCCCAGGGTTTTGCGATAGCAAGTACCAGGTCCAGGTCAGGGCGTTGGCGGTGGTCTCATAGCCTGCCAGCAGCAAGCCGCACAATTGGTCGCGCAATTGAACATCGTCCATACCCGGCGCGCCGTTTTCGTCGCGCGCCAGCATCAGCGAGCTGAGCAGGTCGCCGTTATCGCTAAAGTCGTGTTTCTTCTCACGGATGATCTCTTCGACCACGGCGCGAAATTCCAGCGCTGCCTGCTGCAAGTCGGGATGGTTGGGCTTTTCGAACAAGAGGGCAGAGCGGTTGACGATCTCCCCCACCGTGTTGACGCGCTCGCCCAGATTCACGCCGAACAGGGCACGGGCGGTCACCGTCAGGGTCAGGGTCGCCATGGCGCGGGCGATATCCACCGGTTGTCCCTGCTCATACTGTCCCTGCCAGGCTTCCAGCATATCCTGGGTAGCTTGCACGATCAGTTGGTCCAGGCGCTGCAGGCGGGTGTGATGAAAGGAAGGCTGCATCATGCGCCGCTGGCGCCGCCAGGCATCGCCCTCAGCGGTGATCAGCCCATCGCCCACCACTCGTTTGAAGATCTGGTTGGAATAGGTGGTTTTATCGTAGTTGCGGCTGTTATCCACCAGCACTTGCCGCACGTAATCCGGGTGGTTCAGCAGGTAGGCCGGGTCCGGCGCGGGGCGGTAGCAGACGATATCGCCGTACTCGCGCGTGATGGAGGTGAAATAACTCAGCGGGTTGCGAACCAGCTCACGAGCGCTGTGTTGTGGGATCGGCGGCAGGCGCTTTTCTGACGACATTTGGATAGTTTAACGGGATTTTTCAATTAAAGCAATGCAAAATCTGATATTGCCGATGAGGTATGGACAATAAACCCTGGATTTGTTATGATTCTCCCCACATCTTCCCGTCATCGCGGCGACACCCAATGATCGTGCCAGTTTACATCCAATGGGAGGGCGAGAACATGGAATACGACCTGGTTTTTGAAGGCGGCGGCGCAAAAGGCCTGGCTTTTGTTGGAGCATTGAAGTCCTTCGAAAGGCGCGGGCACACCCCCCGGCGCGTGATTGGTACATCCGCCGGCTCTATCTTGGCAGCCATGGTGGCGGCGGGCTACAATTCGGCTGAATCTTACGAGGCCATTGCCGAGAAGCTGCCGGATGGGCGCTCGCGTTTTGCCAGCTTCCTGGAAACCCCCAACATCGAGGATAACCCCCAGCTGCAGGAGAGCATGCGTTACTGGCTGGTCACCGAGCTGGATAACCCGGCGGTTCCGAATCTGATCGAGCCGGTGGTGGATGCCCTGATCAAGAGCCTGATCAAGCGCGAAGGTATGCGCCATCTCGTCTCGCTCCTGTTATGGGGCGGCTGGTATTCGGGGGATGGGTTTATGAGCTGGCTCAAGGAGCGGCTGGATTTCAATGGCAGGAATTTGTCGGGCACCACTCTGACCGAATTCCACGAGCGCACGGGCAAGGATTTAAACCTGGTGGCTTCGGATGTGACCGGCAGGGAGATGCTGGTGCTCAACCACCGCACTGCGCCCACCCTGCCGACTACCTGGGCGGTGCGCATGTCGATGGGCTGTCCTTTCGCCTGGCCCGAGATCGTCTGGCAGGCGGAGTGGGGCGCGTACCGGGGGCGGGATTTGAACGGGCACCGCGTGGTCGATGGCGGGCTGCTCTCGAATTTCCCGCTCAAGCTGCTGATCTCTTCGGACGATTACATCGACGAGATCATGGGTCAGAATTCTGCTTCGCAGAACGTGATCGGATTCTTGATCGATGAGAGCCTGCCCGTCCCCGGGATTGAGGAAACGCCGGACCAGGGTTCCACCTTCCAGAATATCTATGACCACCTGGATCTGTTGCAGGAGATGATCTACCGCATTCGCGGGCTGGCGGATACGGTGCTATCGGCGCACGATAAATTCATCAATGAAAAGGATGTGCAGTTCGTCTGCCGCCTGCCGGCGAAGGGATTTGGCACGCTGGAGTTCGACATGCCCGGCGAGCGCATGGACGCCATCCTGAACGCCGGGGAAGCCGCCATGGAGGCGTTTTTCGAGGGAAGCAAGCAGGGCGTGCCTGGCGGCTAATTTCTCATCTTTTTTGGCTCTCCTGTCCCCTGGCAAAGTCGGCGTCGACCGGCAGTCCATCGAATTTGCCTTTCGCATAGGCTGCCAGCGCCAGCGCGTCTTCCTCGAATGCCAGCTCTGGTAATGGTCCTGAGATGGGGAACCATCCCACCGCTTCCAGGTCATCCCCGGCGGTTGGCTCGCCTGCTGTGACCTCTGCCAGCAGGTAGATTGCCAGGAAATGATAGCCTGGCGACAGGAAAGAGGAAGATACGTTGAGGATCGACTTGAGCTCGACCTCTAAACCGGTTTCTTCTTTCGCCTCCCGCACGGCTGTGGTGAGGAAATCGTCCTCATACTCGATGTAGCCGCTGGGTGTGGCCCATTTCCCCCGTCCGGGTTCCCCGCCGCGCCTGCCCAGCAGCACCTGATCGTCTTTCACGATCAGAATGCTCACGGCTGGCGATGGGTTCCGAAAGCGGATGAACCCGCAGCTGGGACAGGCTGACCTGGGCTTGTGGTCGATCTCCTTGACCATCAAGGCCGCCTTGCAGCGCGGGCAGTACTTGAACTCGCCGTCAGGCGCAGGCGAGCGCCGGTCGTATGCAACGAAGACTTGTTTCATATTCGCCCTACCCTCCCACCAACTGCTTAAGTAACCTCAATACGGGATAAGAGAGGGCTGTGGGTGTTTCGGGCGGCTTTGCCGCCCGAAACACCCACAAAATCCCGTATTCACGTAAGTACTAATTTATACAGGCTGAAGCTGGCGAGCTCTGAGGCGGTTAATCAGCAATGTCCCGGCAAAACCCGCCAGCAGGAAAATGGGGGCAATGGCGAAGGCGCGCATCAAACCTACCTGGTCGGCGATCCACCCCAGCAGGTAAGGGGCGCTCATGCCTGCCAGGCCGACTGCCAGCGAGAGGCGCGCGCTGGCGAGATCGATCTGCCGGGAGGCCGCGCCGAGCGCCAGGGTCATCGTCAGCGGGTAGAGGTTAGTCACGCCCAGCCCCGCCACCACCATGCCCGCGATGCTCAAGGGTACCGAGCGGGCCAGCCAGAAGAACGGAAAACCCAGGGCGCACAGGCCCAGGGAGATCAGCAGGATTTTCTCCGTATCCAAACGATGGGTCAGGCGGCTGCTGCTGATCCGGCTCAGGATCGCTGCCCCTGCATAGAGACCCATCACGATGGCGGCGTCCACTTTGCTTAAACCGTTGACGCTGACCATGAAATCCGCCCCCCAGGTGCCCAGCGACCATTCCAGGGCGACAAACAGCAGGATGCAACACCAGTAGGCCTTGTACATCCACGGCAAGCCCGCACGCGCCTGGCTTACCGCGTGACCCTTATCCGGCTGGTGGGTGTTATAGACCGGGGTGCGGCCAAATGCCGCCAGCATCATGGCGAACAGGACGAACGCCGGCGTCAATGCGGCGCGCCACCCCAGGCCGATGCGCTGAAAAATGGAGATGAATACCGGCGCCAAAGCCGCGCTCAGGCCGGCGCCGATGTTAGCTTCGGTGAGCGCGGTCGCTCGCCGCGTTCCGTGGTGATCCGCCAGGATCGCCTGCACGGTTAAGACCACCAATGACCCGCTCACGCCCATAACGAAGGCGCTGGTGAGCGTCATGGCGAACTGATGGCCAATGGCCAGGATCAAGGCGGCTACCGCCGCGCCGGTTGCGCCCGTCCAGATCGTGCGACGCCGGCCCCAGCTTTGCGTAAAACTGCCGCCGAGAGTCCCCACCAGCACCATGCCCAGCGAGAGGGCGGTCAGGTGCAGCCCGCCCTGGGCATAGCTCAACGAAAGATCGGCGCGTAGGAAAGGCATCAAAGGACCAAAAGCAGCCGGCAGATAAGCAAAATATGCCAGCATCAAATAGGCAAGCCAGGTTAACGGATCGCGTACGAACCGGGTGGATTGTTTCGAATCGCTCAAGGGATCTCCTCAATGCACGTGGACCGGATGTCCATTTCTGGTTGGACCCCAGGCGAATTCTATCACCATGTACCGTCATTGCGAACGGAGGGATATGAGATTGTGGATTTATGATTTTAGATTTGGGATTGTGAATTTTGCCCCTGCGCTCTCAACGTCTCGGCTCCAGACTTTTTTTGGTCCAACCTGAGGTTTTCCGTAATGGGCGCATAGTTTACCCTGCATAAGCGAGGATATTCTTTCCTTTTCCCCTTCGTGATCTTCGTGGTAAACCGTCCTTAAAGTTTCTCTGTTACCTGTACCTTCTCACATTTCGCATCCACTTTCGTCACGAACTTCGAATGGTGTGTCCCGCCGGGCTTGTCGTACACCTGGACGGCGTCCAACCACTCGTCCACGAATTCGTTGGCGGCTGCCGCGTCCTTATCTCCCACCTTTTTATACAGGTCATCGACACATTCTTTTTCAGTCGCACCTGCGCCGCTCAGGCCCAGCAGGAAATCGTGATATTTCTTTAGTTTTTTCGTGGAAAGGCTTTCAAGGTCCTTGACGTGCTCCTGCTCGTGCGTTTGCACCTTTTCACATAAAGCGTCGCTGTCCGGTTTCCCTCGCAGTTCCACGGGGATGGCTTTGTCGCTGTTCTCCGTGCACACGGAAGGCAGATTTTTTATTTTGTCCGGCGTGTACGAGCCTGACCATTTGCCCCCCTGCGGCTTGGTAATCGCCTCCACTTCCGCGTAAACCGTGATATTGTAGCTCTTCGGATCCACCTTGCACGTCTTGCTGCCTTTTGAATCGGAAAATGCGTAGGTTTGAGGTTGGAGGGTCTTAAAGACCTCCTCTTTATACGCTTTCTTGATAGCCGTTTTGGGGAGCAGTTTTCCGTTCAATCCGGGATAGGTTTTTCCCAGGATATTTCCACTCATAGCCAGAGGGATCGGGTCGCGCAGCTTGGGCTTTGGCTGGGTGAAATCGAATTTGCGGGAGAATAAGGGTCCCCCGGGCTGCACTGTATGCGCCAATTCATGCGCCAACAGGCGCCTGCCCGCCTCGCTGCTCGGGTTATATTGCCCGCCAGCAAAGACGATGTGATCGCCGCTGGTGTAAGCGAGCGCGCTGACCGCTTGCGCCGATCCGGCAGCCTGGGCATCCAGATGGACGCGCACCTGGCTGAAATCGTATCCGAAGCGCGATTCCATGAATTCACGCGTGGCGGGATCCAGCGCCTGACCGGGCGAGCGGATGACCTCTCCCACCAGGGGCGGGATGGAGGCCTGCCCCAAAACGGCAGGCTCGCCGCCTGTCGTTTGCCGGCGCCGGATTCCAGGCCCCGGCTCCTGCGCCGGTCCGCGCAGCGCTCGTTCGGACAGGCGCTCTGCACTCTGTTCGTGCTCGTCTCCGGGTTGGCTGAGCAGCAGCGGCGCCTGCTGCGCGCCTGTCGCAGGCGAAAGGACCGGATTTTGGTTAAATTCGCGCCGAAGACCGGCAAAGGCGGGGATCGAGAGCCTGCTCGAAGCAATGCGCTGGCGCGCGGCTGGTTTGTCTGCGAAGGTGCGCATAGATGCCAATGGTGAAAGACATAATCCTACTAAAACAGTCCGCTTTATTATAACCCATAGGACCTCCGCCGGTCCGCATCCGTTTTTAGGTCGAGTCAAGTTCCAGGGCGGTTCTGGCAGCTTTACCGATAAATTGCGCCGCAGCCATATGCTGTTTCGTGACCTGGGGGATGGCATCTGATCCTTCCATGCCGAAACCGATAAAGGTCAGCAAGAAAATGCCGTAATGGATGAGCACGGTGAGGGCGGTTCCGAGGCGAACCGGGCGCTCGTCGCCTTGCCAGCCCATTTCTCGCAGCCCCATCAGGTAAGACTCGAAGAGTATCTGTTGCACGTCTTCCCAGGTTGAGGCATCGAACCCATCGTAACAGCCATAGATGATCTGGGCGAAGTCTTTCCCTAACACGCCGATGTTGGTCAGCGCCCAATCGAGTGCCAACAGTTGTATGGATCCATCCGGAGCCTGGCGCAGCTTGAAATTGGTGGGAGCGCCATCCCCGTGGCACCAGGTTGGCGGAAGCCCGTCCTCCAGGGCCAGGAAATGCTCGATTTCATCCCAGAACCGGCGGTACTCGTGGTCGATTGGGAACAGCGCCTGTAAGAAGGGATGGTCCCAATCAGGGTGGTGGTTGGCTGCGAATAGGGCATTGCCGATATTGGGCCGCCGGTGGACGAATTGGGCGTAGGTGCGCCGTCCCAGCCAGCTCGCATCGGGCAGGCTGTGCGGCGGGGTAAATTTGCCATTCAGGCGCCCAAGCTGGCGGGCGAGATAGGCCAGCTCTGCCGGTTGGCGGAGTTCACCAGCGTCTTGAACGTCTTCCAGCCACAGCCAGATGGTTTGCTCATCCCAATACTGGATGTGGTAGCAAGCAGGAATGGCGATGCCGGGCGGCAGGCGCTGGACCAGCTCGGACTGGTAAAAAAGGGGCTCCCTTCGCCAGTAATTCCAATGCTGTTGGTCCTCGCCTTCCCCCAGGTTGATAAAGCCCAGCCTGGCTGGCGATTGGATGACTTTGAGCACCATCGAAAAGTCCCGGGTCTCCCCATTCACGCGCAGGCGACCGGAAGCGCGATACAGACCGGCGCTGACCGGGTTGCCGACGCCGCCCTTTATCTTCTCGACTTGCCAGTCCACCGGGCGCGCCCTTTCCGGCGCTGCCAGGCTGCGCAGCGGCACCTCCAGGTGGGAGGCGTTGAGATTCTCGATCGCAGGCGCCTTCATCGGGTCAAATCCAGACCCCGTCTTGGGCCGTGCGCGCGCCGCCGGCTTCCCCGGTATTGATCGTCCCAGCCGGTTCCACCAGCATGAGTTTGCATTCGCTGGCGGCGTAAGGCTTGTGCTCAACGCCTTTCGGCACGACATACATCTCCCCAGCGCTGAGGGTCACCTTGCCATCCCGGAAGTGAATCTCCATGCTGCCTTCCAGGACGATAAAGACCTCGTCGGTGCTGGCGTGGGCGTGCCAGACGAACTCACCCAGAATTTTCACCAGCTTGAATTGGGTATCGTTCATCTGTGCGATGATCCGGGGAGCCCAGTGCTCTGAGAACAGGGCGAGCTTGCCCTGCAGGTTGATCGGCAGGTAGGTCATCGTGTAAATTCCTTTATTTCTATCATTGGGCTGGTCAGTCATCTGCTGCTGTCGATCCGTTGGCTAACTCTCCCACCACCGCAGGACGCGCAGCGCTCGCAGGGTGTTCCAGCGGCTGGGGCCGCCCACCTTCTCCATATCGAAGTAGGACTTCCCCGGGTATTTATGCTGCACGGGCCAGGCGCCATCCGCGCGCCGGCGCTGATGCAGCAAGTCGATGGCATCTTGCAGGCGCTCATCGTGCGCTGCGCTCGCCCGCGCGAAGTACGCCAGGCCGCGCAGCACATTGTAATACCAGCGGTGTGGGTAAGACAACAAAGTGAACCTGGGGTTGATGATCTCGCCAGTCTTGTCGGATTTGAACAGGCGGTGTTCCAGCATAAACTCCAGGGCGCCCTTTTCTGCCTCCAATACGGCGTTCCTCAGGGGGTGCTGCGACGTGCTCTCCAGCCACTCGCGCAGCCCATCGAGCACATTGAAGGTGGTGTGAAAAGAGCTGTGGTGCGGCTCGGGCCTGCGATAGCGGCGGCAGTTCCACCCGCCGTCGGGCATCCTCTCAACCAGCAGGTTCTCGAGGATGGCATCCAGGCGCGCATCCCGTATGCCAAAGTAAGCTGCGATCGACAGGATCATGCCGACGATACAGCGGTCGCCGCCAGCCAGGTTGCGTATGAAGCTATCATCGCGCCTTGGCCCCAACAGGCGCTCCACCACCAATTCTGCGGCCTTTTGGGCGGGCGCGTGATCGGAAGGAATGCCGATGGCGATCAGGGTGAGCAGGGTGTAGGTGGTAGAGGTCCACTTGGGGGAATAAATCCCGCCGCCCCAGCTGCCATCGGGCGCCTGCAGCGCCAACAACCGCGCTCCCCAGCCTGCCTGCAGCGTGCGGCGCCGTTCAGCCCGCCATTCCTGGAGCGGGGCGGATTGCAGGTCGCGCAAGGTTTGCCAACGGATGGCGGGATCGCCGTCCATCAGCCAGGGGATCAAGGATCCGGCATTGGTTTCAGGCATCATCCGGGATTCTAACGGGGTTGTGATCTCGGGCTGGCAGGTGGGGTCGACTGGGCGGAATTGGAGGTATGTTACCACGATCCGGGTCATTTGGGACGCGGCTACGCCGGCAACGGGTAGAACGGATGATAACGGATTTGAAACCGTCAAGGAACGCGAATGACGGTTATTGGGTCAAATACACCAATTCTGGTTGCACTGAATGAAAAAATTGTTTCGCATCCCTACATTTTTTGGCGCGATAATTTAAGCGCGGGCGATGTCTAGACAATATTTTGCTGTCCATTCCAAACCAAACTCCGTAGCTGAATCAGCTAGATGTTACGCAGTTCAGGGGAAAAATGGGGACGTTTGGGCAGGCGTAGCCCGTCCAAACGTCCCCATAACTCCTCCGACTGCGTAAGTCTGGTCGAATAACGGGCTCGTTCCAGGAAGGAGGGGAATATCGAATGAGAAACAAAATCGGTTGAAAGGTTCCCTATCGATCGTCGCCACAAATCCCATCCGAAATTAGTAGAGCACCATTGAGGAGAGTTTCATGAAACCCAAACAATATACCTCCTTGGCGGGGATGGTCCTGCTGGTTCTGATCCTTTCTTTCGGCCAGGCTCCCGTGCCGGCGGCTGCCATCTCGGGCCCTTCTCCAGACGGCAGCCCCAGCGCCATGGGCGCGTCCACCGCCTCCACGTCTCAGCCGCGGGTGTTTTGGTATGAGCGCACCTTCGGCGAGACCGAGACCGCCTATTTTCCGGATAGATATCATTTCAACTACCCAACCGGATTAGCGGTTGACAGCGCCAACAACCTCTGGATTACCGAAGACGGGTCGCGCGCATCAAAGTACACGGCAGATGGCGTCTACCTGATGTCCATTGGCGTCGCTGGCCTTACCTATCTGGCGGATGAGACCCACTTTGCCAATCCCGTGGAAGTAGCCGTGGATGCTGCTGGGAATGTTTGGGTGGTGGATTTCGCTTCATTCCGCGTCGTCAAGTTCAATCCGGCGGGCGTCTACCAGATGCAATTAGGGGTCACCTGGGAGAGCGGCTCGGACGACGCCCATTTCGACAACCCGGTCGGTATTGCCTTCGATAGCGGCGGGAACATCTACATCAGCGAATCCAATAACCACCGCGTCCAGGTCTTCGATAGCACCGGTTTCTACAGCACCACTATCGGAGTGTCAGGCGTATCCGGATTGGACAATAACCACTTCAACCATCCGTTGAGGATTGCCATCGATAGCAGCGATAACCTTTACGTGGCAGATGCCGCCAACCACCGCGTGCAGATCTTCGACAGCAGCCATGCCTATGTAGACACGCTGGGGGTAGCAGGCGTATCGGGCTCCGACGACGACCACTTCGACACGCCCCGGGGTATTGCCGTGGATGCCAGCTTGGTTTACGTCATCGACTCCTACAACAACCGCGTGCAGATCTTCGACCGGGCCAGCCGGCTTCTCCAGGACACCCTGGGCACTGGCTGGGGGACGGCAAACGACCAATTCATGCACCCAGCCGATGTGGTTGTGGATGGCGACGGCAACCTGTATGTATCGGATATCCTCAACCATCGCGTGCAGAAATTCGATAGCAGTCTGGCTTACGTGCGCACTCTCGGCGAGACCGGTGTGCCCTACCTCACGGACGCTTACCACTACAACCAGCCTGTCGATGTAGCCGTAGACGATAGCGGCAATATCGCTGTCGTGGAAGGCTGGGGACATGGCAAACGCCTGGTGGTGTCGGACGCCCTGGGTCTGCACAAGTTCAGCATTGGCGAGCCTGGCGTGCCCGGAACCGACAACGACCATTTTGGCGACCCGTTCGGCGTGGCTTTCGACGCCGAAGGCAGGGTCTACGTCGCTGACTGCAGCAACGCCCGCGTGCAGATCTTCAGCAGCGCAGGGGTATGGGGCGCTGGGATCGGCAGCGGACCCGGCACAGGAGATGATGAATTCAACTGCCCCTCCGGTGTAGCCTTTGACGACCGCCAGAATATCTATGTCTCGGATTCCAATAATCACCGCGTGCAGGTCTTCGATAGCAACCGCGCCTATACCGCCACCCTGGGGGTCACCGGGGTTAGCGGGGTGGATAACAGCCATTTCAACTGGCCTAATGATGTCGAAGTGGATGCCGAGGGCAATATCATCATCGCCGATACCCTCAACCACCGCGTGCAGGTCTTCAACCGCGATCGAAGCTGGAAAATGACCCTGGGCGTGACCGGTGTATGCAACGACGATAACGCTCACCTGTGCGAGCCCTGGGGTGTGGCGGTTGATGTCTTTGGGAATATCTATGTAGCGGAGAAGTTCAACCCGCGCGTGCAGGTCTTCAGCCCCGGCGGCGCTTATCTGGCGACCATCGCCGGGGAATGGGGCGCCCAGTCAGGGCAATTGCGCGGGCCGTACGGCGTGGATGTCGACCTTGACGGCAGCGTCTACATCGCTGATCTGAACAACCACCGCGTGGAGAAATATCTCCGCGCTGCCCAGATTTTCTTGCCCAGGATCGTCAACGATTTTGGGGATTGAGCTTTTCCAGGCAGGTGCGCTCCCCGCAGGGGTCAGCCCATGCGGGGAGCGCGGTAGAGTTATCCCCTCATCCCGCCGTACCTCATGGCGGAGATGGCGCCTAAGGCCACCGCCTGCAGCGGAAATACGGGAGAGACCAGGCGCACGATCTCTTGCATCCGGTATTGGTTAATCCGATCTCGCCACTGCTGGCGATAGGGGTCTGGTCCTGGAGGGATTAACAGATCGCGCGGGCGCAGGCGCATACTGCGCAGGTATTTGCTCATGCACGAGTCCAGGGTTGCCAGGTCGCCGGGTCGAAAACCGGTGGTGTAGCCCAGGGGGTCGAAAACGGCAGTCGTGCTGGTCGGATTTGCGCCGTTGGGCTCGCTGGCGGTAGCGATTACCGGGAGGCTGTATTTCTCACCGCCGCGGCTGCCGAGCGACAGCTCGCTAGTGACCGGATCGATGGAATACTCGACGGTAAAAATGCCATCCGCCGCGGACACATCCAAGAAGCCGGAACCCGCCGGCACGGGCTGGCCGCCAACCGTCCAGGTGACCGCCGGCGGGGTGGCATCCGGGGCGCCCTCGCCGCCGTAGCCGTAGGTAACCGGCTGGTAGAAATAGTGCGATTGGTAAATCCAGGTGCCCCACTGGATCGTATCGCCGCACGGGGTGCCCATCTCCTGGGTATCGATGCCCGTGATCATCTCATCGCCGCCCAGGATCTTGAGGTCGACGCCGCGCGGGCTGGTGGTCGAAATCTCCAGTTCTACATACCCCTCGTCCAGATTCGTATCGGTAACCCGCACCGTCAGCGGTGTGCCGGTCACTGCCAGGTCGCTATCCAGCTCCAGCGGTACCAGGATGCGGCCCCGGTACCAGCAACGCACGCCATCATTGGAGGCGTCCGCCAGCGTGTGCGCGACCACCGCCTGCCGGGCGAGATCGCTGCCCGCTACGTCCAGGCCCACATCCCAATTGCGGCTCGAGCGATATTCCAGGTAACAGCGGCCGCGGCCCTGGGCATCTTCATTGGGCGGGTGGATGATAATCAGGCGGGGAGAGCCGCGCCGGGCGCTCGCAGAGTACAGGCGCACCGTGTGCTTGCCGCCATTGGGTGTTTGCAGGTGCCTGACACTGTCGGGCGGGATGGCTGCCGGGTCCCACAGGTGAACGTGGGCCCGCGCCGGGGCGGGGCCCATATTGATCTTTGGCTCAACCGGCCATCCCACCGGGCTGGCCCCGGCGAACTGCGGTTTTCCGGTGTAACGGCTCTTCTTGGGGTCCAGGTTGCGGGTGCCGAAGGTAGCCGAGGACATGATATCGTAGGGATCGCCATACACCTGGCCCTCGTCCCACGGCGGCTTGCCATCCCAATCCACCCCGTTGTTCAACACGCCGTAGGTGTGCTCGAAGCCCAGCACATGCCCCACTTCGTGGCACATGAAGGTATGGTCGGAGGTCATCACCGGCAGCGCGCAGGCCTCCTTGCCAAGCACCTGCGGTCCCGCCCCGCCGTCGAAGTCGAGGTTGATCAGCGCGGGCTGGTTGGGCTGCCCAGCCTTCGGGTTGGAAATCTGCATGCGCCCCGGCAGGGTCAGCACGATGAAACCATCGAATCCGACCAGGTTCTGATTGTCGTTGAGCCTCTTCGTCGCTTCGTACGCCTTTGAAATCTGCGTATTCCGGCTGGTATCGGTGGCGGTGATGGTGATATCCACCCACGGGAACATTTCGCTGTCGATAAAGTCAAGATACCCGTCCGTGTTGTAGCTCCAATAATCGAAGACAGCCAGGTTGCTCTGGTTAGCCATCAACATCTGGATGCAGGCCTGGTCGCTGATGTACGGCGTAGACGTATCGTGGCGGGCGCGCAGAATGGCGAGTTTCACTTTCTTAGGCATATTTGCCTCCATCCGGGTTCGAGCCGGATCCCCTCCAGGCAGGAGGGTATAATAGATACGTCCGTGATCAGCGCGTTTCAGCTGATCCGGTTCGTTGTTGCACAGTTCAGGGAATCCCTGCCCTGGATGCAGTTGTGATGTCCGATACTGGACCGGGGGAGATGGAGTGTGTGGTCGTGCCTGTCCCAATCGGGTAATTCGGACACATTATATCATAATGTGGGCTTTTCAATGCCATGGAGGGCAACCCGGCGATGACCCATCTGCATAACGCGCGCCAGCGGCTGGCAGGCGATCCCTTGCGGCCTCAATACCACTTCCTGCCCCCCGCCAACTGGATGAATGACCCCAACGGCCTGATCCACTGGCAGGGGCGTTACCACCTTTTTTACCAGTACAACCCCAACGGCCCGTTCCACGGCTCGATCCACTGGGGGCATGCCGCCAGCCAGGATATGCTGCACTGGCAAGACCTGCCCATCGCCCTGGCGCCCACTCCGGGCGGGCCGGATGCCGGCGGCTGCTGGTCGGGCTGCGCCGTGGATCACGACGGCGTCCCCACCCTGGGCTACACCGGCGTCCACCCGCAAGCCGTGTGCCTGGCAGCCGGCTCCAGCGACCTGCTGCATTGGGACAAGCACCCCGCCAACCCGGTCATCCCCGGCCCGCCGCTTGATTTGAGCGCCGCCACCGGCGGCGATTTCCGCGACCCGTTCGTGTGGATGGAGAAGGACGGCTGGCACATGCTGATCGGCTCCAGGCTCCAGGGCCAGGGCGGCGCTATCCTGCACTACCGCTCGTACGACCTGCTGGGGTGGGATTACCGCGGCGTCTTGCTGCGCGGCGATATCCACCAGAGCCAGCCTTTCTTCAGCGGCTTCGTCTGGGAATGCCCGAATTTCTTCCGCTTTGGGGAGCGGGGTGTGCTGTTCTTCTCCGTGCAATCCGAGGCCGGGGAGCTGCTCTACCCGGTCTACTACACCGGGGATTTCGACGGGGAGCGGTTCCAGCCGCGGGTGCAGGATATCCTGGTGCATGGCAGCAGCTTCTATGCCCCGCAGGCGCTGCGCACGCAGGATGGGCGCGTGGTGATGTGGGGCTGGCTGAAAGAGCAGCGCAACCAAAGCGCCTGTAGCCAGGCCGGCTGGTCGGGGGTCATGTCTGCGCCGCTGAGTCTCTCCCTGCCGGACTCGGGCCGCCTGCAGGTTGAGCCGGTCGAGGAGTTGAAAACCCTGCGCGGCGAGCACTGGCATACCACGGCCCTGCAAATCACGCCCGGCGACGCCGGCTGGCTGGGCGACCTGCGCGGGAGCTGCCTGGAGATCGAGGCGGTCCTGGAGGCCGGTGAAACGTCGGTCTTCGGTTTGAGCCTGTTAGGCTCAGCGGATGGCAGGGAGCGCACGCGCCTGGTGTACGATGGCGAGCGCCGGCGGCTGATCCTGGACGCCCGCCAATCCAGCCTGGACCCGGAGGCGCCCGGTGGGCTGCATGAGGCTCCCCTGGGCCTGGAGTCCGGCGGCGCCCTCAGGCTGCGCATCCTGTTGGACCGCTCGGTGATCGAGGTGTTTGCCGGCGGCGTGTGCCTGGCATGCCGGGTCTACCCCACCCTGCCCGATAGCGCCGCTGTGGACCTGTTCGCCCTGCGGGGCAGCGTGAGGCTCAAGAGCCTGGACGCCTGGACGCTGAATTCGGTCTGAAGGCCGGAGGATAGTGGAAAGCAGGGAGTGGGTAGTGGATAGTGGATAGTGAATAGTGGATAGTGGATAGTGAGTAGTAGGCCCCTCTCCTCTCTCCCCCTTCCCTTATCTCTTGACATTTGACACTGGAACACGTGTGATTTCGAACATGTGTTCTAATTATACATCAGAAATAAACCGCAGAGTCGCCGAGTGCGCAGAGAAAAAGCAGCGGATTTCGACCACGGATTGAACGGATTTCTAGAGCAAGGTTGTAGCAGCTTGCCCGAAACGCAAAACCTGATTCCCTGGATCACGTGACACAGGAACACGTGACAAAGAATCACTCCCGGCCATAAATCACCGGGCTGCGTCGCTGCGCCCGCTGAAGCCGGCTAGCCGGATTCATCCGGCGTCCCCCGGCATCGCTCAACAAACCGAATTTCACCACCGAGCCAATAATCAGCAATTTTGTACTATAATCCCTCCTGGAACATCATCCAGGCGTTTCGTATGCCGCCAGCTATTACCCGGAACGCGTTGTTCTATGGAAGCAATTCATCGCCATCCAGGTGCTCGACCCGGGCAGCCCGATCCATATCCTGGGCAACTGCGGCGGGCTTCACCGGCATGGCGCAGGTCTCCCTCACGGGAACCGCAAGCCCCATCCCAGCGCACAAACCCACCTAGGCAAACATTGGGCTGCACCTGACTGCCTCCAGCGTTCCCTGCGCTCCCGCTTCCGGCAGCAGGTGAGCCCCGGCGTTGGGCAGCATTCAAAGATTAATTTAGTTTCGTAAGGAAAAGTCAATGGAACTGTTTCCAAACCTAGAAATCGGATTGTCCAACGGATGGATTTTGATTATCCTTTTCTTTGGGGCTTATGGAATTATGTTGATTTCCTTCCCTAAAAGTGCAATTGCGAGGCTATATGACCGATCAGGTCAGAGAAAATATCCGTTATACCGCCGCCTATTTGTAGCGAGCTTCGTATTGTTATGGTTCGTTTTCATGAGTTTGACCCCCCTGAAAATTGGTGATGTAGTGTTTGTGATCGGGATACCCATATATTCCCTTGGGTTGATTGGATTTTTAATTGCCCTTTATAATTTCAAAAACACTCCGGTTGATCAGCCAGTTACAAGTGGGCTCTATAGGTTCTCACGGCACCCTCAGCAATTGGCCATCTCCCTATCCTTCCTGGGGATAAGCATCGCAATAGGATCATGGTCAGCATTCGCAGTCATGATCCTTGGTGTAATTGGAGCTCATAAGAAAATCATCGCGGAGGAGGAGGCTTGCCTGGAACAATATGGTGAGTCGTATAAGGACTATATGGAACGTATTCCTCGGTATTTCTTGTTCTTCTAAATGATATCAAAATGCTTGAACCATTCTTTTTCGCGCTAGGTCTTGTGAACAATGGGTTTCTGATTTTCATATTTCTTATTCGTAAGAATCATTTTGCGCTTCTGCAAAGAATTGGATGGGCATATTTCTTATTAGCGATTCCAGCCATCTATGCGATTTTCCTCGTCCAACAGGAACAGAAGACACCACGATACACGATCTTTCTGGTAATCTTTTTGGCATTTCTGGCGATCGAAGCTCTGTATGACTGGATATTGAAGATTCCGTTCCGAGAGAAAATGGATTGGAAACAATTGGCGCCATATGTCGCGCTCTACATCTCGATGAATTATGGATTTGTGGTAATGACTTGGAAATATTATTCTTTGATCGGCGGGATTGTTTT
>Ga0105106_10000279_pt1 | contig 36474 bp, 32 predicted proteins | sample PPLLaktember2015_5_FD_79109 | JGI IMG/M metagenome (GOLD analysis project Ga0105106, IMG submission 79109) | Freshwater sediment microbial communities from Prairie Pothole Lake near Jamestown, North Dakota, USA - PPLs Lake P8 Core (1) Depth... | ecosystem: Environmental > Aquatic > Freshwater >... | reverse complement strand
CTTCTTCTTTGGCACCATCTTTTCTGAGAAGGATTTTAACCACTCCCGATAATTTATTAATGTGCTCTTCCAACGGAGGGGTCTTTGCATCGAGCCAGTGGACACTGCTCAGGTAATATTCAAGCTGCTTTGACAGTGGAACATCCTCGAGCCGGAGGTTAATGACCGGGAGCCCGGCATGCACAGCACGGTCCACTTCCCTGATGACCTGTTTGGAGGTGTTCGAGTTTGATGAATAGACCAGGATAAAGAGTTTCGATGATTTTATACCATCGATAATTGCCTCTGCAAAATCAAGTCCCGGCGTAATATCCCGCGGTGCGATCCAGCAGCTTATGCTGTTTTGTTCAAGAATGGAACAAACAGTGTCAGCAGCAATTTTATCGATGCTGGAGTAGCTTATAAAAACATCGTGTGTCATTTATGGATTTGTAAAGGAATGGGTTATTCTTTATTCAGTTTTATGATAAAGGTAATAATCAGATGTATATGAGTCAAGAATATTTTGCCGGAAGACCGAAGACGGAAGACCGAAGACGGAAGATAAGGAGCGAAGCGACGCAATTCCGCGACAACGGAACCGAAGACCGAAGACCTGGAAAAGCAGTTAGCAGTTGGCAGTTGGCAATAATAAAATGTCTTGCTCTTCGCCCTGCGTCTTTGTACCTTTATACCTTTGTACCATTATTCCTTTATACCTCTGTACCTCTGCATCTTTACACCTTATTTATGTTGATTTTGGAATCGGAAGTTTCATTTGCCCGGCGATTTCAATGAATCTTGGGATCTTAAACAATGGACCAAGATTATAACACAGTGTTGTTATATAAGTCATTTGTGGATCGTGCATCTCAAGTCCTTTCTCGATCCACTCCATGGCTTTATCAGGTTTATTCGAATAAACATACCTCATCGCCATGTCCATAAAGGTTATGGGATTGTCCTGAGCAAATTTTTCCAATAGGTTCATTACTTCTTCATATGCAGAAACTATACCATGTTCATGATAAATTTTCTCAATTTCTTTATATGCATCTTCTTCAACAGGAAAGGGGAGAGCATACCTTACTGCTTTAATTACTTTATCATACTCCTTGCATCGATAAGCTGCAGTTTCAATCGTAGTGTAATGTACCCAGTTTCCCGGATCAGCAACCAAAGCTTCTTCTCCAACAGACAAGGCAGATTTGCAGTCACCAACTTCCATTAATAACGCCCCATACCACATTTTCATCGTAGAATTTAACGGATCAAGGCTATTAGCAAGATGTCCCTGGGTCATGGCTTCATCGTTCCTGTTAAGGACCGCCAGTAACTGAGCATAACACATCCTGGAAGCAGCGTCGCCGGGATTAATAGCCAATGCTTTCAGAAATTCCTTTTCACTTTTTTCCCAGTCCCATTCCATAAGGTGAGCAATCATTGCTCTGATAAAATGAACATTAGAAAGATCCGGGTCCAATTCAAGCGCTTTGTTCAGGTTTTCGATTATTTTGGGAGCCGCGACTGAGGGAGGTTCATAACCAAACTGTTGTATTGTCATCCATACCTCTGTCAGACCGGCATAAAGAGGCGCCCAGCCGGGATCTTTCTCAATGGCACTGTTCAGGAACTCGAGGGCTTTGGTCAGTGATTCCCTCGTAAAATCACTCCAGTATGAACGTGCCTTCAGGTATTCCTCATATACTTCAAGGTCAGCGGAGGGTATCTTTTCAATGCGCCGTTTCTCCTCCGGGGAAATGACTGCTTTGAGCTCTTCAGCCAATGATTTAGCTATCTTTATCTGGATGTTGAAAATATCTTTAACATCATTTATCTCACTCTGAAAAGATTCTCCCCAGAGATGAGTTTCCTTTGCTGTCATAATCAGCTGAGCCCTGAGCCGGAATGCGTTACCGTATTTCTGTCCGCTTCCCTCCACAACGTAATTCACCCCTAACTCTTCAGCAATTTCCGATATAGATTTATTTTGTCCCCTGAATTTTTCCACAGAAGTACGTGAAATCACCCTGAGATCCTTTATCTTCTGAAGGTTATTCAGGATCTCTTCCATCACCCCGTTGATGAAGTAAGTGTTCTCCTGGTCGGGACTATCGTTGATGAATGGCAGTAGGGCAATGGATTTTTCAATCCGGGAAATGTCAGGAATATCGGTTCCTTCCCGATCTGTAACTGATGACCTGCTTAATAAATCGGATTTAGCCGGGATTTCGATATTTTTGTATCTGAGATACCACTTTATAACTATTGACAGGTTATTCAATACAGGTTTCACCTGCTCCGGATCGAAATCTTTCGGATGTGTTCCAAATGTTGCCAGACTGTTCAGGCTATGCATTGAGGTGATAATGTGTGAAGGAACTTTATACTCACTGTTGAGTTTATCTATTATCCCCTTAAGAGGCTCGGTCTTTCTGGGTCTGTTCAACTCGGTTTCACAAAGTTCTGTAACAATGACTTCAAGACATCGCCTGGCATAAAGCAGAACGACATTTGCATCATTCGTTTTTATTGTGGCCTCAACCTCTTTTCCAAGTATCGGTAAATTATCATTTACTGTTTTGCTTAGCTTCTCAAGCTCCTTTGCTTCAACTGACCAGATAACCATATGAGGTGAAATTCGTTTCAATAAAGTTACGGAACTATTGAATTGAAGTCAAATAAATCATGTAATTGGCAGCACGACTTCTGTGAGAGTGCAATCGAAGAATCCGTCAGGATTCAAATATTTATAACCTGGAGATATTCTCTGGATTGTACCGTCCCGTACGGGACGGAATATTGTAAATATCTGTTATATTTCTATAAATATAATGTGCCTCTGGCACATACCTTCCCCAAATTATCTTTTTCCCCATTCTCCCATTCCCCCATTCCCATGGTAAGTTGTAGCTTCAGGAATGACCATCCTGGTGATTATTTATTGATTAGTTGGATCACAGTTTGCAATCAGCAGGAAAACATCGAATTGTTTTGTTATGACATCCGAAATTTTCTTGTTTATGACAAAACACTTGTCTGAAGTAATATTTATAAAACCATGTTTCCTCAGGAGACCGGATAATTCAGTAATATCAAACCCTTTATAACCTGTGAAACCCGGAGCGTGAAAAGAGCCCTCTTCAGGATAAAGATCTGCAATTGCAAGGTAGCCGCCGGGATTCAATAGCTTTCTGAATCGGGATATAATTAAATCGATGTCAGCTACATGATGAAGAGCCATCTGTGTGATGATGAGGTCAAACTTATTATCGTTATAATCTGCGTGTTCCAAATTGAAATTCAGGGCTTTAAGATTTATTGCATTTGAAGCCCTGATCTTTTCGTTCATCACCTTTACCATTTCCGATGAGTTGTCCATCAGGGTGATCTCTTTTACACGATCCTTTAACAGGAAACTTGTTATCCCTGTCCCGGCACCAAACTCAAGAACTTTCATTCCCTTGTTAAGAGGGATCGCAATTTTTATTCCGTTCGCAATGGCCTCAGATCGGTCCAGATGCATTGGATTATTGTCCCATTCAGCCGCTTTAATATCAAATTCGTTCACTAACCGGTTGTTGTTTAATTATTGCGGATTGGCTTCGCCGAGCTCGCCTTCGGCTCGGTTGCGGATTGTGGATTTGAAAATCCGAAATTGAAAATCCGAAATCCGCAATGATCATAAAAGCGACATAATAGGTTTAACTTAACAGTAGTATATTCTTACTTTTCTTTTTCCGGAGATTCAATCCTGTCTGCTATATATTGATTTCATTTGAAATATTTCATTTCTCCCCGTCTGAAGTCAATATTTACCGCTGCTGAATCACCGTTAAGGATGTATAAAAGCCTGTCCTGACCGGTTGAAAGTTCTGACCGGTCCGTGAGAACTGATTCAGGACCAGATAATACTCCTTTCAATATTACTGTGTCCCTGCTTATAATTGTGGCAACGGGGATTTTCATATTTCTGAAAATAACCGCTTCAAACTGAAGTGTTCCGTTCAGATTTGCAAGAGTAAGCTCTACATTTGTACCTCTCTCATTTTCATTGACAAACCAGGAATAATAAAGAGCATCCTTTACCCTGAAAGGAGACTCATTATTATGCCTGAGAGCCTGGCATGAAAACAATGCCATTGCAAATCCGGCAATTATCAGTTTGTTTGCCATGGATTTAAACATGATGCTTATTTTTTGTTAAAATTAATACTGGAAAGGACCAGCCGTCAAAGTTAGAAGTTTTATCTTAACTTTGTAACCGGATCTTACTTAATGAATCAGAATCAAATGGAAAGAAGATTTAAAGAGTTTCTGGCATTATTCCTGGTTTTCCTGCTCTTAAGCGGTTGCAAAAAAGAAATATTGCCTCCTGAACCTGAAGAGATCAAGGAGGCTACTGATGTCAATAAGTTCATTTATGGCGGACTCTCAACCTACTATTTATGGCAGGGAGAGGTTCCCGCGCTTTATAATCCGGCATATCAGAATAATAACGATAGCCTTAATGCCTTTCTGAATACATACAAGGATCCTGAGGAGCTTTTCTACGACCTGCTTTACAAATATGGCGAAGTGGATAAATTCTCACTGATTGTTGATGATTCACAGGAGATTGATGACTGGCTCGCCGGGATTTCGGAAAGTGTGGGGATGGATTTCAAGCTTTATTATATAAGAAGCGGAAGCAATGACCTGGTTGGCGTAATCCGGTATGTGCAGAAAGACTCCCCGGCTGAAAAAGCCGGATTGAAAAGGGGTGACATCTTTTTACAGGTTGATGGTCAGCAACTGACATCACTGAATTACCAGACACTGCTATTCACACATAAGACATATACTATCGGATTTGCCTCCTTTAATGGAACCGGATTTATTCCAAACGGCAGGAGTGTTGGTTTAACTGCAGTTAAATTATTGGAAAATCCGATCCATATGGACACTGTATTTATTGCCGGCGGACTTAAAGTCGGATATCTTGTATACAATGCTTTTTCGAATTCATATGATTCACTTCTGAACACCAACTATGACATTGCGCTGAACGACGTATTTGGGAGGTTTAAAAATGAAGGCATCCAGAAGTTGATCCTTGATCTGAGGTACAACATGGGCGGATATATAAGTTCGGTAATCTACCTTGCAAGCATGATCCATTCTGCAAACAACCAGCTTATATTTTCCAAGACAAAGTTTAACTCTCTTCTCACCGATTACTACTATGATCAGTATGGCCCGAATTTCTTTAACGATTACTTTGCAGATGTTATAGCAGATACCGAGAAAACACCTGCCACCCCGATAAACTCGCTGGGACTGAATGAAATTTACATTATTGCCACCTCAGAAACGGCATCCGCACCCGAAATGCTCATTAACGGACTGGACCCCTACATCTCGGTAAAACATGTAGGAAGCAATACTTTTGGGAAGAACGTAGGGTCATTTACGGTCAAAGACTGGATTGATAATAACGGGACGGTAAATCCAAGCCATACCTGGGCAATGCAGCCCATTGTGCTGAAAATTACCAATTCGCAGGATTTCGGCGAATTTACAGATGGACTGGTTCCTGACATTCCGGCTCAGGAATATGCTGTGGAATTGCTTCCGTTCGGAGATCCGGCTGAGGATTTGTTAAAGGCATGCCTTGATGACATAAATGGATCCAAATCCGGTCAGGCATCAGCGAAAAAGGATTTAAGATCCTTTAAATCATCAGATGATTTCTCCCCGGTAAAGGATATGATGTTTGTTAAAAAGCTGCCACCAGTAAAAAAAGTTTATTGAAGAAATCAACGGGAACAGGATGATTTAGCGTTTTTCCAGGGAATTTGCCTTTGACAGCAACCTGTTGGTATCTACCTAAATTAGTATTTTGGCCGGATCAGTTTATGACCCGGTATTTTTTGAGGATCTCTGAAGTGGTCATCATAAAGTCGATATATTGTGCTTTATGATAGGGAAGATTACTTTCGGAATTTTTCTTTGAAAGTTTTCCTTTAAAGCTGTCAAGAGTACTATATCCCTTTGAATCCATCCACTTTTCAATGTCACTTATAATTGAACCGATGACTTCGATCTGGTTCAGGTAAAGTGTGCTTACAACCTGCACGCTGTCGGCTCCTGCCAGGATCATTTTAATTACATCATGACCGCTGAAGATCCCGGTGTTTGCACAGATTGAAGCGGCTGTGTTCCCGTACAGCGATCCGGCAAAACGCATTGGGAGCCTGTGATCCTCCCTGTTGCTGAGATTGTAAGGGAAATGATGTTTTTCAGCATCAATGTCAATATCGGGCTGAAAAAGCCGGTTGAACATTACAATTGCATCGGCTCCTGCTTTGCCCAGATCTGATATAAACTGCGGGGTGTTTGTATAAAATGGACTTAGTTTCACCGAAACAGGAATTTTTACCGCTGATCTGACTTCCTTAAGAGTTCTGATCTGTCTTTTTTCAATTTCTCCATAACCCGATTCAGCTTTATCGGGGGCAGTATAAAAATTAAGCTCCAACCCGTCGACTCCGGTCTCCTCGATTTTCTTTGCATATTCAACCCATACCTCATCATTGATAGCATTTAGGCTTGCAAATACAGGAATAGTGACGGCTTCCTTTGCCTTTCTTAACTTTAATAAGTGTTCGGCCGGATAATCTGATGCTGATCCGGTATTCGGGAAAAGCGTTATCATTTCAGCGTTCCTGTCTTCATATTCGGTCTTCAGCTCTGATTGCTCCAGGTTTTCAAGCTGTATCTGCTCTTCAAAGAGAGACTTGAAAACAACTGCTGCGGCTCCGGCTTTCTCCATTCGCTTCAGCTTGTCAATATCTGTTACCATATTGTTTGCACCAACTATTACGGGATTTATAAGTTCCAGTCCCATGTACTTTGTTGTCAGATTTGCCATGACGCTTCTTGTCTTAAGTTAATAATCTATTCAGTTTGATACACATTAAACAATAAACGGGACATTTTGTTCATATGGCCCGTTCTCCCTGGGCACCAGCCAGCCAGCCAGTTAACTCATGAACCAGACCTTTCCCAATCCCTGTAGGTGCCGGTAAGCCATTCAGGATTCCCTGTGCCTCCTGTAAAGGCAAATCTGACCGGATCCCATTTAATGTCAGTATTATTGAAATAAACCTGATTTATCAGATGGCAGGAAATAACCGTGCGACCTCCGGCCTGTTCGCTGGCAACCGGCTTTTTACGGCTTTTGACACACGAAAGGAAATCTTCGTAATGTGAGTTACTTTCATAAAGCTTGATCTTAGCATCCTTCAGAAATAGTTTCTCTGCTTTATCAACCTCTGCCTGGCATGTCGTATTCTTGTTCTCGGTCCCGCTATAATCAGCAATGGTCTCTCCCTTGACTATAACCCTGAATCTGCCACGGTTGACCATCACTTCGCCGTCACTTCCAAAGAAGTGTATGCCAAAACCGCTCCTTTTATGAAATACAGGAATGCCATTCGGATAAACAAGCACAGCTTCGCCATTGACGAGGCGGATCTCGACCGGTCCGCTGGCATCCATTCCGAGTCCCCATTGCGCAATGTCAAGGTGATGGGCGCCCCAGTCGCCGACATCTCCTGTCCCGTATTCCTTGTAGGAACGCCATAACGGGAAATGCGTGTGCACTCCCCGCGGACTCAATATGGAATTAAACGGGCGCATTGGTGCCGGGCCAAGCCACATATTCCAGTCCAGACCCGGCTCCATGGGTTCTTCCCCAAGGTCGCAGGATTTGGGTGGTCCTCCAAAGCTGCATTCAACATGGTCGATCTTTCCTATACAGCCGTTCTGCACCAGTTCGCATGCTATCCTGAATTCCTTGCCTGAACGCTGCATTGATCCAGTCTGAAGGACACGCTTACGTTTGTCAACAGCTTTGATGATGTCTATTGCCTCCTGTATATTGTGAGTCAATGGTTTTTCACAGTAAACATCCTTCCCCTTTTTAAGTGACAGCAAAACAGGTGCAGCATGCCAGTGATCAGGGGTTGCAATACACACTGTATCTATATCTTTTCGTTCAAGAAGTTCCCGGTAATCGACATATGCTTTGCATTCTGCAACACCTTTATCCTTATTTTCAGTATAGAACTTTAAAACTCTTTGCTGGCCGTCATTACGGCGTGAGGTGTCCACATCACAAACAGCCAGAACCTGTGAAAGAGGCAAAAACCTGGTGAGCAGGTACTGTGATTGCTTGCCCGTCCCTATAAAGCCCATTGTGATGCGGCTGCCCGGTGGAGACGACCATATATGGGATGGAAGTATGAAAGGAGCTGCAATAACCGGTGCAGTTACTGTTTTAATGAAATTTCGACGGGTAGTTTTCATGGGAATTAATAATTGTGTAATATAAATTTACGAAATAAATTTTAAAACATTTGAATTAAATAAGTTAATTGCCAAATTCAAATATTATCTGAATGAAACTTGAAGAACTTGGTTACAATAGAAAAATTGAAAAATACCGGAAGGACAATAATCTCACCGGTTTTGAAACAGGAAGGGTTATTGCTGAGCATAAGGAGCGTTATATTGTCAGAACTTCGAAAGGAGAATATAATGCGGAGATAACAGGTAATCTGCGCTTTACGGCAAAAAGCCGTGAGGATTTTCCGGCTGTCGGCGACTGGGTTGCTGTGACAACCTATGATCCCGATCTTGCAATAATTCATACAATACTTCCAAGATCCTCAATAATTAAACGGCAGGCAGTGGGACAATCAGGAGAGATCCAGGTGATTGCTGCAAACATTGATTACGCTTTTTTGGTCCAGGCGGTTGACAGGGATTTCAATATTAACAGGCTTGAAAGGTACCTTACAATCTGCAATTCTTCAAAAGTAAGCCCGGTAATAGTCCTGAGCAAGACAGATTTAATAAATGAAAACAGGCTTTCGGAGATTACAGAACAGATAAAAGCAAGGATCAAAAATGTTCCGGTTATTGCAATAAGCAATGAGACGCAGGATGGTTACGGAGCTTTAACGGTAATTATTGAAAAGGGGAAGACCTATTGCATGCTGGGATCATCAGGTGTTGGCAAATCAACTTTATTGAATAATCTTTCGGGCAAAACTATTATGAGGACTGATACGATAAGCCGGAGTACAAATAAAGGCAAGCATGTTACAAGTCACAGGGAACTGTTTATACTTGAGAATGGCGGGATCCTTGTCGATAATCCGGGTATGAGGGAAGTAGGGATTGCCGATGCAGAAGGAGGACTGGAGATCACATTCAATATGATCGTTAATCTGTCAAGGCATTGCAGATTCAAGAATTGCACCCACACAACCGAAACAGGTTGTTCAGTCATTGAAGCCGTTGAAAAGGGGGAAATGGACAGGGCTTCGTACGAGAATTACCTGAAGATGGAAAAGGAGATAGCATATTTTGAATCGACTGTTGCTGAGAGGAGGAGAAAAGAAAAGATCTTCGGGAAGATCATAAAGAATTATAAAAAGGACATTAAAAAAATATAATTTAGCAAAAAGGTCATCTGTCTTATTGTCTGGTTAAATTCACTTTTTTCCGACTAACAACAGGTCGCCAATTTATCCGGCATTGTGCTCCTCAGGAGCAGAGTACAAAGTATCTTAATACAGACTATTTTATCTTAACCACTTCAATGTCGGGTTTCGGCGCCTTTTTCATCCCGGTGCCAAGGAAAAAACTGGTATTGGAAGGCTGATTATAGGCTACATTCTGGGTTGCAATTGCCAGTCTGTACTGGGGATCGTGCATCAGTGTATGGATACGGTGCCCGGTAGGGATTGTTGTTGTATAAATCCTCAGATTCTGATTGTCGGCTGTCCGGAATATCACTTCTTCACGCCAGTCACCGAACAGATCTGCACTCAGGGCAGGTGTCGACTTGCTTCCATTATTTGATACACATCCTTCAGCTGTAAAGATCCTGCCGGCATTGTATTTATCTATGTGATTCCCGTCGAGCAATTCCCTGGAGAGGTCGCCATCCCACCAGATTAAGAAATTTGTCGACGAAGGCATTTCTCCGATCTTTACACCTTTCATATCAAACAGCCCTCCGGATCCCGACCACCACATCTCTGTCCCGGGATTTACCGGATATATATCTCCGGCCACTCCGCGTCCCACATCAATGTTTATGGATCCCAAAAACAAAGTATCTCCTGTACGGGCATCATAAACTGCGACTCCGGGCCCCGTCGTCCTTTCTTCGATTTCATGAACACCAAATACTTCAAGTCCGGGCCTGTCGGTATCAAGGTCTCCCGCATGAATTGCATCGCCATGACGAAAACCCGTCGAGAAAAGGCCTTCCCCATTATCATCGACTACCATCGATCCATAGATGATCTCATCCCTGCCATCACCATCGACATCGGTTACACTCAGGTTATGATTACCTTGCCCGGAATAAGGATTTTCTCCGTCCCTGCTGTCGAACACCCATCGTGAGGAAAGTTTTCCGTCGCTCCAGTCCCAGGCTGCCAGAACGGATCTTCCATAATAGCCCCGGCACATAACGACACTTGGATGGATACCGTCGAGATAAGCAACGCAGGCCAGCATACGGTCGACACGATTTCCGGTGCTGTCGCTTCCGCCATTTCCTCCGTGACCGTTCCATCCATTTAAAGGATACCGGTCGGGAATATAATTTTCGGTTGTCAGAGCCTCTCCGTTTTTACCGCTGAAAATTGTAAAGTATTCAGGACCGTCGAGGATTTTGCCATAGAATGGTCCGCTGGATTTATCCAGATTACGCCAGTCTTTTGTTGAATCGCCAATTACTTTTCCAACTCCATCCACGGTCCCGTCGGCGGTTTTGCAGGCAAATTCCGAAATACCGTCACCATCAAGATCAAAAACCATGAACTGTGTGTAATGGGTTCCTTCGCGGATATTCCTTCCAAGGTTTATTTCCCATAAAAATGTACCGTCTATCTTATAGGCCTGAAATATGGGAATACCTGAAATTCCGGTCGATGGTGTATCAATGCTTCTTCCGGTCTGATGAAGGATCAGTTCATATTCGCCGTCGCCGTCAAGATCCCCTGGTGAAATATCGTTGGGTGTGTAGCCGGCAGGTGTCCTGAGTGGGATATTTATATATTGATGAACCGGTGAACCGGCTTTAAGGGTAAACGAATTACTTTTTTCCTGTTCCCTACCCTTTATAATCCCCTTCACAAAATATGAATTGTCCCTGTTGAAACTGACATTTGCGTCAACATAGTTAGTACTTTCAGTGATGGGATTTTTATTGAGCTTTACAGGCTTATCATCACCGCTCTGACGGTATATATTGAATGCAATATCATCGGAATCAGTTCCAAGCATCCGCCAGCCGATATAAACCGAATCATTTCCCGTACGAACTACAATAACGCCACGGTCAAGGTTTTCCATCTGCCGCTGTGCCATTGCCAGTGTTCCGGTAATGAGCATAATTACAGTAAGAGCAAGATATCCTCTCATTTCAAATCAAATTTGACGCATGACCGCATGACTGGATGACTGCATGACTGCATAACCGCATAACCGCATAACTTTTTTACTTTTCCCCTGCAATGTCGATAATTTTTATCTCCATCGGCTTGCTGGTCCAGTCGGCAGTGATCGTGCCGAACTCCTTGAAATAAGAAGCGGCAAAATGAATATCGATTGCAGCCTGGTTCTTATATTTTTCAACAAATATGAAATTTGTTTTATCATACGGATCCTGGTAAAGCATATAACCAAGGCACCCTTCTTCCTTATTTGAATTCTCGATCATCATCTTTGCAGCCGAGATAAAATCAGCCTCCTTTCCAGACTTGATGAATACTTTTGCCGTGATCATTTTCTGATAATCAGGAGTCTGGACAACTGTTTCCGGCTGCAATGGCTGTGTTGGTGCCTTCGGTTTGCACGAAATTCCGGTTACACTCAGCAGAATTGATAAGATAAGGATCTTTGTTTTCATGATGTCGTTTATTTATGGTTCTGTGTAAATGTAATGTTTTCTCCCCTGATCAGCCTTCTTTTCTCAGGTACTGCATCAGGACATTGACAGCTTCGTCCATATCATGGCCGAATGAAAGGATGCCTGCCCTGTCGCCGGCCATAATGATTATCCTTTTTTCGATAACATCCGATTCGCTGAACAATCTTGTAATATCCTTTGCAAGTCCCGTTGTTCCGTAATCCATTGCAGGATTTGTCGTAGGCACTTTATAGATAAGTTCGTTCCAAAGGTCGATGCTGTGAACGTGGATCACGGCATTTGCTCCGGGATCGGCAAGATAGATTGCGGCATGCGTCAGCGATTCAGAAGAAGCTTTTAGCGGCCCTGTGCATTGTACTGCATTATCATCGATATTGACAGAGTTGACTTTTACATAATGTCCCGGCTCCAGCTCCGGTATCTCCCCGGTGGCCGATCCCGTTATCACAAACTGGTTTCCACCCCTTATCCTCATGCTGATATTCCCAAAGCCGACCCCGTTCTCATATGCGCCAATAAGGTCCATATTGTAGAGTATTTCCCTCCAGTAATTTATTATTTCGTATTGTTCGTCAGAGATAACGGGCCCTGACTGGCTCCAGTGGCAATTGAATTTTACTACCCCTTCCATTTTTATTTGAATTTTTCTGAAAATAGTTTCTTTATGCTCTCCTCATCTGCCCTGCAGATTCCTTTCTCGGTAATCAGCCCGGTAACAAGCCTTGCAGGAGTTATATCAAATCCCCAGTTTCCTGCCATGGTATCAACAGGACAGATCCGTACTGATTTAATTACACCATCGGCATAACCGGTGACCGAGGTCACCTCTTCCTGATCACGTTCCTCAACAACTATTTCCTTCAGGCCGTCATAAAGGCTGAAATCGATTGAAGTCGATGGCATAAGGGAATAAAAAGGAACATTGTTGTCAAATGCGGCAATTGCTTTAAGATATGTTCCGATCTTGTTTGCAATATCCCCTTTTCTTGTTGCACGGTCACAACCTGCGAATACCAGGTCGACCATTCCTTTCTGCATGAGATGCCCTCCGGCGTTGTCGACGATAAGGGTGTGGGGTACTCCCTGTTTTCCGAACTCCCAGGCTGTGAGCCTGGCGCCCTGGTTCAACGGCCTTGTCTCATCAACCCAGACATGCACGGGGATACCCTTTTCAAGGGCAAGATAAACAGGCGCTGTAACTGTTCCGTAGTCGATACAGGCGAGCCATCCGGCATTGCAGTGGGTCAGAATGTTTACTGGTTTTCCGCCTTTCTTTTCGCTGATCTCCCTTATCAGAGGCAGGCCGTGTTCACCTATCCTCCTGCAATTGTCTTTTTCCGTCTCACATATTTCAAGTGCTGTATTCATGGCCCTGTCCGAAAGCATTTCAGGATCGGTGATTCCGGAAAGTCTCCTGAGGGAATGATTTATGGCCCATGAAAGGTTTATTGCCGTGGGGCGGCACGAAACAAGGTATTCCGCGGCATTACTGATATGACTGCTGACATTTGTCCGGTGGGTGATCTCCAGGGTTGCCAGGTAAATCCCGAAAGCTCCTGCAGCACCAATCAACGGAGCTCCCCGCACAGTCATGTCCCGAATTGCATTATAGACATCCTCAACTGAACAGAGCTCTTTGATCTCAAAGAAAAACGGGAGCCTCCGCTGGTCGATAACCATTACTTTGCTCTTGTCATTTTCGTTAAGCCAGATACTCTGGTAATTTTTTCCGTCAATAAGCATCTTTAAAATAGTTACCGGGTGGAATAAATCGAGTTTCAAATTTACAAAATTAGCGGGGATTTGGTATTTCGGATTTGGATTTTGGATTCCGCAATCAGAAATCCGCAACCGAGCCGAAGGCGAGCTCGGCGAAGCCAATCCGCAATTTCGAATAATCGACCGGTTTCTTCGAAGATTTTGATAAGATTTTTTTATGTCTTAAATTTGCAAAGAGTAAAAATCCTTATTGTAAGAAATTACTATATGGTTAATAAAGAAGAATTTAGAAAGAAAATAATAATCACCTCAGGACAGATTTTCAGCCGGTACGGATTCAGGAAGACCACCATGGATGAGATCGCCAGGGCTTTGAAAATGGGTAAAAGTTCGGTCTATTACTATTTTCAGAGCAAAGAGGAGATCTTCGAGGCTGTCGTACTTTATGAAGCCAATATACTTAGAAATGAGCTTACTAAGGCTATCAAATCGGTTGAATCGCCAGTCGATAAAATGAGAAATTATGTTTTTGTAAGGATGAAAGCGTTCGAAAAGCTCTCAAATTACTATAACGCCATCTTCGATAAAAACCTTGATCACTTTGACTTTATAGAGGCGATACGCGAAAAATACGACCGTGAGGAGCTGGCAATTCTGCGGCTGATACTTTACCATGGTGTAAGGAAGAAGGTGTTCAGCGTCAAAAACAGCGAGTATACCGCGCTTGCCGTCCAGACAACCCTGAAAGGGCTTGAGGTACCGCTGTTCTGGCAGAAGAGAGAACTTAACCTCGAAGAAAGGCTGACGGCAATTCTTGATGTGCTTTTCAACGGAATTCTGAAAAAGTAGCCCCCGCCTTCTGCTCCCTGCTCCCTGCTCGCTGCCCCCTGCCCCCTGCCCCCGGCCCTCAGTCTTTTCGTTTGATCACCGCCCTCTTATTCTGCTTTATGCTTAAATAAAGCCATACAAATCCGGCGATCACAAAAGGGATGCTGAGGATCTGACCCATATTCAGCTTCATTCCCGATTCGAAGGCAACCTGGTCCTCTTTGAGAAATTCAATAAAGAACCTTGCAGTGAATATCAGGATAAGTGTCAGACTTATAAGCAGTCCCTGGATATGTTCCCCCCTGTTTTTCCAGTAGATCCTGAGGAGAAGAATGAAAATGAAAAGATAGGCCAGTGCCTCATATATCTGGGTAGGATGTTTGGGAGCAGTCTCACCGTTCCTGAGGAAAACGAATCCCCATGGCATGGTTGTTTCAATACCATATATCTCTGAGTTCATCAGGTTCCCCATCCTGATGAAAAATCCGGCAAGTGCAACAACGATAGCAACCCGGTCAATGATCCAGGTGTAATCCTTTTTTTCTTTTCTTACAAACAACCACAGGGCTAACAGGATTCCTATTGCGGCGCCATGGCTTGCTAGTCCGCCGTGCCATATCTTGATTATTTCCACCGGATGACTGAGATAATACCCGGGCTCATAAAAGAAGCAGTGGCCAAGCCTTGCCCCGGCTATAACCCCGACAGCTACATAGACTGTAAGCCTGTCGAGAGTGGCCTGCGACAGGTTTTCGTTCCTGAAGATCCTGTCCAGGATTATATATCCGAAAAGGAATGATGAGGCAAAAAACAATCCGTACCATCTGACAGCAAAAGAACCAATCCGGAATATCTCGGGATTGACATCCCATGGTATAACAAGTAAATGCATAATAGGGAGTATTATAATCGGTAAAGGTAGAAAATATTAATATACTTTTATTTCAGCATATTATATGGCTGTAAAAAGTATTCTTAAAAAATGTATGTTTGCAGATATAATGCAGATTTTGATGAGAGAACGCATTGTCCGAAGATATTGGTTAATGATCACGGTCATGATACTGGCATTCGGATGTGCGAAAATGAACACTCCTTCGGGCGGGCCGAAGGATAAGGATATCCCTGTCATTTTAAAAAGCGTTCCTGAGAACGGGGCCGTCAATTTCACCGGTAAGGAAATAGTCGTCACCTTCAACGAGTACGTTGTTCTCGATAAAATAAGCGAAAAGTTCATGGTATCACCCCCGATGAAGAAAAGGCCTGAAATTTTAGTAAGGGGCAAAGGGATACGTATCGAATATGAGGATGAGCTGAAGGACAGCACAACCTACACGTTTTATTTCCAGGATGCAATAAGGGATCTCAATGAGGGCAATGCGATAAATAACTACCAGTTTGTGTTTTCAACAGGGAACTATATTGATTCGCTATCGGTTACAGGCAATGTATATTCCGGTCTGAACCTTGATCCTCCCGAAAATACAATGGTGCTTCTTTACAGTCATCCTGATGATTCCTCAGTGGTGAAACAGATCCCCGATTATATTACCCGCGCTGAAAGCAATGGGGAATTCCGCATTGATAATGTACGTCCGGGCACTTACCGTCTGTACGCCCTTGCCGATGCCGACAACAGCAAGAACTACAACAACAGGGATGAGTTTTTTGCCTTTTATCCGGAACCAATACAGGTCACCCCGGAAACGAGTTTTTTGCCTCAGGTAAAAGATACAACTTCCGTTAAGCCGTCAGCCGACGTAAAGGTTCCGGTTAAGCCTGCGGTCCTCGGTGAATATCCCCTTATTCTTTTCCAGGCTGAAAAGAGACTGCATTATCTGGCATCATCTTCAAGAAAGCAGGCTTTCCAGATTAACTATATCCTCTCCCTTCCTCCCGATACAATGGGATTTGAATTTTCAATTCCAGGTGCCTCTCCGGAGGCATGGTTTATTGAAAAGAGCAGGAAAAGCGATACAATAACGGTGTGGCTGACCGACAGCACAATATACAACCGTCCGGAAATCGAAACGGTAATCAGGTTTCCTTTTACCGATACTCTTGGAATTACTGACCTGAAGGATGATACCCTTCAGATGAGATATATTGCACCCAGGGCCGTAAGGACGAAAACCCTGAAACGGATCCCTTATAAAGTCAATACCGGCATCACGGGCCAGGAGAGGCCGGATAAAAGGATAGCAATAACCGCACCATCCCCGTTTCTTCCTCCCGACACTTCAAGGATTGCACTGTTTGAAGTGCTTAAGGAGCAAAGGATAAGGCAGCCATTAAGCCTGGTCCGCGACACTACCGGTTCGTGCCGTTATTTTGTGGATACCCGGCTTAATCCCGGAAAGAACTATCTCCTTATTACCGATTCAAAAGCCTTTTCAAGCATTTATGGCGAGTATTCCGATTCAGCAGGAGTCAGGTTTTCAGTTCTGCCGACTGAATCATACGGCAAGCTGATCCTTGATCTGAAGGGATATAAAGGGAGTAAAATCATCCAGCTACTCGATAATCAGGAAAAACTTGTAAGGCAGGTCCATCAGAAAGATACGCTCAGGCTTGAGTTTCCTCTTCTTGCAAAAGGAAAATACAGGGCCAGGATAATATTTGATATTGACAATAACGGGGAATGGACCACCGGCGATTTTGATCTGCACCGTCAGCCGGAGCCTGTATCCTATTATCCCGAAGAGATTGAGATCAAGGAGAACTGGGAAGTGGTGAATCCATGGACGCTCTCTCCGGATAATTATAAGGATTCGAAACTGCAGATAAAGAAAACCGGATCAAGATAAATGATGAAAAGTGCTCTGAAACAAATATATTTAGAAACCCAAAACGTGCCCCTTCAAATCCGGGCGATTTAATTTAATATATTAATAATTAAAAAGTTACAAAAATGAAAAAAGTAGTAGCAGGTGTCGATATCGGCGGAACGAACACCGTATACGGTCTGGTTGACACAACAGGAAAGGTTCTGGCTGAGGGCCATCTTAAAACGACTGATTATCCCGAGATCAAAGGTTTTGTGAAGGCTCTGGGTGCCGGAGTTAAAAAGCTTCTTGCGGGTAAAAAAGATCTTGAACTGACAGGTATAGGAATCGGGGCTCCGGATGCCAATTATCACAGGGGAACCATTGAGCATGCACCCAATCTTGCATGGAAAGGGATTGTTCCGCTTGGGGAACTTGTAAAAAAGGAACTTAAAGTGCCGGTAGCCGTTACAAATGATGCAAATGCTGCTGCAATGGGCGAAATGGTCTTTGGCGGAGCAAAAAACATGAAGGATTTCATTGTACTGACCCTTGGCACCGGCCTTGGCAGCGGGATAGTCGTTGACGGTAAACTGGTTTACGGTCACACAGGCTTTGCAGGGGAGGTCGGCCACCTGACAGTTGTTCCCGGTGGCAGGGAATGCGGATGCGGCCGGAAAGGCTGTCTTGAAGCCTATGCCTCTGCTTCAGGCCTTGTCAAAACAGCTTCATTGATGATCAGCGAAATGAGGGACAATAGCCCTCTGAGGGATTTGCCACCGTCAAAGCTTACATCAAAAGCAATAGCTGAAGCTGCTGCAAAAGGCGATCCGGTAGCTTTAAAGGCTATGCAATATACTGCTGAAATGCTTGGATTGGGAATCATCAATTCGATAGTATATACAAGTCCCGAGGCGATATTCCTGTTCGGCGGTCTCGCACAGGCCGGTGATCTGATCTTTAAACCGGTAAAGGAGTATCTGAAGAAGCATAATTATATTCTGTTCAGGAATACTGTAAAAATACTTCCGTCGGGTATCCCGGAAAGCAACGGAGCCGTTATGGGAGCAGCTGCCCTTATCCTAAATGAGCTTAAGTAACACTATTCACCACCGATACTGCTTGTTTGGGAAAGATTTTATCTAAATTTGGTTCGGTTTACAATGGTGTATTATGGACCGGCCATTTAAAATCCTGGAAGTCAGTGAGTCTGAGTTCATAACTGATTATCCCGGACTTGATGAGATTTCGGAAAGGCTCGATAGCCTGCATTTAAATAATGCGGTTGATGTACTGAACTGGAAAGGTTTTGATTATAAGCCTGATGTGAAGTTTTCGATAGCATATACCCGGCATGAGATCCTTCTGAAATATTATGTCACGGAACAATGGTTCAAGGCCGAAAAAACAGAGACTAACCAGGAGGTGTATGAAGATTCATGCGTCGAGTTTTTTGTTGCTCCGTCGGATGACGGGATCTATTATAATTTCGAACTGAATGCTATAGGCACATGCCTTATGGCTTCGGGCACGGGAAGGGGTAACAGGAACAGGATCGCCCCCGGGATCATTTCAGGGATCCGCCGCACAGGATCTTCAGGTGTGAAAAGTATAAGTGAAAGGAGCGGTGAATTCTCGTGGACAATTACAATGGCGATCCCGCTCACTGTTTTTATTCACCACAACGTGAAAGAGCTGAAGGGCAGGACGTTCAGGGCAAATTTTTACAAATGCGGCGACAAACTTTCGGTCGCGCATTATGTTACCTGGAATCCTGTCGGAACGGAGAAACCTGATTTTCACAGATCCGAATATTTCGGCCTACTGAAATTTGTATGATTTAAACATTGGCTGTAAGCCACATAATTAAATTTTTTTTTATGAATCTCAACGAAAAAAAGTACAGCAACTTAGCCCTGATAAGGGAGATGATGGAAACATCTGAAATTATCGGATCTTTCGATCCGCAGGTTTCAAAGCGATTTGTAGAGACCATCAGATCAAAAAAGGGTTTGTTTCTTACCGGAGAGGGCAGCAGCAGGCTTTTCCCGGCAAAAAGAGCAATTTATGCCGACCTGAAAAAAGAATTCATGATGCCTGTTCTTACTGAAGGCTGCACCCAGGCAGGGGAATACAACCTTGATGACTTTACCGTGTTTATTGCATCAAATTCGGGCCAGACAAAGGAAGCAATAAGGCTTGTGAATGTGCTGAAAAGCAGGAATCACAACGCAATTTTTGCCCTTACCGCAAACAAGAACACAAAACTGGAGGAGTTTGCACATGACACCCACGTCCTTTCGTGCGGCAGGGAAAATGCAGTGGCCGCCACAAAGTCGGTGATCGAACAGGGTCTTTTCTATGATTCCCTGCTCCGGAACGTCCGGAATGAAAAAATGGAAGGATTGAAACGGCTGGCTCAGCAGACCGAAGAAGTACTTACCGCCCCGATTGATAAAAATATTACTGACCTGATAAGCAAGTCAGAAATTATTTATTTTGCCGGCAGGGATAATGGTGTTGCAGCGGAGATTTCCCTAAAGACATGCGAGATCACAAGGAAAAGATCGGCATTCTTTGAAGGGACATTTGCCCTTCATGGCATTGAGGAGGTGATGAACAAAAATGAGGTGCTCATCTGGATCGATCCTTTTGATGTTGATCAGGACAAATTCATGGAATGTATTGTAAAGGGAGTAGGGGTACATGTGATAGCAGTATCAACCAGGCAGACTATTTTCCCGACAATAATAATTCCCGACGGAGGCGAATATGCCGAATACCTTCAGATTGCTGCAGGATGGAACATTCTTGTGGAGACAGGGATTGCTCTGGGAATCGACATTGATCATCCAAAAAGGGCACGGAAGGTTGGAAATGAATATGTCCCTGATGAGAAAGATAAAAGATAAAAGTAAGTTCTTTAAGCTCCCCTTTTGGGAGGGGTTGGGGGTGGATAAGTTCTTTAGGCTCCCCTCTTGGGAGGGGTTGGGGGTGGGTTTTTTTTTAAAAATTAATCTATGGCAACCAGAAAATTAGCAGTAGGTATCGACATCGGAGGTACAAACACGGTATTTGGCTTCGTTGACAGGGAAGGCTGCATTCTTGCCGAGGAGAGGCTAAAGACCAGCCATTATGAAGAAGCCGGGGAATTTGTTGCCGCCCTGTATGAAAAGATCATGGTGACAAGGCAGAAGATTAAAGATAATGTCGGAATAGCCGGTTTTGGAATCGGGGCCCCGATGGGAAACATAAACAAGGGCACAATCGAGTATCCGGCCAACCTGCCTTGGAAAGGAATAACTCCGCTTGCAGATCTTTTCAGGCGACATACCGATTTGCCGGTTGTTGTTACAAACGATGCAAATGCAGCTGCCGTGGGAGAAATGATTTACGGCGGTGCAAAGAAGATGAAGGATTTTGTCGTAATAACCCTGGGAACAGGTCTGGGCAGCGGATTTGTAACGGATGGTAAATTATTGTACGGTCACCAGGGCTTTGCAGGAGAGCTCGGGCATATTACGGTCCGTTCCGGGCAATCGGGCCGAGAATGCGATTGCGGGAAAAAAGGGTGCCTCGAAACATATGTTTCAGCGACCGGACTTAAAAGGACACTTTTGAAAATAATGGCCGACAGCATTCAGCCAAGCGAACTGCGGAAATACAGCTTTAATGAGATTGACGCAGAAATGATCCATGAAGCGGCAGAAAGAGGTGATGCTCTTGCCATGAGAGCTTTTGAGCATACCGGGAAAATGCTTGGGATTAAACTCGCCGACGTGGTGGCTCATACAAACCCTGAGGCAATATTCCTTTTCGGGGGCCTCGCAAAGGCAAAAGAACTGATCTTCAAGCCTGCAAGGGAGTCGATGGAAGAGAATCTGCTTTACATTTACAGGGGAAAAGTCAAACTCCTACCCTCGGAGTTAAGCACACAGAATGCAGCGGTACTTGGTGCAAGTTCATTAATCTGGTCATTGAAGGAATCATGAACAGGTTTTTAATACCCGGCGATATTGCTAATTTCGAGCAAATACTGAACTACATTCTCGGGGGCATTTTCATCGTAATTGTATTTTCGGTTGCCTATGCTTACCTTAAACCCCATCAGCTCCACAAGCGCCGGCTCCTTTCAACCCTGATCCTTAAGCTCAGCTACCTGTTTTATGTTCTTGTGCTGTGCATAGTAGTGTACCTTTCGGCCCTTGTCAAGGGCGGTTTGGACAAAGTGTTTAACGGGATCGAGTTCTTTGCATTCCTGATTGTCCTTTTTGCTCCCACAATAGGGATCTTTGCCAGGAAACTGAGTCAATTCAGTAAAAAAAGGGAAGGGTATAACTACTTCTTTACAGTGGTTAACCTGCTGTCGGTGATAGCGATTCTTGTAATGTACCTTGTTTAAAAATCTGTAAGTTTTGATTTTATTATTCATATCTTACCTTTGTCTTAACTAAAACCTGAATCAATGATCAAGGAACGCCTGATTGGTTATATTGAACAGAGCATCAGACTGAACTGGGAAAAGGAGGCTCTTTCCAATTACAAGGAAAAGGGATTATCGTACAAGGAGATAGCCGGGAAGATGCTGAAACTGCAAATGTTATTTAAGGATGCCGGTCTCAGGGAGGGCGACAAGGTTGCTCTTGTCGGACGGAACTCGGCAAACTGGTGCATCGTTTATCTTGCCACGGTGACCTACGGGGCAGTAATTGTACCGATACTTCCCGATTTTAAGCCCGAAGACCTTACAAACCTTATCAATCATTCAGATGCATCACTCCTTTTTGCGGATGAAAAGATTTATGAAACACTCGACAACGGCAAGATTCCGCAAATAACCGGAGTGGTCTCCCTGGATGACTTTTCGATGATCACTGCTCAGAAAACTGATCTGAAAAGAAAGTACCTGGCACTTGATGAAAAATTCCTGAAGGCTTACCCTGCACTGAAACAGGAGGACATAAAATTCTCGGATATTACAAATGACAAGCTCGCCGTCATAAGCTATACCGGAGGAACAACAGGTTTCTCGAAAGGAGTGATGCTGTCGCACAACAGCCTGGCTGCCAATATACGCTATGCACAGGCCAATATGCCGCTTGAATCGGGCGACCCGGTGGTATCGTTCCTGCCTCTTGCCCATACATACGGGTGCGCATTTGAATTCCTCTTTCCCTTTACATACGGATGCCACATCACAATCCTTTCAAAAACACCTTCTCCCCAGATCATAGTGCAGGCATTCAAGGAGATCAGGCCAAGGCTTGTCCTGTCAGTCCCGCTGGTGATCGAAAAGATCTTCAAGAAACAGCTGCTTCCCGTTATAAGCAAGCCTCACATGAATCTCCTTCTGGCAGTACCCGGGGTGAACAGGATCCTTCACAAAAAGATCAATGCCAAACTTACCGAAACATTCGGGGGAAGATTTAAAGAGATCGTAATAGGCGGCGCTGCATTTAATCCTGAGGCCGAAAGGTTCTTCAGGAAAATAGGGTTTAAATTTTCAGTTGGTTACGGCATGACCGAGTGCGGCCCTCTTATAAGCTATGCCTCCTGGGATACAACAAAGCTCGGCGCCTCAGGCAGACCTGTCGATACGCTTGAGGTTACAATCGATTCGTCAGATCCGCAGAAAGAGGTCGGAGAGATTATCCTCAGAGGTGAAAATGTGATGATGGGTTATTATAAGAATGAAAAAGCGACTAGGGAGATAATAGATGAAAAGGGATGGATGCATACCGGCGACCTTGGAATTATGGACAGGGAAAAGAATATCTTTATAAAGGGAAGAAGCAAAAGCATGCTGCTCGGCCCTTCGGGAAAGAATATATTCCCCGAGGAAATTGAAGCCGTAATAAACAATATGGATTATATTTCCGAATCTGTGGTGATATCTGAGGATAACAAGCTTGTTGCACTTATCTATCCCGATTTTGAAGCGATCAAGAAGGATAATATCTCGGAGGAACAGCTCCAGTCGATCCTTGAACAGACTAAAAAGACGGTAAATGAACGTTTGCCGGATTTCTTGGCGGTAAGCAAATTAAGGCTTCATAACGAAGAGTTTGCAAAGACACCGAAGAGGAGCATAAGAAGGTTTTTATATTCTAAAGGATAGTACCCCCCAACCCCCCAAGGGGGGCGAAAATCAGGTTTAATGAATCGTTACGCACTGATTGTTGCTGGAGGTTCCGGTAAAAGGATGGGTCCCGGAATCCCCAAACAGTTTCTTGAGCTTTCAGGCAAGCCTGTTCTTATGCGCACCATTGAGAGGTTTCACTCATTTGATCAGTCAATCAGGATAATTCTCGTAATTCCGGCGGATCAGTACGGATACTGGGAGGAGCTATGCAGGAAATATTCATTCCGGGTTCCCCATACTATTGTGGCAGGCGGTCCCACACGTTTTGATTCGGTCAGGAACGGACTTGAGAAGATCGGTGAAAAATGTCTTGTCGCGATACACGATGGTGTCAGGCCGAACGTAAGCTCAGGTACGATTAAAAGATGTTTTGATACTGCCGGGAAATTCGGTAATGCGGTTCCTGTAGTAGAACCGGCCGATTCTGTAAGAATTATAACCGAACAGGGGAACATGCCAGTTAAAAGGCATTATTTGAGGATCGTACAGACGCCCCAGGTCTTTGATTCGGAACTTATAAAAAAAGCTTACCTCCAGGAATATAATCCCGATTTTACGGATGATGCCACACTTCTGGAAAAAACAGGTGAAACCATAAATCTTGTTGAGGGTAACAGGGAAAACCTGAAAATCACAAATCGCGGGGATATTGAAATAGCTGAGACACTGTTCCGGAACATTTTCTGACTTTCACTGTAATTTGTATATTGCATGGAATTTTAATTCTGCAAAAAATGAAAATCAGATATATCGGACTGTTTATAACACTCATCGTTTTTACGGGTTGTGCGGAACTGCTGAATGTAATGCAGTCATCAGTGGCTGTTCCCCTTACCGAAGATGAAGTTGTAAACGGGCTGAAGGAAGCCCTGGCGGTGGGAGCAAAAAATGCGGCCGGCAGGCTGTCGGTTGAAAATGGATATTTCGGTGATGCTGCAGTAAAAATCATGCTTCCCGACGAGGCAAAAACAATAATCGATAACATTTCAAGAATTCCGGGCGGGGAACAGCTTGTTGAGGACGTTATTCTAAGAATAAACAGGGCGGCTGAGGATGCAGCAAAAGAGGTTGCTCCGATATTCGTAAACAGCATTACATCGATGACTGTCCGCGATGCTTTCAATATCCTCAGGGGGGCCGATAATGCCGCCACATTCTACCTGAAAGCAACCACTTACAGTGACCTGCATTCACTTTTCAAGCCGAAAATACAGAACTCTACCGAAAAGAAAATAATCGGCAATGTTTCCACCAAAGATTCATGGGTTGCACTTACCGGTAAGTGGAACTCCGTCGCCAACTCCCTGGCCGGCAAGCTTGCCGGACTGAAGCCCGTAAACACTGACCTTGATGAATATCTTACAGGGAAAGCCCTCGAAGGCATGTTTTCAAAAGTGGAGATCGAAGAACTGAAGATAAGGAAAGAAGTATCGGCAAGAGTGACTCCCCTGCTCAAGAGGGTATTCGGTTCTCTCGATAATAAATAATGACAGTGAACCAATAAAGAGATGTTTGAACGGACCATCATAAAGCACAAGGACCTTGAGGTAAGGGTCTCCGATCATGTAAATGAGGGGATGCTTGAAATCCTGAATCACGCAGTCCAGGGTTCCGAGGGAGGACTGAGGTTTCAGCTTCAGAATATTCCTTCGAGAATAGCCGCATACAGGGATCAGATCAGGTTTGTCTCACTTTACAGGAAGAACAGGGTGACAGGAACAGTCGGATCGTGCTACAGGATAACAGGTCAGGGAAACCTGTGCTATCCCTCTTCCTATTTGAGATTTCTTGCCTTTGATTCTGTTTATCAGTCGGATATCTCGAGGAGAAGGAGAAAAAAGGAATTCATCAGGCCTGAAAAGGATGACACCTTCAAGCAAAAGACGCTTGAGATCTTCAGTAAGCCGCATCTGCTCGATTTCAAGGAAATCAGGGAGAACGACAAGCATATATTGTATGCTTTTGTAGAGAGTATGAATGAAAGGTCAAAAAACCTGATTAATCAGGTTGGCTATGAATATATAAGGTCGTTCCTTACCGTTGCGTTCAGCAGGTTTTCACCAAAACCCGATGTCAGGGTAACTAAAATCACCTCTCAGGAAGAAAAGGAGAAAATGAAATCACTTCTCCTTGACTATTACAGGGATTATTCGCTTTTCAGCCTTGAATATGCTTTTCATGGAGATAATTATTATGTCCTGAAGGAAGGAGGCGAGATCATTGCAGGTGCCAGCGCATTACCCTCAGCGTATAAAATCTATGATATGCCGGGTGTGTGGGGCTGGATTTACATGAAGGTACTCCCGAGGGCGCCCTATTTCAAAAGACTTTTCCATCCCGACCAGTTCCGGCATATTGTCTTTGATGCGATTTACTGCAGGAAAGGAAGGGAAGAAATGCTTGCTGGCCTTTTTGAGTCAGTTTGTGCCACGGAAGGTTATTACACTGGATTGACCTGGCTCGACGACCGCAGCGAACTCTACGACAAGCTGAGGTCAGGTGTCAGGATGGGTGCACTGAACCGGATGCTCAATGCAAAGCCGGGACTTGTATACATAAGGTTCCTGAATCTGACAGAAAAGGAGAAGGAGAGTTTTTATGACGCTCCTGCATATATTTCCGGATTCGATTTCTCGTAAGCGCCAGATTCTCCGCTGGCGCGGATTTTCAATCCGTGCCTGGTTTATTGTAATTCTGTGGAAATCAATGTCTTCTCTGTGGATCTCTGTGTCTTCTCAGTGGACCTCTGTGTAAGTTCTTCTATCTTTCCAGAAGATTTCCAAGTATTGATCCGGCCTCTTTTCCCCTGTTTTTTCCAAACGGAGCCAGGGCTCTTATGAGCTTCCTTATAGGCATCGACTGAAGCCACACCTTTCCGGTGCCGCGGATTGTTGCAAGGAATAATCCCTCTCCACCGAAAACCATCGATTTAAGGCTTCCGCTTGCCTCGATGTCAAAATCAAGCGAGGGCTCATAGGCAACAACGCATCCTGTGTCGATTCGCAGGGTTTCGTTGTTCATCTGCCTTTCGATTACCGTTCCTCCTGCATGTATAAAGGCCCGTCCGTCGCCCTCAAGCTTCTGAAGTATGAATCCTTCGCCACCGAGCAGGCCTGAACCGATCTTCCGGTTCAGGGTCACTGAAAGCTTTGTTCCGTATGCTGCACAAAGAAACCCGTCCTTCTGGACAATAAGGCTGTTCCTTACCTGCGAAAGGTCGACGGGAATGATTGTCCCGGGATAGGGAGCCGCGAAGGCAACCTTGCTTTTGCCATAACCCTTGTTGGTGAAATGAGTCAGGAAAAGCGATTCTCCCGTTATCAGCCTTGAACCGGCCGAAAGCAAAGTATCGAATAATCCCTTTTGCGGAGTGGCCCCGTCGCCCATTTTTGCCTCAAACGTGATTCCCTGTTCCATATATACCATTGTTCCTGCTTCAGCTATAACTGTCTCTCCGGGATCGAGGTCAATTTCTACGAACTGGATGTCTTCACCTAAAATCCTGTAGTCAATTTCATGGGAGATCATAATTGTTATGTTTTAATGGTTAACCGACGTGTCACCGAAGTTAAGATTAAAACTGATAGCAATATATAGAAATTTAATATTATTTTTGCCGTAATAGAGGGACGTTAGTTCAGTTGGTTCAGAACGCTTGCTTGACAGGCAAGAGGTCACTGGTTCGACTCCAGTACGCCCCACCAGTCACTGGTCCTGACGTTACGCCTCCGGCGTAAGTCAGGATGCTGACCGCAAGCGTCAGCATTCGACTCCAGTACAATCCACCACGCGGCCTGGCTCCTTCCTTTGTGCGACTTTGTGTTTAACTTCGTGTCCTTTGTGGTTTACGGAGTTGTTTTTTACCACGAAGGACACAAAGGTGTTCACAAAGGTACACAAAGGACTTTTGAAACAACTTCTTTTTCAGATCGAGTTATGCCCCTTAAAGACCCTCGAGTTGCCGATAGTTTCCAGGTGCCCTTCCCATGTGAGCCTGTCGCGACCCAACCCGTTAATCGTTGCCCTGGCCGATCCGTTTGCCGAAACAGTCATGGCAACGGCATAGTGGCCCAGATTGGTTAGCAGGCTGAATTGCAGATTGTATGACAATCTTTTCTGATCCTTAAAAACCGTCCATTTACCTATTGATCCTTCAGCAGTCACTCCTCCGACACCATTGTATCCCATACTCCAGTTTGATCCGGTCTGAAGAATTCCGCTTTCCTTGTTGATCTTAATGAAATTCAGTGTAGGGGAAACAATTACCCTGTCCCCGTATCTGTTCTGAAGATAATCTGCCACGAGAACGAAACTCTTTGAATTGAGAAGAGAATCGAGTATCCAGAAGTTGGTTTCAAGCTGCGCCTTTCTCACCTCCTTCATTTCCTGACGGGTCAGCTTTCTCTCCTGGGAATAGCCGTTCAATGAAATAAGTAATATTCCCAGAATCCAGAAGAGGCTCACCACTTTAAATTTTATTGTTTTCATAACCTCTGATTTTAGTGGAATAGTGCAAAATATATACCATTCTCGGAAAGAAAGATCTTTTTAACTGAATTTTAACAGATTAGCCCATGAATACAGTTACTGGTCGCTGAACCGGCCGGGGAGAGCTCATTTGATATCTGGTCTTATGCTAAAGAGGGGCTGCTATTGGTAGACTTTGATATAATCAACTATCATGTTCTGCGGGAATACAGTGGTCTGATCCGGAGAACCGGGCCAGTTGCCTCCTACTGCGACATTGCAGATGATGAACTGGGGAAGGTCAAAAGGAAATTCAGGTATTTCTGACCGGTTTAAGGAAAAGAATTGTTGCTTGTCAACCATCCAGACCAACCTGTTCGGTGTCCAGACTATGCTGAACACGTGAAATCCGGAACTGAACTTGCTGTTTGCGAGTGTGAATGAGTTTGTTCTGCTTACATGGCCATTTGAATTCCAGTGAACAGCTCCATGGGAGACTGAAGGTTGATGTCCGAGAAGTTCCATAATATCGATTTCACCGCACCTTGGCCAGCCGACTGTTATGAAATTTGATCCAAGCATCCATAGAGCGGGCCAGATTCCCTGGCCTTCAGGCAGTTTGGCACGGATATCAATTCTGCCATATGTAAATTGTTTCTTGCCCTGGGTATTTATCCTGGCGGAGGTGTATGATCCCGGGGCGGGATTGAGAGCAGTGATATGAAGATAGCCGGTATCGAGATGTACATTTCCTGCTGCATTTGTATAATTCTGAAGTTCATTATTTCCCCATCCGCCTGCCCCCTGTTCATAATTCCAGATTGTGGTGTTCAGGGCAAATGTTTCAAACTCTTCTGACCATGCAAGATTTCTGAAATCAACATTGATTATTTTGACAGAGATCCCTGACTTTGACAGTTTTCCATTTACGGGATTGCTGAATCTGATAGTGAAATAAACATCATTTTTTACAGCTGTATCTGGCAGGACATTAATACTTATACCTTTTACAAGTTCACCCGGTTGAAAAGTCAGTTTGCCTGACGTAACTGCAACATAATCCTTTCCTGCAATGGCAGTGCTGTCGGCTGTAGTATAATCAACGCTTACAGGCGCATCGCTTTCAAAGGAAAGGTAGACAGGAACGCTTATTGAACCATCGGGATCATCTTCTGCAGCAGAAATGTAATCGCCGCTGAATAAAAGCTGGGGAGCTTCGGTTGAACTGCGATCCTTGCATGATCCAAGCATTACTGACTGGAGAAGGATTATAAGGATAGTAAACGGGTTGACTCTCATATAATTATCAGTTTTTGTACATGCATTGTAGATTTTTCACTTCTAATCTGGACGACATATATTCCAGGTATTAAACTAATTGGTATCCTAAAATCTGTCAAATCAGGATCTGCCATTGTCTCGTATATGATTTTTCCGACAAGATTGACAATTTTGATTGACTCAGGTTTAAGGGTTGGGTCATTAATCTGGATATTGAATATGTGCTGTGCAGGATTGGGATATAGTCTGAATGGCTCAGATTCAAACGGATACTGGTGTCTGGAACCAAAGATTCTAAACTCTGATATATGATTCCAGCTATCTTCTGAATTTGAATGCCCAACAAGCTTAATATACTTGAATTCATATGTGGAATAGATGGCAGGAAAATCAAAAACATGAAGGTTGCCAGAAAATCCGCACGATTCTGAATTTATTAAAACAGGTGTCCATGTTTCTCCGTCTTTGGAACCAAGGATATCAAAATAAAATGTTTTTTGACCTCCCGGCTGAAACGCTATCCTGACATGATGTACTTTAAAAAAATCTTTCAGCTTCATGATTAGCCACTGGTTGTCTCCATTAGCTGACCAAAAGGTTTCAATTTTGCCATCAAGAATATTGTTTGGAAAATAAGGAGACTGAAAACTGCTGGCTTCAACATTTGAAAACTCAGCTGAATCAAGCTCAGGTTTATAAGGAAGAATATCAACTATAATTGATTCAGATACCGTAGTTTTACCATCACTTATGATTAGGTTAAATACAGATTCCTCAGGTTTTTTTACGACCGGGCCAAGAAACTTAATTACAGGTGAGGTTGATGATGAAAAAGAGATGTTTTCAGGAGTTATCCATGTATAGGAGAGAATATCATTATCCAGGTCATAACTTCCACTTGCATCAAATTCACCGACAAACCCCGAAAAGCTGTTCTCAGGGAAGTTTACTACTACAACAGGAGGCTTATTGCCAATAACCATTGTAACATTGTTGGTTACTGGTTGCGGGCTGATACTTACAGCCTGTTCACCGGGATGTGTCTGAAGTGGATTGATTGCTGGCTTGTTATAAGCCACAGTTACCACATCGCCATAAACAACAGCACTGGTAAGAGTTAACCGGACCCTGGTACTTGACACGGCAACTGAACTGATATTCCTGGCAGTCGAATTGACCATGACAGTAAATGCGGAAGTCTGAGGTATGATATTAGCAAGTGCCTGGTTATAGATCATCTCCAGTACCGCCGGCGAACTGTCCTCAATCACCGAGCTGATGTATACAGGGATAACCGGGGCTGATACCTCAGGGTGAATTATTGCCCCGACCTGCCAAAGTCCGTTCTGATTTGATATGGCTGGGGCTGTTCCTGCAATCCATTCTGCAGTTGTTGATAAACCAGTCTGCCAGTCCGTTCCAATATTTGTTCCATGATCCAGTCTTTTTCTGGGAACAAACTGACTGGTGTTTATAAAATCAGGATTTTTAACCACAGAGTGTACATCGAATCCCATTGCCTGCCATTGATTAAAAGTTTTGACAACTCCATCTACTTTAAACAATGGCGTTCCTGATTCGCAATAAAATACATTGTAATCGCTTTCAAAATTAACCAGGCTACCGCTCTCTACAGATATATTATAAATCTGTTTGACAGTATAAAAAATATTGTTTTTAATTTTAGCTCCGGTTGAGGGAGAAGGAATTGTCCTGTCATAATTTGCATCAATTGTGATAATTGTTCCTGAATTAAGGCTTGAGTAGAAAGTATTGTTGTAAACCTGCACTCCGTTTATCCCTTTCATCCTGAGGCTAAGCTTTGCATTCCTGACAATATTATAGGCGGCTCCGTAACCTGAAGTATATGTCATATTTACTCCTGCATCTGTTCCCGATTTAAAAATAATTCCATAAGGAGTCTTATCCAGATAGTTGTATTTGATCCTGTAGTTGATGTTATATCCGGTGAACATTGCATGGGTAATAGATTCAGGATTTGTTCCATTCCAGGTCAGTTTATTTCCGGTCACGGTGGCACCGTTAAGATTATTATTTGTTGAAACAGGGCCTTCATCGCCTGCCTGGAGCAGATAACCTTCCGAGTTGACGGATGTGATGGAATTATTTAAGAAATACAAATTTGTCGGAACGCTCCTTGGGATATTTATTCCACTCCATGATCCGGTGATGGTATTATTAACAGTCTGACCGGAATAATTATATAATACCTGTGCTGGCAATATACAAGTGGCAACAGAAAAAAATATCAGGTGAAAGAGTCTTTTCATTTTACCGGCCTTACAGCACAAACTAAACAAACAAAAATGAAACGGTGAAATGTCCGTTTTGTTACATTATCCGAATTCATATCTGGTCCCGATTGGATCAGGTTACGAAAATAGGATTATTATATTATTTCAATTTTTCTTTATGATCTATGTGATATTTAATTCTTTATTACCATAGTGCAGAACAAATATTTACATGGCATATAGAGGCATAAAAATCAACCTTGCCCAAGTTACTTTTTATTCACCAAAAAGTGTCCACTCCTGGCCCGGCATATCCCTCAGATAATCTTTCTGAAAGCTGAATTCAGGGTGAGCCGCAAGGAATTCTTCCGCAATAAAGGGCTGACCGCATGGATGACCTATTATTGCCCAGAGCTTCATCCCTGCAGCAAGGTGACCATCGGTTGCCTTTCCCTGGACTGCTCCGGCCGGGTTGAATGAGGGCCATCCCATATCGGGCGATCCAAGCTCATCCTCATCAAGATGCCCGCAGAGTGTAAGGCTGCTTGCCTTTTCTGTCTTTCGCCAGGTGTCGTAATGGTCTCCCATGAATTTCATGGCAGCATTTACATCGATCTTTCCCCTGTTTTCATTCATTATCTGCTTCCATCTCTCCTTTCGGGCATTCGGAGATGTACTCATGATTGTCGAATCGTATGTAGTCTCCTCCCTGATCAGCTTGTTGTGGACCGGGAAGTTGGCGCCGACAAAATAACCGTCGGTCGTTCTTTCAAGAAACTGGTTTTCAAGCCCGAATTCAAAACGGGCTATCTCCCCGGTTTTATTGTCACCGATAAGCCAGTCGTTTGAATACCCCCCGTTATTGTCCTCTTTCATCACTGCCACCCATTCATCGATCGTCGAAGAATACTGGATCGCTTCACGTGCCCTTACAAATTCGGCAACACCTTCGGGATCAAAACCCTTGTACTGGGTGATGGTGGTCTCAGTCACCATCAGCCCGGCGCTGTTTATGTTGAAATCATCACCACTGTGAATGAAACCGGGAAGGGCATCCATTATTATCCTGTGTCCGTTCTCGGGTACGATATTCAGTATTATGTTCCAGCGCTGGCCGATCACGTATTCAACCCAGTTATTGTGTGCCATTACGATCTTACCGTCTTTGGTCCAGGAGCCGGTTGCGGCAATGGCACTGCAGTGTCCGGGTGGTGTCGGATCGGCATGATCGGGATTTTCCTGTGCATCGAGCCAGGGCACATAATACCACGACATCTCAAGGATCGAGTTCATAGCAATGAGGTCTTTCCTGTCGACAGTGCCTTCACCCGTCTTTGCGTTTACGCCGGTAACTATTCCGTCGATCTCCCTTTGATACTCCCCGGGGATCTTATCCCAGAACATCCGGGTCGATTCGTCACGATAAAAAGTCCAGTCTCGTCCTGTGGTCCTCTCATTAAGCATCGACATTGCACCCCTTAGGTCGATTATCTCTTCTGCAAGAAGGAATCCGTGCTGGTATCCGATAACTTCAGGGGCACCTTCAAGATGAATACTTATCCACCCGTTCCTTTCCGTCCGGGAACTGTTTTTCATCATCTCCTCATGAGAAGAGGAGACTTTAGCCGGTTTCGGATTATTACAGGACCAGACTGCAAGAAATAATGTCAGTATGACAGGAAGAAACAGGATTCTTTTCATGCCTTATAACTCCCTGATCTTAATATTCCTGAACCATATTGCATATCCATGGTCCTGAAGTCCGATATATCCTTCCCTTGCAATCCCTTCAATGAATCCGGGGAAGGTTTTGAACTTGCTGTTTGCAACCATTGCGTCCCATTCGGGAGTCCACAGGGTATATTCGACAACTTTCACCCCATTTTGTGTGTGGGTCACTTTACCGTCCTTAAGCGAAATGACTATCGTGTTCCATTCACCGGCCGGTTTTACGGTTTTTGGATCAGCTGGCAACATATCGTATAATGAGCCAGCCAGATGGCTGTCGATCTTATTGTCGGTGGCATCGATGTTATCAAGAACCTGGACCTCGGGGGCTGCATAATAAATGGCTTTTCCCTCGACCTCCCTGACGTTGTAGAAGATTCCGGAATTGCCCATTTTGCTTGTTTTCCAGTCGATCGAGAGCTCAAAATTCCTGAATTTCTTCGGGGCGTAGATTATATCCCCGTTAGCACCCTGACCCGGTTTTTTGTCCGGGGCAGTGAATACCTTCATTGCATTATCCTCGATGACCCAGTTTTTGGGCATCTCGGTTCCGTTGCACTGCCTCCAGCCTGTAAAATCCTTGCCGTTGAAAAGCAGGGTCCATCCCGCCTTTTTCTCCTTGCCGGTGAGTTTATTCACCTTCTGGGCAAAGGATGAGGAGGTGAGGATCAAAGATGATATTAAGGCAACAGACAGAAAAATAGTCTTTTTCATAATATGTGTTTTTGATTGTTAAATTCCATTGTGCAAATTAGTAAAATAATTGTTTGAGGGTTAATAAATCGAATTGTATTTATGGAACCGCTCCGCGGTTAAATATTCATGTTGATGACCGGTTTCTATCATTGATGGAATCGCTCCGCGATTGATCACCCGGTTGCACCGGAATTAATTCACATACCGCCACTTTCGTGGCGAACTGTCCCGTTAGGACTACCAAAGAAGAAAAGTTAATAGGCTTAAAGAACAAAAAGAAACGCAGGAGGCGTGTTTCATCAATGCTGACACGTGAAATCAAGATATTTACAAAAGAAACGCAGGAGGCGTGTTTCATCAATGCTGACACGTGAAATCAAAATATTTACAAAAGAAACGCAGGAGGCGTGTTTCATCAATGCTGGCACGCGAAATCAAGATATTTACAAAAGAAACGCAGGAGGCGTGTTTCATCAATGCTGGCACGCGAAATCAAAATATTTACAAAAGAAACGCAGGAGGCGTGTTTCATCAATGCTGGCACGCGAATCAAGATATTTACAAAAGAAACGCAGGAGGCGTGTTTCATTAATGCTGACACGTGAAATCAAGATATTTACAAAAGAAACGCAGGAGGCGTGTTTCATCAATGCTGGCACGTGAAATCAAGATATTTACAAAAGAAACGCAGGAGGCGTTTCATCAATACTAGCAATTGAAATCAAAAATATCCCAGAACACCGGAGGTGTTCCATGAATCTGGATTTTTGAATTAATTCTTGCCTGACTACCAAAATAGTTGTATATTTACTCGTATGAATATAACGACAAACGACAAACGGCAAACGACACACGACGCACGGTTTTATTCTTCCGTGCGTCCTGAGCCGTGTGTCCTGCGTCCTCTTATTCACTAACTAAATATAATATAATCATGCATCTCACCAAGGCAGAAGAACAGATCATGCAGATACTCTGGGACATGAAGAGCGGTATCGTTAAGGATATCCGTCTCAGGTTCAGAGAGCCCAGGCCTGCAAGGAACACCGTTTCAACTGTAGTGCGGGTTCTTGAAAGAAAAGGTTTTGTAGGTCATAAAGCCTACGGAAACACGCATCTTTATTTTCCGGCGGTGTCGAAGGAGGAATATTCAAAGAGCCAGCTCCACAGGCTCCTGCATGGATATTTCAATAATTCATTCCCGGCTCTGGCTTCATTCTTTGTCAGGGAAAAGGATCTGTCGGTAAGTGAACTTGAAGGGCTGCTCGAGGAGATAAAGAAAGACATGAAAAAGAACAAAAAGAAGAGATAATTAAAACATTTACCATTCTGGCAGGGATTTTGATCTTAGCCTGCCAATTACTTATTAATATTAACCTGGAAGAAAGCAATTTGAAATGATGAAAAAAAAGTTTGAATCACCTTACAGAAAGATTAAATTCCTTCTTGTTTTACCGGTATTTGCTATTGTACTCAATGCATTTGCCACTACAGAAAGCGCTTATACGAAGTCAGCAGGACCGGGAATGGGACCAGTTCTTTCTTCCGGTGCATTTGAGAAAGAAGCCAAAGGCATTGTTGTGGATGAGGAGGGCAAACCTTTGGCGGGTGTGAAAATACTTGTTTCAAATAGTATCAATGGAGCGGCAACAGATTCAAAAGGCCGGTTTTCAATAAAAAAGATTCCTGACGGATCATCAATGATATTTTCCCTTGAGGGGTATAAATCATATATGCTCATGCCGCTGATTTCTTCAAATTACGCACTTCGTATTACACTGGTAAAAGATCCTGATTACAAGAAACCAATCTCCCTGAGGACCAGTGACGGATCAGAAGTTAAAGCTATGATTATTGTTGACGGTGAGGTCACGGAAAACGGACTGCATAAAACAGATCCGAATTCAATACTTTCAGTGAATGTTTTAAAAGATGAAGCCGCGATTAAGAAATATGGCGATAAAGGCAGGGACGGAGTTATTGAAATAACTACAAAGGACCCGAAAGCACAAAAGGAAAAATAGGTGGGCGTTATTACTCCGTTGTCAGGAACGCTGCCCTTACCGATGGCGGACATGGTGAATCGAGTCCCTTTACCGCTCGCCAGATCACCTCATTGAAATCGAAATCATTTACCCTGTCCTCGACGCTGAAATCGAATGTTTCGCTCAAAGCCTGCCATTTGTTTTCAGCCTTGTTCTTATCATTAAGGTCCACATTGTTTGGCCTTGCCTTATAGGGCGGATGATCAGCCGTGTTATTGAAGCATCTCCAGAGTGAATTTGCCGCAGCATCATACTGGGTCATCGGCGGCAGTCCCAGGATCAGCTCCATTGTCCGCAGAAGCGATGATGTGGTATAGGGTGTATGATCAACAAATCCCTGTTTTACAAATCCTCCTGCAATAAGGGCAACGCTTCTGTGTGCATCAACGTGGTCAGGTCCGTTCTGGGCATCATCCTCAACCGAGATAACAAGGCTCTCCTTCCAGATCGGACTGTGGCTCAGGTAATCGAGGAACATTCCGAGGGCCAGGTCATTATCGGCGACATGGGCAAAGGGCGTCGGCTTGTTGAGGCTTAATCCTTCAGTGTGGTCATTGATAAACCTCAGACT
>Ga0105106_10000277_pt1 | contig 36514 bp, 25 predicted proteins | sample PPLLaktember2015_5_FD_79109 | JGI IMG/M metagenome (GOLD analysis project Ga0105106, IMG submission 79109) | Freshwater sediment microbial communities from Prairie Pothole Lake near Jamestown, North Dakota, USA - PPLs Lake P8 Core (1) Depth... | ecosystem: Environmental > Aquatic > Freshwater >... | reverse complement strand
GCGGAACGATTGCCGGCCCGAATCCGCGGCAGCTGCAGCGGCAGGTCCGCGAGCGCAGCGTCGTAGCGCCGAGCCAGGACATTACGCCGCTCGACATAGGTATCGAGCCGCTCGACCTGGCTTCGGCCGAGCGCTGCAAGGATGTCCGTCATCCGGTAATTGAAGCCAAGCAGTTGTTGCTCGTAGTACCACGCGGGTGGCGGTGCACTTTCGAGTTTCAGCCTGGCGGGATCGCGGGTGATGCCATGGGTCCGCAGCATGCGCATGCGCTCCGCCACTTCCCCGTCGTTGGTGAGAGCCATTCCGCCCTCGGCGGTCGTTACGATCTTCACCGGATGGAAACTGAATACCGCGACATCAGACCAGCGGCAGCTTCCAGCCGGCTCGCCGTTACGCGCTGCGCCGATTGAATGCGACGCGTCTTCCAGCACCTTGAAGCCGTATTGCCGGGCGAGCTCGTGGATTTCCTCCTGGTCGGTCGGCTGACCGCCGAAATGGACCGGCACGACAATCTTTGGCAAGTGCCCCGCCTTCCGCGCCCGGGAAAGCTTTTCCTTTAGCGCCGGCACACTTAGATTCCAAGTAAACGGATCGATGTCGACGAAATCTACGTCAGCCCCGCAATACCGGCCGCAGTTCGCCGAGGCGACGAAGGTATTGGGCACGGTCCACAGGAGGTCGCCAGGTCCTAAGTCGAGCGCCGCGCACGCGATATGCAAGGCCGAAGTCGCACTGTTGACGGCAACCCCGTGCGCCGCGCCGACGCGCTTGACCACCGCCTGCTCGAACCGCGGGATCATCGGCCCCTGCGTGATGAAATCCGAACGCAGGACTTCGGTGACCGCATCGATGTCGGCCTGAGTGATGTCCTGGCGTCCGTACGGAATCACGAGTCGTCTGCCTGCCGATTCAGCGCGACGATCTCGTCGATCGCGAGAAAACGAGGATTCCTCCCGGAATGGTATTCGAACCCCTGCTCCACGGGCCGGCCCTTCTCGCCGAGCTGATTGACGGACAAATCGGCGACGCCGGAGAACTGGATCGAAGGCTTGATGACGTAGTGGTCGTCGAACTCGAGTGTCAGGTGCGAGTCGTCGCCGGGACACATGACCTCGTGCAGCTTCTCACCGGGCCGGATGCCCACGATCTTCTGTGGCATGCCGGGCGCGAGGGCCGAGGCGAGATCGACGACCCGCACCGACGGGATCTTTGGAACGAAGATCTCGCCGCCGTGCATGCGCTCGAAGTTACGGAGCACGAAATCGACGCCCTGCTGGAGCGTGATCCAGAAGCGCGTCATCTTGGCGTCAGTGATCGGGAGATGGTCGCAGCCACCCGCAATCTGGCGGCGGAAGAACGGCACGACGGAGCCGCGCGAGCCGACGACATTGCCGTACCGGACGACCGCGAACCGCGTCTTGTGCCCACCCGCGAGGTTATTCGCCGCGACGAAGAGCTTGTCGGATACGAGCTTGGTCGCGCCATACAGGTTGATCGGATTGGCCGCTTTGTCGGTCGAGAGTGCGATCACCTTGTCGACGTCATTCGCGAGCGCAGCGTGGATGACGTTCTCCGCGCCGTGGATGTTGGTCTTGATGCATTCCATCGGGTTGTATTCCGCCGCGGGCACCTGCTTGAGGGCCGCCGCGTGAATGACATAGTCCACGCCATTGAGGGCCTGCACGAGACGGTCGCGGTCGCGCACGTCGCCGATGAAATAACGCATGCAGTCCCCGTCGAAGTCCTGCTTCATCTCGAACTGCTTGAGCTCGTCGCGCGAATAAACGATGACTTTCCGCGGCCGGAAGCGATCGAGGATTGTCCGGACGTATTGCCGGCCGAAGGACCCGGTCCCGCCGGTGATCAGTATGGATTTGCCGTCGAACATGGATGGGTTCCGCCGATCAGGTGATTCGTATGGCCTCGACCATCTGCCGGAAACTCCGGCTGACCCCGAGGAGTTCTTCGTAGCTGCCCTGCGCTACGACCGCGCCGTGCTCGAGCTCGACGATTGTGTCGCAGCGCCGCACCGTCGTAAGCCGGTGGGCTATGAGCAGGACCGTCAGTTCGCGGTCGAGGCCCTCAATGGCGTCGAGCACCGATTGTTCGGTGACGTTGTCGAGCGCACTCGTGGCCTCATCGAGCACCAGCACGCTTGCCTGCTTGTAGAGCGCGCGCGCAATTCCGATGCGCTGGCGCTGGCCGCCCGACAGCCGGATTCCGCGCTCGCCGACAATGGCGTTGTAGCCCTCCGGGCGGCTCTCGATGAAATCCGCGATCTGCGCCTGGCGCGCTGCCTGTCGCACTCGATCGAGGTCGATCGCTGCGCGCGGCACACCGAAAGCTATGTTCTCGGCGAGAGACGAATCCGAGAGGTATATGCTCTGCGGCACGTGTGCGATCGTCCGTTGCCAGGCCCGGACCCGCGCGCCGCGGATAGGCTCGCCGTCGACCTGCAGGTCACCTTCCGTCGGCTCGAGCAGACCCATGAGCAGGTCGAGCGTCGTGCTCTTGCCGCTGCCGGTGCTGCCCACGAATCCGATCCGCGCGCCTTTCGGAATGTCGAGGCTCAGGCCGTCGAGCACCCAGGGTCCATCGGCGCCGTAGCGGAATCGCACGCGATCAAATCGTATCGCGTGCCGAAAGGGTAGCGGCGTTGGCGCAGCCTCTTCCTGCTCGCGGCTCACGGGCTGATCCAGGAGTTCAATCGTGTCGCGGAGCGATCCCTGGTTGCCCGCGATGCTCGCCCATGCGGCATAGCTCTGTTGCAGCGCCGGCAGCAGGCGCTGCGCGCCGATCGCGAGTGCGCCGAGCACGGGCAGCGCCGATGCGAGTCCACCGTCCTGGCGGCTGAGCCCGTAGGCCAGGGCGGCGATCAGAACCATGCCGAGCGCCTCGATGCTGTAGCGCGGGCTCTGGGCCATGAAGACATTCGCGCCCTGTGCGCGCCGCAACTGCCTGTCAGCCCGGCCATAGGCTTCGCAGTAAACCGCCTGCGTCCCGTCCAGCAGGACGTCGCGAATGCCGCCCAATCCCTCCTGCAGGGCCTTTACGAGCGCCGTCTGCTCGCGGGCGATCAGCAGGCTGTTGCTCCGCAGGCGCCGTCGTGAACGCCAGGTGATTACCGCGTAGCTCGCGCCGAAGCAAAGCGTCGCAACCAGCGCGACGGCCGGATCGATGGCAAGGAGCGCGAGCATGATTGCGATGATTGCCGTGCTCGAACTGATGAGCGTCAAACCCGGCAGCAAAACGCCGAGCATCGTGCCACCGACCTTGGTCGTGATGCCGCTGATTACCTGGCTGCTGCTCCGGCCCACGTGCACGCGATACGGCTGATAGAGCGTGCGCCGATACACCTCGATGCTGAGTTCCGAACCTGTACCGAACGCGAAGCGCGTACTCGCCCGCAGGAGCCACAGGCGAATCGCTCCGGAGACGAGCGCCGCGGCGGCGAATGCGATCGTGAGCGGCAGTACCAGCCCTTCCGGCGACGTAATGCCAAGCGACCGCACGACATTCGCGGCCAGTGGATGCTCGAACGCCATCTGCGGCGCCGCCAGCACCGTAAGGAACGGCAGCACAGCGCCCAGGCTCACGACTTCCGCGATGGCGCTCAGGAGGACGAGTCCCATCAGGAGGACGAACTGGCGCCGCCGGCGCGGGCCGAGGTGATGCCAGAGCCGGGAGAGCAATGCAGCCAGGCCCGCGGTCGGGCCGGTGGCTGGCAAGGCGCGCGAGGTCACGTGCCTGCGCGTGCTCCCGCCGCCTCACGCATGCGGTACTTCCGCACCGTTTCGTGCCCGAACGCGTACAGCGCGCCCAGGATCAACCCGAGCGCGATGCCCGTCAGCACCATGAGCTTCCGCTTCGGCCGGACACGTGCCTCCGGCGTGACGGCCGGATCGACGACGGTGAATGCATAGTCCGCGCGCGCGTTCGCGAGCATCAGGGTCTTCGTCTCATTCTCGATGAGCGTATACATGACGCGCTGGATCTCAACGACGTTGGTCGCCGCAATCTGCTTCTTGAGGTATTCAATGTTGCGGTTCGAATCCGCGAGTGCCTTCGATCTCATGAGTTCGTTCGCGAGCGCCACGAGACCGTTCGCCCACATAGCCGCAACGGCAGGGTCCTTCCACTCGACGGCAACCGTCGTCGTGCCATCCACGTCGTTCTTGCTCATCGCGACGACGGTCTCGCGGAAAATCTGGACCGCTCGCCACAGGCCCGCGTTCGGGTCGCCAGGTGCGACCAGTTCGTCGACCAGCTCATTGCGACGGATGAATTCCTCGACGAGGCGGCGCGATTCCAGCACCGCCTGGGCTTCCTTGCCGGCGACGCCGCTCGAGCCCAGGTCGATTCCGGCGAGGCTCGCGAGCCCGCCGAATCGCCCGGCGAGCGACGATGCGGCATTGCCAAGACCCGAATCGGCGACCGGCGTCACAACCACCTCCGCCCGGTAGACCGGCGTGGCGATGAGCGCCAGGATCACGGCAACTGCGCCGAATACGCCTGCGAAAATCGCGATCAGGACTTTCTGTCCCCACAGGAGACACCAAAGAGCAATGACATCGATCGTGTCGTCGGCATATGTCGTGACAGGTTCAGTTGATTTCATTGTTCACCTGAGTATACAAGCACGCTACCGCCCTGCAGAAACGCCATTCCGTTCCCGCATCCGTGATCCGCGGCGCCGCGCGGGCTCAAGCTTGGCCGTTCCGCTCCGTTTCGCGCCGCATCTGCTCGATCTCGGCGCGCAGCGACTCGTACTCCTGCACCTTGATCGACAGGAATTTCACGGTCATGCGCGCCTTCATCTCGATCCCGCGCGGCGTCAGCCAATAGATATACGCCGCCTTGTTGTGGCTGTTCTTGAAATTGGTCGCCTTGATCCAGCCCTTGCGCGCGACGGCGCGCAGGCAGTAATTGACCTTGCCGAGGCTCATGCCGAGTTCGCGGGCGATGTCCCGCTGGCTCATGCCGGGATTGGCCTCGATGAAGCGCATCAGCTTGTAGTGCGATTCGTCGCCGGCGGCCATCGTCATTCCCTAAGCGGCGTGGCGCGGCACGACGTTGTCGACTGCGACCCCGACGCTTGCCGCCTGGCCGAGTACGTTGAGCAGCACGATTGCGCGATCCGATCCGGTATCGCGCTGAAAAATGCCTTCGAGCCCCTCGAACGGGCCCGCGAGGATCCGTACGCGCGCACCTGGCGCGAGGTGCAGAGGCAGGTTCAGCCGATGCATGCCCGTTTCCGGATTGGCGCGTGCGCGCAATTCGTGGATCACCGCGTCGGGAACAATCGCGTAGCACGATCCGAAGCGCACGGCGCGGGCAACGCCCAGCGTCGACTGCACCGGCGCGAGCGGCTGGCGCCCTTCGTCGAGACGCAGGAAGAGATAGCCTGGGAAAAGCGGCACGACGCGTTCACGCCAGCGGCCGCGGCAGGGCATCGATTGCAGGAGGCGCGGGAAATAGACCTCATAGCCCTGGCGATCCAGGTTCAACTGCGCAGTCGTCTCCGCGTTCGGCTTGGTGCGGACCAGATACCAGCGCAGCATGACTCCCTCGCCGGCCTGCGTTCAATTGCTGAACGCAGTGAGTCTAGGCAGGGTGTCCGGGGATGTCAAACCGCCGTCTGGAAACTAGAACGAGTTCACAGCCGCCAGGGCAATTGCGGCCTGGTACATGATCTGTGTGATTGAGGTCCACATCGGAAGCGCCCGCATCCGTTCGGCATCGAGCGGTATGACGATCGAATCGCCCGGCCGGATATCCGTGCCCGAGCGGCCGAACCACTGGCTACCCGACGTCACGACACTGCCGTCGGCGCGCACGACGTAGATACGTCCCTTGTCTGCCTTCTGCGTCGTTCCACCGGAGAGCCCGATGTAATCGTCACGCGAGAGATCGGGACGGTAAAGGTGCGATGTGGTGGTCTGCACTTCGCCGAGCACGCTGACTTCCTGCGCGCGACGCGGGACCATGATGCGATCGCCGTTCTTCATTTCGATGTCCCAGGCGGAACCGGGCTCGCTTGCCATCACCTTTTCGAGATTGAAGACGAGCCGGCCAACAGGTTTCGTGTTCTTCAGGTCGGCGAGGAGCGACTGGCCAATGGGCAGCGCCTCCGAAGCGCGCGAATTCTCCTGGCTCGACTGCAAGGCGAGAACGGCGATGTCGCTCTGCAGGCGCACGGCGAGCTGTTCGATCCGATCCTGCTCCTTCTGCCTGAGGTCCTCGCGGAGGAAAATGCTTCCTTCAGGGAATGCCAGGTCCGTGAGGCCGCCCGCGCGCGCCATCACCGAACGAAGCGTCTCGCCACGCGTCACGGGATAAATGCCGGGGAAGCGGACCTCGCCCACGATCTCGATGGCCTCGGCACGGCTCCACTGGGGCATTTCCTTGACGTTCAGGTAGTCGTAGGTCTCGAGTGCCATGTCGGCCATGGCATCGCCGCGGAGCACGGCTGCAAGGTCCACAGCCACCAGGTCAATCTGCCGATACTCGCCATTGATGATGCGGTGCCGGGTCAGTTCAGCCTGGCCGCCATAAGCCGCCTCCTCCAGGCTGCCGCCGGCGCGTATCAGGTCGCTGATCCGCATGCCGGGTTCGAGTGGATAACGGCCGGGTGCCTTCACCCGCCCGCCGACGCCGACGATCGGCATCGGCCGATCGAGTCGCGACTGGAGTCTCAGTTCGTCGAAAAGCGGCGCAAGGATCCGGTCACGATTGGTTTCATTGTCGAAAACGACGATCCGGTCGCGCGGCTCGAGCAGGACGTCGGCGTCGGAGCCCGGGGCAGCGAGCGCGCGCTCAAGATCCGCCGAACGCACGGTAACCAGCCGGTCGGGCGGTAACTCGCGGCGAATGAGCACATAGTGCATGTCTGCACGCGGTTTCAGCTCGTCGAGCGAGCGGATCACGTCGGAAATGCGCATGCCGGGCCGGTACTGCATCGCTCCGGGCCGTTGGACATGGCCTTGCAGAAGCACGGAATTCTCGAGCACGGTGCGGATCGGCATGACGCGCAATACGTCGCCAGACACCAGAGTGGTCGCCTGCCCGTCGGCGCGCGAGAGGTCCACATCGAGCGTCACCCGCTGGCGCTCCGCGTTGATCCGCTCGAGCCGGACGAGCGAAGGGTCCGCTTCAGGCGCGAGGCCGCCGGCGAGTTCCACCAGCTGCCGCGGCGTCGTTTCGTCCTTGACTTCGTAAATGGCCGGCCGGCGCACTTCGCCGGCAATCGCGATGGTCTTGCCGACCGGTGGAATGAAAATCACGTCACCGGGCAGGAGCCGTGCGTCGTCACTCGTATCGCCGTGCAGCAGCAAGTCGTAGAGGTCGAGCCGGCTGACGAGCTGCCCTTTGCGCTTCAACTGGATGTTGCGCAGTGATCCGATGTCCTTGATGCCCCCGCTCACGAAGAGCGCGTTTGTCATGGTCGAGAGCCCGCTCACGGTATAGGAGCCCGGCCGGTAGGCCTCGCCCAGCACGAACACACGGATCGAGCGCGTCTCGCCGACCGTGATGCTCGCATTCGTTCCGATCATCTGCCGGGAGACCCGCTGTTCCAGATCCTCGCGGACCCTCGAGAACGGCTGGCCCGAGACGTCGATCGGCCCGAGTTCCGGGAAATTTACCGTCCCGTCACGGCTGACCGTCAACACGTAGTTCTGGTTGACGTCGCCGAACAGCTGGACGCGGATCTGGTCACCCGGGCCGATAACGTAGTCCGCCGGGACGGGGACATCGGTTGCTGGCGCGAAGGTCGTCGGAATCCCCGCAAACAAGTCGTAGCCGAACGGCTTGAGTGCTTCTTCGCCCATGCGCTCGAGCGGCAGGCGGATGATGTCGACGACGAAGTCTGAAAGCTGTGCAGTGACCGATAGGCGCTGCTCCGCCTGGATCTCCGTAAGGCCGGCCAGTGCGATCGGGCCGAGCTCCGCGATGTCGAGTCTTCCCAGTCGATCGAGTCGGTAGGGATTGCGGCCCCGAATGCGGTCGCGCAATTCTTCGAGATCCTCGACCTCGTCAAGGGTCCTGACGATGCGCTCGCGCGGCACCGCGACGGGCGCCGCTGCTTGCCCGGCCGCTGTGCCCTGCGACGCCGAAGCGCCGGCCGCAGGTGTTGTGGGCTGCACTGGATCCGGACCTTTGAACTCGCGTATCTCGAGGAGCAGCAACAGCGTGTCATCCGCCCTGAAGCGTGGCTCGCCCAGGAGATCCTCCTGTTGAACCGCAGTCGCGTTCAGATCACGCGGGATAACGGTCTGCGGAAACTGGAGCGCGCCGTCGCGGCTCGAAGGGTCACCCTGGCTCGAACCGAGGACTTGTTCGATCAAGGCGTCGCGCTGGTCGGGCGGCAGGCTGCGCAGTATTTCGAGTTGCTCACTCGTCAGCGAAGTGGGCAGGCCCTGCGCCGCCGCCAGGAAACCGGGCAGGCTGCCGGCAAGCAACAAGCATGCCCCGAGTCCCCACACAGAACGATGCATTCGCTTCACTCGAATTCCCTTCGCCACTGCAAAAGCCCCCGCACGTCGCCTTCATCGAGCCCCGCCGCCACCGACTCCCGTTCCTCGTAGCCGATCGCCAGGCTCAGCTCCCCGCCCAGCAAAGCCCGCCGATGATACAGGTCGGCGGAGCGGATTCTAGTCGCCTCCGCCGCCACGGAGTGCACGGGGTTGGCGCTCGCGCGATTGACCTTCGCACTCTGCGCCGCCAGTTCCCAGCTGCTGCCGTCATCGTTCACGAGCATCAGTCCCGCGGCCACCTGCTCGCTGTCGCCGTCAAGCGCGTGCCCCATGGAGCGATCGCGGTACTGGTATCCGTCCGAATAGATCGAATTCCGGTAGGCGCAGCCGAATGTGGGCTCGTCGTCCATGAAGTCGCAGGCGGTATCCGAATACTCGACATGGGCGCGCCATGAGCGTTCGCCGAACCCGCCCCAGATTTCGATGCCGCCGAGCCCGAGATACTCGCTCGGAAAAAACCCGGCTTCGTCCTCGCCGATCGCCTGCGCGTAGAGCGCGACCGGAATCCGGGGCACCGACCAACGCACATCGAAACCGCCCATCTGGTTGCCGGGTTGCGCCTCGAGTGGCTGATCGTTGTCGTTGCCGGTCAGCAGGTCCCAGAAAGTGTCCAGGCCGCAGGGACGGCCGTCGCCGCACCATTGGGCGCTCCGCGAAATTCCGATCTCCACGCGCTGGTGCGGCTTCCAGGTCACGCGCGCACCGAAGAAATTGGCGTTGGGCGCATCGTTGCGATCGTCCTCGAAGCGGCCCATCGTCATGGCGAAGCGAAAGCGCCCGATCCATTCGAACCACGGGTGCTTGATCGGATCCGAATAGTTGCGCTCGACCGTGATTGAGGGAATCGGGCGCGGGTTGTTGCCGTAGATCAGGCTCCCCTCCCAGCCCGGACCCCACCAGCGATCGATGTACCCCGCGTGCAGCATCCAGTTGCCGAGCACGACCGCTCCGTAGCTGCCATCGGGACGAAAACTCTGATCGTCGTCGGGGTCGGCGGCGCCGGTCGCCTGCAGGCGATAGGCAAAGCGGTGGCCCGTGTACTGGATGCCCGCGGAGATCTCGCCTTCCTCGCGCGGCACGTCGCCGAAGCGGCGTAGCGCCATCGGATTCTCGGAGACTGCCAGCCGCGCATTGGCTTCGAGCGAACCGGTCCTCGATGCATTGCGCGCGCTCGCCTGCACGCGCGCGAGCGCAGCACCGAGCCAGGCGGGACGGCTCGCATCGAGCGTGATGCCGCCCACGTCGCGCGCAACCTCGGCCCAGGACACGGGCCAGGCCGTGAGCGGCGCGCGGATGAGGCCCGCATCCGCAAGCAGGACCAGGTCGTGGCGCAATTGCGCATCGCCGGGTGCGATCCAGGGATCCGCTGTCGCCTGCGCGGCAAGCAGGAATGCCGCCACGAGCCAGGCACTCGCCTGCGTGCCGGATTTCATGACGATGCTGTGAAAGCGACGTAAGCGCCTGATTTATATATCAAAACGTATCTCATTCTCAGGCTCGCGCGAGCCCCTGCGACAGAATATCGGTTTCAGCGTTGGCGCGCGATCCAGCCCGAAAGGCCCGCGAGTTCCGCCGGAGCCGCCGCCTCGCCGAGCGGAAGCAGGGCGTTGCAGAGCTTCTTGCCGAGTTCGACCCCCCATTGGTCGAAGGGATTGATGTCCCAGAGCACGGACTCCACGAACACCTTGTGCTCGTAGAGCGCGACGATCGCGCCGAGCGTCGCGGGGTTGAGCTCGTGAAACGCGAGGAGCGAAAGCGGCCGGCTTCCCGGATGGACGCGCTGTGGCTCCTGCGATTCATGGCCGTTTGAGAAAGCCTGAATCTGCGCGAGGCAGTTGGCGATCACGAGCTCGTCCGCAGCCAGGTCGGCCGCGGCGCGCAGCGGCAGCAGGAAGTCCATGCTCACGTCCGCCGTGCCCTGGTGCAGCAGCTGGAAGAATGAATGCTGCGCATTCGAGGCGGGCTCGCCCCAGATCACAGCGCCCGTCTCCCAGGTGACCGGGCGTCCGCCGCGGGTTGTGCGCTTGCCCAGGCTTTCCATCTCAAGTTGCTGGAGGTACGCCGGCAAGCGCGCGAGACGCTGGCTGTAGGGAAGCACAGCATGGCTCACGCATCCGAGTGCGCTCCGGTTCCAGACCGCGAGCAGTCCGAGGAGCACGGGCAGGTTGTCGCTCCACGCGCTTTCGCGAAAATGTCCGTCCACTGCATGGGCGCCCGAGAGCATCGCCTCGAAGTTCTGCGTGCCGATCGCAAGCTCGATCGCAAGGCCGACCGCGGACCACATCGAATAGCGGCCGCCGACCCAGTCCCACATCGCGAATCGTGCATCTCCTCCGACACCGAACTCGTCCATCGCCGCGGCGTTCGTCGATACGGCGGCGAAATGTCGTGGCACCGCCGCTTCGCCGAGTTTCGCGGCGAGCCAGGTACGGACGCGGCGGGCGTTGGCGAGCGTCTCCTGGGTCGTGAAGGTCTTCGAGCAGACGATTACGAGCGTGCGCGCCGGATCGAGCGCCGGCGCAAGCTCGGCAAACTGCGTGCCATCGACGTTGGACACGAAATGGCAGCGCAGCTTTCCCGCCTTGTACGGCGCGAGCGCGGCCACCGCCATGACAGGCCCGAGATCGCTGCCGCCGATGCCGATATTGACGACATCCGTGAGCCGCTCGCCGCCCGCACCCGCGCGTCGGCCAGCATGCACGTCACGGACGAATTCAGCGCACTGGCGGCGCACGGCGCGAACCTCCGCATGCAGTGGCTCGAGCGCACGGGCCTGCGGCGAATCCGGCGGTGCGCGCAGCAGGGTATGCAGGGCGGCACGGCCCTCGGATTCGTTGACGGGATCCCCGGCGAAGAGGGCGTCGATTCGCGCACGCAGGCCCGTTTCGTCGGCGAGTCCGCACAGCGCTTCGAGCGCGGGCGCGTCGATGCGTTGTCGGCTGAAGTCGAGCAAGAGCCCACCGAACTCGCGCGAGAAGCGATCGAAACGTGAGGCATCCTGGGCGAACAGGGTCCGCACCGGGGTGCCGGCCAGCCGTCGCGCGTGCGTCGCAAGAAGTTCAGCCAAGATTCGTGACCCGGGGATCCTGCGGACCGCCGGCCTTGTAATAGTCGAGATACCACTCGACGAAGCGCGCCACGCCCTCCTCGACCGGCGTAGAAGGGCGATAGCCCACATCCCGCACGAGTTCTTCGGAGTCGGCCCAGGTGTCCGGCACATCGCCGACCTGCAGCGGCAGCAGGTTCTTCTCGGCCTTGCGGCCGAGGCAGTCCTCGAGCACCTCGATGTAGTGCAGGAGCTCCACCGGCCGGTTGTTGCCGATGTTGTACAGGCGATACGGCGCACGGCTCGTCGCCGGATCCGGACGATCCCCGTCCCAGCCGGCGTCGGGCGCCGCCACATGATCGAGCGCTGCGACCACGCCGTCTGCAATGTCGTCGACGTAGGTGAAATCTCGCCGGTGGTGACCGTAGTTGAAAACGTCGATGGGCTTGCCCGCCAGGATATTGCGCGTGAACTGGAAGAGCGCCATGTCCGGCCGGCCCCAGGGGCCGTACACGGTGAAGAAGCGAAGTCCCGTCACCGGCAGTCCGTAGAGCGCCGCGTACGAATGCGCCATCGCCTCGTTCGCCTTCTTGGTCGCGGCGTAGAACGACAGGGGATGATCGGCGTTCTGGTGCACGGAAAACGGCATCTTCGTGTTGGCGCCATAAACTGAACTCGTCGACGCGAAAACGAGGTGCTCCACGCGGTGCCGCCGGCAGCCTTCGAGCACGTGAAGCGTGCCGACCAGATTGCTCTCGACGTAAGCGTGCGGATTCTCGATCGAGTAGCGCACCCCCGCCTGTGCCGCGAGGTGGACGACGCGGCCAATGGCGGCCGTGCCGAAGAGCGTTTCCATGCCGACACGGTCGGCCAGGTCGAGTTTCTCGAAACGGAATCCCGGCTGGACTCGCAGCCGCGCAAGCCGCGCTTCCTTCAGCGACGGCTCGTAATAGGGATTCAGGTTGTCGAGGCCGATGACCTCGTCGCCGCGTGCGAGCAGCCGCTCGGCCACGTGATAGCCGATGAAACCCGCAGCCCCCGTGACCAGAACCCGCATCAGAGTCGGCCGTCGGCCTGATCGGCTTTGAACAGGTACTTGATGTCGTAGATCACATGCTTGCGACGGGCGAACCGGCGGATTGCGGCGGGCTTCATCGCCCTGAACTGCCGGTGGCCGACCGCCAGCACGATCGCGTCATAGGCGCCGCGCACCGGCCTTTTCACGAGCTTGATGCCGTACTCGGCGGCCGCCTCCCTGGCGCTGACCCAGGGATCCCAGACGTCGACCTTCGCACCGTTCTGCTTGAGTTCCGCGACGACGTCGGCGACCTTCGAATTCCTGAGGTCCGGCGTGTTTTCCTTGAAGGCGAGTCCGAGCACGAGAATGCGCGACGACTTGACGTGGATCCTCTTCGCCGTCATGAGCCGCACGACTTCCCCGGCGACGTAGAGCGCCATGTTGTCGTTGATGCGCCGTCCCGCGAGGATCATCTCCGGGTGATAGCCGATCTGCTGCGCCTTGTGCGTCAGGTAGTAGGGGTCGACGCCGATGCAGTGCCCGCCGACGAGCCCCGGACGGAAAGGCAGGAAGTTCCACTTGCTGCCGGCGGCCTCGAGGACCTCCTCGGTATCAATGCCGAGCCGGTTGAAAATCATTGCAAGCTCGTTGATGAGCGCGATGTTGACGTCGCGCTGGGTGTTCTCGATCACCTTCGCCGCCTCCGCGACCCGGATGCTCGATGCCGGATGGGTGCCGGCCGTGACGATCGAGGCGTACAGCTTGTCGACGAACTCGGCCGCCTCCGGCGTCGAGCCGGACGTCACCTTGCGTATTGTCGGCAGGCGATGCTCGCGATCCCCCGGATTGATGCGCTCGGGGCTGTAGCCTGCGTAGAAGTCGCGGTTGAACTTGAGTCCCGACTGGCGTTCGAGGATCGGCACGCAGATTTCCTCGGTGCAGCCCGGATAGACCGTTGATTCAAAAATGACGGTGTCGCCGCGCTTCAGGACCTTGCCGACCGACTCGCTCGCGCTCTGCAGCGGCCTGAGATCCGGCCGCTTGTCCTGGTCGATTCCGGTTGGCACCGTTACGATGTAGACACGGCAGCCGCGGAGATCGCGCAGTTCAGTCGTGAAGCGCAGCCGCTTGGCCAATCGCAAATCGGCCGGCTCGACTTCGAGCGTGCTGTCCTTGCCACGTCGCAGTTCCGCGATGCGTGCGGGCTTGACGTCAAACCCGGTCGTTCCGTACTGCTTGCCGAACTCGACCGCGAGCGGGAGCCCGACATAGCCGAGCCCGATCACGCCGATGCGGCAATTGCGGAGACTGAGCGGCGGCACCCCGTTTCGAGCCATTCAGGCGACCTTAGAGCAAGTAGAGCACGCCAAGCGCGGCGGCCGCCGTCATTGTGACGAGATAAGGCAGAGCCATCCAGACCATGCGGAAATAGGACAGGCGGATGAGCGGCGCAAGCGCCGAGGTGAGCAGGAACAGGAAGGCCGCCTGGCCGTTCGGCGTGGCAATGCTCGGGATGTTGGTTCCAGTATTGATCGCAACCGCCATCGCACCGAACTGCTCCTGCGAAATGGCACCGGCCAGGTACGCCTCTTTAGCCTCGGTGATGTAGATCGTCGCGACGAACACATTGTCGCTGACGATCGAGAGAAGTCCCGATGCGCCGAACATCGCGATGGGCTGGCTGCCGGAATCCAGCTGCAGTACCCAGTCGAGAAAAGGCTGGAACAGGTGCTGTTGATGAATCACGCCGACGATCGCGAAAAAGACCACGAGGAGCGCGGTGAACGGCAGGGCCGCCTCGAACGCCTTGCCCAGGCGGCTTTCCTCGACCACACCCGAGAAAGCGGTTGCCAGCACGATGATCCCAAGCCCGATGACGCCGATCTCGGCGACATGAAACCCAAGCGCCAGCACCAGCAGGATGGCGACGATCGCCTGTACGACGATCACCTGCTTCTGGCGCGGCGTCATCTGCGCCGATTCGCGCTGCTCGAACTCGAGCAGCACCTGGCGCACCGCCACGGGAACCGACGTACCGTAACCGAACCAGGCCAGCCGCTCGACCGTCAGGCAGGTCGCAAGGCCGGCGATCACCGCAGGGATGGTCACCGGCGCCATCTCGGTGGCGAAGCGGATGAACTCCCAGCCCGCTTCCTTGCCGATGAGGAGATTCTGGGGCTCTCCGACGAGCGTGCAGACGCCGCCGATCGTGGTGCCGACGGCTCCGTGCATCAGGAGGCTTCGCAGGTGGGCCCGGAAACCCTCGAGGTCCGACCTGTCGACTTCGCGGATACCCTCGTCCGCACTCGGGTCGTGCGCCTCCTCATAATGGGGCTTGCCCGAGGCCACGCGGTGATACACCGCATAAAAGCCGCCGGCGACCGTGATCATCACCGCCAGCACGGTCAAGGCGTCGAGGAATGCGGAGAGGAGCGCGCCGATCGCAACGAACAGGAAGGCGAGCAGCGACCTGGACTGGACGCGTATCAGCAGCTTGGTGAACGTGAATACGAGCATTTCGCGCAGGAAGTAGATTCCGGCGACCATGAACATCAGGAGCAGGATCACCGGCAGTCCGGTCTCGATTTCCCGCTGGATGCCGGCCGGCGTGACGAGACCGAGCAGGACGGCCTCGATTGCGAGCAGCCCGCCCGGCTGCAGCGGATAGCATCGCAACGCCATCATCAGCGTCATGATGAACTCGAAGAGTATCGCCCAACTCGTGACCAGCGGGCCCGCGACGGCAAGGAGCACGGGATTGGCCGCCAGGAAAGCAACGATCAGCCACTTGTACCAGTCGGGTGAATTGCCGAGGAAGTTGCGCCAGAACGCCGCGCCAATCGTTGCGGGCATCAGGGATCCCCGCTCCCGCCTCCCGCCCTACGAAACACGGCGCGACCGGAGCATGCGCGCTCGATCGCAAGGAGTGCCTGTTCATGCGCTTCGAGCTCCGGCTGGTTCGCAGCAATGACCGGGATGAAGACCGCACCCCGCTCGACGCGTCCCGCCGTATTCGAGCCGCCCGCGTCAGCCGGCGCCGAGTCCAGCCCGAGCGCCGCCTGTCCGCCGCTCATCGCGAGGTAGACGTCGGCCAGGATGCGCGCGTCCAGCAGGGCTCCATGCAGGTCTCGGCCGGAATTGTCCACGTTGTAGCGCTTGCAGAGCGCATCCAGGCTGTTGCGCTGGCCGGGGTGCAGCCGACGTGACATCGTGAGCGTATCGAGCACGCAGCAGATCGACGCGATGGTTTTTCCGGTTCCGGCGCGCGCAAGTTCGGCGTCGAGGAAGCCGACATCGAACGGCGCGTTGTGGATCACGAGTTCGGCGCCCTCGACGAATTCCAGGAACTCTGCGGCCACCTCCGCGAAGAGCGGCTGCGACGCGAGGAACTCGTTCGTGATCCCGTGCACGGCGAGCGCGCCCGCCTCGACTTCCCGCTCAGGCCGCAGGTAGCGATGCCAGCTGCGCCCGCTCGGGCGCCGGTGTACCAGTTCGACGCAGCCAATCTCGATGATGCGATGGCCGTCGGAAAGCTCGAGTCCGGTCGTTTCTGTGTCGAGGACGATCTGGCGCACGGTGCGAGAGGATACCAGTTAGCGCATTTCGTCGATGCCGCGGTTGGCGAGCGCATCTGCACGCTCGTTCTCGGGATGACCGTCGTGGCCGCGCACCCAGTGCCACTCGACGTCGTGTTCCACGGCGAGCGCGTCGAGCCGCTCCCAGAGATCCTGGTTCTTGACGGGCTTGCGGTCGGCTGTTTTCCAGCCGCGGCGCTTCCAGTCCGCAAGCCAGGTCGTAATGCCGTCCCGGAGGTACCGTGAGTCTGAATAAATAGCGACCTTGCAGCGTCGATTCAGTGCCTCGAGCGCACGGATCGCAGCCGTCAGTTCCATGCGATTGTTGGTCGTCGCCGGATCTCCGCCGCAGAGCTCGCGCTCGCGATCCCCGAAGCGCATCAGCACGCCCCAGCCGCCGGGGCCCGGGTTGCCGCGGCAGGCGCCGTCGGTGTAGATCTCGACGCGGCTCAAGAGACGCGCCGCGCGGCGGGCTCGGCGAGTCCGCCGATGACCGCGGTGCGCAGGCGCTTGCGCAGGCGCACTGGCGTCATCGAATGCACGCGCTTGCGCGCATGCAGCAGGTAGGCTCCCGAAAGACGTGGCCAGGCACGGCGGCCGAGCCGCTCGAACATTCCGCGCGCCTTGCCGTTGCTGAGGCCCGCGATCGGCGGCGCATAGAGGCAACGGCTGGGCGCGCCGACCTCGAAGCCGACAAGTTTCAGCCACTCGGTCAGTCGCTGCACGGAAATCGTCCGGCAGAGGCCGGGCGGGAAACCGCCGCGCGTGAACACATGGCGAAGTGCCCAGCTACCAATCGGATCGAAACCGAGCACGACGAGTTCGCCTTCGCCCGTCAGCACGCGCGCTGCTTCCCGGAGCACCTCGTGGGGATCGGGAGCGAACTCGAGCGTGTGCGGCAGGAGCATCACGTCCACGCTGTCCGATTGCAGTGCAAGAGCCGCGGGCTCGGCAATGAGACCGGCTCCTTTTGCGGCGCTGCCGGCCACGAGGGCCGCTCGCCGCGTGCGCGCGAGCGAGAGAAACGTGGCGGGCTCGCCCCAGGCGCCGACCTGAATGCAATGGAGTCCGAATGCGCACTCGAGCGAGCCCGCAACGATTGCGCGCTCCTGTTCGAGCAGCATCGCCCCCAGGGGCCCGGCAAGCCAGGCATCGAGGTCGTGAACTTCGGCGGCCATGGCGAAAGCATAACCGCCGCCCCGCCGCCGCGGCCAGTTGGCCGCCGGACCGCACTTGCCGCAAACTCGGGCATGCTCAACGTCAGGCCGGTTGCGGCCTTCCAGGACAATTACATGTGGATGATTCGCGGCGCCCGCAATCCGCGCGGTGTCGCTGTCGTCGACCCGGGCGACGCCGCACCCGTGTTTGCGGTACTCGCGGAACAGGACCTGCGGCTCGAGGCAATTCTCGCGACGCATCATCACGCGGATCATGTCGGCGGCGTCGCAAAGCTCGTCGCCGCGACCGGCGCCGCCGTATTCGGGCCAGGTCGCGAGCCTATGCCGGTCGAAGTAACGCGCCTCGCGGCCGGCGACCGCGTTCGGCTCGCCAGTCTCGGGCTCGAATTCGGCGTGCTCGACGTGCCCGGCCATACGGCCGGCCACATCGCCTATGTCGGCCACGGCGCGCTCTTCTGTGGCGATACGCTATTCAGCGCCGGCTGCGGGCGGCTGTTCGAGGGGACCGCGGAACAGATGCTAGGCTCGCTCGATGCCCTGTCAGAGCTGCCAGATGAGACCCTCATTTATTGCGGCCACGAGTACACCCTGGCCAATCTGCGTTTTGCGACGGCCGTCGAGCCAGGCAACTCGGACATAATGGACTATGTCAAACGGGCGGCCGAGCTCCGGGCGGAAGGCCGCCCCACGCTGCCGTCAACGATCAGGCTTGAGAAGCGCGTCAATCCATTTCTGCGAAGTCGGCATGAAAATGTCAAATCATCGGCCGAACGCCGCGCGGGCAGGATGCTGCCGACGCCGGTCGCCGTGTTCGCCGAGATTCGCAGCTGGAAGGATACGTTTCGATGATTGACCCGCGAATTTGGATCCTGCGCCCGTTCCTCCTGGCGGCCCTCGCGTCCCTGGCCGCGGGCTGCGCCACCACTCCCCCGGTGGCAACCGCTTCGCTCCCGGAAGTGCAAATCGTCAATGATCCCGGCGAAGTCGCCTTCCCCGCCGAGGACGATGCGCCGGAACCTCCGCCTGAGGCGCTGGAAGCGCAGGCACCCACGGTGGAGCCGCTCGAACCAGCCGTCTCCTACGGCGACGTGCTCGTGCGAATCCGCGGTCAGCTCTCGCTGCCCCAGGCCGAACACCAGCGCGTGGATCGCGAGATCGAATGGCTGCAGCGCAATCCCGATTACGTGGCCCGCGTCTTCGGCCGCGCCCAGCGATACCTGCATTACATCGCGAACGAAGTCGAGGCGCGCGGCATGCCTGGCGAATTCGCGCTCCTGCCGGTAGTCGAAAGCGCCTTCAATCCGTTCGGATATTCGCGCAGCCACGCATCCGGGCTCTGGCAATTCATCGCGCCGACGGGCGAGCGCTACGGCCTCAAGCGCAATTACTGGCAGGACCAGCGGCGCGACGTGGTCGAATCGACCCGCGCCGCGCTCGAATTCCTGGAACACCTGCATGACCGTTTCAACGGCGACTGGTTCCTGGCGATCGCCGCGTACAACTACGGCCCCGGCAACATCCAGCGCGCGATCAACCGGAATCTCGCGCTCCGCCGCAAGACGGACTTCTTCTCGCTGTCGCTGCCCGCGGAAACGCGTGCCTATGTGCCGAAGCTGGTCGCGCTCGCCAAGATGATCCGCGAACCCGAGACCTATGGCTTCTACCTGCCGCCGATTCCGGACACGCCCTATTTCAGGATCGTCCCGACCGAAGGCCCGGTCGATCTTCGCCTGATGGCCGAGCTCGCCGGCGTCGATGCCGAGGAGTTGCACGCCCTGAACCCCGCCTGGAACCGCTGGGTTACCGACCCCGACGGCCCGCATCGCGTGCTGATTCCCGAGGTCGTCGCCGACGGCTTCGTGACGAAATTCGCCGCCCTTGACGCCAATTCACGCGCGCGCCTCGGCGTGCACACGGTTGCCGCCGGCGAATCCCTCGCATCGATTGCTGGCCGCTACAAGGTGCCGGAAAACTTCATCGAGCGCGTCAACACGGGCAAGCGCGCGGATCTGCAGACGGGCGACATGCTCTGGGTGCCGACGGGAGACGTCTCGCAGCTTCGCGCCGGCCTCGGCTCCGATATGGAGCGGCGCACCCACCGTATCCGCAGCGGCGAGTCTCTCTGGTCAATTTCGCGTCGCTACGGGATGACCGTGCCCCAGCTCGCGCGCATGAACAACCTCTCCGCCAAGGCCGTGCTCCAGCCCGGCCAGCGGCTGCAGGTTGCCGGGAGCGGCGGCAAGGCGCAGGAATCCGGCTCCGGCCAAACGCAAGTCGCAAGCTCCGGCAGGGTCAATTACAAGGTAAAGCGCGGCGACACCCTCTCCGGCATCGCGCGCCGGTTTGCGGTGACCGTCAACCAGCTGCAGGCTTGGAATAACATGGGCCGCAGCACTTCACTGCGCGCCGGGCAGTCACTGACCATTCATGTCGGGGGACAATCAGGCGTCGGCGGCTAGGTTCGGTTGGAGGGAAGGCATGGGGTTCCTCGCAGGCAAGAAAGCCCTGATCGTCGGGCTCGCAACGGATCGTTCGATTGCCTGGGGCATATCCCAGGCCATGCGGCGCGAAGGCGCCGAACTCGCGTTCAGTTACCAGAACGACCGGATCAAGGACCGCGTGGTCGAGCTTGCGGGCGAACTCGGCTCGAAGTTCGTCATGCCGATGGACGTCGGTATCGACGCCGAAATCGACGCCGCGTTCGCGCGCCTCCGGGACGACTGGAAGACGCTCGACGTCATCGTGCATTCCGTCGCCTTCGCGCCGCGTGAGGCGCTGATCGGCGGCTTCGTCGAAGCGACGACCCGCGCGAACTTCGGAATCGCCCACGATGTCTCGAGTTACAGCCTCACGGCGCTTGCACGCGCAGGCCTGCCGCTGATGGAAGGCCGGGCGGGCGCCCTGTTGACGCTCTCCTACCTTGGCGCCGTGCGCTCGATCCCATCCTACAACGTGATGGGCCTCGCCAAGGCAAGCCTCGAGGCCAACGTGCGGTTTCTCGCGGCGGATCTCGGCGCGAGGAACATCCGCGTGAATGCGATCTCTGCAGGACCGATCAAGACGCTCGCGGCGGCCGGCATACCGGGTTTCCGCAAGATGCTGCACCACGCCGAACAGGTCTCGCCGCTCAAGCGGAATGTCACGATCGATGACGTCGGTAACGCGGCAGCGTTTCTCTGTTCCGATCTCGCGGCAGGCATCACGGGCGAGACGCTGTACGTCGACGCCGGGTATTCGCACGTCGGGATGAGCTTCCCCGAATAGCGCGAACTCTCGCCGCGCGCGCGGCAAGACGCCACCCCAAATCGGTCAAGTTAGACGCGACGTGAATTCGCGTGATCGGCCACGGCGATCGGCCGTTTTTGGCCGACCGGACACCCGAGCAAGCGAATGTCCGTTCTTCTGAGCGAGCGAGGGCTGTTCCGGTCGGCCAAAAAACGGCGGATCGCCCTACTCGAATAGCTGCGGATTCACGTCAACGTCAGCGTTCGCGCGCAGGGACGTGATGTACACCATCGCGTCGGACATGGCACTGCGATCCCGCGCCGCGTCGTGTTCCTGCTTTCGCTGGTCGGCGGGAAGTGCCGCGAGCTGGCCTCTCTCGACACCTGTGACCGTCCAGACGCCGCTGTCTCCATTGCCGAGCGCCGCAACGCCGTAGCGCGGCTTGTCTGCCGGCGCCTTCGCGCGAAACGCAGCTTCCCGGATCTCGGCCGGGATCGAGACATCGTCGCGGCGCACCGGTTTCGGTGCCTGCGTCGATGCGTCCTTCCGCCACTTCGCGGTTGCAACGTCCCAGGCCGCGCCGTTTGACAGCTCCGCCGCGATTTCCGCGGCCCGGGCGGCGGCAAGCTTCCCAGCCTCGGCAAGCCTTGCGGCTTTGACGACCTGTGCACGCACTTCCTCGAGCGGCCGCGCGCTGGCCGGCGTGTGCGCGCTGACACCGAGCGCGACGACGCGCCCCGGCGCAAGCTCGACCGTGCGCAGTTCGCGGCCCGCGAGCACATCGGGGGAAAAGACGGCCTCGATCAACTGCGGCGTTGCCGCGAGCTCAACGCTTCCGGCGCGCGTGACGCCGAGGACGCGCTTCAACGGCAGGTTCATCTTCGTGGCGACGGCGGCAAGGTCCCCGGACGCCTCGAACGCTAGCGTGTCGAGTTCTTCCTGCGCGTCGCCAAAGGCCTTCTCGACCTGCGTGCGGCGCAATTCAGGCTCGAGTTCCGCGCGCACCTCGTCGAAGCTCCGGGCCGATTCCTCGGCCACGGCTTCGAGCTTGATCACGTGCCAGCCGAATTCCGTCTTGACCGGCCCGCGGATCTCGCCCGGCTCCATCTCCCATACGGCATCGGCGAAGGGCGCCACGAAATCGCCGCGCTCGGCGAAGCCGAGGTCGCCGCCCGAATCCTTCGAGCCGGTGTCGTCCGAGACCTCCTTCGCAAGCGCAGCGAAATCCTCGCCGGCTCTTGCGCGCTCGTAGACGCGACGGGCGCGCGTTTCGGCGGCCGCCGCATCGTCGCCGACTTCGACCAGGATGTGACGCACATGGCGCCGTCCGGCCTGACTGTATCGCGCTTTATTCTCTTCGTAGTACTGGCGGAGCTGCTCGTCGCCGATCGACGCCTCGGCCGCAAAAACCTCGATGTCGAGCTCGATGAAATCAACCGTGGCCTGCTCTTCGGTCTGGTACAGCGCCCTGTTGGTATCGTAATGCGCCTGGATCGCGGCATCGTCGAGTTTCACCGCATCCACGAAATCGATCGCCGGGAGGCTGACCCAGCCGAGGTTTCGCGTCTCGTTCCGAAGGGCAACCTGCCGCTCGAGTTCGCCGGGAAGGATAAATGCCGAGTTGTACAGGCCGCGGTCGAGCTGGCGCGCGAGCACGTACTCGCGCTGCTCGGCCTCGAACCTGTCCGGGCTCATGTTGATTGAGCGCAGCGCCGCGTGGTACGCGTCAGGCGAGAACTGTCCGGCGACCTGGAAGGCCGGAACCTGCCTGATCGCTTCCAGCACCTCTGAGTTGCTTGCCTGGAAGTCGAGCTTCCTCGTGCGCTGGCGGATGAGCTCGGTGCGCACGGCCTGATCGAGCACGCGCTGCTGCAATGAGGCCCGCATTTCCTCGGGGACGCCGTCCGCCCCCATGGCAGCCTGGAATCGCGACAACTCATCCTGGTAGCTGCGCCGCACTTCCTCGACGGCGATCTCGCGCCCGTTCACCTCGATGCCGCGGGCCTTGGTAAACGTGCCGACGCTGACGTCGACGCCCCAGAAGACGAAGACTACGCCGAGCGCGATCAGGATCACGATCGCGAAGATGCCTTTCAGCTTGTCGTGGATGGTCTGGAGCATGTTCAACCGGTGCCGGGTCGTAGGATTCGTAGTCTTGTCCGCAAGGGAAGACTACGAATCCTACGACCCGGCACCGTCCAAAAAACGGGGCGCTAGGTTAGCATGATCGCCTTTCAACTCGCAGCCAGGAGCCCGTGATGCTGAACCGAGCCGCTGTCCTTCTCCTATTTGCGCTGGCCGTTTCATTTCAGGTCAGCGCGGCGACGACGAAGCCGGCGTTCGCGCCGATGGACGTGTTCGCGCTCGAATGGGCGAGCGACCCTCAGATCTCCCCGGATGGCTCGCAAGTCGCCTATGTCCGCCAGTCATTCGACATCAAGAGCGACAGCCGCCGCCGGATGATCTGGCTCGTCGACCGGCAAGGCGCCAACCACCGCCCGCTCGCGGGCGGCGCGTCCAGCGAATTCACACCACGCTGGTCGCCTGACGGCACCCGCCTCGCCTTCGTCGCGAAAGACGCCGGGGACGGCGCCCAGATCCACGTACACTGGTTTGGCGCGGGCGTGACCTCGCGCGTAACAAACCTGATTGAGGCGCCTTCCCGCCTCGCCTGGTCGCCGGATGGCCGCCAGCTCGCCTTCGTGATGCGTGTGGCTGCCAAACGTGAACCGCTCAAGGTCAAGCTGCCGGAGGCGCCGAAGGGTGCGCAATGGGCAGAACCGCTGAAGGCGATCGACCGCACGGTTTATCGGGCCGATGGCGAGGGCTTCCTGCCCGATGCGTTCAGCCAGGTCTTCGTAGTGCCTGCGGATGGCGGTTCGGCCCGTCAACTGACCGACGGGCCCTGGGAACATCAGGACATCGTATGGGCGTCGGATGGCAAGGAACTCCTCGTATCGGCCAATCGGAGGCCCGATGCCGACCAGGTGCCGAACGACAGCGAGATCCACGCCATCGATCTCGCGAGCGGCGCGATCCGCGCGCTGACGAAGCGTTTCGGGCCGGATGCCGAACCCGCGGCGTCGCCGGACGGCAAGCACGTCGCCTACACCGGATACGATGACGCCTACCAGGGCTACCAGCGCACCCGCCTCTACGTGCTGCGCCGCGACACGGGCGAGTCGCGCGAGCTTGCTGCCGATCTCGACCGCGGAATCACCGATCCGGTCTGGAGCCGCGACGGGCGCCGCATCTATTTCAGTTATGACGACCACGGGACGACCCGCATCGCGGAAGTCGACATGGCCGGCCGCGTGACGAATCTCGTCGACGATCTCGGCGGCGAGGGCTGGTCGCGTCCCTACGGCGGCGGTTCGTTCTCTGTCGCCCGCGACGGCACGATCGCCTATAGCGCGAACCAGGCGCTCGCTCCGGCGGAAGTCGGCTTGTTCGACCGCGACAAGTCACGGCGGCTGACGCAGCTCAATGCAGATGTCCTCGACGGACGGGAGCTCGGCGCCGTCGAGGAAATCTGGAGCACATCCGCGGTCGACGGCCGGCGGATCCAGAGCTGGCTGATCCGGCCGCCCGGATACGATGCGTCGAAGAAGTACCCGATGGTCCTCGAGATTCATGGCGGGCCGTTTGCGAATTACGGGCCGCGCTTCGCGGCGGAACTGCAGCTCTACGCGGCTGCGGGCCATGCGGTCCTCTTCTCGAATCCGCGCGGCAGCACGAGCTACGGCGAGGAGTTCGGCAACCTGATCCACCACGCCTATCCGGGCCGCGACTTCGACGACCTGATGTCGGCGGTTGACGCCGCGATCGCGAAAGGCGGCATCGACGAGACGCGGCTCTTCGTGACTGGGGGCAGCGGGGGCGGCGTCCTGACCGCCTGGATCGTCGGCACGACCGACCGCTTCCGCGCGGCAGCCGTGCAGAAGCCCGTCATCAACTGGGCGAGCTTCGTGCTGACGTCGGACGCCACGAACTTCTTCTACAAGTACTGGTTTGCGACGCCGCCCTGGGAGGATTACAGCGCTTACTGGCAGCGCTCCCCGCTGTCACGCGTCGGCAATGTGAAGACCCCGACGATGGTCGTCACCGGCGAACAGGATTACCGCACGCCGATCGCCGAGTCGGAGCAGTTCTACCAGGCGCTCCGCCTGCGCGGCGTCGACACCCTGCTCGTCCGCGTCCCCGGCGCCCCGCACTCGCTCGACCAGCGCCCCAGCCAGCTCATCGCCCGCGTCGCCTACATCCTCGCCTGGTTCGCGAAGCACGATGCTGCTGCCGCGCCAAAACCGCCGTCCGATCTGACCGAGCCGAGCGAGGCGACCGCGCGAGCGAACGAATAAGTTCCGGCTGAGAGAGCGAGTGCGTGTCGCCTCGCTCGGCTCGCTCCGCTCGGTCTTAGTCTTTGATTCACGAAAAAGGGTCGTCACTTGCGTGACGACCCTCTACGAGAATGATTGGCGGAGCGGACGGGACTCGAACCCGCGACCCCCGGCGTGACAGGCCGGTATTCTAACCAACTGAACTACCGCTCCAGGTCACTGGTGGGTGCTGCAGGGATCGAACCTGCGACATTCGCCTTGTAAGGGCGACGCTCTACCAGCTGAGCTAAGCACCCCTGCGGACCGGAATCCGGCCCCCTGGGAGGCGCGGAACTATACGGCATCGACCTTGTGGTGCCAAGCCGAAGAGACTGCCCTCAATGCGGCTGCGACGGCTTGATCGTACGGCGCGGGGCGCGGCGTTCGAGTTCTTTAGTCGGTTCGGCCGCTGCGGGCGCGGCTGCGGTTTTTACCGTCACCTGCGGGCTCCGTTCGAGCGCAATCTCGAGCACTTCGTCAATCCACTTGACCGGGCGGATGTCGAGCTTCTCCTTGATGTTCTCCGGAATCTCGACAAGATCCTTTTCGTTCTCGCTCGGGATCAGGACCGTCTCGATGCCTCCGCGCTGCGCCGCGAGCAGCTTCTCCTTCAGCCCGCCGATCGGCAGCACTTCGCCTCGCAAGGTGATCTCGCCGGTCATCGCGACATTGGCGTGCACCGGAATCTTCGTCAGCGCCGAGACGAGCGCGGTGCACATGCCGGTGCCGGCGCTCGGGCCGTCCTTCGGCGTCGCGCCCTCCGGCACGTGCACGTGCACGTCTATCTTCTGGTGATAGTCGGTCTCGAGACCGAGCAGGTCGGCGCGGCTTCGCACCACCGTCATCGCCGCCTGGATGGATTCCTGCATCACTTCGCCGAGCTGGCCGGTGTAGAGCAGCTTGCCCTTGCCCGGCACGACCGCGGCCTCGATCGTCAGCAGTTCGCCGCCCACTTCGGTCCAAGCGAGGCCGGTGACCAGGCCGACGCGATTAGCCGACTCCGCCTTGCCGTAGCGGAAGCGACGCACGCCGAGGAACTTGTCGAGATTCTCCGCCGTGACCGCGATCTTCTTCGTCTCGGTCTCGAGCAGGAGTTGCTTGACCGCCTTGCGGCAGATCTTGGCGGTCTCCCGCTCGAGGTTCCGGACGCCGGATTCCCGCGTGTAGTAACGGATGATGTCGAGTATCGCCGGATCGTCGACAGTCAGCTCGCCTTCTTTCAGCCCGTTCTGGCGGATCTGCTTCGGCAGCAGGAAGCGGCGCCCGATGTTCTGCTTTTCGTCCTCGGTGTAGCCGGGCAGCCGGATCACTTCCATGCGGTCGAGCAGCGGTGCCGGGATGTTGAGCGTGTTCGCCGTGCAGACGAACATGACCTCGGACAGGTCGAAATCGACCTCGAGGTAGTGGTCCGAGAACGACGTGTTCTGCTCGGGGTCAAGAACTTCCAGCAGTGCCGACGACGGGTCGCCGCGAAAATCCATCGACATCTTGTCGACTTCGTCGAACAGGAAGAGCGGATTGCGCACGCCCGTGCGTGCCATGTTCTGGAGCACCTTGCCGGGCAGTGAACCGATGTAGGTGCGCCGGTGGCCACGGATCTCGGCCTCGTCCCGCACGCCGCCGAGAGACATGCGCACGAACTTGCGGTTCGTCGCGCGCGCAATCGACTGGCCGAGCGAGGTCTTGCCGACGCCGGGAGGCCCGACCAGGCAGAGGATCGGGCCCTTGAGCCGCTTGACCCGTTGCGTGACCGCAAGGTACTCGACGATGCGTTCCTTGACCTTCTCGAGGCCGAAATGGTCCTCGTCGAGGACCTTCTGGGCGGCTGCGATGTCGTGGTGCACCTTGGTGCGCTTCTTCCACGGCACCTTGACCAGCCAGTCGACGTAATTGCGCACGACTGTGGCCTCGGCCGACATCGGCGACATGAGCTTCAGCTTGCTCATCTCCGCCATGGCCTTTTCGCGCGCCTCTTTCGGCATGCCGGCCTTGGCGATGCGCTTCTCGAGGTCGCCAAGCTCGTTCGGGGCGTCCTCGAGGTCGCCGAGCTCCTTCTGAATCGCCTTCATCTGCTCGTTCAGGTAGTACTCGCGCTGGCTTTTCTCCATCTGCGACTTGACGCGGCCGCGGATCTTCTTCTCGATCTGGAGCACTTCCATCTCGCCTTCGATCAGCGACATCACCTGTTCGAGGCGGACGCGCACGTCCTGCGACTCGAGCACCTTCTGCTTCTCGGAGAGCTTGAGCGCCATGTGGGCGGCGACCGTGTCGGCCAGGCGTCCCGGCTGCTCGATGCCGGCGAGCGAGGTCAGGATCTCGGGCGGCACCTTCTTGTTGAGCTTCACGTACTGCTCGAAGTGCGACACGACCGAGCGCGTCAGCACGTCGATTTCGCGCTCCTCGTACTGCTCGATATCCGGGAGCGGCGTCATGTCGGCCATGAAGTAGCCGTCGACGTCCATGTTCTCGACCATCGCGCGCGATACGCCCTCGACCAGCACCTTGACGGTGCCGTCCGGGAGCTTCAGCAGCTGGAGGATTGTCGCGACCGTGCCGACCGTGTAGAGGTCACGGGCCTTCGGGTCGTCGACGTCGGCCGCCTTCTGGGCGACCAGCAGGATCTGTTTGTCGCGCCGCATGGCTTCGTCGAGGGCGAGGATCGACTTGTCCCGGCCGACAAAGAGCGGGATCACCATGTGCGGATAGACCACGACGTCGCGCAGCGGGAGGACCGGCACGCGGGTGGGCTGGGGAGCACTCGGGGACTTGCTTTTCTCTTCGGGCACTGTCGCTACCTCGGGCGCGTAAGCGCCGCTCTGACGTCACGAAGGATACGTCATGGGGGCGGCAGCTGCGTGTAACAAGTCGCAGACCTGGAGGGGACGGTCCCCTTCAGATGTGGGACCCGTCACGACCTTGAGAATGCGGAATCTAAAGGGGACCGTCCCCTTTTGACGAGGCGCCTTCGATCAGTGCGTGTCGGAGCCCGCGGCGCGCCGGATCTCGGGTGCGGCTACCTGGGATTCGTCGCTGCGGTAGACGAGATAGGGCTTGCTGTCGCCCAGGATCACGGTCTCGTCGACCACGACCTTGGCCACGTTCTTGAGCGACGGCAGGTCGTACATGATGTCGAGCAGGACATTCTCCAGGATCGTGCGCAGCCCACGAGCCCCGGTCTTGCGGTCCATGGCCTTGCGGGCGACCGCCCGCAGCCCGTCTTCCCGCAATTCGAGATCGACGTTCTCCATCTCGAAAAGCCGGGCGTACTGCTTGGACAGGGCATTTCGCGGCTGGGTCAGGATCGTAACAAGCGCCTCTTCGTCGAGTTCCTCGAGGGTCGCCACGACCGGCAGCCGGCCGACGAACTCGGGGATAAGGCCGAACTTGATCAGGTCCTCGGGCTCGACGTCCTTGAAGAGGTCGGCGCCCTGGGGGCGCTCGGAAGGCGCCCGCACCTCGGCGGCGAAACCGATGCCGCCACGGCTGCTGCGCTTCTCGATGATCTTCTCGAGGCCGGCGAAGGCGCCACCGCAGATAAAGAGGATGTTCGCCGTATCGACTTGCAGGAATTCCTGCTGCGGGTGCTTGCGGCCGCCCTGTGGCGGCACCGAGGCGATCGTGCCCTCGATCAGCTTCAGGAGGGCCTGCTGGACGCCCTCGCCCGACACGTCGCGCGTGATCGACGGGTTGTCCGACTTGCGTGAAATCTTGTCGATCTCGTCGATGTAGACGATGCCGGTCTGCGCCTTCTCGACGTCGTAGTCGCACTTCTGAAGGAGCTTCTGGATGATGTTCTCGACGTCCTCGCCGACGTAACCCGCTTCGGTGAGCGTGGTTGCATCCGCAATCGTGAACGGCACGTTCAGGAGCCGTGCGAGCGTCTCGGCCAGCAGGGTCTTGCCGCAACCGGTCGGCCCGATCAGCAGGATATTGCTCTTGGATAGTTCGACTTCGTCCCGGTCGTTGCGGTGACGCTTGTCGCCCGGCTTCGCCTGCAGGCGCTTGTAATGGTTGTAGACCGCGACGGCGAGGATCTTCTTGGCGCGGTCCTGGCCGATCACGTACTCGTCGAGGACCTTGCGGATCTCGTGCGGCTTCGGCAGGCGGTCGCGGGACCGTTCCTGCTTTTCCTCGAGCTCCTCGCGGATGATGTCATTGCAGAGTTCGACGCATTCGTCGCAGACGAACACGGATGGGCCGGCGATCAGCTTGCGCACCTCGTGCTGGCTCTTGCCGCAGAAGGAGCAATAAAGCAGCTTGCCGTCGTCGTGCTTGCCCCGCGTGTCGTCGACCATGCCGTGGCCCTCGTTCGCCGGGAGGCCGGCATGCCGTCTTATAGCATGCCGGTTTCGGCCGGTAAAATCCTTTTTAGCTCAACCAGTTGCCCCTGCTATCTGGAGCGAAATCTCACTCAGTCCTTGCCAAGCTGCGGCAACTGGCCGCGCTTTTCGAGGACTCCATCCACAATTCCATAGTCGCGCGCCTGCTCCCCGCTCATGAAATTGTCGCGGTCCAGGTCCCTTGCGATCTTCTCGAGCGGCTGACCGGTGTGGTGCGCCAGGATTTTGTTCAAGCGGCTCTTCGCATCGAGGATCTCCCGGGCGTGAATCTCGACGTCCGTCGCCTGGCCGTGGAAGCCGCCGAGCGGCTGGTGAACCATGATGCGCGAATGCGGCAGCGCGAAGCGCTTGCCCTTGGCGCCGGCGGCCAGGAGCACGGCACCCATGCTGGCCGCCTGCCCGACGCAGATCGTGCTGATGTCCGGCTTGATGAACTGCATCGTGTCGTAGATCGCAAGCCCCGCAGTGACCGCACCGCCGGGAGAATTGACGTAGAGGTGGATGTCCTTGTCGGGATTCTCGGACTCAAGAAAGAGGAGCTGGGCGACGATCAGGTTCGCCATCTGGTCCTCGACTTCGCCGACGATGAACACGACCCGCTCCTTGAGGAGCCGAGAGTAGATGTCGTAGGCCCGCTCGCCGCGCGCGGTTTGCTCGACCACCATCGGGACCAGGTTCAAAGCTTTTGTTTCGATGCTTCCGCCCACGTCTGCCACCCTTATCCCTCGGACGCCGGGTCGACCCCGAAGTTCATGATGTCCTTGAAACTGCCCGGCTGGTCCGTGACCTTGGCCTTCTCGATCACCCAGGCAACCGCCTGGTCTTCGAGCACCGACATCTGCAGCTGGCGCGTCGCCGCCTCGTTCTGCAGATACTGGCGGCGTGCCTCGTCCGGGTCCGAGAAGCCCGACACGATTTCATCGAGCCGCGCCTGGACCTGTGCCGCATTCGGCTGGATGCCGGCTTGCCGAATCACTTCGTTCAGGATCAGGCCTAGCGCCACACGGCGCCGCGCCGGCTGCACGAAGGAGTCCCGCGGCGGCAGCTGCCGGGCGTCACGCGCGCCCGCGCGCCGTAAGAGCTCCATCTGCATGTCGCGGATTTCCGCTTCGACGAGCGCATTCGGGACAGCGATCGGATTGGCCGCGAGCAGCTGATCCATCACCTGTGTCTTGAGACGGGTCTGGACTGCCTGGGCAAGTTCGCGTTCCATGTTCTCGCGCACTTCGGCGCGAAGCGCCTCGATGCCGCCCTCGCTGACGCCGAAGGCCTCGCAAAATGCCGCGTCGACTTCCGGCAGGTGGCTCTCCTCGACCTTGCGCATGATGGCCTGGAACCGGGCGGTCTTCCCGGCAAGCGCCTTCACCTGGTAGTCGTCCGGAAAGCGCAGATCGAACTCGCGCTTTTCACCGGCGGAGGCACCCCGCACGCCCAGCTCGAAGTCCGGCAGCAGCCGCCCCGCACCGAGCACGATCACGAGATTCTCGCTCTTGCCGCCGTCGAAGGGCTCGCCGCCGATCTTGCCCTCGAAATCGAGGGTGATACGGTCCCCATCCCGGCAGCCGCGCTCGACCTCGACCCAGTTCGGGCGCTGCTGGCGCAGGCTTTCGATCATCACGTCGAGATCGCCTTCCGTCACTGATGCAGTCGGCCGCGTCAGTCGGATCGAGTCGACGCTCTTCAATTCAAACTGCGGGTAGACCTCGAAGGTCGCCGTGTAGCGCAGGTCGTCCGCTTGTTCCGACTTTTGCGGTTCAATGCGCGGACCACCCGCCGGTTGCAGCTTTTCCTGACGCAGCGCCTCGGCGAGCGTCTCGCGGATGAGGTCGGACACGACCTCGTCGCGGACCTGGGGGCCATAGTGCTTGCGCACGACGTGGATCGGCGCCTTGCCCGGTCGAAAACCCTTGATGCGCACCGTGCGGCTGACCTTGAGCAGGCGCGCGTCCACCTGCTGGCGCACGCGGGTCGCAGGCACCGACACCTGCAGGCGGCGCTCGAGCCCCGGTAGCGTCTCCACTGAAACCATCATCGATCGATCAACCTCGTGGTGCGAAAGGAGAGACTCGAACTCTCAAGGGTTTCCCCACCGGAACCTAAATCCGGCGCGTCTGCCAATTCCGCCACTTTCGCATCTGGAACCGGCCCTGAAACGCGGCACCCGCCGCGTTTACAGCCCGTAAGTATAGCGTAAGGCGCTCAGCGTTCCGGCGGCCGCCGGCGGCGGGTCCACCGTGTGCGCAGGAACGCGATTGTGCTCGGCAGCAGGAAGGCCGCGAGCACGGCGACGCTCGTCAGGTCCCGTCGGGCATTGATGCCGCCGTAGGTCGCGAGATAGAAAAAGACGATCGTTACCGCCGCCGCCAGGATGGCCCCGATCTTGAGCGCAGCGAGCGCGGACTCGACCGGCGTCGGATCGTCGTCGGCGGTCGGCCCGCCCGGCCAGTGGTAGGTGGGCTCTGGAATGGATCGTCGAGACTCGCGCATCGCGGACTCCGCCCTGCCCCGCAGACAGAACTGCGGAGCCCGGGAAATGGTGGGCCATGTAGGACTCGAACCTACAACCTACGGATTAAGAGTCCGGAGCTCTACCAATTGAGCTAATGGCCCGAAACAGTGGGGCGAGCGACGGGATTCGAACCCGCGACGGCCGGAATCACAATCCGGGGCTCTACCAGCTGAGCTACGCCCGCCATGGTGTTCCGCAAAATTATATATGAAGGTGGATCGTGATTTCGGACTCGACGCCTTGCGGGCACACTCTCTGGTGCGCCCGGAGGGACTCGAACCCCCGACCGGCGGATTAGAAATCCGCTGCTCTATCCAGCTGAGCTACGGGCGCGCCGTGTTCCAGGAAAGTTGGTCGGGGCAGAGGGATTTGAACCCCCGACCCTCTGCTCCCAAAGCAGATGCGCTACCAGACTGCGCCATGCCCCGCCGCGCCGGCATCGTACGAAGGCACCCCCGGCCCGTCAATTTGCAATGTCGGCGACCGAACTGGAAGCGGCCGTTAGCCAAGCCAAACTGTTCTTTTTAAACCACAGTGGTATTCGTGTTGTCGAAAGGTGTAGATTCCAAGCAGGGCAGTCGCCATGCGATTGTCGTTTTTACGCAAATGAGGGGGTCGATCGTGAAGACAAATACGTCCCTGGCACGCGCCATCCGGCTTGCGATCGGCGGTGCGGCGGGTCTTTCCGCCGTGTTCGCGGCTCCGATTACCCAATCGCAGGAAGCAATCGGTGAAGTCGTCGTCACCGGATCGAGAATCCGCCAGAGCCCGCTCGAAGAGCGGCTGCCGGTGCTCTCGGTCAGCGCTGCGGATTACGAGGCGAGCGGCGCGACCTCGATCGCCGACTTCGTGCAGAAGCTCCCGATCGCAGGCTCCGCGATCAATCGCACGAACAACTCGTCCGGCAACCTCGGTTATCCGCCGGACGGTGGCGGCATTGGCGCCGGCGCCGCGGAGATCGACCTGCGCTACCTCGCCTCGAAGCGCGTGCTCGTGCTCGTCGACGGCCGCCGCTGGGTCAAGGGCTCCTCCGGCTCCGGCGTGTCGGGCGCGGTCGATCTCAACTCGATCCCGGCGAGCGCCATCAAGTCGATCGAAATCCTCCAGGACGGCGCCTCGGCGATCTACGGTTCGGACGCGATCGGCGGCGTGATGAACATCATCACGGCGGACGACTACGACGCCTTCAAGATCTCCGGCTACACCGGCCAGTACGGCGACGGCGACGGCAGCACGTCCGTATTCGATGTTCGCATGGGCGGGGACGGCGAGCGTGGGCGAGCCTTGGTGTCCATCAACTATACGAATCAGGAGGCGGTGAACACGGCAGATCGGTCGACCTCGGAGTTTCCGCTCCCCGGCTTCCCATTCGGCATCAGCTCCGGCACGCCTGCCGGCCGTTTCGTGTTCTTCGATCCGGTCTTTGGCGATTTCGTGGACGTGGCTCCCAACAACACCAACCCTGTTTACACGCTCGGCGACCCGACCGGCGACGACTTCCATGCATTCGGGCTGGATGACCGGTTTAACTACCAGCCGTTTAACCACCTGGTGACGCCGAACGAGCGCTTCAACGTATTCGCGAAGGGCGAGTACGACATCAGCGACAACGTCCGTTTCGTAGGCCTTGCGAGTTTCAACAACCGCAAGTCCCAGGGCCGCGCCGCACCCGTGCCGCTGTTCTTCGGCCTTGACGGCGGATCGACGCCGTACATGGTCAATTTTACGATGCCGGCGAACCACCCGTTCAATCCGTTCGGCATCGATCTGGACGGCAACACCAACGCGCCGTTCTTCACGAAGCGCCCGATCGAGGCGGGTCCGCGCATCTTCAACCAGGATGTGGATACCTGGTACCTGTCCGGCGGATTCGAGGGCGATTTCGAGCTTGGCGGCCGCACGATGTACTGGGACGTCAACGGCATCCGCTCCGAGAACAACGCGACGCAGACGAAGCTCAACCAGTTCAATGCGCGCATGCTGAACGTCGGCCTGGGCGATCCGGCGGTCTGCGCGGCGACGCCGGGCTGCGTGCCGGTCGACATCTTCGGCGAGGGTTCCCTCACCCCGGCGATGCTCGACTTCGTGACCTACACGGGCGTCGACACCACCAGCCAGCGGCTGGTCGACGTCACCGCGAACCTGTCCGGCGACCTGTTCGACCTGCCGGCGGGCGCGCTCGGCTTTGCGGTGGGTTACGAACACCGCGAGGAGGATGGCAATTTCATCCCGGACCCGGTTGTCGCTTCGGGCGAAACAGCGGACGTACCGACCAACCCGACCGCGGGCGGCTACGACGTGGACGAGTTCTACGGCGAGATCGTGGTGCCGATCCTGAAAGACGCGCCCGGATTCGACTCGCTGAGCTTCAGCGCCGCGGCCCGCTACTCGGACTCGGACCTGTTCGATAGCGAGACCGGCACCAAGTTCTCAGTCAACTGGGGCCCGACCGAAAACCTCATGCTGCGGGCGAGCTACGCCGAGGGCTTCCGGGCGCCGAACATCGGCGAGTTGTTCAATCTCGGCTCGCGCTTCGACTCGTCGATCTCGGACCCGTGCAACACGGACCTCAATCCGGTCCCGCCGGCCAACTGCGCGGCGCTCGGCGTGCCGGACGACTATGTACAGCTGAACCCGCAAGTGTCGGTCGACACCGGCGGCAACCGCGATCTGCAGCCGGAGACGTCCGAAACGCTGACCGCCGGCTTCACCTGGCAGATTCCGCTGAGCGGCAGCCTCGAGCGCCTGCTGGTCGAGGCCAACTACTATGACATCGAGATCAACGGCGCGATCCAGGCGCCGGATGCCCAAGACACGCTGGATGCCTGCATTGCGACGCTCGATCCTCTCTTCTGCAACCAGGTCAATCGCAATCCGGGCGGCACGATCACGAGCATCGAAGGCACGCTGAACAACATCGGCGGCATCGAGACCTCCGGCTTCGACGTCAACCTCGACCTCAGCATGGCGGAGACGGGCGCGGGCTCGTTCCGCTTCCAGCTGATGGCCTCGTTCCTGATGGACTACGACGAACTGTTCGCGAACTCCGCGGGCGGCTTCGACCGCGTCGACCGCGCGGGCCAGGAGCTCGGTTCGCCGACCCGCGGCTTCGTCGAGGAGAAGGCGACGCTCAACACGTTCTGGAACCTGGGCGACTTCTCGGCCCTGCTGTCGTTCCGCTACCTGAGCTCGCTTACGGAGCAGTGCGTCGGCCTCGTGGCGGATTTCGGCCAGACCGCCTTCTGTTCCGACCCGGTCGGGCTCACGAACAAGCTCGACAGCCAGCTGTACACGGACCTGCAGTTCGGCTGGCAGCCGGAAGACCTCTTCGGCGGCGGCTGGAGCTTCGCAGTCGGCGTGCAGAACCTCACGGACGAGGAACCGCCGATCTGCTTCTCCTGCGACCTGAACAGCCTCGACGGGACCATCTACCCGATCGCGGGCCAGTTCTGGTACCTGCGGGTGGCTTTCGAGAATTGACCGCGCATTCGCCGGGATGGCGGAGAGAAGCCCCCGCGAGGGGGCTTTTCTTTGGCGGAGCCAGGGGCCATGAGACACTCGATCGAGGCGACGGGCACATGAGCGCAAGGATCATCGACGGCAAGCGAATCGCGGAAGAATTCCGGCGGGAGGTCCGCGCCGGCACAGACGAACTCGAGCGGCGGGGACTGCGGCGTCCAGGTCTCGCCGTCGTGATGGTCGGCGACAATGCGGCGTCCGCCGTGTACGTGCGGAACAAGCGCCGCGCCTGCCAGGAAACCGGCATCGTTTCGGTCGCGTACGACCTCCCCGCCGCGACGACCGAAGCCGAGCTCCTCGCGCTGATCGACCGCCTGAATGCCGATGCCGCGATCGACGGCATCCTGGTGCAGCTGCCGCTCCCGGCGCACTTCGCGGCAGTCAGCGTGCTCGAGCGCATCGATCCGCAGAAGGACGTCGACGGTTTCCATCCCTACAACGTCGGCCGCCTGGCGCTGCGCATGCCCATCGCCCGGCCCTGCACCCCGTACGGAATTATCCTGATGATGGAGCGCGAGGGCCTCGAGATCCGGGGCAAGAACGCCGTTATCCTCGGGCAGAGCAATATCGTCGGCCGGCCGATGGCGCTCGAGCTCCTCATGAAGGCGGCGACAATCACTGTCTGCCACAGCCAGACACGCGACCTCCCCCGGCACGTCGGCGAGGCGGAAATTCTCGTCGCTGCGATCGGTAAGGCCGGATTCGTGCCTGGCGCCTGGATCCGGCCGGGTTCGGTCGTGATCGACGTCGGCATCAACCGGCTCGCGGATGGTCGCCTCGTCGGCGACGTGCAGTTCGAAGAAGCAGCCGCCCGCGCGGCTTACATCACGCCGGTGCCCGGCGGAGTCGGCCCGATGACGATTGCGGCGCTGATGAAGAACACGCTCGAAGCTGCAACGAGAAGGCTGGCCCGCGCCTAGGCGTCGGGGTTCACTTCCGGCGCCAGGTCGTGCCCGCCGGTCCGTCCTCGAGCACGATGCCTGCCTCCGCCAGCCGGTCGCGGATGCGGTCCGATTCGGCCCAGTTGCGCTGCCGTCGCGCTTCGATGCGCGCGGCGACCTGACGGTCGATCTCCGCGGGATCGAGGGCCTCGGCCGTCGCTTGCGTGCCTTCCGCAAGTGCCGAACCGGTTGAAAGCCATTCGGCGGGCGGATGTTCGAGCAGGCCGAGTACGCCCGCGAGCTGCCGGAGTTC
>Ga0105106_10000276_pt1 | contig 36657 bp, 30 predicted proteins | sample PPLLaktember2015_5_FD_79109 | JGI IMG/M metagenome (GOLD analysis project Ga0105106, IMG submission 79109) | Freshwater sediment microbial communities from Prairie Pothole Lake near Jamestown, North Dakota, USA - PPLs Lake P8 Core (1) Depth... | ecosystem: Environmental > Aquatic > Freshwater >... | reverse complement strand
CCAGGATCGGCCCGATGGCTTCGTAGGCCAGACCCTGGTATCTGCGCAGGAGCAACGCCTCGCGCTGCTTGTACGGAAGCGCATCGACCGCCGCTCGCAGCTTCATCAGGTCCGCCGACCGTTCAAGCTGCTCATCCGGCTGGCTCTGTGGGTCTTCCGCCTCGTCGACCAGCCGTGTCACCCGCCCGTCCTCGCGCCCCTGCCTGCGCCAAACGCTGCGGGCGGTGTTTGTGGCGATCCGGTACAGCCAGGCGCGCCGGTTGGACTCCAGCGGCAGTCGGCCGTAGGCACGGAAGGCCTTCAGGTAGACCTCTTGCAGACAGTCTTCCGCAGCCTGCCGATCGTCGAGCAGGCGGATCAGGTAAGCCAGCAGCTCACCGCAGTGCTGATCGACCAGGCTGCCGAACTCCGGCGCAGACTCCATACCCGTCTCAGTCCCTCCACCCATATAACCACGCCCGCCGCGAAATGTGAAATCCCTACCGACTTCCGAAGTCCGTGGATTTCGGAAGTCGGTAGGGAGTCCGCCCGAGGCTGGACCGCCGGAGCGGCCTTACCAGCCCGTCGGTTCGGCTTGCCCTTCCAGCCGGCTGAGGAAGTACTCGATGGCTTCCCGCCCGCGCGCCAGGACTGGCGGACCGTGGCTGGGCAGCAAGTGGATGAAGTCCAGCTCCCCTAGCCGCCGGACAGAGGCCCTGGCCGTCTGCGGATCGATCGTCGCTATCCCGAACGGCAGTGACAGCTGACCGCCCAGGTGCATGACCGCGTCGCCGCAGATCATGGCCCGATCGGCCGGATGCAGCAGGCCAACATGTCCGGCGGTGTGGCCGGGCAGATGGATGACCGCCATACCACCGACCGACAGGCCGCCTTCCAGATCGCGAGCCACAGGGTATGACCAGCGCGTCCGGCGCAGGAAGAGGCGCCCCAGCCGATAGGCGCTGCTGTTGGAGGGGAGTCGGCGGTAGTCTGTCAGGCCGGTGACGATCGGCACCTCCTCGCGATGGCAGAGGAGCGCCGGGTCCCAGGCCTGCAGCAGGGCGGAGACGCCGCCGGCATGATCGTAGTGGGCGTGAGTGAGCAGGATGCGCACCGGACCCTGGCCGTTGGTGGCGCGTGCGACCGCCGCCACGACCTGATCGGCCGTCTCCGGTGGTCCGGAGTCGACCAGCGACCAGCCTTCCCGATCGCGTACCAGCCAGGCGGCCACAGGCGTTGTGATCGGGCCGACCACTTTCCAGGCTAGCTCCAGGCGCAGGATGTGCTCCGAGATGAACTCGAACTCAGGCATGTGTTTCTCTTCTTGGCTCGGTCCGCCCCATCCGGCGGATGAGGGCGGGGACCTCCGCCAACGTGGCCGCCACCGCCTCGGGGCTAATTGTACCCGCGTGGGCGCGATTGGCCGGATTATCGGCCTCGGCCGTCAGCCAGATCTGTCTCAATCCGGCGTTCTGTCCGCCCAGGATATCGGCGCCGAGCATGTCGCCCACCATCACCACCTGCTTGGCGGGCAGCTGCCACTGCTCCAGGACAAGCTCGAACAGCGCCGGGTTCGGCTTGCGCAACCCGACACTGGCTGAGATCAGGATCGGGTCGAAGTAGTCGCGCAACTCAGCCTTGTCGATCAGCCGCTGCACGTTCTCGGCATCGCCAGCGTTCGAGATCAACCCCAGGCGATAGCCGAGACCACGCATTTCCTCGAGCATGGCGTGCACGCCTTCCATTGGATGCCAGCGCGCTTCGCTGACAGCATACATGCACGACATCGCCCGTCGCACGATCTCATCGTCGACGGACGGATAGCCGAAGCGGGCCATGACCTTCCGCAGCAGGAAGCCCGTGGTGATCTCGACGAATTGCTGATCGCGCTCGAGATGATAGGCCTCCAGCTCCCGCCGAAAATCCTCGGCAAAGGCCTCCCGATCGAGAACAAACCCTTCCTGGTGAAGCTGTTCGATCAGGATTCGCTGGCTTTCGGTCATCACCTGCGGCCAGTCACCGTCGAAGCGGATCAGTGTCGATCCGAGGTCGAATATCACCCCGCGAATCACTTCGGCTCTCGTCCTGCTTGTGGGGTCATCGGCGCTTCGCTCCGCTCCCGCCGGGGATTCGTCGCGCCCCCGGTTGAAGTGCTGCCGGCCTGGCGACGGTCCTTCAGTACCCGCGCACCGGGTCGTAGCGGTTCAAGAGCGGGCGCCCGGTCAGGTAGCGCTGCAGGTTCTCGGCGAACAGGTCGACGGCCCGCTCGTAATACTGGCCCGAGGCGCCGGCCACGTGCGGGGAGACGATCACACCGGGCATCTCCCAGAGCGGGCTGCTCTCCGGCAGCGGCTCGAGCGGGTAGACGTCCAACGCTGCGCCCGCCAGCCGCTTCTCATTCAGCGCCTCGATCAGCGCGCCATGGTCGACCACCCCGCCGCGCGAGATGTCGATCAGGAACGCGCTCGCTTTCATGCGGGCCAGCATCGCCTTGCCGATCATGCCGCGCGTGTCGGCGGTCAGCGGCACCGCCACCACGACGAAATCGCACAGCGACAGCATCGATCCCAACGCCTGCGGTGGATAGAGCCGCGCGACGTGCTCGGCGCGCGGATCTCCCAGGCCTTCCAGCGCGTAGCCGTCGTCGTCCACACGCATCAGGTCGCGCTTGACCGCCAGGACCTGCGCGCCGAAGGCCGTGCACAGCCGGCCGATCTCCCGCCCGACACTGCCATAGCCGACCAGCCCGACGGTGCTGCCGCGTAGCTCGGCCGGCCGAAAGCGCTCGAAGCGATCGTCCGCCCAATGTTTCTTGGCCTTGTCGGCCATGATCCCGGGCAGCCGCCGCCCCAGCGCCAGGATCGACATCAGCGCGAACTCGGCCATCTGCGGCATGGCCGCTCCGCTGAGAGTCGTCACCTGCACCTTCGAGCGCAGCAGGGGATGGCCCTCGGCATTGTCGACGCCGGCGAAGTGAAACTGAATCCAGCGCAGGTTGGGAACCGCCTCCGGATCGGGCAGGATCCGCTGCGTGTACAACACCTCGATCTCGCCCAGCAGATCCGCCGACAGTTCTTCGACCTTCTGCACCGGCTGGATCGTGAGGCGCAGGCGCGGCGATACGGCCTTCAGGCGTTCCACCAGTTTCTCGGGAAACGGAAGCGTCACCAGGACGGGCACGTCAGGCATGGTCGTGATTCTACACCTCACCCGCGATCGACTGAGCGCTCGGCCGCAGCGGAGCCGTTTGTCGCCCCCTCACACTTGCCCGGTAGTCTGCCTGTGCAGTTGCTCAGGGCAGCAGCTTCAGCCAGATCCACAGCGCCGCGGACAAGCCGCCCACCAGGACGGCACAGTAGAGCAGCAAGGGGCGCATCACCTCGCCCTCCCCCACCGCGCGCTCAGTGCCGGCCACACCCACGATCACCTTGGCCGGCGACGCGACCGATCCGATCGCACCGCCGGCCGTCTGCGCGGCCAGAATGCGCGCCGCGGGCAGGCCGAGCAGCTCCGCCGTGCGACTCTGCAACGGCACAAAGAGCAGGTTCGAGTTGGTGTTCGAACCGCTGACGAAGGCCCCCAGCGCGCCGATCCACGGGGAGACGAGCGGGAACACCAGGCCCATGCCCTGTGCCAGGCCGCGCGCCAGAACGTCTGTCATTCCGGACTGGCCCATGACCGCCGCCATAGCCACCATCGAGACAATCCCGACCGTCGCCGGAAGCACCGTTCGCGCAGTCCCGGCCAGGATCCTCGCGGGCGCCCCCGGCGCGTAACAGCCCGCCCGCCAGTAGACGACGTAAGCCAGGAGCGAGGCATAAGTCAAGACCGCCCCGGCGTGACGCAGAATCACGATCGGGCCGGCCTCGCCGGCGGCGATGGCGAAGCCGCGGCCCGTCTCGGTCGCCGCGAGCGGCACCCCGATGGTCCACACACCGAGCAGGCTCCTCAACGGCGCGATGAATTGAACAGCCAGCGTAACCACCACCAGTGCGGCATACCCCGCCAGCGCCAGGACGATCTGGCGCGGCGGCACGGGCGCTGCAACCGGACCCCTCCCGCCGCTGGCGACCCTGGCCACCACAATTCCGGCACCCAGGCCGGCCAGCCCGCCCCCGAACCCGGCGATGCCCCACAGACCGCAGGTCGCCAGGCCATACTGTGTCAGCCCCATGACCACAGCCAGGATCAGGATGGGCAGAGCCAGCCGGCGTCCGCTGCCTGGCCCGCCGGCAATGCGCGCCACCATCCACCCGCAGGCCAGGCCAGCCAACGCCAGCAGCCCGGCGGTCTCCGCCGCCAGAGCGCTGGCGGGCAGTCCGCTGGCAGTGATCAAGGCCTGGAAGGAAGACGCCAGGGACCCAAAGGTCACCGACCAACTGTGCCCGATCGAGGGCACCAGGACCGCCGTCAGCGGCGCGAATCCGAGCCCCAAGAGAATCGGGGCCGTGACGACCACGGGCACCCCGAAGCCGCCCACTCCCTGAAGGAAGGAGGCGAACGCCCAACCGATCAGAAGCGCCTGCATGCCCCGGTCGGCGGTCAGTGCCGGAAGCGCCCGGGCGAGGGTCCGGATGACTCCGGCCTCATCGGTGACGCGATAAAGAAGGAAGGCCGCCCAGACGATCATGAGGACGTCGACAGCCAGGAAGAAGGATCGAACGTGCGCCACGGTCAGGGTATGGGCGCCGGCGCGGAAGTGCCAGGCGGCCACCACCACCGTCGCCAGCCACCCGGCCGGTCCGGCACGCGCGGCACTCCAGCGGCGAGACACCATCAAGGCGACCATCAAGAAGAGCGGCAGGAGCGCAAACAGCCAATCGAGGAGCATGGGGGAGGTGGACCCCGGTCCGGCGCGGCGATTATACTCCGCCGCCTTGCGGCCGCCGGGCGACCAGTGAAGCGCCGCTGCGGTATCCGTGCGGGGATCGCGGATCCACCCAACGATACGTCTCGTGGAACTCGACCGTCAGGGTCGGGAAGAGCCTGGGCAGCTCACCTGCCGCCAGGGGATGGAAGTCGGCGTCGGCCGCCGCCTCGCCGCTGCCCGGGGGCCCTGCGGCCTGGTCACCCACGAAGGCGCGCGCAATCAACAGACCACCCGGCTTCAACGCGGCCGCCAGCCGCGCCGCCAGGCCGGGTCGATCCCAGCCTGGCACGAAATGCAGCACCGCCAGGGTCAAGACCAGGATGTACGTCTCAGCCTTGAACTCGTAACTGCGGAGGTCGCCCTCGAATACATTCAGCCCGGTGCCCTGACCCAGCCGGCGCAACCGGGCGACCGCCCCGGCATCCCGTTCGACTGCCTCCACGCTGAAGCCCCTCTCCGCCAACCACAACGCCGCCTCCCCTGACCCCGCCCCCAGATCCAGCGCCCGGCCGCGCGGCAGCTGCGGCACCCACTGAGTCAGCAGGTCGTCCGGCGCCTCGAGGATCCGACCTTTCCTTCGCACGGCTGCTCTCCCTGGGCTGCGTAGGGATTCCGTAGGTTTGGCGTAGTCCCCCAGACCAGTATCCAGGCCACTCGCCTGCTATAGTACGCTCGGAAGGGCGGATTCTCTTCTTCTCCTCCTTGCAAGAGAGCCGGGGTCGGCGTCCCCGGCTCTCACGCGTCCGGGGGTGCGGCCAACCCTTGCCACCCTCTCCGACCTGTGGTCTCCTCTGCAGGCGCCTGCGTTTGAGGTCCCTGGATGACCGACCCTGATTGCATCTTCTGCCGCATTGTGCGTCACGAAGCCGAGGCCAGCCTGGTCCACGAGGATACGGTCGTGGCCGCCTTTCTTGACATCCGCCCCGTCAACAACGGCCATGTCCTCGTTGTCCCGAAGGTGCACGCCGCCGATCTGGCCGGGTTGGATCCGGCGGTCGGCGGCCACATGTTTGCCGTCGGGCAGCGCCTGGCGGCGGCGCTGCGGCGCTCCGGCCTGCGCTGTGAGGGGGTCAACCTGTATCTGGCCGATGGCCGGGCGGCCGGCCAGGAGGTCCTACACATCCACTTGCATATCGTCCCGCGCTTCGCCGGGGACGGCTTCGGCCTGCGCCGCGGCTTCCGCTTCGAGAATCCCTCGCGGGGCGACCTGGACGGCACTGCCGCACGCATCCGGGATGCCCTTCAGGCCGCAGGCGGGGATGCAGATGTCCCTGGCCGCTGAGGGCCACACGGGCGTGATCGTCCGCCCGCTGGCGGCGGACGATGCCGAGTGGGCCCGGCGGCTCTTCGAGTCCCGTTGGGGGTCCAATCGCATCGTCAGCCGCGGCCGCGTGTACGACCTGCTAAGTCTACCTGGATTCGTCGCGGTCGGCCGCGCCGGGCTGCTCGGGTTGGCGACGTATCGGATCGAGAACGACGAGTGCGAGCTGACCAGTCTGGACGCGCTCGACCAGCAGCGCGGGGTTGGCACAGCGCTGCTCGAGGCGGTCAGCCTGGCGGCCGCACAGGCCACCTGCCGCAGGTTGTGGCTGATCACCACCAACGACAACCTTCAGGCGCTGCGCTTCTACCAGCGTCGCGGTTTTCGCCTGACCGCCGTGCACCCAGAGGCGCTCCGACGCAGCCGCGAACTCAAGCCGGAGATCCCAGCCGTCGGCCGCTTCGGTATCCCCTTGCGCGACGAACTCGAGTTGGAGTTGCTCCTGGTAGCGGAGGCCACCTGAGCGCCATGCGCAACATCTGCGTCTACTGCGGATCGAGCGCCCGTGTGCGCCAGGCGTACCTGGATGCGGCCGCGGGAATGGGACGGGCTCTGGCGGCGCACGGATTGACGATCATATACGGCGGCGGGCGCACCGGTCTGATGGGATCCCTGGCCGACGCGGCCTTGGCCGCCGGAGGGGCCGTCATCGGCGTCATCCCCGACCACTTCCACACAGCCGAGTTGGCGCATCCTGGTCTGACCGCGCTGCACGTTGTCGCCGGCATGCATGAGCGCAAGGCGCGCATGGCCGGCCTGTCGCAGGGCTTCCTGGCCCTTCCGGGCGGCTACGGCACCTTCGAGGAGCTGTTCGAGATCCTCACCTGGGCGCAGATCGGCCTGCACGCCCGGCCGATCGGCCTGCTGAACGCACAGGGCTACTTCGATCCGCTCCTGGCCCTGATCGAGCATGCCGGCGCCGAAGGCTTCCTGGAGAAAGCCCGCCCGGTGCGGCCGATCGCCGAGGCCGACCCGGAACGACTCCTGGCTCGTCTGATGGAGTCCGATCCCGCCGCACAGGAGGACAGTGGATGAACGCCGCGCAGTTCTTCGATCACTGGAACGTCGTCTGGCGCGACCTGTTGCGCGCCGCGGCGCTTCTGCGGGACGAGCACCTCACGTTCCGTCCGGCCGTCAACTACCCCCGCACCGTGGGCGAGATCCTCGAGCATATCGCCGACCTGGAGGCGGGCTGGATCCACTATGTCGTCCGCCGCAAGCTCGCCGACTGGCCGCAGCCTCAGACCACGCGTCCCATCACGCTTGATGGCTACCGGGCGCGTCTGAACCAGGTGCACAAAGAGACGATGGACTACCTGGCCGCTCTGCCGGTCGAGGATTTCAACCGCATCATCCAGATCCCCGGCGACGGCACCCCGAAGCTCGGCTGGATCCTGTGGCATGTCTTCGAACAGCAGATCCATCACCGCGGCGAACTGTTCCTCTGCCTGAGCCTGCTCGGCCTGGAGCGCCCGGAAATCGACCGGCCCTCGTGACCGGCGCTGCCGCGCCAGCCGAGGCACTATAATCGTCGCCGTGTCCGATCCGATCCGCGTCCTGCACTTCGCCGACCTGCACGTCGGCATGGAGAACTACGGCCGGCTCGACCCCGTTACCGGCACCTCGACGCGCGTGCGCGACTTCCTGGCGCGCCTGGACGAGGTCATCGACTACGCCCTTGAGCACCAGGCCGATCTGGCCGTCTTCGCCGGGGACGCCTTCAAGAATCGCGATCCGGATCCGACCCAACAGCGCGAGTTCGCCCAGCGGCTGAAGCGCCTGGCCGATCGCGTCCCGACCCTGCTGCTGGTCGGCAATCACGACATGCCCGGGATGGCCGTCAAAGCCAGCAGCGTCGACATCTTTCGCGCCCTCGACGTGCCCGGCATCCTGGTTGGCCACCGGCCGGACAGCCGGGTGGTCGAGACCCGCCGCGGCCCGCTCTTCCTGGCCTGGCTGCCCTACCCGATGCGCAATCGGCTGCTCTCGCGCGAAGAGCACCAACCCAAGACCATCGAGGAACTGGAAGCCGCCCTGCGTCAGGTGGTGTCGGATATTCTGCATGACCTGGCCGAGCAGGCCGCCGAGCACGACATGCCGCGCTTGCTGGCCGCGCACTTCTCCGTGGCCGACGCCCGCCTGGGCTCGGAGCGCAGCGTCATGCTCGGCCGCGACGTCGCCGTCCAGCGGTCGTCCCTGGCCGACCCGGTCTGGGATTACGTCGCCCTGGGCCACATCCACAAGCACCAGGACCTTAACCCCGGCGCGCACCCGCCGGTCGTCTACAGCGGTTCGCTCGAGAGGATCGATTTCGGAGAGCAGGACGAGCCCAAGGGCTTCTGCTGGGTCGAGCTGCAGCGCGGGAGCACGGCCTGGCAGTTCGTCCCCGTTGCCGCGCGCCCCTTCCGCACGCTGCGGGTCGACGTGCGCGGCCAGGAAGACCCGACGGCCGCCGCACTTCAGGCGCTGGCCGAACTGGATGTCGAAGGCGCGGTCATCCGGCTTCAGATCCGCATCGGCGCCGATCAGCGCGCCGGCCTGCGCGAACGCGAGATCGAGAGGGCCCTCGACGCGGCATCCAGCCTGACCATCGCCCTGGAGGTCGAGCAGGAAGCGCGCGCCCGCCTCGGCGACCTGGCGCCCGAGTCGCTCTCCCCGCTCCAGTTGCTCGAGCGGTACTTTATCTCACGCAGCGAGGACCCCCAACGCACGGCGGACCTGCTGGCCAAGGCCGAGGAGCTCCTGCGTGATTCCGCTTGAGCTCGAACTGGTCAACTTCCTGGCATACCGCGAGCCCGGGCCGCTGCGCTTCGAAGGCATGCACATCGCCTGCCTGGCCGGCCCCAACGGCGCCGGCAAGTCCTCGATCCTGGATGCGATCACCTGGTCGCTGTGGGGCAAGGCGCGCAGCGGCAGCCCCGACGAGCTCATCCACCAGGGCCAGACCGAGATGCGCGTCGGCCTGACGTTCCTGCAGGGGCCGGAGCGCTACCGCGTCCTGCGCCAGCGCAAGGGCGGCAAGCGCGGACAGTCCCTGCTCGATCTGCAGGTTTGGGATTCATCCCAGGAGGCCTGGCGCAGCCTGACCGAATCATCCATGCGCCAGACGCAGGAGAAGATCGAGTCGCTGCTGCATCTCGATTACGACACCTTCGTGAATTCGGCCTTCCTGATGCAGGGCCGCGCCGATGAATTCACCAAGAAGGCGCCGGCTCAGCGCAAGCAGGTGCTCGCCTCGATTCTCGGGCTGGAGCGCTGGGAGACCTACGAGGACCGAGCCAAGGAGCGCCTGGCCCACACCCGCGCCGACATCCAACGCCTGGAAGGCCGGCTGCTGGAAATCGAGCGGGAACTCGCCCATCGCCAGACCTACGAGGCGGAGATGGCGCAGGCCGAGGCGGCGGCGCAGGCGACCTCTCAGGCGCTCGCGGCTGCCGAGCAGCAGTGGGCCGGCCTGGAGCAGTCGCGCAGCCTGCTGGTCGGCCTGCAACGCCAGATCGACGACCTGACGCGGCGCATCAACGCCCGGCAGCGCGAGGTGGCCGAAGCGCAGGCCGAACGCCAGGAAGCCGCGCTGCGCGCCGACCCGGCCGCACTGCAAGCGGCTGTGGCCGAAATCCAGGCGGCGCTGCGCGAGCTCGACCCGCTCCAGCCGGCGCTGGCGGAGGCCGGCCGGGTGGCGCTCGACCTGGCCTCCGAAGCGGCGCGCCTGAAGGGCGTCAACCAGGCGCTGGCGCCGGAGACCGAACCGCTTAAGTCGCGCCTGGTGGCGCTGGAAGGAACCTCCGAACCGGCCTGCCCGACCTGCGGGCAGCCCCTGAGCGAGGCGCACCGCGCTCGCCTGGTGTCTGAGCTTCTCGAGGAAATCGGGACCCGTCGTTCGCAGTACCGCAACAATCAGACGCGCATTCGCGAAATCGAGATCCAGGCTGAGTCGCTCGATCGTCAAGTCGCCCAGCTGAACGAACAGCTGCGTGAGCGCCCCAGACTGGAGAAACGACTGGGCGAGAGCGAGGCGGCCCTGCAGCATGCCGGCCAGGCGGCACGTCAGGTCGCCCAGCTGCAGGACAAGATCAGCCGCTGGCTGGCCGAGACCGCCGCCGAAGAGAAAGCCCGCCAAGCGCTGGAGACGCAGGCCGAAGCCGCTGAGCAGGCGCTCAGGGCGGCCGCATTGACGCAATCCGACATCGACCGGCTGCGGCTGGAAAAGCGCCTGGCGGACGAACGCGTCGGCGGGGCGCGCCAGAAGCTGGCCGCCCTGGTATCGCTCGAGAGTCAGCGCGCCGACCGCCTTCTCGAACGGGCGACTCTCACTGCGGACCAGGGGCTGTATGAGGATCTGCGGCTGGCATTCTCCAAGCAGGGCGTGCCGGCCATGATCATCGAGACCGTCGTGCCGGAGATCGAAGAGCACGCCAACGAGCTGCTCGGGCGTATGACCGACGGGCGGCTGAACGTCCGCATTGAGACGCAACGCGAGATTCGCACCGGCGAGCTGCGCGAGGCGCTCGACATCATTATCTCCGACGAGCTGGGCAGCCGCCCGTACGATCTGTACTCCGGCGGCGAAGCCTTTCGAGTGAACTTCGCCATCCGCATCGCCCTGTCACGGCTCCTGGCCCGCCGCGCCGGCGCCCAACTGCGCAGCCTGTTCATCGACGAGGGCTTTGGCACCCAGGACGCCAGCGGCCGCGAGCACCTGGTGGCGGCGATCAACAGCATCCAGGATGACTTCGACCGCATCCTGGTCATCACGCACATCGACGAGCTGAAAGACGCCTTCCCGGCTCGCATCGAAGTGCGCAAGACCCCGCACGGATCGGAGTTCAGCCTATCGTGAGCCGCCAGCGTGAGCTCCCGGACGGCCACGCCGCCCCTGGGCGAGTCTTCATCACCGGAGGCACCGGCTTCATCGGCCGACATGTCACGCGGCGCGCGCTGGCGCGCGGCTGGGATGTGGCGCTGCTGGTCCGCCGGGCCGACAGTCCCCGCGCCCAGCGCATGGCCGCCGAAGGCGCCCGGTTGATTCTGGGTGACGTAACCGATCGCAACGCGTTTCGCACCGCGTTGGAGGTCGCCTCCCCCGACCTGCTCCTGCACATCGCCGGCTGGTACGAACTCGGCATCCCCCGCCGCGCCCGGCGGCGAATGTGGGCCGTCAACGTCGAGGCCACCGAGATCGTCCTCAGTCTGGCGGCCGAAGCCGGGGTGCGGCGTACGGTCTACACCTCCTCGACGGTGGCGCTGGGCGATACCGGCGGCTCCACGGCCGACGAGTCCTTCGCCCGGCGCGCCCAGCCCCTGTCCTACTACGAGCGCACCAAGACCGAGGGGCACGCCATCGCCATCCGTCATCAGTCGGCCGGCGAGCCGGTGGTGATCGTCTGCCCGGCGCAGGTGATCGGCCCCGAGGATCACTCGGCCTTCGGCATCATGGCCCGCCTGTATGCCCGCCGCCGCCTGCCGCCCCTGGGCTGGGCGCCGGAGAGCATCTTCACCTTCGCACACGTCGAGGATGTCGCCGAAGCGATGCTGCGGGCCGCCGAACACGGCCTGGATGGAGAGACCTACTTCGTGGCCGGCACGCAGCTGACCAATCGCCAGATGGCGGCCGTGTGGGGAGAGTCGTGCGGGCGGTCGAGGCGATTCGTGTGGCTGCCGCGCACGCTGGCGATGTTGCAGGCCAGCCTGGCGGCGCCGCTGCTGCGCCTCGCCGGCCAGCCGGCCTTCCTCTCCCCGGAGGTCATCCGCAGTTCGTTCGTCACTTTCGCCTACAGCTCCGAGCGGGCCACCCAGGATCTGGGCGCGGCGTTCCGCCCGGCCGAGCAGGCCTGGCGGGAGGCCCTGCAAGAGGCCGCCGGGCCCGGCCGATCCTAGCACCGGCCGGTTCACACCCCGTTGACACGCAGAAGGTGGGGAGCGAAGTCGGCTCAGTCAGCCAACGGCTGCAGCCAGACTGTGAATCGCGTGCCCTGCCCGGGCCGGCCTTCACTTTCCACACTCACCCGGCCGCCGTGGCGGTCGATGATCTCCTTGCAGATGGCCAATCCCAGGCCCGTGCCGGGCGCTTTGGTGTCGCGGCTGGCTTTGCCGCGGAAGAAGCGCCGGAACAGCTGAGTCTGCTCCTCGTAGGAGATCCCCAGCCCTGTGTCCTCAACCTCGACGATCACACAGGGCGAGTCGCCCGCCTGGCGCGTGCGCGTCCGCAGCATGATCCGCCCGCCGCTCTGTGTGTAGTTCATCGCGTTGGTGAGCAGGTTGGTGAACACCTGCCCGAGCAGCCTTTCATCACCCATCACCTGCGGCAGCCGGGCTTCCGGATCCAGGCCCAGGCTCAGGCCGCGGCTCCCGGCCAGCGCCCGACGGTCTTCGACCAGCGCCGCCAGCAACGCGTTCAGGTCGGTCGGACGAGGGTTGAAGGCGATCGTGCCCGCCTCCAGACGCGAAAGGGAGAGCAGGTCGTCGATCAGATTGGTCAGGCGTTCACTCTCACGCCGCAGCGTCTCCAGGTAGCGGTGTTGCCGATCCTCGTCCGCCGCCGCGCCGAGGAGATCCAGGTACAGACGGATGTTCGTCAGCGGCGTGCGCAGCTCGTGCGAGACGTCCGAGACGAACTGCGACTTCATACGGTCGAGCTCCATCAGGGCGCTGATGTCCACTTCCACGCCCACCAGGTTGACAACGTGGTGTTGCTCATCCTCGATCGGCGCGACCGTCACCGCCGCGTCGTACTGCGTTCCGTCTTTGCGCCGACTGACCACCTGGCCGCGCCACGTCCGTCCGGACTTCAGCGTCGCCCACAGGTCGCCGGTGGAGTCCCCCGACTGCCCGCTGCCGTCCATTAGTCGCAGCCGAGCTTCCTGCCCCGTCGCCTCTTCCGCCGAGAAACCGCTCAGACGCTCCCAGGCCGGATTGACGTATTCGATGCGTCCCGCCGGGTCGGTCACCACCACCGCGTCGCCAATGTGGGTCAGGATGGCATGCAGCCGGTCGCGTTCGGCCCGCAGCGCCGCTTCCAGGCTCTTGCGCTCCGAGATATCCAACACCAGCCCGGTCACCCCTTGCGGGTTTCCGTCCTCGTCCTTGATCAGGCTGACGGCGAACAGCGTCGGAATGCTCTCACCAGCGGCAGTCTGCAGCTCGAAGTCGTAGACCTCCCTGGCAGGGCGGTCGCCGTGAAGCCTGGCCGCCAGCCGGTCCACGCTGATGGCTTGTTCGCCGGCTCCCGGCGAGCCGGGTAGGTGCAGTCGGGTGGACATCTCCGCCTGCGTCATCCCCATCATCCGGGCCAAGGCCTGATTGGCGTACACAATCCGACCCTGCAGGTCGGTCTGGAAGATCCCCGCCAGCGAGGTCTCCACCAGGGCGCGGTAACGGGCCTCCGACATCGCCAGCTGGTGTGTGCGGGCGGCTACATCCGCTTCCAGCCGCTGTGCCTGCGCGCCGATCTGCCCGTACAGGTGCGCGTTCTCCAGGGCCACCGCCGCGTGCGCGGCGAAGGCGTTCAGCAGTTCAAGTTCGCGCGGGACGAACGGCCGGTCTAGATCGAAGCGCAACACGGTCATGACGCCCATCGTCCGCTGGCGGACCTTGAGCGGCACCAGGGCGAGCACCTCCGGATCGTCTTCGGGCGTACCGGGGACGTGCATCGCGCGCAAATCCAGGCCGGCGTCGTTGACGATCAGAGGCTCGCCGCTCTGCAGCACCGTGCCGGTCAGCCCCTGCCCCGGCTCAAGCTGGACGCGCATGATCGCTTCGGCATCCGGCTGGACGGCGACCAGACAGCGCAGTCTCCCGGTCTCGGGATCGAGCAAGTGAATGCGGCTGCCATCGGCCTTGAACAGAGCCTTGGCCTGTTCACAGATTTCGGTCAGAACCGTCTGCAGATCCAGCGACGAGGAGATCGTCACCGCGCTGCGGATCAGCGCACGCGATTCTTCCGCCCGCCCGCGCGCCTCGGCGAAAGAGCGGCTGTTGCGGATGGCGATGGCCGCCATCTGCGCGAACGCCTCGGCTGCCTCGACCACCTCGGCTTGAAACGAGCGGCTGCGCTCCAGCGTGAACAGCCCCAGTGCCCCGATGGCGTCCTCGCCCACGACCAGCGGGAGACCAAGGACGGCCTGCACCCCGGCGCGTACCCAGGACGGCATGGCCTCAGGGCTGTGGGCGTAGTCGTCGGTCAGGACCGGCTGGCGGCTCTCGATGGCCCTCCAAACCAGGCCCTGGCCGCGCGGCCGGCGATCCCGCAGACTGTCCGGAAGCCCGTACAGATACTGGAACGTGACCGTCTCGCCGTCCGGATCTACCAGCGCGATTCCGCCCGCCTGCGCACCGGTCATCTCGATCGCCAGCAGCAGAACACGCTGCACGACCTCGGCCGGGTCAAGCGACGAAGTGATCAGCGCTGCCGCCTGGTTGCGCAGGCGCTCGCGCGCCAGCGTCGCTTCCGTTTCCCGCCGCGCCTGGACCTCGCCGAGGGCGATGGCGGCGTGATCGGCAAACGCCTGGACCACCCGGGTATCCTCGGGTTGGAGCCATGTCGCAGCGACGTTGAGCACGCCAAGGATTCGTTCCCCCAGGACCACCGGTGCAGCGATGACCGGCGATTCGCCCAGGAGGTGGACGATGCGCGGCACCAGGGGCCGGACCGCCGGGGGAACCATCTGCGCGACCACAAGCGATCGGCGCTCGCAGTACACCGCTTGCCTGCCGGCCAATGCCTGGCGGTACAGATCGACCTTCTCAGGGTCGAATCGAAATCCGACGCTGTCCATCCCCGTCAGCCGGCGCAGCGTCGCTTCCAACTCGGGACTGAGTGTGCGGGTCCTGGTTTCCAGCAGGCCGTCAGGCCGCAGCAGGGACAACGTTCCGGAGACGTTCAGCCGGCGCAGCTCTTCCGTCACGGCCCGGGCGATGCCGTCCTCGCTGGACGCCGCCCGGCGCGCCACCTCCGCCGCCGCACGCAGGATGGCTTCCCACAGTGCCTCGCGTTCCGGTCGCGCAACCTTCCTCATTTGACGGTCCGTGTCCCGTGGAGGGACCTGGCGCGGAGTGTATCATGGAAGGCTTGCCGCCGCCTTTGCGCGCGGCTCATCGGCCCGGCGGCCGAGCGCGGCTAGAGCTCACCGGCCCGTCGGTACCAGGCCAGGGTGTCGGCTACGGCGCGTCGGAAGGACTGCGGGGCCTGCAGACCGAGCAGGTCGCGTGCCTTGTGGCCGTCGTAGTAGAAGTAGCGGCCGGCCAGCCTCAAGATCTCGGTTCCCACTGGCAGCGAGAACGCCCTCAGCAAAGGCCCGAGCACGCCGGCCGCGCCGTGCACCGCCTCGGCTGGCAGCTCCCAGCGCGGGGGCCGCCGACCGGCGGCCTCGGCCACCAACCCGAGAATGGTCGTCAGGGTCAGATTCTCGCCGCCGAGGATGTAGCGCTCGCCGCGGCGCCCGTTCTCCATCGCCGCCAGATGGCCAGAGGTCACGTCCTCAATGTGCACCACGTTCAGCCCGCCGCGAACGGAGACCGGGATCCTGCCGCGCGCCGCGTACCACACCAGGCTCGAACGCAGGCGATGGATGTCACCGGGGCCAATGACCCAGGCCGGGTTGACGATCGCCGCCCACATCCCCTCTTCGACAGCCTGAGCCACTTCCTGCTCCGCCAGATGCTTGGCATAACCATAGGGCCACAATTCGGCGCGGTAGTTCCAGCGATGGCCCTCGTCGATGAGTTGCGCGCCGGCCTCGTGCCTGGCCGGGTCCGGCACACCCAGCGCGGCGACGGACGACGTGTGGATCAGGCGCGCCACGCCCGCGCGGCGGGCAGCCTGCAGCACATACCGTGTTCCCAGGACGTGAGTGGCGGTGGCCTGCGCCGGGTTGCTCCAGCGGCCCATGTGCGCCGCGGTGTGAAAGACCGCCTGCACCCCGCTCATGGCGCGATCGAGCGAGGCGGGGTCCATCACGTCGCCGACAACAAGCTCGAGGGGAAGATCGCCTAGCGCATCGAGCGGGCTGGCCGGCCGGTGCAGCCCACGCACGGCATGCCCTTGCTGCACCAGCGCCCGGCACAGACTCGATCCGAGGAAGCCGGTCGCGCCGGTTACCAGGACGCGCACGCCGCGCTGCTCAGCCGATCCATTCGACCAGGGTGGCCTCGCCCTGGCCGACTCCCACGCACAATGTCGCCAGTCCGTAGAATGGCCGCCGCGCCTCGGGCGCCCGGCGGCGCATCTCGTGCACCAGGGTCGTCAGGATGCGTGCACCGGAGCAGCCAAGCGGGTGTCCCAGCGCGATCGCGCCGCCATTAACGTTGGTGATCTCACTGCGCAGGCCGAGCTCCTTCATCACCGCCAGGGACTGGACGGCAAAGGCCTCGTTGAGCTCGGCCAGCCCCAGGTCGTCGACCGTCAGGCCGGCCCGCGCCAGGGCTTTGCGCACCGCCGGGACCGGTCCGAGGCCCATCACGCGCGGCGCGACTCCGGCCGCGGCCGCAGCCACGACGCGCACCAGAGGCTTGATCCCCAACTCGGCCGCCTTGCGATCGCTCATCAGCAGCAGCGCTGCCGCGCCGTCATTGATCCCGGAGGAGTTCCCCGCCGTGACGGTGCCGTCCTTGCGAAACGCCGGCCGCAGCCTGGCCAGCGACTCGGGCGTGCTGTCCCGCCGCGGCCGCTCATCCGTCTTGACCTCGACCGGCTCGCCCTTGCGCTGCGGGATCAGGACCGGCACGATCTCCTCGCCGAATTTGCCGCTGTCGATCGCCGCGATCGCCCGGCGGTGGCTCTCGGCTGCGAATGCATCCTGTTCTTCACGGCTGATCGAACGCGTCAATGCGTAGACATTCTCGGCCGTCTCGCCCATCGAATCGATGCCGTGCTGGGCCTCGATCTTGGGATTCGGGTAGCGCCAGCCCAGCGTCGTATCCCAGGCGGTCAGATTGCCCCATGGGTAGCCCTGCTCGGCTTTCGGAACGGAATACGGCGCCCGAGACATGCTCTCCACCCCGCCGGCCACGAACACGTCGCCCTCTCCGGCCTTGATCGCCCGGTAGGCGGCGTTGACCGCCTGCAGCCCCGAAGCACACAGCCGATTGAAGGTCACCGCGGCCACCTCTACCGGGAAGCCGGCCAGCAGCAGCGCCATGCGGGCTACGTTGCGGTTGTCCTCGCCCGCCTGGTTGGCGCAGCCCAGGTAGACCTCCTCAACCAATCCGGGGTCGACCCCGGCGCGGCGAACCACCTCCCCGACCACCAGGGCCGCCAGGTCATCCGGACGGACTGCGGCCAGGGCGCCGCCGTGGGCTCCGATCGGCGTGCGCACGGCTGCGACAATGACGGCCTCGGGCATGTGGACCTCCAGTTCAGTGGGGCGGAGCCCCGATTCTACCATCGCGGCCTGCGGAGGCTGACGGGGTTACATTGACAGGCTGACCGTCCCTGGCCAGCTAGCCTCGGCTGGACGGGGAGCGGCAGGCCCGTCGACGGGCCCGCCGAGCAGGGCCATGCCCGCAGGAACCCTTCTGGGCGTCCAGGTCCCACTCGGACGGTTGTGCGCAGAACGCGGATTGATGGAACTCCGCGGGCGGCCTTTGCGTAGATCACTAGGAACGCAGGATGGGGGTCGCCAGCCCGGCCCACAGCCTCGGGTGTACTCACCGTTACATTGCGCAAGAGGAGGAGACTGGCAATGGATCAGCAGCGCAGAACGCAGCTCGGCGGCGGGATCGTACTCGTCCTGATCGGCGCCGCGTTCCTGGCAGTGCAGTTCATCCCGTCGCTCCGGGCGTGGTACGACTCGATCGAGTGGGGCGGCGGTTGGCCGTTCATCATCATCGGCGTGGGCGCCTTCCTATTCCTGCTCGGCTTGCTCCTGGGCGCCCCAGGTCTGGCCGTCCCGGCCTGCATCGTCGGCGGCATCGGCGGGCTGCTGTACTGGCAGAGCGTCACCGGCAACTGGGACAGTTGGGCGTATGCCTGGACCCTGATTCCGGGCTTTGTCGGGGTGGGCATCCTGGTGGCCGGCCTGCTCGAGGGCAAGGTCCGCCAGGCGCTCTCCGGCGGGGGCTGGCTGATCTTCATCAGCGCCGTGATGTTCCTGGCCTTCGGCTCCTTCCTGGGAGGCCCGGTCCTCCTGGGTGACTATTGGCCGGTGCTGGTGATCGTCGCTGGCGTGCTCCTTCTGGGACGCACCCTGTTCCGCCGTTGACGAAAGGGAGGTCACAGACCATGCAGCGAGGCAGCTACTTCTGGGGGATTCTGCTGATCGGCGCCGGGGCGATTCTCCTTCTGGGGAACCTTCTCGGCGTGGATGCCTGGCGCCTGCTCGGCCCGGGTCTCCTGGTCCTGATCGGCATCTGGGTATTGTGGAGCGCCACCCTGGCGCCGCGTTCGGCGGAGGTACAGAGTCTCTCCATCCCAGCCCAAGGCGCCGCCCGCGGCCGCCTGGTCCTGCATCATGGAGCCGGCCGGCTGCAGATCGGGCCGGGGGCAGGGCCTGACGAATTGGCCGCCGGAGAGTTCGTCGGCGGCGTGACGCACAGCACGCGCCGTGAGGCGGACCAGCTGCAGGCCGACCTGCGCCTCCCGACCGACGGGCTGTTCTGGTTTTCGGCGCCCTGGGCCTGGAATCGCGGTTTCGCCTGGAGCGTGCGGCTGAACGAGTCGCTGCCAATCTCCCTGCGCCTGGAAACCGGCGCCGGGGAAACCGACATCGATCTGACCTCGCTCAAGATCACCGATCTGCAGCTCAATACCGGTGCCAGTTCGACGACCCTGCGGCTCCCGGCCGGCGCCGGAAGCACACAGGTACGCGTCGAATCCGGTCTGGCCAGTGTGCGCATCTTTGTGCCGGAAGGGGTCGCCGCTCGCATCCGAATGGCCGGGGGGTTGGCCGACCAACGGGTCGACCGGGCCCGCTTCCCTCGCACCGGCGCGGTCTATCAGTCCGCTGACTACGAGACGGCGGCGAACAAGGTCGATCTCGATATCCAGACCGGGCTCGGCTCGGTCGAGGTCCGCTGACATCCCGCAGGCGCCGATACCGGATGGAGCGGGCAACCCGATCAGGGTTGCGCGCGACCGCCGGCCGGCGCACTCGCAGACGAAAGCTGAGGAGGACGGCATGAAGCGTGTGGACATCGGTGCGGCCGCCGGCGTGTTGTTGATCGGCGCCGGGAGCCTGCTGTTGCTCCAGAACCTGACGGAGATCCGCTTCGCCTGGGATTTGATCTGGGCGCTCCTGTTCGCCGTCAGCGGCATCCTGTTCCTGCTCGTGTATCAGCGCGACCACGAGCATTGGTGGTCGTTGATCCCGGGTTTCACTTTGCTGGCCATCGGCGCCCTCATCGGGTTGGAGGGAATCCTCCCCGGGGAGATCGGCGATTGGGGCGGGGCGATCGTCCTGGGCGGAATCAGCCTGGCCTTCTGGGGCGTGTACTATGCCCGGCGCGACTTCTGGTGGGCGCTCATCCCGGCCGGTACCTTGCTGACACTGGCCGTGGCCGTCGGGTTCTCATCCGTCCTCGAGGGAGACCTGTTCGTCGGGGTGTTCTTCCTCGGATTGGCGCTGACCTTCGCCGCCCTCTCGCTCGTCCGCCGGCCGGAAGGCAGTATGCGCTGGGCGCTCATCCCGGCCGGGGTCATGGCTGTGATGGGCGTCATCTTCCTGGCCACCGCCACGGACCTGTTCGGCTTCGTCTGGCCGGCGGTGATCATCCTGGGCGGCTTGCTCCTGCTCTACCAGGGCCTTCGCAAGCGCTGAAGTCCGGGGCTCTGCTGCCCCGAGTACAGGGAGGTGTTGCATGCAGACGCGACTGTATCGCAGCCGGACCGATTCCGTGATCGGCGGCGTATGCGGCGGGCTGGGCCGCTATCTGGGCATCGACCCGACGCTCGTCCGGCTCTTCTTCGTTTTGCTGGCCTTGGGCAGCGGGATCGGCCTGTTCGCCTACATCTTGATGTGGATCCTCATCCCGCCCGAGGGCGCCGAGACAGCGGACGTCAGCCAGACGGCCCGCGACGGCGCCAACGAGATCGCCGAGCGCGCCCGCAGCATGGGCGAAGACCTGCGCCGGGGATTCTCCGGCTCGGACATGCGCTCCGGGGCGATCATCGGCGGGGCGCTGATCCTGGCCGGCGTGTACTTCTTGATGCGCACGCTCGACATTCCGTGGATGCGTTGGCTGGATTTTGATCTGCTCTGGCCGGCGCTGCTGGTCGTTGCCGGCGTGGTGCTGCTCTGGCGCCGCGCCAAGGGAGGCTAAGGTGGAGGAGCGTAGACGTCGCGGCGGTATTGTCGGGCCGGTGATCTTGATCGGCCTGGGCGTGATCTTCCTGCTCAGCAACCTGGGCTGGCTGGATGTGAACTTGTCGTCGACCCTGACGCGCCTGTGGCCGGTTCTGTTGGTCGTCGCCGGCGTCGCGCTGCTGTGGCGCCGGATGAGAGGAGCCTGAGATGGAGAATCGTGAACCGCACCACGGCGTCGTCGGGCCGGTGATTCTGATCAGCCTGGGCGTCATCTTCCTGTTCAACAATCTGGGCTGGCTCGACTGGAGCGTCTGGGCGACGCTGCTGCGACTGTGGCCGGTCCTGCTCATCGGCGCCGGGCTCGACATCCTCATCGGCCGCCGTTCGGTCTGGGGTTCTCTTCTGGTGGCGCTGCTTCTCCTGGCGGTCGTGGCCGGCGCGATCTGGTTCGACCAGACCCGCGCCTCCGCTCCGTCGGCGACGGCCGAGTCAGTCGAGCAAGACCTTCAGGGCGCCAGCCAAGCCCGCGTAGTGATCGATCCCGGGGTCGGCCAGCTGCACCTGAATGCGATGGATGATGCGGATACGCTGCTCTCCGGGCGAATCGACCTCGAGCGCGGCGAACGCCTGACCACGGATGCCGACCTTTCCGGCGACACGCTCGATTACAGCCTGTCCACCGACAGGGACGAGTGGAACTTCTGGGGTCCCTGGGGAATGGACCGCAACTGGCAGATCTCGCTGACCAGCGAGGTCCCGATCGGACTCACCGTCGACACCGGCGTCGGCTCGGCCGAGATCGACCTCAGACGGCTGACCATCACCGACTTCGTGTTGAATACCGGGGTCGGCAGCACGGTGGTGACGCTCCCGGCAACCGGTGACTTCTCGGCGGCCATCGACGGCGGCGTGGGCCTGCTGGTCGTGCGAATCCCCGAAGGGGTGGCCGCGCGCATCGAGGCCAATGGCGGCCTGGCGCCGGTCTCTGCCTCGCCCGGGTTCGAGCGGCGCGGCGATACCTACTTCACCCCCGGCTACGAGGAGGCACAGGATCGCCTGGATGTGCAGGTCGACCTTGGGATAGGCAGCCTGCGGCTCGAGATCGTTTCACCCGGCTGATCTCCGGCCAGTGCAGAACCCGGACGCCCGCCGTCAGCGTGACGGCGGGCGTCCGACATTGACTGCTCGCTCAGCGTTTACCAGGCGTATGCTTCGGGCGCCTCCCCTCCGGGCCCGGGCCAGATCTCATCCAGACGTTTAAGCGAAGGCTCATCCAGCCGGATCTCCAGCGCCTGCATGGCGCCCTCCAGCTGTTCCATCGTGCGCGGCCCGACGATCGGCGACGTCACCGCCGGGTTCGCCAGCAGCCAGGCCAGCGCCAGATCAGCCGGCTTGACGCCCAGGTCCCGGCAGAAGGCAGCATAGTCGTCCAGCTGGCGGCGGTGTTTCTCCAGGTCCGACTTGGTGTCCTCCGACCCCCTGCGCCCGCTCTGGGCCTCGGCCACGCCGCCCGCCAACAGGCCGCCGGCCAGCGGGCTCCACGGCAGCAAGCCCAGCCCGTAGGATCGGCAGGCCGGGATAACCTCCAGTTCGATCATCCGGTCCTTCAGGTTGTACAGGCTTTGCTCGGAGACAAGCCCCAGGAAGTTGCGACCAGCGGCAGCGCATTGCGCCTGGGCGATGTGCCAGCCGGCGAAGTTGCTGCTGCCGACATACAGCACCTTGCCCTCGTGCACCAACTGCTCCATCGCCTGCCAGATCTCCTCCCACGGCGAGTCCCGGTCGATGTGGTGCATCTGGTATAGGTCGAGGTGATCGGTCTGCAGCCTCTTCAAACTCGCCTCGCAGGCCGCACGGATGTGATAGGCCGAAAGCCTGCGGTCGTTGGGCCCGTCTCCCATAGTTCCGTAGACCTTGGTGGCCAGGACGATCTTCTCGCGGCGGCCTCCCTGTGCCAGCCAGCGGCCGACGATCTTCTCCGTGATCCCTTCGCCACGCTTCCAGCCGTAAACGTTGGCCGTATCGAAGAAGTTGAAGCCCAGCTCCACTGCCCGGTCCATGATGGCGAAGCTGTCGGCCTCGGTAGTCTGCGGGCCGAAGTTCATCGTGCCCAGGCACAGCCGGCTGACTTTCAGTCCGGTTCGTCCCAGCCTGACGTGATCCATCATCCACCTCCGAGGGTCGGCGCGCGCCAACGACCTATCCTACCCCAAACCCGGCCGGCAGGATTCAAGCGGAACAAGCGCATCCAGGGCCGCGGGGTTTGCCGCTCCAGGCTCCGCCTGAATGACCACGCCTAGGGGCAGACCTCGACCCACGCGTCCAGTTCTCGGTGCTTGAGGATCAATGAGAAGCGATGCCGCGCGGCCCAATCGCATGCAGCGGCAAATTCCACGCCCGTATCGGTGTACTCGGCAGCGAAGACCGCCTTCCCCGCCTCGATCACCGGCAGCAGCGCCTCCGCCCAGTCCTGATCGAAGGCCTCCTCCACGATCGCGAAGTCAAAGAAGCTCAGGAAATCCACGACCATATCCGGGGCGTTCTTGATGCCGATCGCCAGACCGCGCGCATGAGACTCGTCGGCCAGCCAGCGAGCATATTCCAACTGGTCGGCGTAGGACAGCGGGAAGCCGGTGGGGTTCTGGTAAATGTCGATATTGTCGGGCTCCACGCCATCGAAGCCCTTCGCCCGACACAGGTCGAGGCGGGCGAGCATGATCGGGGCGAGTTGGTCGATGCGGCGGATATCGAGCCAGCGTTCACCCGGCCAGCCCTCGTAGGCATCGCCCAGAAGCTCAGGTGGGAACAGCCCGGCGTCCGCACGCCACTCCTCCCAGGAGCCGACGCTGATGTAGCAGATCACTCGCCGGCCCAGGGAATGCAGGCGATCGATGACCGTCTGGTCGACATGCAGGTCGACGTCATAGACCTCCGCCTCGACCGACAGGTCGATCTCGTCGTCCCCGATCTGCCACTGCCAGCTCAGACCGGGCGCGGGGCGCCACCAACCCGCGTCCGATTCAGGCGACACACGGGCCGGCGCGACAGGCGGCTCAAGGGCGCAAGCGCCAAGGGCGAGCAGGCCCATCGCCAGGTCCAACAAGACGCGTTCGATCATGCGCATGGAGCTCTCCCACAGGACAACCTCGGAGTTGCGGCACGACGGATAGGGCCAGCGGCCGGCGTGGCGCAGGAAGAAATCTCGGGCCGCGTACAGCCTGCGCCCCCGCATGGCGACTCATGCAGCCCTGTCGGGATGGGCGCAGTTCCTGGCAATGTTCTCCCCTTTCATCCGGGGGATCGAACAAGGCGATCGGGACGGCCATGTACATGACAACCGGCTGCCCGAGGCCCGCGGCGCCCGCCCAGATCCGATCCAGGCACCGACCCGCCGCACGCCCCGGCATCTGCTGATTATTGTCGATCCTGGTTGCCCATGCTGTCTGTCTTCCAGGCCATCCCAGTTTGACGCTCACTCCGGCGTGTGTTACACTCGCCCCGATCTTCGCACGGAAGTCCGTTGCGTGGCCGAACGCACAACGGGCGTGCAGCTTGGTTTGATGGGTCGAATGGCACCTGCGCTGAAGACGAGGAAGGCATCTTCGCTGAAGAGCGCGTCCATCCCGGTTCCGGGGGGGCCGCGCGGCCGGAGGGCAGGCGAATCAGACGCCTCCTCGACTGTACGCTTCGTGGTCCGTAAACCACGGACGTCACCCGCCTGATTTGAACCGGAAGCTGAGATGCACCGCCCTGAACCCGATCGGCAATCGCGCCGCTCGGGCGTGAGGCCGTTGCCGGCTGCTTCCGCTGCACACGAACAAGGAATGAATGCATGACCAGTAAGACGCTTCGCCTGATCCCCCTGGGTGGACTGGGGGAGATCGGGAAGAACATGATGGTCCTGGAATACGGCGACAACGCCCTGGTGATCGACACCGGTATCATGTTCCCCGAGAACGACATGTTGGGGATCGACTACATCATCCCCGACTTCCGCTACCTGCTCGAGCACAGGGAGCGAGTGCGCGGGATCATCGTCACCCACGGACACGAGGACCACACCGGCGCCATCCGCCACGTGCTCGACGAGATCCCGGCGCCCATCTACGCCACCCCGCTGACGCGGGGCCTGCTGGAGTCAAAGCTCAGCCGCAACGGCCTGCTGGGCAAAGCCCGGCTGGAGACCATCCAGGCCGGGGAGCGGGCGCGTATCGGCCCATTCGAGGTGGAGTTCTTCCACGTCTGCCACTCGATTCCCGACGGTGTCGGGCTGGCGATCACCACGCCGGCCGGCCTGCTCGTCCATTCGGGCGACTTCAAGTTCGACCACACGCCGGTCGACGGCTGGCCGACCGACTTCGCCAAGCTGGGCGAGCTCGGCGGCCGCGGTGTGCTGGCGCTGCTCTCCGATTCGACCAACGCCGACAAGCCGGGCTGGACCCCGTCGGAGGCGGTCATCGATCCGGCCTTCGACGCGGTCTTCCGGCAGGCCAAGGGGCGCATCCTCATCGCCACCTTCGCCTCGCTGATCTCGCGCATGGCTCAGGCGGCGCGCGCCGCCGAACGCCACAACCGGTCCCTGGCTTTCGTCGGCACCAGCATGATCGAGAACGCCCGCATCGCCCGCAACCTGGGCTACCTGCAGGTCCCCGACGACCTGATCGTGCCCCTCGACCAGGCCTTGAAGCTGCACCCTTCGCGGGTGGTCCTGATGTGCACCGGCACGCAAGGCGAGCCGCTGTCGATCCTAGGCCGCCTGTCGACCGGCACCAACCGCCAGTTCGACCTTGAGCCGGACGATACGGTCGTGCTATCCTCGCACCCGATCCCGGGCAATGAGGAGCCCGTCCATCGCACCATCAACCGGCTCATCCAGCGCGGCGCCGACGTGATCTATGATGCCATCGCCCCGGTACACGTCTCCGGACACGCCAGCCAGGAGGAGATGAAGCTGCTGCTGCAGCTCATTCGGCCGAAGCACTTTATCCCCATTCACGGCGAACTGCGCCATCTCATGCAGCACGCCGCTCTGGCGCGCGAGGTGGGCATCGCCGACGACCACATCGCCGTGGTCGAGAATGGGACCGTCCTCGAGTTCAGCGCGGGCGAGATGCGCCGGGGCGAGCGCGTACCCGGCGGCTACATCTTCGTCGACGGCAGCGGCGTGGGCGACATCGGCCCGACGGTGATGCGCGAGCGCGAAGCGTTAGCTCGCGACGGGTTCGTCATCGTCCACCTGACCCTCAAGCCGGGCGGCGGGCTGAAACAGCCGGCCGAAATCGTCTCCAAGGGCTTCGTCTTCGTTCGCGACGCCGAGGAACTTCTCGGGCGGGCGCAGGCCAAAGTGGCCGAATTGGCCGACTCATCCAACGGCGATCTGAGCGAGCGAATCGAGAAGGAACTGGGTAAGTTCTTCTATGCCGAGACCAAGCGCCGGCCGATGGTCTTCGTCTTCGTGTCGGCCTGATATGCGCCATCCCCTGAATCGGGCCTCTACGCGAGCCCTGCCCGAGCCGCCCACTCTCACCGGCCGGGGGCTCGCTCTGCTGCTTGCCGCCGCCGTGCTGTCCGGTTGTAGCGGCTCATTGCTTTCCCGGGCTACGCCGACTCCGACGGCCTTGCCGCCCACACCGACGCCCACGCCCGAGCCGATGGCCGCCCTGGTCAACGGCGAACCCATTCCGCTGGCCGAGTACCATGAGGAAGTCGCGCGATTCGAGGCGGCCCAGGCCGAGCTTGGCATCGATCCTGCAACGCTCGGGGACTACCGCTCCGGCGTCCTTCAGGCGCTGATCGACCGCCTGCTTCTCATCCAGGCAGCCCGGCGCGAGGGGATTCAGTTGGAGGCCGAGGCGGTCGACCGGCGCGTGCAGGCCCTGGCCGCCGAACTGGGTTCACCGGAGTCGCTGGCCTCCTGGTTGACAGCCAGCGGGTACACGACCGCGAGCTTCACAGCCGCGCTGGCGGCGGAGGTCCTGGCGGCACAGATGGTCGAGCAGATTACGGCTGCGATCGGCGATGATGCCGAACAGGTCCATGCCCGCCACATCCTGGTTGCCACCCAGGCGCAGGCCGAGTCGCTTCTGGCCGAGCTGCAGGCCGGGGAGGATTTCGCCGAGTTGGCGCGCGCGTACACTCTCGATCTAAGCACTCGTCCGGCTGCCGGTGATTTGGGTTGGTTCCCGCGTGGCTATCTGCTGGTGGATGAGGTCGAGCAGGCTGCCTACACACTCCCGCCGGGTACGGTCAGCGGCGTGGTCCAAAGCGCGCTAGGATTCCACATCGTCGAGGTCTTGGACCGCGGCGAGCGGCCGCTGACGCCCGACGCCCAGCGCCGCCTGCGGGAGAAAGCGGTCGAGGACTGGTTGGCGGCGGAACGACGGGCCGCCTCCATCGAGGTCTACGTCGCTCCTTGAGCGAGCGACGCGGAGGTGAGTAGGATGGACGACATCTACGAGGATCGACCGGCACGCAACATCGGGGGATTCATTCTCAACCTCCTGACCGCGGTGGTCCTGCTGGCTACATTGGCAGCCGGGCTGGTCCTGGGCGGGGTGTTCCTCAACCCCTACCTGCCCTTCAACCCCTATCCCCCGCCCACACTTCCGGCGACGCTGGGATGGCCGACCGCTACCAACACGCCGGAGATCCATTTGCCCCCGACGTGGACTCCGACCATCACGGAGACCTCCGGCCCGACTCAGACTCCGACCATCACCGCCACGCCCCCGCCGACCGAGACGACCACGCCGCCGGCGGAGCCCTACACACCCACCCCGACCGGCCTGCCCTTCTCCATCCAGCCCGGCAGCCCGATCTACATGGCCAACTCGTTCGTGAATGCTCTGGGCTGCGAGTGGATGGGCGTGGGCGGGCAGGTCTTTGATATGAACGGAGCCCCGATCGCCGGTCTGAGCGTGCACCTGGAAGGACAGCTCGGTGGCCAGCCATTCGATCTGAACGCCCTGACCGGAAGCGCCGGCGTCCTCGGGCCGTCCGGCTATGTGTTCGATCTGTCCGATCGGCCGACGGCCAGCGATGGGACGCTCTGGCTCCAACTGCAGGACACCGCCGGCATCGACCTCTCCAACCAACTCTTCCTGACTACCATCGAGTCCTGTGAGCAGAACTTCTTGCTCATCAACTGGCGGCAGGTGCGCTGAGACTCCGCATGCGCGAATCGAGCCCCCCGCCGCTACCGGCGGGGGGTTCGTCTTTCCCGCCCCTATCTCTCTGCGGCGCTGTGGAAGATCTGCTCCAATCGCTCGGCTGAGCGGCGTCGATCGAATCCGGCCTCGACGCATGCGCGGCCGCGCGCGCCCATACGGCGGGCGGCTTCCCGGTCGCGCGCCAACACGCGCACGGCCTCGGCCAGCGCGGTCCAGTCACCGGGCGGCACCGTCAGCCCGGCGCCGGCCTCTTCGACCAGATCACGGATGACACCGGCCACGGCCAACACGACCGGTCGGCCGGCGGCCATCGCATCGAAGACCTTGTTGGGGTACACGGTGGCGAACAGCGGAATCGGCTTCAGCACGGCCACGCTGCAGTCGCTGGCCGCCAGCACCTGCGCCAGTTCGGACTTGGGCACGGCGGGGAGGAAGATCACGTTGCTCAGCCCCAGTTCAGCCGCCGCCGCCATCAGGCGCGGCTTCTCCTTCCCATCTCCGGCCAAGACGAAGACGATTTCGGACTCCTGGCGAAGTTGCTCCGCCGCACGCAGAAGGGTCATCAGATCATTGGCCATGCCATGTGCGCCGGCATAGAGGGCGATGAACTTCCCTTGCAGACCGTGCGCCGCCCGCAGACTCCCACCGGAGCCCTGGGGATGGAAGGCCTCGAGGTCGACGCCGTTGGGGACGACCTCGATCTTGTCCAACGCCACTCCCCGCTGGGCGAGGTACGGCAGGAATCCGGGGGAATTGACCACAACGACCTGGGCGGCCCGGTACAGGAATGACTCCGCTGCGCTGGCGAGCGCGATCAATGGACGGCTGCGCAGGACACCCATCTCCACCGCCACCGCCGGCCATAGGTCACGTACCTCAAATACCAGCGGCCGCCGCTTCAGCCAGGCCAGCGCCCAGGCCGTGCACACCTGCGGCAGCGGCGGCGAGGTGGTCCAGATCACATCCACCCGTCGCACGCGCAGGCCGGCCGCAAAGGCCGACAGCATGAACGACAGGAAGCCGAGCGTTCGCCAGACGAAACTGCGGTGGACGCGGCCGGCCTGCGCGCACGGGATGATCTCCAACCCCGGCTCCACCATCTCCCGGCGGGCGGTGGCTACCGGCTGGCCGGTGAGGTAGCTGCGCCGCCCCGACAGGACCGTGACGCGATGCCCGGCCCGCACCAGGTGGCGGGCGTACTCGTAGTGTTGGGTCATGCCGGCTTCATCGCCGCGCAGGAAGAGTTGATGGACGAGCAGGATATGCATGGCTCAGATGCCGATCTCGAGCAACTCGCCTTCGAAGCGCAGCTGCGACACAGCAGCCGGGCCGCTGCCCGGCGCCCGCCAGGCCACCTCCAGCGATTCCGGCCCGTGACCGCCCAGCCTCCACCAGGTCAGGCTGCGCATCGGCAGCGGCCCGCGCATTCCGCCCACCAACGTCAGCCCCGCCTGGCGGAGGGCGTATGTCGGCGACGACCAACCCCAGCTCGCCGGGGCATTCTCCACCGCTTCCCCGGCGATGCACGCGCCGGCACGGTACAGACCGAGGCGCAACTCGGGCCCGGCAAACAGGTCGCCAGGCGTTTCGATCGTGATCGCCGCATAGCCGCCGGCGAAGGGCATGCTCAGCGTGTCCCCGCGCAGCTGCGCCGAGGCGGAGTCGGGCAGCTGCCAGATCACCTGCACAGCGTGGTCGTCGGCCCCGAGCAAGTCGTCGGCCACCAGCCACAGGTCATCGCCGGCGCGAACCACCGTCCGCCGATGGATCACCCCCAAGCGGGCGTAACCATCGTGCTCACCCGCCACGACCTCCAGCGCGCCCCCGGGCGAACGCCAGCGCCCGCAGAACTGCCCCTGGGCCCATTCGAGCCACAGAAACGGACCCGCTCGACGCATCGGTTCCTGCGCGTCGACCAGCACGGTGTTGTGCGCCTCAGCTTTGGCCAGCGCGTTGTCCCAGGGCGGCAAAGCGTTGTAGAGATACGAGCCGGGATCACGCGCCAGGGACTCGCCTCGACAGCGCAGGTCGAGATGAAGTTGGTCTGCATGCCCCGGACGATGGCGGAATCGTGCGCAGCGCAGCACTGCGCGGTTTTCCGGACTGCCCAGCAAGTACAGCCCCGCCTCCGGGAAATCTTGCACCCGCATCGGCGTCGAAGTCATCGGCGAGTCGTGCTCGGGCCCCTCGCCAATCCAGGCCGCGGTTGCATTCCACGTCCCAGGCGGCAGCGGCTCCACACCACGCAGTCTTGCCGCCATCTGCAGGGTTGGGCGGAAATCCGAATGGGCGCACCCGGAAGCTGGAAACAGCCTCCCTCCATCGTTGGCGCCCAGGTTTGGCGCCTGACCCGTGGCCGGATCGGTGACAGCCCGCAGGAGTCCGGCGCCGCGTCGGAGCGCCTGCAGCGCGGCTGCGGACAGTGGCTCGCCTGCCGTCTGAGCCAGATGGGCCGCCCACAGGCCGGCCTCCAGCACCTGGCGATGGTAATTCAGCGAGTGCTGCAGGTGACCGCCGTCGGCGAAAATCTGTTCCTCCAACGCCGCGGTCAGCCAGCGCCGGCCAAGCCTGCGCCAGTGGGAGGCCTGCCGGAACTCGGGGAAGGCGGCGCCGGCCGTAAACAGGCCGACCGCCTCAGTCAACAGGTGGTTGTTGCGCAAGGAGCGAGCGTAGCCCAGGGTCGCCGGGATGCGCCGGGCATGCACGGCCACCATTTGTGCCAGCGCCGCCACACGCGCCGGATCGCCGGACAGCCACGGGTCAAGCGCCTCCAGCGCGAAGGTGAGCGCCAGAATGCGGATGGCGACCTCTTGCGCCGAAGCCCAATGGGGACCCGCGTTGGGGCGATTGACGGCCCGCCACGAGTCGATCAGGCGCCAACAGCCCTCGGCATATCGATCCTCCCCGGTCAGACGATACGCGTCGGCGAGAGGGAAGACCCAGCCGAAGCGCGAGGCTTCCCAGAGCAGCTTGATGTCGGCTGGGGGATCCGCGAGCAGGTACGCGGTCCAGTGGCGGTCAAGGTCCACATGCGCCGGGGGCGCATCGGCCGGCTCGGCCGCAAAGGTCCCCCAATCCGGTGGGAACCCCATCGGGCGCGGCGGCCCGCCGAACAGCCGGTATGCTCCCTGCAGAATCTCGTCCGCCTCGGCCAAGATGGACGGGCGACCCGCCTCCAACGCCTCACGCAGCCTGACCGTCCTTTCGCCATTGGCGCCGGCGAACAGCCGCGGGCGACCGCGTCGGTAGTCGAGGTAACCCTGCGCTTCCGCAGGCATCCCGGGCCGCACCAGGTCGGAAAGCGGCACATCATCCCACGCGTGGATGGGCGTGCGTACACGCAGCCAGCCGGTCTTCAAGCCGAGGCGGTAGACGCCGTACTGGAGCATGGCCGGCAAGCCGAGGTCCAGCGTGGCCCGCACGAGCGTCTCGAGTCGGCCGCGAGTAGATCTCATTCGAACAGGGGAATTCATCCCGGGAGGGAAAGCTGTTGGACCGGGCGCGGTTCTCCCGCCCGGAGGGCCTCAACAGCGGCGAAGCTGGCCAGGCTGACCGCGATCAGGTGCTCGAGTGGGATCGGCGGCGGCCCGCCAGTGGTGACCGCCTGAGCGAATGCCTGCCACAACTGCCGGTGGCCCTTATCCTGGCGCAGCCAGGCGCGTTGGACCTGCCGCGCCCCGCCGGCGACAATCTCCAGCCGGCGGAAATCATCCAGCAGCGCGGCGCGCCCACCGCCGAAGACCTCGACCCGCTCCTTGGGGAACGCCCGGTCGCCGTTGGCGGCGTAGGTCACGCTCCCCAGGGAACCTCCGGCGAATTCGATGGTCAGGATCACGTTCTGCTCGGGCGAGGGGGCGCCGCTCCCCAGGGCACGAGCTTCGACGCGTACGGGCAGTGAATCCGCCAGGAAAGCCATGAAGTCGATGAAATGACAGGCTTCTCCAACAATTCGCCCGCCGCCCTGCGCCGGGTCCAGCAGCCAGTGATTGGGCGGGAGCGGCCCGGCGTTGATTCGGTAGTGCATCATCAACGGTTCGCCGATCGGGGCGAAGGCCTGGCGCAGCCGGACTGCCATCGGCGCGAAGCGCCGATTGAATCCGACGCACAGCAGCCGGCCGGATTCCCTCTGCGCCTTCACGATCTCCTCCAACTCGTCGCGGTTCAACGCCAGCGGCTTCTCGCACAGGACATGTTTGCCGGCGCGCAAGGCGGCGACCGTCTGCCGAGCGTGCAGGTGGTGGCGAGTGAGCACCGCCACTGCGTTGATCTCCGCATCGCGCAGGATCTCGTCCTCGTCGGTCGTGGCGTAGCGGAATCCGAATCGACGGCCGGCGCTCTCGCTCTTCAGGCCGCTGGCGGTCGCCAGACCGACCAGGTCGATCCCCGCCACCCGGCGCAGTGCCGGGAACAAAACGCCGCTGGCGAAACTGCCGGCCCCGAGCGCGCCCAGGCGCAGCGCGGCCGACGGCGCGCTCCTCGACGACGAAACACTCACCCGCCTCTGGATCGCGCCCGCCTCCGCCAGTGGATACGTGAGCAGCACTCCCAGAAACGGCTCGCCGCTCCGCTGGGTGATCAACTCATAAGCCTCGGCGGCACGCTCGATCGGGAAGCGGTGCGTGATCAGCGGATGCACATCCACACGGCCCTCGGCCAGCAAACCAAGGAACGCCTCTAGATTGCGCTGCTCCGTCCAGCGGACGTAGCCAATCGGATAGTCAATCCCGTCTTCTTCGTAGCGTGGATCGTAGCGCCCCGGCCCATACGAGCGCGAGACGATGAAGCGCAGCTCCTTCTCGTAGTACGTCTTGCGCGGAATGTGCAGGTCGACGGCGCCGATGGCCACGATGGTGGCCCGGTCGCGCGCCAGCGCGCCGGCCAGCTCGACCGGATCGGCGCTGGGCGCGTGCGCGCAGATCAGAACGTGGTCGAAGCCCTGCCCGCCAGTGAAGGACGCCGCGCCTTCCTCGGCCTCGGGCCGCGCCACGGCCTGTGCGCCCATCTGTCGCGCCAGGGCCACCCGCGCGGCCTCGACGTCAACGCCAAACACCCGGCAGCCAGCCGCCCGGGCGATTCCGACGGCCAACAATCCCAGCAGGCCCAGCCCGATGACGGCCACGCGCTCGCCCACTTGCGGCTCGGCCAATCGAAGGCCGTGCAGCGCGATCGCACCGAGCGTGGTGAAGGCGGCTGACTCGAAGTCGACGTCATCCGGAACTTGGGCAACCAGGTTCAGCGGCACAACCGCGTACTCGCCGTGCACGGCATAACCCAGGCCGCCGGCGGCCACTCGGTCGCCGGCGCGTAGTCCAACCGCCCCCTGACCGGCCTCCACCACCGTCCCGGCCGATGAATAACCGAGCGGCATCGGCTGGTCGAGCCTGCTTTGCACGGCTTCGAACGTGGAGAGGATTCCTTCGCGGCGGGCCTTGTCCAGAGTCTGACGAACCAGGTCGGGGCGCGCGCGCGCCTTGCCGATCAGGCTGCGCCCGGCGAATTCAACCAGTGTGCGCTCTGTCCCGGCCGAGACAAGCGAGGCGGCCGTTCGAATCAGGACACTCCCCGGCGCCGCCTTGGGCACCGGCACATCGACCACCCGGGTCTGGCCGGATCGGACGTCTTGGACGACCTGCTTCATGGATGGCAGTGAGAATCCTGCAGGCGGGCCCATTCACCCCCCTGCGCCTCGGGATTATAGCCCAACTCCTTACGCGGCCAGCTGCGGTGGGCCGGCCCGCGTACGGATCACCCGGTTCCGCGCGGCACGGCCCTGCCCCTCGCGCGACGCCGCTGCAGAATCGCCATTGTCAGGGCGCCCATCACAACCAGGGCCATCGCGCCACCGATCCACCATAGGGTGCGGCCCGTTCCGGAGGCGCCCCTTTCGACCTCGAAGGCCAGGAAGACGGTGCGTTCGATTGGGATTCCGTCCGGCCCGAGGCCCTCGGCCGTCAGGTCGATTGCGTACAGACCGGGCGCCTCCGGGCGGAGTCTCCACGTGGCACCCTCCGCGGCGATCGCCGCCTCGACGCTCTCCAGTCGTCCGTCGGGCAAGCGCACCACGGCCCGCGCGCCGGTCAACGGCAGGGGCCGGCCGTCGAGCTCCAGGCTGGCGCTCACATCGAGCGGCTCTCCAGGAAGGGCCACCAACGCGCTCATCCGCGCCCGCAGGAACGCCCCTCCGACGAAGCGCGCCGTCAGGGCGTAGTCGGCGCCTTCCTGCGGAGTCGAGGCGCCGGCGAGCACCTCCACGCGCCACATCCCCGGCCGCGGATCCGCGAAGCCGTAGCCGAGATAGAACAACGCTGCCGGGTCATGCAGGATCACCAAGCCGTTTCGTTCTGCACTCAGCTCGATCGTGTTGCCGCTCGCCCCGGTGACGCTCACCTGGAGCGAGCGCGTTGGGTCATACAGGCTGAAGGAGGCCACTTGAATCCCCTGGTCGATGGGGATGGTCAGGGTCCGGCTCGATCCGGCATCCACGTGGCCGGTGAACAGGCGCGAGAACTGCGCCTCGTCGCCAGCCGCCGAGGGAACGTCGAGACCGGCATCGACCTCGAAGCGGCCGACCGGTGTCTGAAGGAGGTGGAGGACGTACTCCTCGAACACCCCGGCCGAGAGGTTGAGATCGGTGTGCAGCACTTCCATACGGGCCGAATCGATCGGGATGGCGGTCACGCTTTCCAGGGAGACGGCCAGGTCGGTGGGGACGTCAGTGCACGGCGAGCGGAAGCTGTCGACAATCGGCACGCCGGCCAGGGCGTGGAAGGTCACCCCGCGCCGGTCCTGCACCTGCGCATTGAAGATGCCGCGAACGTAGCTGGGTCGAAGCTCGATGGTCGCCGGAAGGTACAGTCCCAGCGCGGCCGGCAGATCGGCGCAGTCGGTTCCGGCCATCGGGGAGCCGAGCATGATGAGCTGCGCCACATCCCGCTCCGACATCTCTCGATCGATGTACGCGCGCGCGATCAAGCCGCCCATACTGTGGACCAGGAGGTCGACCATCTGCGCCCCGGTCACCCGCTTGACGCCGGCGACGTACTCGCCAAGGACCCTGGCGTTCTCGAACAGGGTGTTCGTCGGCCGCATCGGGCTGGTCAGGCTGCCGGTGTTCAATGTGCCGGCCACCTGGCCGTCACCGACGGCGAAACCGGGAACCTGGATGCGGGACAGGTATCCGTTGGGGCCGAGATAGTTGACCCAGGCCTCCCAGGATGAGCCGAAACCATGCACCATGACCACCGGACGCGGGGCGAGAGAGACTGTCACCTGACCTATCGGAGAGGTCCCCAGGATGGGCCGGGCTCGGATCGTCCGCTGCGGCATGGCCGAACCATCGGCAAGCCAGCGCCAGCCCAGGGCCCTCTCTGCCGCAGTCGTGCACGTCGTCTGCCCGGCCGGGATGGTGCAGGCCGCAACCGGTGTGTCCTCGCCCTCAAGGCTGAACTCAATCGCTTCATCCCGGCCGGCGACCATCGCCAGGGTCACCCGCATGCGGATCCTGTCGCCGTCCGTCAGCTCGGTGATCGCGGACCCATTGGCGGCCAGCAATTCCACGACCCCGTTCGAGACCTGGGGTTGTCGGGCGACGGGGCGCGGCCAAGCCAGCGGCGCCATGACGAATGCCAGGGCCAAGAGGCTGCGCGTCACGCGCATTTCTACCTCCGACGACCTGGCGGGGAGTCGACTCATTTCCATCACGCCAGGGTTGATATTCCGATAATTTGTGTCCATTATACCGACGGTCGCCGACCATGTGGGGATCGGCGTGGCCGGCATCCGCCCGGCAGTTGGCGCGGCACAGCCGGCCTCGAGCGCCGCCGGCCAGACGAGGTAGAAGCCTGCAGAGCGGGCTTGGCTGAGCGTCCTAAGGGGCGGAGATCAGGCTGCGGTAGAACGACTCCGCATGTGGCATGCAGACCTGGTAGTCGGCGCGTTGCGCGATCAGGCTCTGATTCGTCTGGCGGGCCGTCAGCCGCAAGCCGTCATCGGCCAGCGCCTGGCTGACCGCCGCGGCCACCGCCGCCTCGTCACCCGGGTCGACCAGCAGTCCGTTCGTTTCCGGCGTGATCCACTCGCGGACCGACTCCAGGTCGCCGGCAACCGGAAAGCACCCGCAGGCCATACTCTCCAGCAACGTGTTGGGCGTCCCGTCATGTACGCCGAGCGAAACGGTGACCCGCGACCGGCGAAAGACCGCCGCCATCCCCGCCGGGCTCAGGCTCGGCAGGAGCATCACTGATTCTTGCAGACCCAGGCGGCGGACCCATGCTTCAGCTGCCGCCTCGCCCTGCATGACCGGGCAGACGAAACGCGCGCCGGGATGATCGCGAAGGACGAGCGGGATCATGCGGAAGAAGGTGTCATGTCGGACATAGGCACGGAAGCCGCGCGGGTTGACGACGACGGGCGCCTCTTCGGGCAGCGAGGCCAGAGCGGCCCGCACCTCGTCGGGCGCCCGCTCGTCCGCTTCGCCCGGCGGGTGGAAGACCTCCGTCTGTACGCCGCCGTTTCCCGGAAGCACGATCGTCGGCCGGTCGGCGGGAAACCCCCACCTTCGACTCAGGCGCACGTCGCGCATGCAGTCGCTGTGCAGAGCCTGCAAGCGCCGCATCGTCCGTCGAGTGCTCAGCCCCATGGTGGGTGTCGAGCGGGCGTGAAAGGTGAAATCGTTTCCCCAGGTCGAGCAAAGCAATGGTGCCAGCGGGTCGGCCGCCGCGGCCAGCATCCCCTCAAAGGGCACCCTCAGCGCGTGCACCAGCTCAGGATTGATGCGCTGCAGTGCCTCCCGGACACGCCCTGCAGCGGCTGGGATCGTCAGAGGGCCCAGCCACTGTCGCAGCCCGACGCGCAGGCGCAACCCGCCGGCGCTCAACAGCCAGCGCAGCGGCAACTCCCCGCCCGGGCGGATGCCCGGCGCCGCGGCTATGCCGGTGAAGGCCACCGGCACGATCGTCACCGACGCCAGGCGCTCATCCGGGTCACAGGCATAAGTAGAGAGCAGGTGCACTTGATGGCCCGCGCGAATGAAGTCCTCAATCCAGCTACGGGCGATCGGGCTGTGACCGGCGACGACGAATG